>CETV01271246.1_pt1 | contig 44872 bp, 66 predicted proteins | sample 531451 | NCBI WGS metagenome assembly CETV01 (sample SAMEA2623155, study PRJEB7988) | marine metagenome | isolation source: saline water (ENVO:00002010), including | reverse complement strand
AAAAAGCCGCTATTGATGAAAAGGTTGATATAGAAAAACCTTTTGTTAGATACGCTAAAACTTTGGGATGTACCGCTTTAAAACTTATACTCTTAAACCTACGGGGATGGCCAGATAGAACGGTTGTATGCCCTGAAGGACGTATACTGTTTATAGAGTTTAAACGTCCTGGGAAACCGCAAACACCTGCTCAAGTAAAATATATGAATCTACTAAAAGGATTAGGGTTTGAGTACTACGTTTGTGACCGTCCTGGACAAGCTGAAAAAATATTAGATGATTTCCTTGCATTCTAGAACGGATGTGATATTATGAACTCAAGTAACGTAAACAACGAAACACAACAAAACAGGAAAAACAGTTATGAATTTAATGCAGCAGATGAGATACCCTCATGTTATCTTCACTATCAATGCTTATGGTTGTTCGGAATTAAATGTAACTTTTAATCTGTTAGGTTGCGATGAATGGTCGGATAAAATTTTAGCATTGGCTACAGCTTGCGATTGTGAAACGCTCAGGTTTAAAGAAGCGATTGTAGAAATGTTATATAATGGCCGTGCTTATTACTATGATTCCAAAAGCCGTTTAATAGATTTAACTTTAGAGGAGCGCGGATAATGACTCGTATCAATGTTGTACCAGTAGAAGTTCTTAGCGATAAGCATTTGATGGCTGAATACCGTGAGATACCTCGTATTTTCACCGCTGTTCATAAACTGCAATCGGAAAACATTATGAATCCGATTACGATCGGTATCCCTAAGAAATATTGCCTTGGTATAGAGCACATGAAGTTCTTCTACAATAAGATTGGATGGTTGCTTGAACGTTACAACCAACTTATCGAAGAACTGGGAAAACGCGGTTTTAAATTAGATAGCGATATGTATAAAGCTATTATCAAAAATGCTATGATGCTACGTAGAATTTATTTTAGACCTTACGAGCCATCGCCTGAAGACATTTATCTAAATATGGCTAGGCTTTGTAAGCGTAGCAATATGGAAGCCGTCCTGGATGAACTCAAAGCCTAAAATATGGAAACCGCACAATTACCAAATAAAAGCGGTTTCATTCCTCCTTACAAATCCACGTTCAGGGTTATTCTTAGATCCTGGACTTGGTAAAACTTCAACGAGCCTTTGGGCTATCCGTACATTAAAAAACATAGGTGAAATTAAAGGGGTTCTTATGGTAGCTCCTTTGCGAGTCTGTTATTCTGTTTGGCCTAGCGAAATTAAAAAGTGGGATAATTTCAACCGCCTAACCTGTACCGTATTACACGATAAAACCCGAGATACTCTATGGGGTAAACATAAAGATATATATCTTATAAACCCTGAGGGATTGCCGTGGTTATTTAAAGAATTACTTACCGGATTAAAAGCAGGTAAGAAGTCACCTTTTAATACTCTTTGGATTGATGAAAGTACCAAGTTTAAAAACGCACTTGGTAAACGGTTCGAATTATTATGCAGTATGTTACCATTATTCAAACGCCGCCATATAATGACTGGAACTCCTTCCCCTAAATCTTTATTGGATTTATGGTCACAAATATATATCCTTGACGAGGGTAAAACTTTAAACCCTAATTTTTACAAGTTCCGAGCAGAACACTTTGAAGCTGATGACTGGAACAAATATAACTGGGAAATAAAAGACTTCCAAGAAGATATTATTCATAAAAAAGTAAGCCATATAGTATTAGAAATGTCAGCTAAAGATTATCTAACTTTACCTGATATCTTATATAACGATATAGAAGTAGAATTACCACCTAAAGCATTTTCTTACTATAAAGAAATGGAAAAGGAAATGTTTATAGAAATAGATAGTTTGGAAGCAAGCGCTGAAGCTCAAGCTCAAGCGTCTATGAAATGTCACCAAATTGCTAACGGGCAAGTATACGAGGATATCCCTGAAGATTTAACTGAGGAAGAAGAGCGCCGTTTTAGGAAGACCCGTAAAACCTTATTTGTACATGATGAAAAAGCCAAAGCCCTACAAGAATTAATTGACGAGTTAAATGGTAAGCCGATATTAATAGCCTATAATTTTAAACACGACCTAGAAGCCCTCAGAAAGCTCCTGGGAAGCGATTTACCTTTTATCGGTAGCGGTGTTACCCCTAAGCAGTCTAAACAGTTAGAGGACGACTGGAACGCTGGTAAATTACCTTACTTAGCTTGTCAACCGGATAGTATGTCCCACGGCTTAAATCTACAGCAAAGCGGTAATGATATTTTTTGGTATTCCATACCTTGGAATTTAGAAACGTATATTCAATTTAATAAACGTATACATAGACAAGGTGTTAAGGGTAAAGTTAGAGTTCATCATGCTATAGCTAAAGGGACAGTTGATAAAGCAATTATGAAGAGATTGGGAGAAAGAGCTTCCCAACAATTAGATTTGAGGGAAGCTATTAAACAATACAGAATGGAGATTAATCCATAAGAAGTTTTGCTTGCTTATCTTTAAACCACCATCTAAGGCCGAAAGTAGCAGCCACTATACCGAACAATATAACCTGATACCAGAGGGGCATTTCTTTAACAAAATTCACCCATTTTATAGCTCTTTCTTCATCAAAATAACCTATGATAAGAGGGGCTGTAAAAATTAGTATAAGATATTCATCTTTCCATGACGTTTGCATGTTCTTTTGAGCCAGATTATCATAATCAGATTCAGCTTCTATTTCAGCTAATTTAGTTTCGAGTTTAGATTGTTGTTCAATCTTCTTATTTTCAAACCAGCCCGAAACCAAAGAAGTTATACCTCCAACAATAACACTCCACATAAATTATTCCTCTAACTGTATATGAGGGCAGTCCCACCCGTAAGGGATAGAATCTATAATTTTAGGGTTTTTAGACCGCCATAACCCTCCCCATGAAATTCTATAGTTCAGATCTGAAGCCGCTTGGAAAAAACTACATGCTACCATAGCCAAATGCGGTTGATAGTAGCTTACCTTCCCGTCGACATAAGCGTAGAAATCCAAAGCTTTACCCGTTTGATGATAACTTTTAATATTATAACCATCACGCTGAGATTTACCATTTCTATAGAGTTCGTTCTGTAACTCTGGAGTCCGAAGACCGCCGAAGCGGTCATGTCCGAAATCTACCAAAGTTATCTCAATAGCGCGGTCACTAACTTCAATCAAACGAGGATCAACCCCTTCTCTGTGCTTTTTTGAATTTTGAGATAATTTGAACATAGTATTTTATCCTTTAATGTTTTAATTCTGTGATATTAACTCTAGTTTGTCCAGATTGAACATCAAGAGGTCCGCCTGAATCCTGATAGCATCTAATATCAATAATATCACCAGCTTCAAGATCAAGTGTTTTAATTATATCAACAGAAGTAGCTGACGCACTAGGAGGGAGCGTTTTCCTGTAAAATGTAGAATTATTTATATATATGTAAATAGTTCTGACCCCATTACTATTACCTGCTATCTCGTAAGACGCCTCTATATTATAAATTCCAGACCTTCTAATAGTTATATCAGTTGTACTAGTTACCCCATTAAATCCGTCCGTAATCGTATTTCCGAAGTTCAATTTTGTAATTGTATTGTTAGGGATAGATTGATTTGAAGATGAATTCCTATCTATAATCCCCCTATTTATACCTCTGAATTCTTCAACTTTTGCTTCGTAGGATTCACAATTAATAGTCTCGTTCCAACTCGTATTATTTCCTGGAATAGAAACTTCATTAAAGAAACCTCGATCAGCAAATCCACCGTTATAAGCTTTACAATTTATCCATTTTATACCTCGTGGGTAATCTGGGTATTCGGTAGAACTTATCGCGCTAAAAGAATGGATACTACTTGAAGTAGACCAATTTCCTACAGAACCTGTATCCACAGCTATACAATCTATATACTGTATATCTTGGGTAAGTTCACCGGAAGGGTTAGCTACAATTATAGGAGGGGCAGAAGCAACGAACCCGCCTAGATCGCAACGTATAGCATAACATCCAATATACTTCCCTTTAGTGGCTGTATTAGCGGCCTTAAATCCCCAGCTATATGCGTCGACAGCAAAGCATCCACTAACTGTAAATTGTGAGCTATTTTGGTCTCCTGTGAAATCAAACGCTTGACCTAATGACTTAGCTGTACAATTTGTTAGAGTAAAACGTTTAGTACCGCCAAAAGAAAAACCTCTGTTATATCTACTAGTTTGTGCTTGTCCGTTCCATTCAACTTTAGTATCTTCGACAATACAATGAAGAAGATTTACATCTGTTCCTCGGTTAATCCAAATCCCTTGGAAAACATCATCTGTGATCGCTGGTGTGGTACTAGAGTCCCCCGCTCTGCTTTCATAGACTCTAACTCTGAATAAACTTGCTGATATAGGATTGTCCAAAGCTACACCATTTCCGAAACCATCGCCCGTCACCTCTGTATTTGAAATTTTAACAGAGCCTCCCGAAATCCAAATACCAGCGCTGTCTAAAAGGCTACCAGCGTTGTTTAGACCTCCCCTATCTACATTTACCCTGTTCAGTCGAGCAGATACGTTGTTTGGAGAATGAAGTACACGACTATTTGTGACAGGGTTTATGTCCACAAAACTAGCATTATGTAAAACGCAAACAGCAGGAAGATCAAGGGTTGAGCTGATAGCGTAAGTTTTTCCTTCTGTGCCGTAACACTTCCTGTTACCGAAAGATGCTAGATAAGCGGCCCATACGGCTGTATCGTCGCTCACTCCATCCCCGACCGCGCCAAGTGCGTCAACGGGCGCAGGGTATACCAAGGTGAAAAGTCTCCCTGACCCGCTTACTAATTCAGCGGAGTTTCTATCTGAAGGTGATTGCGAGGCTGTTAATCCAGTTGTCGAAGTTGCTAACCATTTACCTGTACCTGAACCATCTGATTCAGAAAAACCAGTTGTTTCAACTATAGTCCCGACAGGATAGTCACGTTTTGATTCTATTAATTGGGAAGTACTTAGTTCAGAAATTAATTTTGTTTTTTCCCAATTTGATCCGTCATCAGAAATAGGATTATTATTAGATTGTTCGGAAAGAGAAACATATATTAATCCGTCAGAGCCTTTCGATAACCCGTTTACTTGATATTTAGTATTGGGATCCCAATCTGAGATACCTGTTTCATTTATATGAGCTAGACCTTGCGTCATCAAACGCTGCAAATAATTGAAATTCTGATAAGTAGGAACCTCCGCTGCCCAACCAGCTGAAAATTTTCCAGGACTTGTTACATCGGGGTCTTCAACATTAGCTACAGGTGCGCCTGAAGCCCATACTCGAGTTAGATCCGGTTTAGTTGTCATATTATCACCTTGTTAAATTAATTCGCCGAAATAACCGCCGATTTCAGGTGAACTATTGCTCCCGAAACCTTTAGAATTTTCAACACCTTTAAATCCGAAAAACCTATTATAATCATAAGATGCCTTATAGTTAACCCTAACACCAGCGGTTTTAGAAATAATATCGGTATTATCTAATAAAGCTCTATCGTTAGGGGTTAATTTTTTACCTATAGATACAGTATACTCGGTATCACCGTCTTCAAATATAATTTGACCTGCATCAAATAAATATTTATATTGTGATATTATATCTTCAGGTGTAGAATTAGATATATTTTTAACTATTCTAGCTTTTATAAATAATCTATATTCAGAATCAGTTAATGTCCGATTACCTGTTAATATTGTATCAATAGAAGCAAAAGGCGAACCTACAAAAGCATTGTTAATATCACCGAAAGAATCAGAACTAGGATTACCTAAAAATCCAAAATAAGTGAATATACTACCTTCGATTATAACTCTCGGCTGACCTACAATAGCGCCAATTATATCTAGTTGGAAACCTACGGCTGTTTCTATCCATCTTTCTTCTAATAATTGTTGGAAAGCTGATTCTAAATTTTCAGATTCAGAAAGTAAATTAGATATATAAGTTTTAAGATTAACAGACTCTTTAAATTGAGTAGCTAATCTTGAAAGAGCTTTGGAAGTATGGTTTACTAAATCAGTCATTTTAAACCACCGAGATATTATCTACTGTAAAGTTTGAAATCTCATTTATATCTATAACAATATTAGACTGAGAAGTAGGGACAGGAGAAATACTAATATACAACTCGTCAATCTGATGACCTATAATGCTATTGATAGGAGTGTATAATTCTGAGAATATTACATCTTCACCTAAACCAAAGCCTCTTCCTTCAACTAAATTACCGTTACAATAATCTACAATAGCCTGTTTTATAAGTTGGTCACCGTTAGCAGGGTAATTAGAAAACTTGGTTAATTCTACTAAAACATAAATATCAACGATATCAGGTCTTGAAAAATTAATAGTATGAGGTAAACCTTGTGAGTCTAAAATGACAACCGAATCGTCCCCGAAAGAATTTATACCTGCCGGTTTATTTAACCATATAGCATTTCCAATATCTTCATCTAAACCACCTACCACGATCGCTTGAATTGAATGAGGAGGTAATCCGTTACTATCTGTAACATCTGTGTCGTTTTCCAATATGGTTGTTTGGGTAACGAATTCCAAATTAGAAATAACCGAGTAGAGAGAGTCAACGGTAGATTGAGAACTTATAGCTAAGGATTGTAAACGTCTAGCTCTTAATTCAACATCTGTTTCTCTTTCTGAACCTACATTAGCATCTTCGATATTCGTTACAGAAGCGACGCCAGTTATAGGGGTTTCTATTTCTGTGAGTGTTCCTGCAGAAGCTTCTATAACACCAGTATTAACCGAGCTAGCGGTAACATTAGCAGAACCACCAGATATCACTACATTTACGTCTGTTGAAAATTGTTCCTGAGAAGTAATATGACTTACCAAAGTCCCAGCAGGTATAGTCGTATTATTTACACCTGTAAACGTCAATACAACCACCGAAGAGGAAGCTTCATTACGGGTAATACCGTTAATCTGTACCAAATTACTAAGGGTTGCACCGGTAGCCGCTGATGGATTATATGCATTGTACGCTCCCTCAGCAATTTCCCAAAGGTCGGAAAATGAACCAGCAAGTAAACCGATAATTTGTCCGTCAGGCGATTCAGGGGACAGATTTATATTATTACCATAAACAGTTTGGAACAATGCTTCCAAGTCTGTTTTTATTTCATTTAACCTTTTCCGCTGGAATCCAGTAGGGGTTATTCCGCTAGACATTTAAATATATCTCCTGTTGATCAAGTGTTCCGAAATCTGTATTAGCAGAAAAGGAAACTTGTAATTTTCTAGTATCTCTTTCCAATTCTAATCTGAAATATGTTAGCTCGGTAACACCTGGAGTAGTTCTAATTCTATTTTTAATTATAGTTTCAACGCGACTTAAATCTACAGGTCTTACAAAAACTTCATCAAACCAAGGTGTTCCGGAATTGACATTTAAAAACCATTCACGAATATAAAATAGTAGACGAGTCCGTATATGTTGCGCTACCTGCTCACCTTCGTTAACAGTTGCAAAAGAACCATTAATTAAAACTAAATCATTATTTTTATCTAACGCTTTACTTATCATTGAGGAGGTCCTGTATTAGGTGTACCATGAGCGTGAATATGTTCTTTACCGCTTATACCGTCGCTATCGTGATCGGCCGCTGAGCTAATACCTGTTATATCTATATTACCGTCTACAGACGCGTCAGACTGCATTGTGGTCGTGCCAGCTATAGTCACATTACCTGTAAATTCAGTTTCCGGTGAAGTAACTGTCATTTTGGAAGGTGCGTTAATCTTAACTTCTTCACCTTCGTTAATCAATTCGAAAGAAACTGTACCTGTAGTAATATTTATATCTTTATTAGCTAACATGGTAAATGTCTGGTCTTTTTCAGAATTACGTATTTGCAAATTATCAGGATCATAATCTGTAATAACGTTAGGTTCTGAACTCATACCTACCAAGCATATCGCATCAGAAAAAGAGTGCATTCTATAATTAGTAGGTTTTTTAGATTGGCCTGATTTATACCAAGCATCTAAAGAGCGTTCTGAAAACAAGACTAAACATTCATCGTCAGGTTTTATAGGAAATGTTATAGAATAACCGCCTGCTTTCGGTTGCCATACGATAACATTTATTAAAGGAGGTAAATCTAAAACTCGGTCTTCTTTAAATATACGTTTGATTAATAGTTGAATTTTGGCAATTTGTTTTTCAGGGTCAAATTCTAATATTTTTCCAGGAAGGCACGTATGGACGTCCTTCATATAATTAGTTACACCCTGACGTATAAGTCCAGGTAAACCGCCGTTAGATTCATTAGATCTTTTATCAAGCACTTTGGGATATACCTTTAACTAAAGAGAACCATTGATTACTATGGGTATCTCCTTTAAAAGAAACTTCATATGCTCTGTATGTACCATTGGCAGAACTACGTCTAACATTTCTAAATTGTAGATTTGATAATGCCAATTGAGAGCTCCTGGATTCTATAGTAAATAATCTTCCTGGAAGTAAATTAGGATTTATAAGGCTTACCGCTTCTGCACCTATTTCAGTAACTGTTGGAGAACCTATCAAACCTGTATTCTGGTTAAGTAATACCGACTCAAGATAATCTATCGCATTATATTCTTCCGTAAGTATTATTTCACCGTCTTGTATACTCCATTTGAAATTATAGTCTTCGGCTAGTAAATCTAATATATCTTTAGAAGACCCGCTTAACGTTTGACCTCTAAGTTTATCGGCCGGTTGCTCCAAGCCTTCTATAGAACCTATAGTCACTTCGCCGCTACCCGTTAACGTTTGAAATAACTCTAACACAATATCTTTTATTTTTAAATTTTCAGATAGAGTTTTATTATAGATAGCTGAATCCCAATCGCGATAACCGTCAGCAGCGTATATCGTTAGTATTCTATCTTCAGCTAATCGGTTATCAAATACATTACGCTGTTTACCTCTGAATAAAATTCCTTGATTGCCTTCGTACCCTGCTTTTAATATTATAAGAGGGTCATCAGAAGTTATCATAGATACCGTTTCATCATTAGGATTATAAATATCTATCTTGGCGATATTAGGGTAGCTACGATTACTTTTAGTTATATCGAAAACAATACGTAAATCAGTTATAGATTTACTAACTGAACCTGATAATATTAGAGAATAAGTTCTTTTAAATTGCTTAGCCAATAGAATTAACCTCCGCATCAATCAATTTAATCAGTAAAACTTCTTCTCCTAAATTATCAGCATTCGCATCGATATTAGGATTGTCTATATTTACAGCATATAAATTCTTAAGATCTATAGCATATTGACCGACTAAATCTGTACCACCTAATAGAGCAACACCAGAAGCTAGAGATACATTATTCAAAGCGATATCCATATACCAGATTTCCATTCTAGAATTATAAGAAATAAAAAATTGATATGTATTACCTTGTAATGTAGCTCTAAATGATTGAGCTCCTTCGTTAGTAATTGGTATTTCCAAAGCCATAATTAAAACCACCCTGAAATCGTATTTAAGACTGAACTATTAACTGTCTCAGATACCGAATTAACTTCTTGTTTACCTTTTTCAACAACGGAACTCGCAGTTTTAGAAACGTCTGAAAATAAATCATCTTCACCTAACTTAATAGTTTCAGATTCGGTAAGAATTACTTCTTCCAAAGTTATATCTATAAATAAAGAACGGGAAGTGTTCTTATCTTGAGAAGTTCTTAAACTAGTAATAACCATGTTGGAATAGGTCTGTAATTTAGTATCTATTTCCAAGGGTTCAGCTCTGTTTTTTAATTCTTTAAAAGCGTTGAAAGCTTGTTGACTACGAGTTAAATTAGAGTCGTTAGAAGTACCGAATAAATCTGTAACTGTGCTTATTATCTGACCTAATGCTGCACTTCCTAGAGGGGTATCTGTAACAACTCCTGAAATACTAATTATATCCGGCTCTACTATAGCATGGTCAGTTATATCCGCCCCAGCTTCAACTGGATTTTTAGTTAATCTTACAGAACCAGTATGATCTTCTAAAACAACATTATCTAATTGGATACCACCAATGCTTCTTTTTGTTCTTACAAATAAATTCTCAAAAGCCATTATAGTTCCACCGTACTATTTAAATCTTTAGAAGCTTGTTCAAAGATAGGCTGTAATTCCGTATTTATATCTCTAGCAATTTGTTGAGCTTCAGCCCGACCTATAGAACCTGAACCTTGATTATTAACTTCTACCTTTATACCACCTAAACTAACAGAATTAGAAACAGTATTACGAGTATCAGATCTAGTTAAACCTGAAGCTCCTAAATTAGATGATTCTGAGTTTATTGTATTTTGAACATTGTTTAGAAATTCACCATCTGTATTTTCTTCGTCTTGTCCGAAACTAAAGAAATTACCTATTTTATCTATACCATTAGATATAGGTTGCATAACGTTTTCTTCGAATTTACGTTTTACCCCTTCCCATAAACCAATGAATAGATTTTCTATACTTTGTATAGTATTGTCAAAAATACCAGTAATGTATTCACCGATATCAGACATTATCATTTTGAAAGCTAGAATATGAGTTTTAAGATCTGTTGAAAACAAATCAAATATTAAACCCCATCCCTCAAACACCATTGAAGTCAAATCGTATATAGTTGCGAATATTGCAGCTACCGTTCTTAATTCGTCAGCCCATTGAGGATATTTCTTAATCATATTTCCAATGAAGCTTTCACCACCTTCGAAAAACACATTGGCGTCTTCAGCAAGAAGACCTATCCCCGCGACTATGGTTGCGATTAAAGCGGGTAAAGCAGCTATAGCCGCATTAGCTAATAGAGCGGAAAGCTGAACGGCTTTGAAGGCTTTAACCATACTTAACAATACCCCTACAAACTTTAAAGCTATAAAACCCGCTGTCGCGATCGTGAGGAGCTTTAATGCTGTAGTAATATAACCGATATACGTAGGTAAACGTTGTTCTATTAATTGTCTATTTTGTTTCCACCAATCTTCAATCGTATTAGTAAGTGATTCCAAAATAGGAGTTAATTCGCGGGAAAGTGTTCTTGAAAATTGTTTTGAAATTTGAGCTAAATTGGTAAGTCCGTCTTGGAAATCAGCGGATATCGCAGCATCTTCTTCTGTTGCTACACCTAATGCTTCGGCTTCTGAAATTAACTCGCGTATACCGTCAGAACCTTGCTGTAATAATCTTATAGAATTACCTAAACCGACTTTATTAGCTAGTTCGTATTGTTGGCTACGGGGTAAATTTTGCATCGCATCAGCGACTTCCATAAGTACGTCAACTGTAGGTTTTAAATTACCTTGAGCGTCAGTAGCAGATACCCCCAATATACCGAAGGCTTCAACCGCTGAACCTACTCCGCGTGAAGCTTCCGATATACCTATAGATAATGCTCTTATATCACCTTCTAACGAATTGGAATCACCACCTACACGAGAAAGGGAAAATGATAAAGCGTCAATCATACCGACAGCTATATCTGTTTCTTCAGATAATTTACCTTGACGGTCTGTAGCGGCTGTTACAACGGTAGAAAAACCGACTAAAGCGGCTGTCCCTGCCACTACAGCGGTTCCAAGTTTAGAAACGAGGTTAATACCCTTGTCAAGTTCGCTATTAAATTTCTCTATATCTTCAGGGTCAAATTCAAACCCTAATCCCACGAGTAATTCATCTAGCATTTCTTTTCTCCTTGGGTTTTAGATGATTCTTTACATCTAGTATCTCGTTAAGTATTAATACATCCTCTATAGAATAAGTTCCGTCTTGTAACTCTTTGAGAGTGCATAGAGGGGGATCCGCAATTACAGGTCTATGTAACCATGGATCCACGTTTTTAAAATCGGAAAGGTCTACTGGTTCCCCTCTTTGGACAGTTCGCTTCCTAGACCCTGCCCTTTGAAAAAACCCTTATAATTTACCTGAATAATAAATCCGAAAGCTTTGTATGCTTCTGATAGATTATCACCTGCATATACATTATTAAAAATAGATTCAGTTATACGCTCACCGTCCCTTTTAGTATGACCAGTTGTTAACATTCTAACAATTAGATCTACTACTTTTTCAGGAGGAGCTGATTCAAATAATTTTTGAGCAGCGTGAGAAAAACTTGAAATTTGTTCTTCTTTACTTTTATTTTTATTGGAAGCCATCGCAACAATATCAGGTAAGGTATTACCAAGCATTGCAATTAGTTCCATTTTGAATTTCATACCCTGAATAGCGGGGAATTGAGTACAAACATATTGTACTTCGTTAATGATTTTTTCTTCTGTTTTACAAGACATTTTATTTCTCCAACTTATTCCGGACTTAGGTAGAGGGGAATTCCAAAATAGTAAGCCGGAGAAACTATTTTGCGTTGCAAATTCCCCTCTAATACTTAACCGCCTAGATGCAACATATCTAGACGTTCTACTACAATTCGCCACTCTTGCGAGTTCATCCCAGTGCCGCGAGTAATATCGGCAGGTCTAGGGATATAACCTTGTGTCCCCGAACCTAAATCGTTATTTCTCGTGTCTTTAAATTGTGCAAAGATAGGAACGAATATACCATTTTCCTGAGCAGTGATTAAGCCTGACAGATAAGAATTAGAATCTGAAGTCTGTTGTACTCGGAAAATAATCTCACCAGAACGGTCAGCACTAAGGTTAACAGTCATAAGACCGTCAGCGCCTATAATATGACTAGCTGAATCACCCAAGCGAGCTAATTGTATAACGTCGTCACCTTCGTCATACCCTGTAATTTCAACACCGTTAATCAATAAGACAGTGTTTAAAAATGAATAATTTTGCATGATTTACCCCTTATCGTTCAAAAGTACCTTGGATTTGAACACCATGGATAGCACCTGCACCCAGAGCAACAAAACTCAAACCGTTGTACTGTCTATTCTGCTTCTCGCTCGCGCTAACATCCGCTACAGGAATAGTAGTAACTTCGTACCCTGCCCCAAGGAAAGTTCCATCAACTGTTTCTCCAGGAGCGATGAGTCCGTTCAGTACCGCTGTATCTAGGACTTTCGTAACTTGCTGCTGTAGCGCTGCTGTTCCTTTATCAGTATAAGGTACTTTAGTCGTGCGAGAAACCAAATAACCGTAAACTTCTGTTTGAATTGCATCAGTAAGCCAGTCAACGCCGTGAATTTCGTCAAAGAAATAATCACCAGCCATAAAAGATTCGCCGTATATAGCTGTATCAGCAACTTGGAAAAACACGTTAGCTCGTTTAGAATCCAATACTGTTTTATCATTGGTAGAAATATCTTCTACACTGATTCCAGGAAGAGATTTAAATTTAAGAGTTAATGTTGAATTCGGCTGACTAAAATCAACTGTAAACGCACGACCAGCAATAGAAGCTGACGGATACTGATCAGGGTAAGAACTAAATGTAGTCATAGTCCGGTTGAAATTACCCGTATCTAGAACAGACGCAATATCATTAGTAGTAACACTATCCAGAACATCCAAGTCATTAGTTGTGTTAAAGAAAACTTTAGTTCTAGCTTGAATCCAACTAGCGGCAGCAGTTACAGCCGCTTCACCGTTAATTTCAACATCTTCACGAATTTCTTTAGTGAAGATAAGGCCGTACCAAGAGTTATTCTTTTGCTCAATTGCGTTAAGTGCATCAGTAATAGTTTCTGGATCAATACCGTCAGCTTTAGTTGATTCACCTTGGCGCATTTGCAACAAAGAAGAAATATCTGTTCCGGTTGAAGCAGTTGTCAAAAATGATATTGTGGCGGTTGCGCCAGTTGTTCCGCTAGTGATAAAAAATCGACCACCATCGTAATTAGCTGTCGCAGAACTATAACCGCCAGAACCTACAAGCTGAAGACCTGCTTGAATTTCATCAGCTACGTCTTCAAGTGTGGTGATAGTACCAAAATCTAAGCCGGTAATTTCTTCTGAAACACCGTCAATAGAAATAGTAAAACTACCGTCAGAGATTGCCGCAAATTCAGCAATGTTGTCAGTATCTTCTACCACACTACCACCACGTAATTCAGCCGCCACTGCATTCGCCGCTCTGACGCTTACGACAAAGGATGTCGGTTTAGGTTGCTGACTAAAGTAGGCGTTAGCTAATTTAACGACCTCGGAAGATCCAGGCCAATCAGCGGCGACACTAGCTGCATCTGAATAAGACCGTGAACGTTCAGCAAATCCAATAACACCTGTTTCCGCTGTAACCGCATTTAGAGTTCCGAATCCCGCTCTAGCTGGGAAGGTGGCTCCTAATGCAATACTTACAGCTACGATTGAGCTTTTTGGTATAGACATATTTTTACACCTTTATTTCTATGGGGATCGAAGTAACCCCTGTTTCAAATTCACCGTTAATAGATATAGTTTCAATAGATCTTATAATCTCATTATCGGTAACTAATGTTGTTAAAAATAAATCCAGTTGAGCACGTTTTTCCCAACCGTTTTCTAACTTCTCTGAAATATTTCTAACTTCTGTTCTGCGTGATAATTCTAAATTAGCTGCTTGTAATGTTTCTATCGTTGAATTTCTAATCAAACCTATATGGAATTTATGAGCGTCTGTTTTAGCACCTTCTCGGTAGAAGTTAATAGAAAGCATTATTTCCCTAAGACCTGTAATAGTGTTGTCAATATCAAGGTCTTCAGTTCTGTCTTCTAATTCGGAAACATCCCATCCTAATTGTTTTATATAGTTGGTGTTTACACTAGCGTAATTACCAGACGGACGAGGGAAATCTTCTTCCGCTGGTATTGCGTATTCTTGAACACCGACTATAGAATTAATTAATCCTCGTACCAGTTTATTAACCGCTTCTTCTACATAAGAACTCATTTTTCTTTAGCTCCTATAGCAAAGAACCAACCATAATCATCCCAATCACCAACGTGGATAACTTTAAATCTTTGACCTCTACGGATAATAGTGGTAGCTGGTGTTCCGGTATCTACATCGGCAGTTTGTACTGATTTATTTAGGTAAAAACTATAGGTGTTAGAGGTACGTTCACCACCTTCTAAAAATTGCAATTGTTCAGGGGTAGGTTGTTGAACGCTTGCTAATGCTTTACGAATTGTCGCTGGTGGGTATACAGGGCGACCATCCACACGAGTTGGAGTACCTTTATCTTCTAAGGTAACTACCGTCGCGGTGTCAGCGTCTATTGCTTCTGTTACTTTAATCGGCATTACCAACCTCGTATGTTATAGATTGTCTTAAGTGACCTGTATCTACCAAGGGATTTCCTTCTCGGCTTGTTAAAGCTGGTTCTTTTATATCTGTTATTTTATCTTTAACATCGCTAGAAGCCATCAGACCTAACATCTGTAAAGATTGTTCAGAAGTCATTTCGCCTAGTAAAACCTTTTTACCTAATTTCTTAAGATCGTTTTTATATTTACCGCTTTTTTCATTTAAGGTAGATCTTAAAAAACTACGTTCCGGAACACCTCTACTCGGGCTACCAAATTCATGAACGTTACCAACCATGATGACCGAAGTACCGTCGGGATAATTATTACTTCCTTTAGGTAAACCCACTTTAACTAAGTTATCCCCTTTCATCTGTTTAGCTATTTCTTCTAATTTCTTAATAGCTTTGTTAGGTGATTTTTTAATCTTGGCGGTCATTTTACTCATAATCGGTTAGCTACCATAACACCGACAAAAGTAGAATTCCGGATAATTAAATATTGTTGTCCGTAGCTGGTGGCCATAAAGAAATCGTCCGAATCAGAACGGTCTTTACTATTTACCGCTCTAGATACAGATACACCACCGGCTGATTTAGAATTTATAGCTCCAGCTCTAGCATTGATATCACCCGCTTGAGAAATATCCGAAACAGTTAATAGATGAGCTACTAAATAAGATTGAGCCGTATTATATTTACCTCCCCATCTATTCTCATCAACACCTAAATATATAATCTGGGAATCTTCAATTAATAGTTCTATTCTTTCATCAGGGTATTCGACTTCATCTGAAAATTCAGGGAATCTTGTTCTAATATTAGATACAGTTACGGTCATTATTTATCCCCGTTAGTCATCATAAATATAATTATTCCGCCGAATATAGTGGAAATCCATTTTAATATTTCTTTCCATATATCTTTCTGACCTTTATCAACATTAGAAGATTCTTTGATGGTGTCTTGTTCTTGTTTAACTACATCCACTTTATCAGAAACTTCTTTAATTGTTCTTTCTATAGTTTCTATTCTATATAGATCATTACGATTAGCTTGCCATAATTCAGAAGAATGGATTTTCTTTTCGTGTATATCTAATCTATTTCCGAATCTAGCCAATGTATCATCATGGTTATTCACTTTTTCTTCAAGACGAATAACATTACTTAGCTTGTCTTCGATATTAGAAAGCCTTGATGATATACCGTCTAAAGCTTTCCATAATCTGGCTTCGGTAATTTGATCCACTGATTCAATCTCGTGTATATTGGGATTCGGCATAGATATACAACTTTATTATCAACTCTTATTAATAAACCCTTTATAAGATTTATTAATAAGAGGGGTCAGTTAAGACCCCTTTAACTTATTCAGATTTAGCAGTCTTTTTAGGACGAGGTTCGGATTTAGATTTAGATTTAGTATCTGGATCTACTTCCATTTCTTTATCGTCCTGAGTAGCACCAAAATCAATTTGATCTGAATCTTTCAGCTTTTGAACATAAGGGTTGTTCTTTTTAGAACCGCCTGGAACAAAGTTTTTCCAATGGTCATCGTCCACACTGTTAAATCCAGGAGCTAGACGAACCACAACTCGATTCCCGTTAGCGCCAATTGTTTTAAGGTTAAATTGACGAGCAGTTTTATTCATTACTCCGGCCATAATGATTAAATCCCTGTTAGAATGTTAAGAGAAAGAGGATAGTAAATGTTTAGACCTGCTAAACGGCTACGTCCAGGAACTACGAATTCTAGATTCTTCTGTTGTACTGGCATCATTTCCAGTTCTACTGGGATTTCCAGTTGAAGTTTATCTGGGCTACGGTCGTAAACTACCATTGCATCTTCACTCAGCTTAGGATTGTTAGCCGCTGAACATTCGTTTACAGGAATGACATCCGCTTCTGAGGACAGATACGGGCTATTCATTACCAAGTATTGGAGAATGGTGGTATCGCTATTAGAAGAGCGTGGGGTGCTCGCTAGGTACGACCATTGCGCTGGTGGAAGAAGCAGTGTGTTACCACGTTCAACCATGTTAGTCGTTTCAAAGATATCTGCAAAAGCATCATTGATGTCAAACAGAATCTCATCAGGGGTTTTATTAACCCACTCAGTACCGCTACCAGCGTCAACAACCGAACCAGTTGGAATATTCGGGTTACTGAACAATCCAGGAAGATTACTGGTGGCGTCACCATAGAACGCTACATTATTAACAACCTGTTCAACTGAACGCATTGCGGCATTCGCACGACGTTGATCCAGCGCTGCACCAGTAAGCTGAGAAGCTTGAATTTCGTCAAGGTTGTAACCGTAACTAGTACCGACCGAACGCACTGGAATAGTGGTTTCTTTACCTGCTACGTCAGCACGAGGTAAATCATCAGCATAAGCGTTGATGATTTTAGCTACACCAACCATATCGTAAGTACGATAAGTGATAGAGCTAATTCCCGGACCACCTTCGTTAGATACTGGGAATAATTCACGGGCTTTTAATTCCGCGTATTTGACGTCGTAACTACGGGCTTTAATATGTTCCAATTGGCGTTGGAAGAATACAGCACCATCGGCATCCATGATACCGTTGTTCATGGCGGTAGCAATAGCACCGTCAAGAGTCAGGGATTTACCCTGTTCAGTTACAGTAGCAACCGCACCATCAAAGGTTACTGTTCCACCGTTTCTTAGTTTGAAGTTTCGCATTATATTTGCTCCTATTATGCGCCAGCGGTAGAGCCGCGACCGTAAAGATTAATGATACCGACTTCACCTGCTACAGTGGTAGAAACCCATACTGCACCGTCTACAGAAGTCTCACCTGCGCCAGCCGTACCTGAGTCTAGAACGCCAGTTCCGTCGGTATATTTAACAGGGTCTTCAGGTGAACAACCGCTAGGACATACCGCGTAGATATAACCTTCTTCCATTACACCGACTGTTTCGAATTGGTCGTATTGGATAGCACCAGTATTCGCAACACCTTCACGTTCAAGTGAACGGATAGAAATACCTAGGAAATCAGCAGAACCAGCAAGAACGACTTGTTTTTCAGGGTCTGTGCCACGAGCTACAGCAACACCAAAGCCGATACCATTAGCGGTTTCGCAAGCGTAAGAATTAATTTTATCTGGATGTAACGCATAAATCATACCTGCAAGAGCGGTGCGAATACCCAGAGAGTAAGAAGTTTGAGCAGACATTATTTATCTCCTTTAGTTTTCCAAGCGTTACGAGAATCACTAATGTATTTCGCACGAGCTTTTTTAGATTCAGAAAGACCGTTATCAGCGTCTTCCGTATATTCTTTTTCAACCTGTTTACGGAAAGCATTATCCAAGCTGAATTGACTATTGGTTTCGCAATTTTCAACCAGAATATCAAAACGAGCTTGAATGTAATCAGCGCTAACTGAATCCATTTGAACACCAGAACATTTATCAGCTACCACTTCAGCCATCAATGTTTTCGCGTCTTTACCTTGCCATTTGGTTTCAGGTGAAATACTGAGCACCTTAGAAATTAATTCCATACGGTCAGCAATCAACTTGTCCGTAGAATCAGCGTCTAAGATTTTGGATTTGGCGTCGTCTAGCTGAGCTTGCAACGAGTCTTTGGATTCTTGAGATTTCTTTTTCTCTTCCTCCATTTCCTCGTCTTTCTTTACCATTTCCTCGTCTTTTTCTTTGAGTTGTTCTTCAGCATCTGAAACTTTAGCTTGCAGTTTACCAACTGCTTGAGCAGCCTGTTCAGATACTTCGAAGTCAACCCCATCGATTGTGATTTTAGCCATTATGACTTCATCCTCTGGGTTTATTGAATGATCAGCCACTCTGCAAGCTGGTCCAGCGCGGCCTTTATCGACTACGGCAATATGATTGCCACGTATTTTTCTCTGAATGCAATCATAATGTTCACCTTCAGGAGAAATTCCAGGAGTCCAATCGAATACATTTAAATATCCGTTAGACAGTTCAACTTTCCCACTTTCAATCTGGTCAATTGTTTCTTGGTCTGTAATATTTAATACAGCCGTTACGTAATCGCCATCTCGGGAAATTTCACGTTCTGACATACCCACTGAATATTTCTTAGAATTAGAAGTATTCACCAGTTCGGGGGGATGATTATTAGTTACAGGTTTAGCAGCAAAAGAAGCTAATGATTCAGGGTCAAACACTTCTTCAGGTGGTCTATAAGCCACAATTAAATCGGTAGGTTCGCGGTCTTTAAGACCTAGCTCAGCCGCTAAATAAGTTTGAGTACCTGTACGACTTATACGAGCAGGAACTCTTAAAAAGCCCTCCTCAGTATATGTTCTTTCTGTAGGTAAATTCAGTCTATCTTGAATATACATTTTCAAACCCTAAATATTTATACTCATATTAAATTAAAATCTAATTAAAAACAAATTCCAAGTTTAATTTAATCAACTTTATAAATTAATAATAGGTTGTGCTACACAACGACAATTAATATCTTGTCCTGGATGTCCGGTTTCTGCTGGTGGGGAATCCCATCTAAATCGTTTTCCGTTATTATGTCTATGTGTATCACGCACCCGACCGTCTTCAGAAGTTCTCCATATATATTCTTCAATACCTAAATTTTTCTGTCTCTTTTCATTAAGATTAGAATTTAATTTACTGGTTTGATCTCTAGCTATCAATTTAGCTCTTTTATACGTAGTATTATTAATCTTCTGAATTTCTTTAATTAAGGAACTTGATTTAAGACCACGAGTTGTATTCTGCCAAACAACGGTTTCTATCTTTTTAAAATATTCATCCGGAATAGATTTAATCAGATTTACATTCTCGTTTACTGCGCCTACCAAAGCATCTTCTAAACCTTCATTCTGTATAATAGAATTCAGGTTAACACCAGTAGCATTTTCCATAGCTTTGTAAAAGCGTTGTCGCTGAGTATTGTCAACATTCCCTACAAACGCCTCAGCAGCTCTCTGAGCCTGTAAACCTATATTATTATAACTAGCCCTAAGCCGGTTAAAAGCTTGCTGTAAGGATGTCGCATAGGCGTCCTGAACGTATTCATGCTCGTAACTTTTTAATATAGGATATATGGTAGTTTCAACTTCCTGTTTCAAACTACCTACTAAAGATCTTAATTGATTACGATACCTGACTTCGGGACTCTTCGGGTTCTTCACTGGTTGAGCTGTTTTCTGTTTCTTCTGTTTCATTTCCAGGCTGTTCTTCAGCTTCAGCTCGGTTGGTAAAGGCATCAGCGTCGTCATCTTCGTATTCCTCTAATTCGGCAATGAATTCATCCTCGATATTACTGTAGACTTCATTCTGTTTTAATTCCTTAGCTACAGTAGATTCCGGAATAATATTATTAGTTAAATAAATTTGATCACGCTGAGCATTTTGGAATTCCAGATCAGCTTTTTCTTTAGGAGTCATTTGAAATAAAGAATTAAATTCGTAATTCAAATTATCAGAGTTGATACCAAGTGATTTAGCCATAATTTGGTCAAAGTAATCAAGGCGAGGTTTATATTCGCGCTTCTGTAATGAACGCACTGTATCATAGTAATTTTTTAAATCACCTTCGCCCGTAGCGTTTAAACCGCTGGCCGAACTACCAAGTAATCGGGTCGCAGGTATATCACAAGCACCAGAAAGGAATAATGCGAACTTATCTAATAAGGAGTCAAGTCCTGAAAAAGTGTTGTTCTTTGTAGTAAAGTCTTCTTCTTGGTCTAAGAGCATCATATTGTTGAAGCTCTTAAGCATACCAGCCATTGTAAAACGTTTACGTAATAGGTTTTCACCTTCCGCTGAGGAAAGATATTGCATAAGCCCTTTTACTTTTACAACATCAACGTTAGTCTCATAAACCATGCTCGCTGAACCGTTACATACGGTAACAAAGTTAGTTAACGCATCATAAAGACGAGCAAGGACAGAATCAGAAAAGTAGTTATTTCTACGAAATTCATCATAAGGCAATTCAACACCATCAAATCTAAGTAAGCGGCTATGGTGTATCTTAACCGAGGTTTCAGCAAATCGGTAAAATTCAGGGTATCCATAATTAGGGTCCAAAGGATTAGCTATAGGAGTTATATCAGCATGAGATAAGCGGTGCATATCTATTGCTTTAATATGTTTTAATCCACCCTTTTTAACTTTATCTATATTTAATGGTTTGTTTGGTTCTTGCCCGTCATCAACCGATAAAACTATAAAGGCGGTTCCATATAGTCTAGCCCATTTATGAGCCTGATTAAAAGTAGCCGAAAGTTGTAATCTGTCTTCTTCATCCTTCAATTTTTTAACCAAAGTGGGATCAAGGTCAGAAGTAAATTTACGCCATTCCCTAGTCATATCATCCGGGATGATATCTACTACTTTTCCGGAAAGCCAATCCGTCCGATACATCGCATTTAATTCATCTTGATTACCTTTGGCAGAAATGTTTCTGGAATTAACAAATCTGGAATGACTTCTTTTATCTTGTTCCGTACCAAGCTGAGCAACTAAGTTTTCAAGACCATCCCGGATTTCCTCTTCCTGGATTTCAGCCTTTTTAAAATTTTCAGACATTTTATGCCCCTTTAAAAGTGTTAATAAAAAACCGTGTATACCATCATATAAAAATAATTTTTAAATTTTTTATTTTATGTACGTGGTATACCTTAATATTAATTAACAGTATTAACTTATAAATTAACTAAACTACCTTTTTCTGGATATTTTAATTTATCTCATCGCAGATTCTGTAATCTGCATTGTATCAAATACTAATAAGTCTTCAACGGCATCTAAACAGGGGTCTATCTGGTCGTCATGTTTATGTGTCATTAAAGGGCTAAACTTACGGAACTCTTCTTTAAAGTCATGTTTCCATGGTGCTTCTTTTGGAATATGAACATATCCACTGGCAAAGTATTTGACCGCACCCATCGCCCTGAACACCTTGTCAGTATTTCTTTGAATACCCTCAATAGGTATCATATAGTCATGCTTTATAGACTGTATGAGCGAGCTACCGGAGCTTTTATCCTCTACCTTTACACAACTCGCGCCAAATGGTTTAAATTGAGTCGGTTTATGTTTACGCCAAAAGTCAACCAGCGCGGATTCTAATTGAGGAGCTTCCCATTTATCGCGCACCAAATCAATAAGAAATATCCCCTTGGTACGACTACGTCCCCAACATTCAAACACGGAATAATCATTACGCTCCGCTGTTTTCTGAGCAGTATCAGCATAAATACGGATTAAGTCTATATCATTAGGGAGTATCTCGTACTCTTTCCAGTATTTATCCTTAAACATACCACCTCCAGGAGGAGAGGGTTTTTGCTGATATTGTGCTGAACAAGTGTACGGATCGCCTATTTTTATAACCTTGAATTTTTCATGGTCATGCTTAAAAGGCCAGAGCATTGTATCCGGAATAATCTTTTCTGGACATAGCTCAGCTATTTGGTTTTGACTAAAAATCATATTCCGGACCTCCGTGCAAGGCTTTCAGAATACCGTTCATATCGATAGGAATACCGTGTGTATAGTCCTCCGGATATTTTTCCGTGAGTACTTCCTCAGATAGGTGTGTAGGGATTACTAGATGATGCCATTTATCACCCGAACCACCTCTTAAAAGATAACCTGTTAAATCATCCTCGTGAATACGCTGCATAATATTGATCATGGGGATTTCTTCAACTGCCAAGCGTGAGCGCATAGTGTTGTTAAAACGGTTATTAATCGCGCTACGCTTAACTTGAGAATAAGCGTCATCTGGTTTAACAGGGTCATCGTTTACGAATGCACCAGTAAATCCGTCTTCCATACGCCCTGCTCTAAATCCGGTTATCTGGCCTCCGGAACTAGTAGCCATCATCCCACCACCTACTTCTGTAAACCATCGCTTTTTCCCTTTTTTATCTGCTCTAGTACGCATAGGGAATAAGTCCTGGAATTCCTGACTTTCTACCATTTCTTTAATCTTGGAACTATTTTCCTGAGCTAGGTCTCCAGAATAAGAGGTATGGATAAATTTAGAACGAGGATTTATAGCTAGACCACGGGAAATAAAATTCAGAACAACTTGTTCCGTCTTTGTATATCCAGGAGCAATATTAACTATAAGTCTTGAGATTTTACCATCGTAAACAGCTTGGAGCACATATTCAATTACGTAATGATGCCAATTAAGAATCATCTTATTACCTTCACGTAATTTGAAAAAATAACGCATAAACTGAAGGCCGTCATTTAATAACATATAGCGTAACATTCGCTTTTCGTTAAATGACCATTGTTCGGTTAATTCTAATTCTTCAGAACTCATCATTAAACCTTTCTTTAAACAATTCTATTTCTTCTTCAGTTAACGGGTTATCAACTACGCTCCCTGAACCTCCGTCAGCGCCATTTATATCTATTTGCTTACGCTTGGCATAGAGATACTCAGCTAAGGTCTTAGAAGCGTTCACAGACTCGCTAAGGGTGACTTCTTTATACTTAGCATTATTAAAAGCGTATTCTACAACTTCATTCCAATCGGCTTGTGTAGGTTCACCACCACAAAAATCATTTATATCTAATATCAATTCATAAATACCAGAAAGACCCCTAGGATCCCGCCCGTTCATTACGGATTCCAGGAATACCAAGGGGTCTTTAGATTTACCCTGATTTATAAGATCTCTTAAATCTTCTATAGATATATGTTTTACAGTCATGGTTAATTTATAAATTCTTCCGGCTTCGAAATTCAATATAAATTAAATAAGAGGGGATGTAAATTTTAGGCAATAAAAAACCCCGCCGAAGCAGGGTTATCTTAAAAGGTGAGATTTAATTTAATAACAGAAAAAACCCTTTTCAGCTAAGAATGATATGTTACCACCGTGACCCCTAGCTATGATAAGAGTCATGTCAAAAATAGAGGTATATTTATTAAACTCAGGTAAGTAAATAACCGTATAGCGAACGGTATCTGCTCCAAAATGTTTAGCCGCTTTAGCCGACATTTCCTGAGCTACTGAATCAGCCTTATCCTTAGATTTATACATCCTACAAGGGTTTTTAGTTTCAGCAGCACGTTGCATGATAGCTTTTCGAGTTTCAGTGATGAAGTCCATAATTTAATTCCTGTTTTTATGTTTCTGGTTAAGCGGTATTGCCTAACCAGTGAGTACATAATATCACAATGAAGAGAATATGCAACACTTTTCTTAAATTATTTTGAAGAAAGTTTTTTCAGCTCCAATCTCAACCCTACGATAACGTCCTCAGGTAAACCACCATACTCCAATAATTCATGCGCGGTATCTATAGCACGTTGCATCCGGTCTATGTGATCCTGAGCTTTGTTCTTAGGACATAACGTACCGCAACAAAGGAAATCACCTTCTAAGAGGTTAATAGGGCTTGCCATCTTTTAATTCCTTCATTAGCTGGTGGAATGATTTACCGCTAGGTTTATTTCCATCCGGTAAAGGTTTTATTGAACAACGACAATTAAAAGTTTGAGGAGGTCTACCATATAACGGTTTAAACTTTTTCATCCTTCAAACTCCAGGTCGGCTTCCTTATGTATTTCAAACTTAGCATCGCACCACTCGCATTCGTAAACGCCACCACGAGGATCACCTAAATACCCCTCTGTGATTTCATTACATTCTGGACAACGACATTCAACTTTTCTAATAATCAGTACTGTTTGGGTTTTCATAGCTTATCCTTTAATTGTGAGTAACTAACTAAGACAACCTGAGCAGGATTATCATGTTCTAGTATGGTGTTTAACATAGCATGTAATCCATCATCATACCTAGCGTACAAATTCATATATTTACGCGCCAAGCGTTTAATCTGCTTATCTTTATTATCGTCACAAAGATAAGCAGATAACGCCATATTAATTATCATGGTTATCGGTTGCATTTACTTCCTCCGGCCAACATGACCATGTTGTTTCACTAATACCAAAGCCGTTCTGTCTATCTACTTCAGTAGTAGGTAAATTTTCAGCAACCATATTTCCATAAGCTTCAGCTAAACAGTAATCACTTGCTTTCACATTAGGTAGAACAAGTGTACGGCCTGTATCTGATTCTTCAATCACAATCTTGAATTCTTTCAAATCACTCATCATTTACTTCCTCTTAAATTACTTAATAATTATAACTCTTTATTTCGTCAATCATACAGTTAATATCTTCTAAACAATAATAATGGCGAACAATACCATCTTTGTCAGAAACGCGTGAGTTTTTACCTTTTATTTCCAAGTTCCATTTATAGCGATATTGCTTTCTACCCTTATGATCTGCGATACGTATGGTACGTAAGAAAGTATTTTTAAATTTAATATAAACAGAATCAAACCTACTAACATGATATATCCAAGCACCTTGTTCTTCTAATTCGTCAAGTATATGACATACTATAGCTTGAACCTTCTTAGATTTAATATTACTAATAGGTTTACTCATCATTTATTTCCTCTTAAATTTAAACGGGTCAGGTGGAGCTTTACCACCATTACGGTTTCCAATTAACTGACCCCACATTTTACAGATATACCATGCTTGATATTTAGCATCATCTAGAGCATTATGTAAAGTGCCACCAGTCTTCCTATCTAAACCACCACGAGCAGACTCGTACATATCCTTAACAGTACGACAGTCCCTAATATTCCAGAACTTCCATGGGATCTCCAGATTATGTTGGCGATAAGCGTGTTCCATTTTACTAATGTCGAAAGTCGCTCCGTTACCCCATGGCTTACAGTCAGTAGGTAAGTATAACTGGAGCTCTTTTAGGACGTCTGACAGACTGTCAAGGCCGTTTAACGCTGCTTTTGCTTTAGGGTTTTGACCTTTCCACCACTCGACGGTAGATTTATCAATGGTGCGATTCTGGTCTTCCCAGTCCAGTTCACGGTAAAAAGTGTTCGGGGATATCACTCCCTGGACGGGGCAGAACATAACCACACCGATGGATATAATTGCTGCATCTTCGTTTAAACCCATTGTTTCAAGGTCAATCATTGCGTGTCTACATTCATACGTTTTCATAGTTAATTATCTCAGGTAAATTCTTTTTACTTTCCAGTTATAAGCAATACGATTAGCGATCATTATAATACGTGATTCGGAAATAGGGGAACTGTTAAATTTCCAAGAGTTATTTTTACTATATCTAGTCAAACTCATTATGTAATCTCCATGTTTATAAATAGTTGCTTTTTGTTCATATACATTAATATGGAAACCTTTAGACTTAAGAGTTTCAATAACCATTATTCTTGCTCCAGGAAGTCGTCAATTTCTTGTTCTAATACAGATTTACGTTTTATATTGAATACGTAATTTTTATTAGCTGAGGATTTTTCAACTTTGTACCCCATTACTTTAATACATTTTAAAAATTGAACTCTATTAAGAGTTTTAAATAATGGGTATCTATCGTCTTCCCTCAATCTTTTACAATCCGAGCAAAAAGAATTATAATCGTCAAAAACTTCTTTAAATACTCTTTTAGAACCTAATGGGCAATATTCATAGTATTTGTCCATAAATAATACCAAATGGTCGTCTGAAAAACATTCAGCTATTTGTGCTAAGAGGTTAGGTATCGTACTAAATCTTCTATTTAGTATTTCATAATGTCGTTCTGTTATATTTACGGTTATTTCTTTCATAAAAATTACCTATAGTTAAAAACCTAGTTAGTTTAAGTTAAAACTACTAAATCAGCTATTATTTTGTCTCTATTTAATATAAAAGTTAGTTTTAGTTAAGGTGGTTAGTTTTAGTTAGATGTCTGTTACTTTCTTATAATTTTAGTATTATCAAAAGCTTACAAGGTTTTAGTTAGTTTAAGTTAAATGGGCTTTTCCAAGGGCGTTAAAAATTTTTTCATAAATACCAATGGGTTACGTACTAAAAAGTTACTTTTTGTTAAAAGTTAATAAAAACGCTGTTATATATTTATATATTTACAGAAATTCATATTTTATTTTTTAACATACATAGTATACCCTCTATTTTATTAACTTTTAACTGGAACTAACTTAACTTAAACTAACTAAAAGGAGAAAACATCCATGTTCCAAAGTTTTTAACTTAACTATCTTTGAAATCGAAATCGAAATCATCATCCTCTAATATAGGGGAAAACTCCTCAACCGCATCACCTTGTTCGGCTCCTTTAACTTTAACACCTTTAAAGGAACGAACATTCGCACTTCCATGACCATAATAAATTCCCATGTCCTCCATACTAGAGCGAAATTGCTGTTTGGTAAATCTGTTCTGGATAGAATAATTATTACAGAATTCCGTAAATTCCATAAAGCAATCACCCAAACTAATCGTATCTTCCGTGTTATTAGTTTGTTCCAAACACTCACTAATAAAGAATGCAACGGGATTACTTTCGTTTAACCATTCGGCTTTGGCTAACTGGCAGCTTTTAGGCTCTTGGAATTTACCGCGTTGACGCAACCGTTGAAGACCTTGTAATGCACGATTCATAACACCAGCTAGTTCATTCTTAATAATCTGGTCAGGTAAATCCAATATAGCATTACCCTCATGGAAACCACGGTTAAAAGGGATAACCATTGCACGGCGACGAGTACCACGGCTGATGTCCTTTGTTTTGGGATAACCATTACTAAGCATAGCCACACTACATACCCGCTGGAATTGGAACCCTTTTTCCCCTTTAGGGTTAGCCGTACTTACACCGTCTTCACTTAATTTTTTAAGTATACCGTCAGGTAAGATAGTATTCTTATTAAGGTCATCATCGTATACCAATAGTTTTCCAGGAAGTTCAGCCATAGCATGCTTATCACCACGAGCGCCACCTTCAAAACGACTGAGCTCCTCCGGCATTACGGCTTCACCTAATATACCGCTAATGATTTTAAACAGTGTAGACTTACCGTCACCACCTGGACCTTTCATTAACCACCAATGAGCAGGACGTTTATCGGGGTGTAATATGTAACCCATATATTCTTCAAAGTGACGTACCATATCTTCAGTGTCTGGGAAGTTACCAAATATCTCACGGATAGACTTATCAAATAAAGGGCATTCCGCTCCTGGAGTATATTCAACGTCAATCACCTGTAGTAAATAACTGCTCGGCTTATGTTCCCTCAACTTCCCTACGCCTTTTCCATCAATCCACAACTCCCCATTACGACAGTTAATAACTGGATAAGGTTTTTGTGTTAACCGGAGGACATCTTTATTGGTGGCGCATATACGCTCCATAATACTTAAAGCTTCTGTAACTATTGCGTTTTCCTTAACATTGATGTCGATTTCCTGACGCATCTTATCCAATACTTTGGTGATTTGTTTACCTACGTATTGTTTATTGATTGGTGTCCAGTGCGTACCGTTGTAAATCCAAAATTGACTGCTATTACTAAAGACGATACCTTTACCTTTTTGGAATTTAACCTGCTTAGTTTTTTCCGCTAATATACGGCCTAAATCCTCAGCAATTTGTGCCTTGGTACTATCTATAATTTGATTAATAACACCTTTATTCAATCCGGTAGCTTTTTGAATAACCCCTAACGCTTTAGCCTGTTCTATTGTTCCGGCTTGCATTGCAGCTCTAACAGCTTTGGTAATCTCCTCGTCTTCACTAACATTACTTAATTCGTTAGCTAGGCGTAAGGCTAATCCAGGCTTGTAACTTTTGTTTAAGGTTTTTTCTTCCGTGATATCAGCAAAGTCAATATCCTCATCTTCTTCAAAACCCTCATCACCGTCCTCAGCGGTTTCAGCTTTATTACCCTCACTAGGTTCAGCAAAGTCGGCGAAGTCATCCTCAGCAGAACTCACGGCAGTATTACCACCATAACTGAGCACTTCCTTATATAAGGTGCTTACACTAATCGCGTTAGTTTTATTACTAAGGCTTTCCCAGCGTAGGCGGATTAAATGTATGTCGTCCTCAAAGTCTGGGTCGCCCATACACCAATCAAGGAATTCCTCAATACCACCCCCATTAGTACCGTGATGACTACCACATAAAACACGGAACCAACTGTCGTTATCTTTGTAGTCTGTAACAGGTAATTGATTGAGCAGTTTTTCAAGCTCGTAGTTACTCAGTACTCCGGCCTCAGCTTGTTTACCCTGGACTTCACGCTTTAATAGTTTTAAAAGCTTTTTGGGTACGTTAGGCGCTTCCCATAATTCTATCCCGTTGGTATCCCATTTATAATAATTACCGTTAGGATGTTTACTACCAGCGCAAACAACCTGACGACCTACAGTTTTAAATTCAATACCTTTAAACTGTTCCAACAATTCTTTACAATCAAAGTCCGCTGGTTTAGTCATATAATAATGATAACCACCGCTACCCGTGATAACCGTAGGGGCGATTTCACTAAGGTCGAAAACACCTAGGAATTCGCATAAGCGTTCTAATGCGTTGTCATCTTCTTCGAAATTACGTGGGTCAACATCAATAATTAAATCTGTAGAGCTTAAACGGTAGCCGACGTTATAACCTTTATCAGCGAGTTTTAATGTTTCCTCTACGTTTTTATCGCGTGACATCCATTTACCATAAAGTGGAGTTTTACCACGTTGCTGAATTTTCCCTTTACGATTAGTTTGTTTATTCCATATATGGAGTGGGATAAGGTCTGAGTCACAATCCAAGTATTGCTGTAATTGTTCTTTATTTATATTCATAGATCAGGTCTCAAGTATTCAGGGCTAAAACGGTTTTTAATAGCTTCGTTTTTCAACGTTGGTATCAATCGTGCGCCTTGTTTACTTATTTGACCTCTTACATGCCATCCCATAACAGTATTGATACTTATTCCCATAATACGGGCTAACATGGTGGGACCACCTGCTACCTCTATTAATTCCTTAAGACGAGCCTGACGTATCGCCTGGAGCTCCTCTTTTGTATATTCAAACATTTGCTATACCTTTTTATACTTTTGGTGGGTATGGTAATATACGCGCTCTGATAAAAAGCACAATAAATACATACAATATTTTGACAATCTATATTATATAGAACATTAATAATAAAAAGCATTTGCCAATATGATAAATCCCACATATAGTGATATCCCACTGGCACACAACATTAAACAGTTAGTCAGTAATAACAGTTTTATTTAAACCCTTAAAAGGAAATAACGATGTCTAAAGAAATGACACTAAACACCGTAACATTCGCTCTTGCACTTGTTCCTGAAAATGCTGGTAAAATTGACGCCATTAATAAGATTATTCTGGGCGAGACTTACACTACCGAAGCACCTGCGGAAACCAAAGCTGAAACCAGTAAGCCGAAAACTGAACCTAAAGCAACAAAAGCCGCTAAAGCACCAGCTAAAGAAAAATCTGGTATGGATTTCGCAGCTTTTAAAAAGGTAGTTAGCGCAGCTAAAAAAGAACACGGTGAAGACTTTGTAATGTCTATGCTGGAAGAAGCTGGTTACGAAAGTAAAGGTACATTACTGAAAACAGTAACTTCTGTTGAAGAAGATGAATATGAAACTATTGCTGGTGTATTGCAGGAAGGACCGACCAAACAAGCTGCTGATGAGCCGGAAGACGACTTAGACGATGACGGTTTTGATGACGACGAGCCTTATAGCGAAGACATCGATCCTGAAGCGGTTAAAACTGCCTTACGTGCTAAAGCCAAAGAAGACCGTGATGAAGCTAAAGCGATTATGACTAAACACGGTGCAGCAACATTGAGTAAAGTGGCTGATCTTTCTCAAGCTAAACTTGCAGCGATTATGAAAGAACTAGCCTAACGGTTAGTCGGTGTTACCCTACACCATTAGTAAGAGATTCCAAGTTACTAAAGATTTAAGGGTTCCAGTTTTCGGTCTGGGTTAATAAAACCGTTCGCCTCTCTTTAGTTCATTTAGTGGGAGGTTCTGGTTTTCTTTTAACCATGTTAGCGCGTGTTGTAGCTATACGGAATATAGCTAGTTCGACCAGAGCTTCCCACTAAATGAATTTATTTTACAAAACTCCTTTACATCCTATCCTGGATGAACCATACTGAATTCAGCTACATAAAACAATTAAACAGGAAAAACAGTTATGAAGATCTCAACTAATTCAAAAGAATTACGTCAATTAAACGCTTGCAGTTCTGGTTATAATCAATTTATTAAAGTTCACAGAAATAATGAAGTAACATTAAGTCAATGTCTTGACTCTAATAGTTGGAGTGATGTGTACTGGTTTATATCAGAAGCATATGATCAGTTTAGTGCTGAACAGAAGCATGACTTACGTATATTCGGATGTAAAAAAGCATTGATTAATATTGAGAAAATAAAACCATATTGTTCTGAATATAATTACCAATTAATCATTGATTACCTAAATAACCCGACTGAAGAAGCAAGATCAGCAGTAAAGTCAGTAACATGGTCAGTAGCAAAGTCAGCGGTAGATTCATCAGCAAAATTAGCAGCATTATCGGCAGCATGGTCAGCAGCAAAATTAGCAGCATGGTCAGCAGTGGAGTCAGCAGAAAAGTCAGCATCAATGGAAGAAAATATAAGAGACTTGAGGGAGTTGTTTGTTAAATGGGAGTCTAAATAATGAACTCTATCTTCTTAAACTTATTTAGATATATTGTTATATTCTTTTCTGGTATGGCTTTTGATCAGAATAAATTCTTACTATTTTTCATTTGTGTATTTATAGCTGTTTTTGCACACAAGGTATTTGAAGATGAAAAAGACGTGTAAATTTGTAAGTTATGATACAATAGCTGAACATGGTGTAACGGATCATATCCCTAATATGTCCGACTATCTTTTTACTATGTCAATTTTATGTGCTGGTTTAGAAGTAGAATTTGAAGAAGATAATTCTGATTCTGAATTTATTAAAGTTAAAGGTAATAACTGTTATCTTCCTAAGGAGTGGTTAGAATGAGTAAAGAAAGTAAAGAAATAAAGAAACATTTTGTTTGCGGTGTATTAGCGACAATACTTGGAACTATGTTTGTTTTCTATGTTGCTTTAGGTATTTCTATTTACGAGTATTTGAAATGAAAACTAATAAACATTTAAACCTTGAACTTGAACATACCAAGTTATTATTACAAGAAGCTTTTAAGAGAGAAGAGTATCTAGAAGCTGAAAATAGGGAGTTAAGACGTACCCGTTTAAAAGATTTTAATAATGAAGAATATTGGATATTCCTCGATGACGGTGAAGATTATATTGAATCTTTAGTTTGTCCCATTACTATGTCAGCGAGCAAACTTAGAGAATTAGTGAATTATCGTAATCAAGAAAAAGAACATTTACACTTATTTTTACAATGGTTTAATTCTTTAGAAGATATTAATTATAGTTTTCTAACTGATGCTGATTTTAAAGTTGCTAAAGCGACCTATGAAAAATTAGGTAAAGATATACCTAAATCTATTATAAAGCGATTGAAGATAGAACAGTGATCATCCCTGTACCGTTTTCACCTTACTGGTCACCCCGTTATACTGCTTTACGTAGTAAGCGGGGTACAGTCCGTTTCAGCGAGCTTGGACGTGAGGTTAAATGTACCAAGTGTAAAGAATGGCTACCTAGTGACACTGAGTTCTTCCATAGCTGTAAAAGCAAAGCGGCCGGAATTCATTGTTGGTGTAGAGCCTGTTATAATACGAGGTTTGAGAAATGAAATATTTGATATTTATTATCCTTTGTTGGCAATTTAGAAAAACACCTTATTATGATATGCTAGAACAATATGTTTTAACATTAAAAGCAGCTAGAAGATGCGCTTATGATTTAAAACATTGTTCTAGTGATTTATCTATGTATTGTAAAGATTCTATCGTAGATTACCATGAACGGGCTGAGATGTGGCAAACTATATTCACCCCTACAGGTGGGAAAGATTACCGTCATGAATTACATTCCGAAATAATGATGTTAGAAATCAAACTTAAAAAAGCGGTAGACCTACTAGATAAAAACGGTATAGAACATAATTTGAAAGATATACCTTTTTAAGGAGTAGATTATGAACGAACAAGATTGGGAAAACTATTTAACAGAACCACCAGCGTTCGACCCTGAATTTGAACCAGTGTTTACACCTGTTTTAGAATATCCACCAGCACCAAAATTAGAACCTAAGAAGAAAAGTAAACAAGGTTCTATCACCCGTGAATATCTATACATTAATAAGACTACCCGTAAATCTACATTTTTTGTAACATACGACGGTAGTGACGGAGTAAAAGGTTTCTGGATACCTAATAGCGTTATTATAACCGATACAGGTAATGAAGTAGAGTTTCCAGATTGGCTTAAAATTAAAGAAATACAGTGGGGAGAATGGTAGTGTTATTTCCAATAAACATAGTAATAGAATTAGAAGCTCTTAAAATGGAAGCCGAGGGTATGAAAGAAGAAAATAAATCAAGATTATCCAAAGGCTATTCACATAGTTATAATGAACATCATTTTTACGAAATAGCTAAACAAATTAGAAATTTGAAATATAAGATTTCAGATGATGAACCGGAGTTATTATAATGGCTCATGCAAAATTATCACCGAGTGCTTCTAAGCGATGGTTAACCTGTCCTGGAAGTGTCGCGTTATGTGAAGCTCAGGGAGAAGAACAACGTACCAGTAAATACGCGGCTGAAGGTACAGTAGCTCACGAAATAGGTGAGAAGTGTTTATTAGAATGTAAAGAACCGAAAGACTTCTTAGGTAAAGTTATGGAAGCTGACGGTTTTAAATTTACTGTAACTCAAGAAATGGTTGATGCTGTCCAAGTGTATGTGGATTATATCTACGACCAGATTAACGAGGCTGAGGTACAAGCTGACGCCCTTGTAGAACTAAATGTTGAGGTACATTGTAGTCTTAAACATTTGGGTATTACAGGTCTTGACGGAGGTACGAGCGACGGCCTTTTAGTATGTCAAGAGCATCAATTTATAATCGTAGCCGACTATAAACATGGTCAAGGTGTGTTAGTAGAACCTGAAGAAAATACTCAGGCTATGCAATACGCGCTAGGTTCTTTACATAAGTTAGGTATACCAAAAGAAGAAAACTGGACGGTAATTATAGCTATTATACAACCAAGAGCTAGAGAAGCGGCCGAACCTATTAGGGAATGGCGTACCGACAGTGATTATCTTTACGAGTGGCAAGATAATGTTCTAATTCCGGGAGCATTAGCTACTAAAGAAGATGACGCTGATTTAGTACCAAGTGAAGAAGGCTGTCGGTTTTGTGCTGCGGCTGGTAATTGTCCAGCGCTATATGATAAAACTCAAGAATTAGCTATAGCTGATTTCGCTGAAGATAAATTCCCCGAACCTAAAACTATGACTCCAGAACAGAAAATAACTGTTATGGAACATATAGAAATGATACGGGCTTTTTTAGTAGCAGTTGAAAAGCAAGTTACCGAAGAAGTTGAAGCAGGGAGTAAAGATTACGAATATAAGTATAAATTAGTTCGTAAGACTACCCATAGAAAACTTGATGATATTGTATTCGACGAAGACTTTTCACCTTTAGCAGAATATATTGATTTAGAAGAATTAAAAGAACCTAAAGTGAAAGCATTAGGTGAAATTAAATCTCTTCTTAAACGTAAATTGGAACAAAACCATTCTAAAGCAGAAGCTAAACAGATTTTGGAGCAACTTATAGAAGAAAGCACTAATAAACCAGAAGGCGGTCTGGTGATTGCACCGCTGAAAGATAAACGTATTGCACAGAAAACTTCCGCGCAAAATGACTTTAAAGATTACCTATAATAAGCCATAATAATCAGGCTTAAACAGGTTAAGTAAAACAGTAATTAAATAAACAGGAAATATATCATGCCAAAATTAATCCTCCAAAATGTTCGTTGTTCTTATGTATATGTTGACAAGCAACGTAAAAAAGACAACGGCGAAGACGGTGGTTACGGTCTACAGGTAATCATTCCTAAAGACGACCCTCAAGTTCGTAAAATCCAAAAAGCGATTGACGAAGCTTTGGTTTCCAAACACGGCGAAGAAGCTAAGAAGAAAAAAGGTCGTTATAAATTACCTTTACGCGATGGTGACGAAGAGCGTGATGAGCCGGAATATGAAGGTTGTTATTTCTTCAACGTTAACGGTAATAGAAAGCCAGGAATTGTCAACCGTAACGGTGAACCAGCGGATATTGACGACTTAGAAGAATATTGCTATAGTGGTGCTTACTTCCACGTTAGTTGTAACTTCTACGGATTCCCTCCTCGCGATGGTGGAAAACCTGGAGTAGCCGTTGGTTTAAATAACGTTATGTTACGTAAGAAAGGTGAGCGACTTGACGGTAGTGTTGCCGCTACATCTGAATTCGCTGATTATGCTGCGGATGACGATAGTGACGATTTTGATGACGATGATGACTTGTAATCTAAGTTGTTGAATAGAGGGGAGCTTTTTGCTCTCCTTTTTATTATTTGTGAAAAAGTTTAAAAAAGTCCTTGCGTTCTCTTCTAAGCTGGTTAATAATGAAATCACTGGTTAGGCAACACCGCTTAGACAGAAACACTTAAACAGGAAATATCATCATGAAAAACATTATCGCACTTTCAACATCTACTATCGAACAAGCTCCTTTTGCACAACTAGCTGAGTTCTACAACGAGTATGCTCGTGAACTTGGTAAAAAAGAAATTAAAAAGTTCCGTGATAAAGCAACTGGTCAAAAACGTGTTGCTGAAATTCAAGCTGAATATTTTAATAAGCTTGAAGAACAAAAAGCTAGTGTTGCGAAACGTTTAGCAGCTGAAACCGTAGCTAAATCTAAAGCTGAAAAACCAGCTAAAGCTGAAAAGGCTGGTCGTAAAGTTAAATTTGAAGACAGCATGGTTCTTAAGTTTATCCCTAGTTCTTATGTTCCAAAAGAAAATTCAATTAACGAGTTTGTTTTAAACCTTGTTAGTGCTTATGAAGATGGTGTTGAATACCAAGAAGTCGTTGACCGTATCGAAGCTGATTTCACACGCCCTAACGGAACTGAAGTAACGCGAGCTTTTGCTAGAGTTTCAGTTAACTGGTTAATCAATAAAGACCACATCCGTATCGCTTAATTCCTAAAAGGCTGGTATACTTTACCAGCTTATTTTTATTTGGAGCTAAATATGCACTATTTGATTGATAACGATTTACTTGAAGTTGAAAGCTGTCACGAGGATTCTGAGCTTTTGGCGGCTTATATTGTTGATAACGGTTTAGACTTGGCGTTAACCCTTGTCGGCGAACCTGACGACCTTGTAATGGAATTAACACTTAAAGAGTTAAACACCCTTTACACCAATTTATCAGGCCGTGATATGAAGTTTGAGGAAGAAGACGGTGCTGCATCTGCTATCATGACACACCTGAAAAAGAACTCAGACGACTATCCTGTATTCACAAAATCCCTCGGTAAAAAGATGCTTAAAAAGGGCGAGCAGGATAAACCAGAAGCCACCAGCAAAGCGGTAAAACCTAAAGCGGCAAAAGCCACAGGGGAAAATAAAAAACCTACTCAGCGAGCGTCAAAACCGCGTATTAAACTTGACTATTCTCAGGAAATTACTATAGTAAACGGTAAGTCCAAAGAAGGGAGTATTCTTAGTACAATCGTTACAGCCGTTGAAGATGAAATGTGTGTAACAGTTGGGGAAGTAGTTGAATATATAACCACTAATCATGTAAGAGGTAAGTCTGGTGAAATGGCTAATGAAAGTTATGCCGTTACATCTATTCGTGACCTTGCTAAAATGGGTAAAATCAGTTTGGAGGAAGGTTTATAATGTTTGAAGAAATTACGATTTTTATTCCAAGTAAAGGTCGCCCAGAAGAACAAGTTACTCTTAGTAATTTACCTGAAATACTTCACCCTCGTGTTAAAATTCTAGTGGACGAAGATGAGTTTGAAGAATACGAAGACCAGATGTATCCGGTGGAAATTGTAGGTCTACCGGAACTTGTTACTGGTATCGGTAATGTGAGGCAATGGGCTATTGAAAATTGCGAAACCCCATACGCATTCTTACTTGATGACGACATGATATTTTTCAAGCGCATTGGAGAAACTACCAGTCTTGAAAAATGTACAGAACAGACCTGTATTGAAATGTTCCAAGAGCTTACCGACTGGCTATCTTTAGAAGGATATCCAGTAGTGGGTGTAAGCGCTAGACAAGGTAATAATCGTGTTGAGGAGCCGTTTAAAGACGTTACACGGCAAATGAATTTCCACGGTATTGACGTTAATCTATTTAAACATTACGGGTTGAAATTTAATAAACAAGAAGTCATGGAAGATTTTCACATGACGCTTGATTTACTATCCCTTGGTATTCCTAATCGTGTGATGTATCAATGGTGTTGGAATCAAAAAGGTAGTAATGAAAAAGGCGGTTGTTCCACTTACAGAACTTGGGAAATGCAAAAACGTAACGCTGAACAATTAGCAGAAGCTTTTCCTGATTTTGTAACCGTAGTTAAAAAGAAAACTAAAACCACGTGGAAAGGTATGAACGAAAGATATGATGTTCGTGTCCAGTGGAAAAAAGCTTATGAGCAAGGGGTTAAAAGTAATGAGTTATAAACAAGAAGCACCATTCTCAATTCAAATTGAATTAACTACTGGATGTAATCTCCAGTGTAGTTTTTGCGGTATTAACGGATTCCAAGAAAAACCGAATAAAGGTTTGAAATTTATGACCGTTGAAAATGCCGAGCATATTGCTGAATCAATTGCTTTTACAGGGTGGAATTCACGCTTGGAATTTGCTATGCATGGAGAACCAACAATGAATCCAAACTGGATTGAAATTATCGGCATCTTCCATAAACATTTACCTAAAAATCAAATCATGTTGACTGGTAATGGTGGGGGAATTGTTAAGTCTAGGGAAATTCATAAATCCGTACTTGGTTTCTTCCAAGCTGGTGGAACTATATTAGCATTGGACGAATACGAGCGAGTTAATTTTATTAATAAGATTAAAGCTGGTATTGATGAATTTGATTTAGATGAACAAGGTATTTCTGTTTACCAGTATCCTGAAGAAAAAGCAGGTAATCCTCATCAACGTACCAAAAAGAAATATGTGAGCTTTATCAGCCCTATAAACCTAAATGATAAAGGTACTCACGCAATGTTGAATAATCATTGCGGTAGTGGAGGTGAAATTGATAATTCGCAATCTAATGCGTTATGCGCTAAACCTTTCCGCGAGCTTAGTATTAATTCTGACGGGTCTGTTAACCTATGCTGTAATGATTTTATCGGTGAATATACGTGCGGAAATGTTTTAGATACCGATGTTGAAACGCTTTGGAATAATAAATATTTCCATAGTGCTCGTAAATTCCTTATGGATAGACAGCGGGAAGCGATACGTCCTTGTCGTGGCTGCAATGCTAAATCATACCGTGTTGGCTTACTACCGGATAAAAAAGGTAAGGTAGAGTTAGAGAAGCCGACAGAAGCTGATTTAGAAATATGTTTAGAAGCGTTAGCTGGTGGACCAGATAGATCACCGACTAAAAGAGCTAAAGAAAACATCATCCCAATATTAACTATTGATGAGGGTTTCAACTGGTGATTACTGAAAACCAAAAACAGATGATTTACTGGATTAACGAACGTGAATCTATCCGTAAAAAGAAAGAAGCTGGTTTACCTAAGCCGTGGTCTAACAATCCGGTTATGCAGCAAACATATTTTTGCAACGTAGACAGGGAAGACGACAAAGTAACGAAATGGATACGTGATAATTGGGTATACGGTGAATGTAAAGACCCAGACTTATTAGGTGAAGATACAACTCAAGTTTATACGTTCGGTATGATTGTAGCTCGTATATTTAATTTACCGAGTACTTTAGCTGAATTAAAACAACCTGTCGGTGAAGACTTTGATTTATATATCTGGTTAGAACATGCTGAAACTGTATTGCACGACCGTAAAGAACGCGGTGAAAATATTTGGAACGGTGCGTATATTATTTCTACCAATGGTAAGAAAATAGATAAATCTACTTATTGCTTACAAATTCTAGAAAAAATATCAAATTCGGCAGATATAATTGACGGCTGTGAAACTTTAGAACAAGCTCATAAAAAACTGATGACGCTTGAAGGTTTAGCGAGCTTCTTGGCTGCTCAAGTGGTAGCAGATTTAAAAAATACAGAAGGGCATCCATTAAGCGGCGCTCCTGATTGGGATTCTTTTTGTGCTCCTGGTCCTGGAAGTTTACGTGGTTTATCTTGGTTCTGGGAAGAGCAGGTGACGAACAAAAACTTCCATAAAATGATAAATGATGCTTACGAGCTATTGTTTATGGAGCTAGACGGAAGTATACTAGATAAACTATGTATGCAGAATTTACAGAATTGTTTCTGCGAATATGATAAGTTCATGCGAGTAACCAATAACACCGGAAGGTCTAAAAGGAAATACAATGGCTAAACAGCGTAAAAGTAAAACACTTAGTAATAACCAATATATTGAAAAGGCGATGGAAGAAGGTAGAGAACATTTGTTTAAATCAGAACTACCTTACCCTCAATTAAAAGTAAACAATCGTAATGTTTTAGCGGTTGAAGGTTCTAAAATCTACCTAAGAGGTAAAATCTAATGAAAGTCGTAACAGTTAATAATGTAAATCAAGCTCTTTCCAATGGTATCGGTATGATGTTAAATCAAGGTATCGAAATAGATTCTCGTGCTGGTATAACTTTGGAAATTCCAACTCCGGTAACAACGGCTTATGAAAAACCTTGGGAACGTGTTTTAATCAACCCTACCCGTGACGCCAATCCGTTTTTCCATTTTATGGAAAGCCTTTGGATATTAGCTGGTCGTAACGATGTTGGATTCTTAACTGAATTCAATAAAAATATGGCGAGTTTTAGCGATAACGGAGTTACTTTTAATGCCCCTTACGGTTATCGATTACGCAACTATTTCAAAGATAGCGCTAATTATAAAACTGACCAAATTGAAGACGTTATTAGTATTTTGAAAAATGAACCTAACAGTCGTCAAGCGGTTATGCAAATTTGGGACACTCAGGACATCGACAAAGCTACATTAGATAAAGCCTGTAACATGTCAGTTGTATTCCGTATTCGCTCTGGTCGTCTCGATATGACTGTCTATAATCGTTCTAACGATATGTTGTGGGGCGCTTATGGTGCTAACGCTGTTCAGTTTAGTATGTTGCAAGAATACGTCGCAGCTCAGCTAGATATCCCTATGGGTACGTATTATCAAGTTAGTAATTCTTTTCATGTATATACTAGCGGTATGGGAGGTAAACTTTGGGATAAACTTATTACCACTCCTATTGAATATGAAGACCCTTATGAACATTTTAATATTTCCAGTATTCGTATGAATCCTAGGGAAATGAATTCTTTTGAACGCGATTTAGATTTATTGTTTGAAGTTTACGACGATACAGGGTTAAGTAATATTCTAGCTGATTTAGAATTTGAAAGTTCTTATTTTAATTATATTACCGGACCAATGTTGAAAGTCTGGTACACCTACAAACAAGGTAATAAGAAAGAAGCCTTGGAATTGTGTAAAAATATAATCGGCGAAGATTGGTCGTTAGCTTGCCAAATGTGGATTCAGGAGCGTCTATAATGGATATCAATAAAGTAATGGAAAGTGGGAATGTTGAGCGTTTCCATCAGGCTGTAGGAGTTACTAAACAGAAGCTGAGCGAACATCAATGGGGTGTAGCTATGCTTATGGAAAAGTTTTTCCCTAATTGCACTCGTAATGCGATTATGTATGCGTTAACACATGATATCGGTGAACTTTATACGGGTGATATCCCTGCGACGACCAAATGGGCTAACCCAGATATTAAAACTTTACTTGACGAATATGAAGAAAAAATTATATACGATTTAGGTGTAAAGTATGTTGTTTCTGATGAAGAAGCCCGTCAACTTAAATTGTGCGATTGTCTTGAAGGTATGACGTATTGCGCGTATCGTTATGAAATGGGTGAAATCCATGCTCAAAAACCTTTTACGGCTTGGTATGGTTTCTTAGCTAGTAATTTCAATGATATGCTAATAGGTGATATTAAACGTTACCTTGACGAACTTGTGGAGCGCACATTATGAACCTTGCTCAACAACAAATGAAAGTAGATCTAGTAACCGCTAATGAGGAGCGAGCTATGGACGTTAACGATTATCAAATCGGTGGTAAACATTATCAAAAAGAGTATCAGCATTGGGATATGGTTTGCGATACTTTGATGCCTTACCTTTTAGGTTGTGCAACTAAATATATCACCCGTTGGAGAGATAAAAACGGTGTTGAAGATTTACGTAAAGCTGCGCATTATATCGCCAAAGCTGAAGAAAATGCTGTATTTATGGTTAAGGTAAAATCTATCAATGAAAATATTGTTAGATTTTCTAAACAACTTGAACCGAAAGAATCTCAGATATTCATAGCTATTTGTAACGGTCAATACGATCAAGCTCAAACTTTAATTTCTGAATTAATCGGTATTGAGTTAGAAAAATCAGAATATACTAAGGGGTAATTTATGTCGTTAATTTCTTATAATGGTTTAATCAAGTTGATTGAGCAAGGTATTATTGACGCTCCTTTTGAAAATGTTAACGGGGCGAGTATTGATATTACCTTGGACGAAGGTTTTATGATTGAATCTAAAACCAATACCAATCCGGTTAAACTTAAAAATAAAGAAACTCCTTGTATGGTGCATGTAGAAGGTAAATCTTTAGTATTGCCGCCTAAGGAATTCTGTCTAGCGTCCTCAGCGGAGACTTTTAACCTCCCCAACAATATCGCAGCAGAATACAAATTAAAGTCCTCATTAGCTCGCTCAGGGCTTCAGCATATGTTAGCCGGTTGGTGCGATCCTGGATGGTATGGTTCTAAATTAACTTTGGAATTTTACAATACGCTTAACTTTACAGAGCTAGAAATAGAAGCGGGTATGAAGATAGGTCAAATTGTATTTTACGAATGTGAACCTGTCCCTGACGATAACTCTTATGCTGCAAAAGGTCAGTATAATAATCAATCTGGTGTTACAGGTAGTAAAGGAGTTAGATAGTGGATATATCCAAGTTTATAACTTGTGATGTTGAATGCTATATCAATTATTTTCTGGTGGTGTTCCGTAAGGTCACCACTGGAGATGTTTTACATTTTGAAAAATTCAACGATAGCGAGTTACAACGTAAAAACATTCTCCATATTCTCAACAAATATACAATCCTAACATTTAACGGAAATAAATATGATATTACGATGTTAGAATGTGCTTTGATGGGTTTAAGTAATAAATCTTTAAAGCTTGTTACTAATATGCTAATTGAGGAAGGGAAACAACCTTGGCAAGTTAGGAAACAATTAGGAGTCGCAGCACTTAAAATAGACCATATCGATTTAATTGAAGTCGCTCCACTTACTGCCAGTCTTAAGATTTATGGTGGTCGTATGGATTGCCCTACCATGCAAGACCTCCCGTTAGAACCCGATGCAGTTATCCAAGACCACCAGCGTAAACCAATGTTGGATTACTGTATTAACGATAATGAAATTACCTGGATATTAGGTGAATTCTTATTACCAGAATTAGAACTACGTTATAACATGACCGAAGAATACGGTGTTGATATGCGTTCTAAATCTGATGCTCAAATAGCGGAAGCGGTATTTAAGAAAGCATTGTCCGAAGATTATAATATTTCAGTAAAAAGACCAAAAGTGGAAGAAGGTACTAGGTTTAGATATAAACCGCCTGAGAACCTTGTGTTTGAAACAGAGATAATGAATTACGTATTTAACCAATATTGTACTAGACCTTTCACAATCGGTGCCGGTGGATATAGTAGTTTTAATTTTGAATTACTTGAAGAAGACCGAATAAAGTCTGGTAAAAATAAAGGTAAGATGCCGGACAAAAAAGGCCAATTTAAATTCAAATTTAAAAATACAAAATATACTGTCGGTATAGGTGGTTTACATAGTAATGAGAAATCAACCAGAGTTACAAACGACGGTTATATTTTAAGAGATTACGACGTAGCGAGTTTTTACCCTTGGATTATACTTCTTAACGAGTTATTTCCTAAACATATTGGTAAACCCTTTCTTAAGATATACCGTAAAATAGTAATGACTCGCTTGGACGCCAAAGCCAAACAAAAAGCCGCTAAAAAATCAGGTGATAAAAAGCTCGAAGATTACTATAAAGTTATCAATGAATCCCTTAAAATCGTAATTAACGGATTGTTCGGTAAGCTTGGAAGTAAGTGGTCAGCCGTATATTCACCAGACCTTATGATGCAAGTAACTATAACAGGTCAGTTAAGTTTGTTGATGCTGATAGAACGACTTGAGCTTGCTGGTATCAGTGTCATAAGTGCTAATACCGATGGTATTGTTACCAAGTTTAAGCCGGAACAAGAAGACCTCGCTGACGGTATTATAGGGGAGTGGATGTTAGACACTGGTTACGATATGGAAGCTACCGATTACACAAGTCTGAACAGCCGTGACGTCAACAATTATATAGCGGTTGCTGAAGGGTACTGTAAAGGGAAAGGCGCTTATGCAGACCAGTCTGAGCATTATTACCGTCCACGTAGTAACCCTGTAAACCGTATTTGTGTTACAGCGGTTAAAGAGTTTTTACAACACGATACACCTGTAGAAACAACGGTTAAAAACTGTAAAGATATAAAAGAGTTTTTAACGGTAAGAACGGTTAACGGCGGTGCGGTTAAAAATGGAAAGTTAATTGGTAAGGCTATCCGTTGGTATTATGGTAATGAAGAACTAGACGCTATTTATTATTCCACCAGCGGCAACAAAGTTCCAAAGTCTGAAGGCGGTGTTCCACTTATGGTTTTACCGGATAAAATACCAAATGACCTAGATTACGATTGGTATATTGAAGAATGTAAAACTATTTTGAAGAATATAGGTTTCAAAAAACTAGATTAAATAGGTTTACATAATTTAAAACCTAAGTAATAATGATATCCACATTTAAACACATTATTTTTAATTTAAACAAACCGGAGATATCCCATGTCAAAAATGGAAGAACTGAAAAAACTACGTGAACAGAAAAAAGCAATGCGCGAGCAAGAAAAAGCGCTGCGCGAAGAACTGGATGCTGGTAAAGAAGAGCGTAAAGCCGCTAAGAAAACTCAGGCTCAAGCTCGTAAAGATGTAAAAGACCATAAAGCCGAACTGAGTAAAGCTACAGCAGCAATTTACAAAACGTTCAGCGATGGTTCATCTGAAGAAATTGCGGCACTGGCTGATAAAATTATGGAATCAGCAACCGAACTTTCAGGTGTAGTGCGTAGCTTTGCAGAAGCTTCTGAGCAACTAGAAGAACTGTAATTCGGGTAACTTGCTAGGAAGGTTTTTCCCCTAGCTGGTGTTGACCTCCTAGCTTTTGTTAGGAGGTCTTTTTTATGTCTGTAGAACAATTCTTAAATAACGCCAATAAACTAACCAAGAAAAAAGCCGCTATTGATGAAAAGGTTGATATAGAAAAACCTTTTGTT
>CETV01023561.1_pt1 | contig 46770 bp, 61 predicted proteins | sample 531451 | NCBI WGS metagenome assembly CETV01 (sample SAMEA2623155, study PRJEB7988) | marine metagenome | isolation source: saline water (ENVO:00002010), including | reverse complement strand
GATCTAATTTTAATGAAAGAAATTGTTTGGAAGGAAGAGAATTTAGGGGCAGAGTTTGGATATCAAGATATTCGTGAGGATCTTAAAGAAGAATCTCAAAAATACAGGATAGCGTTAGTTGAGTCTGCAGTTGAACAAGATGATGATGTTATGGAGCAATATCTTGAAGGAAATGAACCCGATGTTAATACCCTTAAAAAATGTATTCGTAAAGGTGTACTAAACCAATCTTTCGTTCCAGTGCTTAATGGATCAGCTTTTAAGAATAAGGGAGTTCAACCTCTACTTGATGCGGTAGTAGATTTTATGCCATCACCAACTGATGTAGAGTCAATTAGAGGTATAAATCCAGATAATGAGGAAGAGATAACAAGAAAGTCTTCAGATAATGAGCCTCTTTCTCTTTTGGCTTTTAAAGTTATGAATGATCCTTTTGTAGGCAATCTTACCTTTGCAAGAATTTACTCTGGTGTATTAGAATCTGGTCAAACCTTAATTAATACGGTTAAAGGGAAAAAAGAAAGAATTGGAAGAATGTTGCTTATGCACGCTAATTCTCGGGAAGAAATTAAGGAAGCATTTGCGGGCGATATAGTAGGCCTAGTGGGACTAAAAGATACCACTACTGGCGATACTTTATGTTTTAGCAAGGATCAGGTGATACTTGAGAGAATGGAATTTCCTGAACCTGTAATAGATGTTGCTGTTGAACCTAAAACAAAGGCTGATCAAGAAAAAATGGGTCTAGCATTACAAAGGTTAGCGAAAGAAGATCCTTCATTTAGGGTAGCTACAGATGAAGAGTCTGGACAGACTGTTATTAGTGGTATGGGAGAGCTCCATTTAGATATTTTAGTCGATAGAATGAAAAGAGAATTTAAAGTGGAAGCAAATGTTGGTGCTCCTCAAGTTGCTTATAGGGAGACATTGTCAAAAGAAGCCGAAATAGATTACACACATAAAAAACAGTCCGGAGGTGCAGGCCAGTTTGCTAGATTGAAAATTGTTGTTAGCCCTAACAAACCTGGAGAAGGATATGAGTTTGAAAGCGAGATTGTTGGTGGCTCTATTCCAAAAGAATATATTCCTGGAGTTTCTAAAGGCATATCAAGCATAAAAGATGCAGGGGCTCTAGCGGGCTTTCCAATAATAGATTTCAAGGTAAGACTAGTTGATGGAGCTTTTCATGATGTAGATTCGAGTGTAATGGCTTTTGAAATTGCTGCTAGAGCAGCATTTAGAGAGGTTTGTAAAGATGCTGGAATAAAGTTACTTGAACCCATTATGAGTGTGGAAGTTGTAACTCCTGAAGAATATTTAGGAGATATAATTGGTGATTTAAATAGTCGAAGGGGTCATGTTTCCGGAACGGAATCAAGAGGACCGGCAAGCTCTATTGATTGTATGGTGCCTTTGGCAAATATGTTTGGTTACGTAAACAACCTAAGGTCAATGTCTCAAGGAAGGGCAGTATTTACAATGCAATTTGATCATTATCAAGAAGTGCCAAAAACGGTTTCCGAAGAGATAATATCAAAACTAGCTTAAAATTTGGAGAGTTATAGATGAAAGAGCAGAATATTAGAATACGTTTGAAAGCCTATGATCATAGAGTTCTTGATTCTTCAGCTAAAGAAATCCTTGAGACTGCGAAAAGAACTGGTGCTGATGTTTGTGGACCAATTCCATTACCGACTAGAATAGAAAAATTTACCGTTTTAAGGGGCCCACACGTAGATAAAAAGAGCAGAGAACAATTTGAAATAAGAACCCACAAAAGATTAATGGATATTATTGATCCGACACCTCAAACAGTAGATGCATTAATGAAACTTGATCTAGCGGCGGGTGTTGATGTTGAGATCAAACTGTAATTAAGGAAAAAAATGAGAACTGGATTAATATGTAAGAAATTAGGAATGAGTCAGATTTACTCTGATGAAGGCTCTCATGTTCCAGTAACTATCCTTCACCTTGATGACTGTCAGGTCGTGTCCTTAAAGACGGAAGAAAAACATGGATACTCTGCAATTCAAGTTGGAGTCGGAAAAATAAAGGAAAAGAAATTAACAAAGTCGTTAAGAGGGCATTACAAGGAAAACAATGTAGAACCTAAACTAAAATTAACAGAATTTAGGGTTGATCCAGAGAATATAATAGACCCAGGTTCTGAGTTAATTGCTTCTCACTTTATAACTGGCCAACTAATTGACGCTTCAGGAATATCTATAGGTAAGGGTTTTGCGGGTAGCATGAAAAGACATAATTTTAGTGGGCTTAGGGCTTCTCACGGGGTTTCGATTAGCCACAGAAGCCATGGATCAACTGGACAATGCCAAGATCCCGGAAAGGTATTTAAAGGAAAAAAAATGGCTGGTCATATGGGTAATTCTCGAGTTACCACTCAGAACCTAGAGGTAGTTAAGGTTGATCCCGAAGAAGGTTATATTTTTGTTAAAGGCTCAGTGCCTGGACCTAAAGGCGGATGGGTTATCCTAAAAGATTCTGTAAAATCTAAATTACCCGAAAATGTTCCACTGCCGACAGCTATAAAAGGTAATGAGATTACAGTTGATGATAAAGAAGACAAGCCCGAAGAAAAAAAGAATGATCAACTTGAAAAAAAGGAATTATCTGAAAAATCAGCTGATGAAGGTCCCAAAAAAGAAGAAATAAAAGAAAAAACTGGAGATGAAATTAAGGGGGTCGAACCAAATGATAGTTGACCTTATAAATCTTGACACCGAAAAAAAATCTTCCCATGAGTTAAATGACGCTATTTTTGGCCTTGAACCAAGAAAAGATATCTTACACCGTGTTGTCACTTGGCAGCTCTCAAAAAGAAGGTCAGGTTCTCATAAAACGAAGACAAGAGGTGAGATAAAAGGTAGTACAAGGAAGATTATGAAGCAGAAAGGTTCTGGATCTGCAAGACACAGCACTAGAAAAGTTAATATTTTTAGAGGCGGTGGTGTAGCTTTTGGTCCTTTACTAAGAGATCACTCAACCAAACTACCAAAAAAAATTAGAAGTTTGGGCTTAAAACTCGCTCTTTCATCAAAAGCCAAGAACAAAGAGTTGGTCGTTTTGGATGAATTATCTGAAAAAGAAACTATCTTTAAGGATTTAAGAAACAAGATGGGTAAATTTGATTTAGAAAACTCATTAATAATAAATGATTTTGAGAAAGAAAATAATTTCACAAGAGCTGCAAGAAATATTAAGAATATTGATTTCCTGAAAGTAGAGGGAATAAATGTTTATGATATTTTAAGAAAAGAAAAAATTGTAATAACCAAAGGTTCTCTAAAAAATATTGAAGAGAGGCTGCAATGAGTAAAAATAATTTTAATATTTTAAAGACTCCAGTAATTACTGAAAAATCAACTCTCCTTTCTGAATCCAATAAGGTTGTCTTTAAAGTAGATGTTAAATCCACAAAAGTTCAAATCAAGAGAATGGTTGAAGAGGTATTTAAGGTAAAAGTGAAGTCTGTAAATACTTTGAATCGTAAGGGTAAGGTTACGAGATTCAAAAACATAAAAGGAAGAAGAAAAAACTTTAAGCATGCAATCATTACCCTCGAAGAGGGACAGACTATTGATACAATGAGCGCGATTTAAGGATAATAATATGGCATTAAAACAATACAAACCAACCAGTCATGGACAAAGAGGTCTCGTACTTGTAGATAAATCGAATCTTTCAAAGGATAGACCCCTTAAAGGTCTGACTGAAGGTTTATCAAAAAAAGCCGGTAGAAATAATAAAGGACGCATTACTGCTAGAAGGCGAGGGGGAGGACACAAAAGGCTTTATCGTAAAATTGATTTTAAAAGGAATAAACTAGATATATCTGCGGTTGTCGAAAAAATCGAATACGATCCAAATAGATCTGCTTTCATAGCATTAATTAAATATGACGACGGCGAATATAGATATATTCTTGCGCCTCAAAGGCTTTCGGTTGGAGATAAGGTGATTTCAGGCGAAGAATCAGATATCAAACCCGGTAATTCTCTTCCAATGACAAAAATTCCTATAGGGACAATAATCCATAATATTGAAATGAAACCTGGGAAAGGAGGACAACTTGTGAGATCTGCAGGAACGTTTGCTCAACTGGTAGGTCGAGACCAAGGTATGGCAATTATACGGTTAACTTCTGGTGAACAACGTTTATTACCCGCTAACTGTTACGCAACTATAGGTGCCGTTTCTAATCCAGATAATTCTAATACTAAACTTGCTAAAGCAGGAAGAAATAGATGGAAAGGTAAAAGACCTTCTGTAAGAGGGGTTGTAATGAATCCTGTTGACCATCCTCATGGAGGTGGAGAGGGAAAGACATCTGGAGGAAGACATCCAGTAACTCCTTGGGGAGTACCAACTAAGGGCAAAAAAACAAGGTCAAATAAAAGTTCAGATAAATATATTGTTAGAAGTCGTCATCAAAGAAGAAAGAGAAGATAAAAATGTCAAGATCAGTTTGGAAAGGTCCATTTGTAGAAAGTTATGTTTTAAAGAAAGCTGAAGAGGCGAGAGCGTCCGGCAGGAAAGACGTAATCAAAATTTGGAGTAGGAGATCAACTATTTTACCTCAATTCGTTGGGCTAAACTTCGGAGTATATAATGGACATAAGTTTATACCAGTCTTGGTTTCTGAGGACATGGTTGGTCACAAGTTTGGAGAATTTTCTCCTACAAGGACATATTATAGTCACACTGCAGATAGATCGGCCAAGAGAATTTAGTTATGGATAAAGTTGATAGTGATAATAAGAAAAAAGATCTTGGTAACTCTAGGGCGGTCGGAAGAATGATACGTGTAAGTCCTATAAAATTGAATTATGAGGCCAAAGCAATCAGAGGCAAGAATGTAGATGATGCTTTGTCATACCTAGAATTTTCCAAAAGAAGAATTTCGTTGCAAGTAAAGAAGATTCTTGAAAGTGCTATTGCTAATGCAGAGAATAATCACTCTCTTGACGTGGATAGATTGTATATTGATGAGGCGTATGTTGGAAAAAATATGGTCATGAAGAGGTGGAGACCTAGAGCAAGAGGAAGGGCCGCAAAGATTCTAAAACCTTTTAGCCAAATAACTATTATTTTAAAAGAAAAAATTCAAAAGGAAGACTGATTATGGGACAAAAAGTTAATCCAATAAGCATGAGATTAGGAATAAATAAAACCTGGGACTCCCGTTGGTATGCTCATAAAAATGAATACGCAGTTCTTTTGAAAGAAGATATTAAGATGCGCAAGAAGATATTTAAAGATTTAAAGAATGCAGCTATCTCAAAAGTCATTATTGAAAGACCCCATAAAAAATGTCTGGTTACTATCCATTCAGGAAGACCGGGGTTGATTATTGGTAAAAAGGGAGTGGAAATTGAGAATCTTAAAAATAAACTTCAGAAATTTACGGGCTCCAGTGTTGTTGTAAATATAGTTGAGGTTCGTAAGCCTGAAATTAATGCAACTCTAGTAGCAGAAAATATAGCACAACAACTTGAAAGAAGGGTTGGTTTCAGAAGGGCGATGAAAAGGTCTGTTCAATCAGCTATGAGAATCGGAGCGCAAGGTATTCGTATAAACTGTGGTGGCAGGTTAGGGGGCGCTGAAATTGCTAGAACTGAATGGTATCGTGAAGGAAGAGTTCCTCTTCATACTTTAAGATCCGATGTCGACTATGGGGTGGCCTCGGCTCACACGACTTATGGAATCTGTGGAATTAAAGTTTGGATCTATCTTGGAGAAATTATGGAACACAATCCTCTTGTAAAAGAAGATAATACAGAAGAAAAAAATATTATTGAAGCGAGAAGATAATTAACGGAAATTAAATGTTACAACCAAAAAAATCAAAGTATAGAAAGGCTCATAAGGGTAGAATAAAGGGAAAAGCCAAGGCAGGCACTTCCCTGAATTTTGGTTCCTATGGCTTAAAAGCCCTTACGGCCGAAAGAATTACTTCTAGACAGATAGAAGCTGCGAGAAGAGCTATAACTCGACATATGAAGAGATCAGGAAGGGTTTGGATTAGAATTTTTCCAGATGTTCCTGTTTCTAAGAAACCCGTTGAAGTAAGGATGGGTAAGGGTAAAGGAACACCTGAATTTTGGGCGGCTAGAGTTAAACCCGGAAGAATTATGTTTGAGATAGATGGTGTGCCTAAAGATATTGCTCTTACTGCTTTAGGTTTGGGATCATCTAAATTACCTGTGCAGACAAAAATCATAACTAGGCCAGGTGAGGGAATTCAGTAATGGCTAAGAAAAAGGACATAAGAGATATGTCAAATGATCAATTGATAGATCAATTGTCTGTTCTAAGAAAGGAATTGTTTAACCACGAGATTGAGAAACTTTCAGGGCAACTCGCAGATACCTCTCAAATATCCAAGGCGAAAAAAAATATTGCTAGAGTTAAAACATTAATAAATAAATTTAATAAAGGTGAGGAGGCAAGCAATGCCTAGAAGGATTTTAAGGGGAACAGTTGTAAGCGATAAGGCCGACAAAACCCTTAGTGTAAAGGTAGAGAGAAGATATACTGATCCACTATTTAAGAAAACTGTTAGAAGCTCTAAAAATTATAAGACTCATGACGAGCTAAACAAATATAAAATTGGTGATTTAGTTAGGATACAGGAATGTAAGCCTATTTCGAAAACAAAGACTTGGGTAGTTTTAGAAGATTAAGGTTATTAGATAATGATACAGATGCAAACAAAGTTGGATGTGGCGGATAATTCAGGAGCTAAACTGGTCCAGTGTATTAAAGTTCTAGGGGGATCAAAAAGAAGAACTGCTTCCGTTGGAGATATTGTTGTTGTCTCCGTTAAAGAAGCGATACCAAGGGGTCGCGTTAAGAAGGGTGAAGTATTGAAGGCAGTAATAGTAAGAACCAAAAAAGAAATCAGACGTCAGGATGGTAGCGCCATAAGATTTGATTCTAATGCTGTAGTCTTAGTTAACCCACAAGGTGAACCAATAGGAACAAGAATATTTGGACCTGTAACGAGAGAATTGCGAAATAAAAATTTAATGAAGATAGTGTCTTTAGCTCCGGAGGTAATCTAATGGCTAGAAAAATTAAAAAAGGAGATAAGGTTTTTGTAATTGCTGGACGTGATAAAGGGAAAGAAGGTCAAGTTATCAGTATTGTCAATGAAAGGGTGATTGTTCAAGGAATTAACATTGTAAAGAAACACAAAAAACCAGCTCAAGATGATCCTGGGGGTATAGTCTCTGAAGAAAGCACGATTCACATTTCAAATATTATGGTCGTTGACGCGAAGAGTAAGGCACCAACGCGCGTAGGTTTTATGGATAATAAAAAGGGAAAAAAAGTTAGGTTCTCCAAGAAATCTGGGAGTTTAATTGATGCCTAGTACAGAAAATTATATTCCAAGACTGCAAAAACATTATGTAGAAAAATGTTTGCCGGAATTAGTAAAAACTTTTGGGTATGAAAATACAATGGAGGCCCCAAGAATCGATAAGGTTGTTTTAAATATGGGTATTGGATCAAATGTTACGGATAGCAAGAAAATAAATTCGGCTTTTGAGGCTTTAAAAGTTATTTCTGGTCAAAAGCCTATAAAAACTATCTCAAAAAAAGCAATAGCAGGCTTTAAATTGAGAGAAGGGCTCCCAATTGGCGTTAAGGTTACACTACGAAAGCAAAAAATGTATGAATTTATTGATCGCCTTGTAAATATCGCTTTACCTAGAGTAAGAGACTTCAGAGGGCTAAATATTAAAAGTTTTGATGGAAATGGAAATTATGCATTTGGTATAAAAGAGCATTTGATTTTTCCAGAAATTAATTATGAGGAGGTAACGGATGTCTGGGGAATGGATGTGATAATTTCTACAACTGCAAATAATGATGAAGAAAGTCTAGCTTTGTTGAGGGGATTTAATTTTCCTTTTGGGGATTGATGAGGATTTAAAAATGGCAAAAGTAAGCTTAGTTCAAAGAGATTTAAAAAGAAGAAGGTTATGGTCTAAATACCAAGGGAAAAGATCTTCTTTGCTTTCGATAGCAAATAATAAGGATGCTTCAGCTGAGGAAAAGTTTGCAGCTAGACTTAAACTTTCAAAACTTCCGAGGAATTCTAGCAAATCAAGAATAAGGAATAGATGCTCTTTAACTGGTAGACCTAGAGGTTTTTATAGAAAGTTTGGACTATCTAGGATTGCCTTAAGAGAGTTAGCTTCCGATGGCAAACTGCCCGGCGTAGTAAAATCAAGTTGGTGAGGAAAAATGAATATAAATGATCCAGTAGGAGATATGATTACTAGGATAAGGAATGCTTATCTCAGAGGAAAAGACACAGTTGGAAGTCCAAGCTCCAATTTAAGAATTAATGTTCTTGAGGTATTGGAAGAGGAGGGCTTTATTAGAGGGTTTTCAAAGACGGAGTTTGATAATGGAAAATCTGAAATACAGATTGATCTAAAATATCATGATGGTGAATCGGTAATTAGAGAAATTAATAGGATTTCAAAACCCGGCAGAAGAATTTATTCTTCTGTAAGAGGAATGCCATTAGTAAGGAATGGTTTAGGTATTTCAATAATATCTACACCTAAGGGTGTAATGTCTGACAGTGCAGCAAGATCTGCAAATGTCGGAGGTGAAATTTTGTGTGAAGTATTTTAACTTTAGGATCTTTTTAATATGTCTAGAATAGGAAAAGCAGTTATTGAAATACCCGAAGGAGTCAAAGCTAATGTCAGTGATTCTCGTATTGTAATATCTGGTCCAAAAGGGGAGCTAGATACTCCAATCTTTATTGGAACCAAAGTTAAGCTTGAGGAAAATCTAATATCTATTTATCTTGAGAAAGGTAAAGAAGTGGGCCTTTCTAAGTGGGGGCTTCAAAGATCGTTAATTTATAATAGTGTTATAGGTGTAAGTGAAGGCTACTCAAAAAGGCTTGAAATAAATGGGGTTGGTTACAGAGCTCAAATGAAAGGTAAAAATCTTCATTTATCTCTTGGATTTAGTCACGATATTAATTATGAACCACCTGAGGATATAAAGATAGAAACACCCTCACAAACTGAAATCTTAGTTAGTGGAATTGATAAACAGAAAGTTGGTCAGGCTGCTGCTGAAATTAGAGCGTTTAGACCCCCAGAACCTTATAAGGGGAAGGGAGTAAAATACGAAAATGAATATATATTTAGAAAAGAAGGTAAGAAAAAATAATATTTAGAATGAGCAAAAAATTAAACAAAATAAATAGAAAAGCAAGGGTTCGTAAGAAGCTAAGATCTAGTTCTGCAGAAAAAATTAGACTCTCAGTTTTTAGATCCTCTAACCATATTTATGCTCAGGTTATTGATGATAATACTGGAAAGACACTGGCCTATGCATCATCTTTAAACAATAAAAACAAAAAAGAAGATGGTAATATTGGTAGCGCATCAGTAGTTGGTGAATTGATTGCAGAAAGATCAATCAAGGCGGGTGTCAAAAAAGTATATTTTGATAGGGGTGGATACAAGTACCATGGAAGAGTTAAAGCATTGGCAGAAAAAGCAAGAGAAACAGGTTTAGAGTTTTAGGAGATAATTTTGGCTTTTGAAAATAGAAATAATAGAGAAGAAAAAGATAGTGAATTTGTTGATAGATTAGTTTTTATTAATAGAGTCGCTACGGTTGTTAAGGGGGGGAGAAGATTTAGTTTTGCTGCCCTAGTTGTAGCAGGAGATCAAAAAGGGTATGTAGGATTTGGTCACGGTAAAGCAAGAGAGGTCCCAGAGGCAGTGAGAAAGGCCACAGACACAGCTAAAGGATCCATGATAAAGGTACCTTTAAAAGAAGGAAGAACATTGCATCATGACATAGAAGGAAGGCATGGAGCGGGTAAAGTTGTTTTAAGGTCAGCTCCTCCAGGAACAGGAATAATAGCTGGTGGTCCTATGAGAGCTGTCTTTGAAGTGCTCGGAGTACAGGATGTTGTGGCAAAATCAATTGGTTCGGCAAATCCTTACAATATGGTAAGGGCAACAATGAAAGCTCTGTCAAAAATTGATAGCCCAAGAAAAGTTGCTAAAAGAAGGGGTAAAAAAGTTAGTGATATCGTTAGTAAACGAAGTTTGGAAAACAAGCAACCCGAACAGGTTTAAGGCAATGGCATTAAAAAAAATAAAAGTAAAACAAATAGCTAGCTCTTTGAGAAGAAAGCCAATTCAAAAAAAGAATCTTGTTGGGCTTGGATTAAATAAGGTGAATAGAGTTGTTGAACTCGATGATACTCCCTCTATCAGAGGAATGATAAATAAGGTTCATCATTTAGTTAAAGTAATTTCAGAGGAATAATAATGCGTTTGAATGAATTAAAAGATAATTCTGGAGCAAGAAAGACAAGGATAAGAGTTGGAAGAGGTATTGGTTCTGGAAAAGGCAAGACCGCAGGAAGAGGGCATAAGGGTCAGAAATCTAGATCTGGAGTCGCAATTAAAGGGTTTGAAGGAGGGCAAATGCCTATTCATATGCGCCTACCGAAGAGAGGTTTTAATAATTATACCAAGAAAAGTTATTCAGAACTGACACTAGGAAACCTTCAAAGAGCCATAGATAAAGGCTCAATTGATATTAAAAAAAAGATAGATGAGAAAGATTTAGTAGATTCGGGGATAGCTAAAAATTATCCAGATGGCATTAAACTTCTCAATAAGGGAGATATAAATTCCAAAATAGAAATAACTGTAACTAAAGCAACAGAATCTTCAATTAAAGTGATTGAGGATTTAGGTGGAAGCATTACCATTCTTCATAAACCTAAGCCAAAAAGAAATAGAAAACACATTACTAAGAATACTAAATCAGAAGACGTCTCATCTGTAACAGCTAATAATACAGAGGCAAATACCGTTTCAGCTAATCCAAAAAAGAAAACTACAATAGACCAAAGGAACGAGGAAGAAAACTAAAATGGCCTCAGTAGCGGAGCAATTAGCATCAAATATAAGTTTATCTGCATTTAGGAATGCAACTGAATTAAAAAAAAGAATATGGTACACAATATTAGCGTTACTTGTGTACAGACTGGGCACCTATTTACCCTTACCTGGAATTAATCTTGATGCACTAAGACAGATATTTGAACAAAATCAATCAGGCATTATAGGTATTTTTAATATGTTTGCGGGGGGTGCCGTGGGTCGTATGGCAATATTTTCTCTAGGAATAATGCCATATATCACTTCTTCCATAATAACCCAACTAATAGTTCCAGTTGTCCCACGACTCAACTATCTAAAAAAAGAAGGCGGGGAACGAGGTAGGCAACAAATTAATCAATATACTCGTTATGGAACAGTTTTTTTGGCTGCTATGCAAGCTTGGGGTATCACTGTTGGCTTAGAGGGCGCTACTGGTGTGGTAATTGACCCAGGTTTATTCTTTAAAGTTTCTGCTGTTATTACTCTTGTCGGGGGTACTGTATTCTTGATGTGGTTAGGAGAACAGATTACAGCTAAAGGGTTAGGAAATGGCATTTCTTTACTTATATTTGCAGGAATAATAGCCGAGCTTCCTGCAGCTCTTTTTGGAACCTTTGAGCTTGGTAGACAAGGAGCATTTTCCGGTGCATTCATATTAGGCTTATTAATACTTGTAGTAATGATTCTAACTTTTGTGGTCTTTATAGAAAGGGCTCAAAGGAGATTGGTTGTTCAATACCCTAAAAGACAAGTAGGTAATAAAATGTTTGGAGGTGATAATTCTCATCTTCCATTAAAATTAAATACTGCTGGAGTTATACCTCCTATTTTTGCATCTTCTCTTTTACTAATGCCCATGACAATTGCTAATTTTTCATCTGGGCAAGGCCCCGAGTGGTTAAATAGCGTGACTGCTATGCTTGGTAGAGGACAAAGTTTATACATGTTAATCTACGCAAGCCTGATTGTGTTCTTTTGTTACTTTTATACGGCGATAGTTTTTAATCCTGAGGACACCGCTGATAATCTAAAAAAACAAGGAGGTTTTATTCCCGGTATAAGGCCAGGAGAGAGGACAGCCAAGTATTTAGATTTTATCCTTACGAGATTAACTCTAGTTGGTGCAATTTATCTTGTTCTAGTTTGTTTAATGCCAGAATTTCTAATATCAAGATACGCAGTTCCATTTTATTTTGGGGGTACTTCGATACTTATTATAGTTAACGTCTCAATGGATACAATGACACAGTTTCAGGGATATATGTTTGCCCATCAGTATGAAGGACTATTAAAGAAATCTAGACTTGCAAGAAGGAGATCATGATTGTTATTCTTTTGGGTCCTCCTGGCTCAGGTAAAGGAACTCAAGCAAAACAAATAGAGGAAAAGTTTAATATTCCGCATTTGTCAACGGGAGACATGCTTAGAGAGTCAATAAAGGAAGAGAACTCTCTAGGTCTTCAAGTTAAAGAAACTATGGCAAGAGGGAAATTAATTTCTGATGATTTAGTCTTAAAAGTAATAATTGAAAGGGTAAACCAAGAAGACTGTATATCAGGTTTTATTCTTGATGGCTATCCCCGGAATGTTTCGCAGGCAAAGTCACTCGATGAGGTTCTAAAAAATATAGCAAAAGAAATAGATTACATTTTTCTTTTGGAAGTTGATTTAAATGTGCTTGAAAGTAGAATCATAAAAAGAGCTCAGGAAAACAATGAAGCTAATAGAGAGGATGATAGTTCAAATATTCTGAAGAAAAGGCTAGATGAATACGTAAATCAAACCGCTCCTCTAGAAGAATATTATAAATATCATAATAAATTTAATAAAATCAATGGCATGGAAGAAATTTCTAATGTATCACTTAATATAAATAATTTTTTAATGAAATGAGAAAGTTAGTTGACTGTAATGATTTGAAGCCTATAATCCGCGAATTCGCCATTTTATTTATTATTTTTAGTTTTTGGAGGCTTTTTTGGCTCGTATAGCTGGTGTAAATATTCCTACAAGTAAAAAAGTAAGTATTGGTTTAACTTATATTCACGGTATTGGGCAACAAACTGCCACAGACATCTGTGAAAGAGCTAGTATAGAGAAAGATAAAAGAGTGAATGAGTTACTTGAAACTGAAATTATTAAAATTAGAGAAATTATAGATAACAATTATAGGGTTGAGGGTGAGTTAAGAAGGGAAGTTTCAACCAACATCAAAAGGTTGATGGACTTAGGAAATTATAGGGGTTTACGTCATAGAAGAGGGCTTCCGGTTAGAGGTCAGAGAACTCACACTAATGCAAGAACAAGAAAAGGCCCCACCAAGACTATTGCTGGTAAAAAGAAATAAATTTTAGGGATTTTAATGGCTGATGATCCAAAAAAAATAAAACGCCGAGATAAGAAGAATATTCCTTCTGGCGTGGCGCATGTTAATTCAACTTTTAACAATACAATGATAACTATTTCTGATGCTAATGGTAATACTATTAGTTGGTCTTCAGCAGGTTTGATGGGTTTTAAGGGATCTAGAAAATCTACTCCTTATGCGGCTCAAATAGCAGCAGAAGATGCCGGAGCTAAAGCAAAAGAACATGGAGTAAAAACTCTAAAAATAGAAATTCAAGGCCCGGGATCGGGAAGAGAGAGCGCCCTTAGAGCACTACAAGCTTCGGGATTCACAATAACCTCAATTAAGGATGTTACTTCTATACCATTCAACGGTTGTAGGCCCCCGAAAAGAAGAAGAGTTTAGAAATATTTTAATAAAATTTATCAAAAGGATTCCATCGTGAACATTGAAAAGAATTGGCGTGAGCTATTAAAACCAAGTGAAATATTGCTAGAACCCGGTGAGGATCCTTATCGAAAGTCTACTCTAGTGGTTGAACCCCTTGAGAGAGGATATGGAACAACTCTAGGCAATGCCTTAAGAAGGGTTCTTCTTTCTTCACTTCAAGGAACGGCTGTCTACGCCATTAAGATTGATGGTGTTCTTCATGAATTTTCTTCGATTTCAGGTGTAAGAGAAGATGTTATTGATATTGCCTTAAATGTTAAAAAGATTATCTTTGGTGCTGATTTTTCTGGCAACAAGAATTTAACATTAGAAAAAGTTGGCCCGGGAGTTGTAACGGCTGGAGATATCTTTCTTACAGAAGATATTAAAATTTTAAATCCTGATCTAGTAATTTGCACCCTAGATAATAATACGCCATTTAGAATGGAATTATCGATTAAAACAGGAAATGGATATGTTTCTTCTGAAGAAAATAGGAAAGAAGATGACCCAATTGGTTTAATACCCGTTGATAGCTTATATAGCCCCGTTATAAAGGTTACTTATGATGTTGATAATGCGAGAGAAGGTGAATTTCTTGATTTTGACAGACTCACACTATCGATAGAAACTGATGGTTCTGTCAAACCTGAAGATGCAATAGCTTTTTCGGCTAGAATCTTGATTGATCAATTAAATCCATTTATAAATTTTGATGAACCAGAAGAAGAGATTATACCGGAAGCTGAAGGTGAGCTTGAATTTAATGTAGCTTTACTCAAAAAAGTTGACGAGTTAGAGCTTTCTGTTCGATCGGCTAATTGTCTGAAAAATGACAATATTGTTTACATAGGTGATCTAATATTAAAATCAGAAAATGAAATGTTAAGAACTCCAAATTTCGGCCGGAAATCATTGAATGAGATTAAGGAAGTCCTTTCCGAGATGAGTTTATCCTTGGGAATGGATGTTCCAAACTGGCCTCCAGAAAATATAGATGAATTATCTAGAAAAGCATCAGATAAATTTTAAGTACAGAAATATAAATGCGTCATTTAAAAGCAAAAAGAAAATTAAATAGGACCTCTAGTCATAGGAAGGCCTTACTGTCCAATATGGCCATTGCCTTAATTAAACATGAGCAGATTAAAACTACTCTCCCAAAGGCAAAAGAATTAAGGCCTTTTGTAGAAAAATTAATTACTCTTGGTAAGAAAGGGGATCTACCTGCTAGAAAAAAAGCTTATTCAATATTGCCTGAAAAACAATGGGCGGCTAAAATATTTGATGTTTTATCAGAGCGCTATAAGGATAGGACTGGAGGATACACCAGAGTTCTAAAGGCTGGATTTCGTTATGGTGACTCTGCTCCAATGGCTATTATAGAGCTTGTAGATAGAGATCCGGAAGCCTTAGGCCAAGACTCAGGACCTGTCCTTATCGGAGAAAAAGAAGAATAGGTATTTAAATTTAACTCCTCTTTTACTTGTAATCTTCTTCTTCGTCACTAATCAACGGAATTTGCTCAATAATCTGTTCTTGAGGAGGTGTCTCCTCAATCTTGGTAATTGGAGCCTCCTTAATAGGTTCACTATCTATATTCTCTTCAACAACAACTTCTTCTTTATTGTTTGAAGTTTGTTTTGATGACATCGAGCTTCCTGTATAAAAACTTCCAGATTCGTCGGATGCGCAACTAATAAGGGTAATAGTAATTAAGGGGAGTATAAAAAAGGTTAAGAGTATTTTTTTCATCATGCGCCTTCTAATGTGATTCTATTTTTACTTATATATTGGATATCGATAATTACCAAGTTGTTCTTATTTGAGAATTTAGCTAAATTTTTTAATACATGTTATATAAAATTGTACAAAATCTTTTAAAGAGGAAAAAATAAAAACATTATTTGCAGATTTAGGGGCTACTAACGCTAGACTTGCCGTAACTGAAGATTTTTTCTCTTTGACACACACATCATCTTATAAAATCAATGATTTTCAAACACTTAACGATTTATTTTCAAAATATCTAAATGAAAATAAACTAACTCAATCTGTGAAAAGTGCAATTATAGGTGTTGCTGCACCAGTTATCGGTGATATTATTAGGTTTGTAAATGCTGATGTAAGTTTCAGCATTAAGGAGATTAGAACAAATTTTTTCCCTGAAGGCTTGCAAGTATTAAATGATGTTCAGTTACAGGTTTATTCATTAAATAGGATTCCCAATGATAGTCTTTGTGCTATTGGCAAGGAGAAGAATTCGTTAGAAGGGCCAAAAATACTAATTGTTCCTGGTACTGGCCTCGGTTTGGCTGCATTAATTAATAACAAAGCAATTGCAACTGAAGCTGGTCACATCACTATTCCACACTGTGATGATGAGGTTAGTGAGCTGATAGACGATTTCAAAAAAAGAAAAGAAAGAAAACCGACCTTTGAAGATATAATTTCCGGCAAGGGGATTTCTTATATTTATGGGTTTTTCTCTAAAAATCCTGATCACTCAATGAGTAATAGAGAAATTCTAAAAAAATATAAACATGACCAGTATTGTCAAAATACTAAAGAATTATTATTAAAAATCCTTTCAATATTCACTAGACATTCGGCTCTAATTTGGGGTTCTACAGGTGGGATTTATTTAAGCGGTTCTTTGGTTAAGAGCTTATTTCAAGACATAAATTTTGATAATTTCAGAGAAATGTTTGAAGACAGTGAAACTATGAAAGAATTGTTAATTCGGACTCCTTTATATTTAATCCGGGAAGAGAATCTTGCTTTTCTCGGATCCTTAGAAATTGTAAAAAATGATTAAAAAAAATGAAAAGAATAAGTTTTAGATATATTGATATAATAAAGATTCTTTCAAGTATAATTTGTAATCTTCCATCACTAATAATGATCAAACTTAGATTGTTTTTTAAAAGTGGTACATCCGTAAGAGTTATTGCCAAAGAAAATGATGAATACCGAGACCTTAATGGAAATGGTCATGTAGATCTTTATGAAGACCATAACGTTTCTTCAAGTGAGAGGGTGGAAGATTTATTGTCAAAGATGACTCTAGAAGAAAAAGCAGGTCAAATGTTCCACCCTCCTATCTCATTGCAAGGTGGCCTGATTTCTAAAATAATGAATCTAGCAAGTGGAAGGGCTGATTCAACAGAATCACTAATTTTGGAAAAACATATCTCGCACTTTAATTTGTATGGTTCGCCTAACCCTCTAGAGCTAGCAGAAAAGTTAAATTTTCTTCAAAGAGTTTCTGAAAAAACAAGACTTGGTATTCCATTAACAATAAGCTCTGATCCTATTCATGAGGTTCCCAGAGGCGGTGGCATTGCAGCTTTTTCTCTAAAAGGTTTTTCGAAATGGCCTTCGCAACTGGGTTTTGCCTCAATTCGCGATCCAAAAATAATCAAAGAATTTTCTGAAATAGCTTCCAAAGAATACCTGGCAGTTGGAATAAGGACAGCATTACACCCTATGTCGGATTTAGCCACTGATCCAAGATGGGCAAGAAATTTTGGAACTTTTGGTTCAAATGCGGATTTATCATCTGATCTTACAAAGGCTTATATGGAAGGATTTCAGGGCAATATTATTAATAATGAGAGTGTGTTGACTATGGTAAAGCATTTTCCCGGTGGAGGACCCCAAGAAGATGGATTGGATCCTCATTTGTATTCAGGAAGAAATCAAGTCTATCCAGGAGATAATTTTGATTATCATCTTAAACCCTTTAAGACCGCTATTGATAATGGTTTAAAGGTAATTATGCCTTATTACGGGATTCCTGTAGATCAAACCAGCGAAAATGTCGCTATGGCGTATAACAAGGATATCTTGACAAACTTATTAAGGGAGAAGATGGGATTCGAAGGAATAATTTGTACGGATTGGGGCGTCATCTCCGGACGTCATTGGGGGGTAGATGAATTATCTATAAAAGAAAGATATAAGAAATCTATTCTGGCTGGTGTAGATCAATATGGGGGTGAAAGCTCACCTGAATATATTATAAATCTCGTTAGAGAAGGCGTAATATCAGAGGAGAGGATAGATTGTTCCGTTAAGAAAATACTAATAAACAAATTTGAATTAGGTTTGTTTGATAATCCATTCGTTGATGAAAGCAATACTGATACTGTTGTAGGTACTGAATCTCACGTAGTTAAAGGGTTAGAGGCTCAGAGAAAATCAATCGTGCTACTCAACAACCGAATAACAGAGGAAAAAGCAATGCTACCTATTAAGAAAATGAATAGAATTTTTTCTGATGGTTTTAATGTAGAGATTCTTGAAAGGTATTGTGAAATTGTTCAAAAACCTGAAGACGCGGATTATATTCTTCTTCAATTAGGAACAGTTTTTAATGGTAATCAACCTTCCGGAATAGATCGTCCGATTGATAATTTTTTGAGTTCTATGTTTCCTAATTCTGATTTAAATTTTAACGAGGAAATCTTATCAAAGGTAAGAAAATATGCATCCATAGGAAATTTAATAACGGTTGTAGATTTGAACAGACCTGCAATATTGGAGGAAATTAATTCTCTAAGTCAGGGTTTAATTGGAGTATTTGGAGTTCTTGATGAAACGGTTCTGGATGTTGTCTTCGGAGATTTTAATCCTTCAGGAAAACTTCCCTTCGACATCCCATCTTCGATGAAAGAAGTTGAAGAACAAAAATCCGATGTACCTGATGATACTTTAAATCCAACATTTAAATACGGTCATGGATTAAGTTATTCTGAAAATAAAATTACTGATGATTAATTTTACATATATGTAGGGTCTTCAAAATAAAGCTCTTCCTCACTAAGTATTTTAATATTGTATTCATCTCTTAAATCTTTAATTGTTCGAGAAAAATATTCTTGAGGAATGTACCAGGGCCATTTTTTTGTCATAAGTTTAGCTCTTTTCCAAGCTATGACTTTTTTCTTTCTTGTTCTAAAACCTATAGCAAGGATTCTAGAGACACCGTAGTTTTTGTATAGTTTTTTATATAATTGAGTTAATTCGCCACCAGAAAAAGCATATTTAAATGTTTTTTTCCAAGGAATCCCTGTTGTACCTTTAAGCGCAAAAGTATCTAACACGCTTTCTTCTTCAAGAGAAAGAGCCATTCCAAAAATAATATGCTGACAATCATGTCCAAGAAGGAATTGTCGATATTCTTCATCGAGCCCATTGTTTTCATCTCCAGTAAGTTTAGCGTCTGGACCGATGCGATCCAAATACTCTTCTAAACCTTCTTGAAGAGTAAGCTCGCAATCCTGTTCTTGATATCTTAAGCGCTTCATAATGTTAATATAACTTTACGTAAGGGTTCTTGCAAATAAAGATGGAATGGCTCCCCGGGCCGGACTCGAACCAGCGACCGAACGGTTAACAGCCGTTTGCTCTACCAACTGAGCTACCGGGGAACAGCTGACATTTTTTTATCAGAAGATTTGTTAATTGACCATTCATTATTCATATAAAACTTCCAATAGGATAATATTTTAGATATATATAGTTTTACCAAATATAAGGAAATTTGATATATTATTCCAATGACTAAAGCATTTGAAATTTTAATACGTTTTGGACCATTATTTTTTGGTGTGTTGTTTTTAGCGCCAGTTCTTTCAGAAATCTTAAATAAATTGAGTTTTTCTATTCCTTATTTATCGAATCTTACCTTTTCTTTAATTATAGGTTTCTTATGGGGAACTTACGCCTGCTTTAGAAAGAGTTGGGTATGAGCACGGTATCTGGAGCAGAAAAACTTTTAATGAATAGAGAGAGAGAAATAGCTAATAAGTATCTTTTTAATGAAACATGGATCTATGTATTTTGGGGATTAACCAATTTCTTTGTTTGGCTATCACTTTGGCCTTTAGCAATAATGAATATTTTACCCTTGTGGCTTATATTGCTTATAGCTTGTATTAATGGCTGTTTAGCATACTTGCCATCTCACGAAGCACAACATGGTAATATAATAAGAAGAAGTTCTCCTTATTTTTGGGTAAATGAATTAGTTGGTTATGTTTCCGTTATTCCTTTGCTTACAGGGTACAAATTTCTAAGAGAAACCCATATGCTTCACCATAAATATACCAATAATTCCGATAAAGACCCTGACATTGGAACCAAATCAAAGAATTTTTTTCATGCTTTATGGGTCTGTGGCGTGATGCAAAGACAACCAAATGCAGGTTATAATCTTCAAACAGATTTTTACCAGAGGAACATTAGCAAAAGAGCGATTAATGAACATCTTTTCTTCTATTGGTTTCATTGGATCGTGATGATCTCCCTTGCGTGGACAGGTTACGGTTTGGTGGCTTTATCTGTTTGGTGGATTCCTCGTATAGTAGGAACAACTTACCTGCAAATCACTTTAAGCTGGCTGCCGCATAGACCTATGGAAGAACAAGGTCGATATAAAGATACTCGAGGTTGGAAGGCTATGACAGGGACCATTCTTACGCAAGGAATGGAATATCACATCATTCATCATCTTTACCCTGGAATACCCTTACATAGAACCCCTGATGCATTTCGGGATATGCGACCGATACTTGTCGAGAAAGAATGCGTTCTTGATGGAGGAATATAGTAATTAAATTAGTTATCATAAGGGGAATCTAAGTGAACATTTCAAACTTACCAACTACAAAAAAATTAATACTCAAAAAAAGACCAGGCAAAGACTTTGATGAAGAAAATTTTAAAGTCGTAGAGGATCTTGCAAAAGCTCCAGAAAAAGACGAGCTACTGATAAAAGTTGATACCTTAGCTATTGATGCTTGGATTAGAACAACTTTACATGAGGGCAGCTATCACGACTCAGCTCAGGAGGGAAAGGTAATTTCTGCTCTTGGAATTGGGGAAGTTTTAATTAGTAAATCGAAAAAATTTCAAGAGGGAGATTTTGTTAGCGGACCGTTGGGAGCACAAACACATTCAACTATGCACGCTGCAGCCTTCAACAAGATCAATAATCCTCACTTGGACCCGGAAGTAAATATTGGGTTAATTGGTTTAACTTCCGGTCTCACCGCCTATTTTGGTTTGATAGATGTAGGGAAGGTTAAAGAAGGTGAAACTGTTGTAGTTTCGGGAGCTGCCGGTGGTGTAGGGATTATAGTTTGTCAATTGGCAAAAGCTTTGGGCGCAAAGGTTATTGCTATTGCCGGGGGCCCAGAGAAATGCTCTTATTTATTAAATGATCTGGGAATGGACCACGCTATCGATTATAAAAACTCTGACGTAGAGAAGGAACTGGAAAATATAGCAAAGGATAAAATTGATGTATTTTTTGATAATGTTGGTGGTGATATACTTAACGCCGTTTTAAACAATCTTAATACGGGCGCTAGAGTAGCCATATGTGGAGCCATCTCACAGTATTCGGACATGAAAAATGTGACCGGACCTAAAATGTATCTTAAGTTAGCCGAAAACTATGCAAGGATGGAGGGTTTCACGGTAATGCATTTTTCTGAAAAGTTTGAAGAAGCTACTAAGAATCTTCTAGACCTCTATGAAGAGGGAAAGATAATTGTACCAACACATTATGAAAATGGAATTGAATCTTTTCCAAGGGCCCTCAAGATGCTTTTCAACGGAGGGCACACAGGTAAACTTATGGTAAAGATTTAGTTGTAAAGGGTGGATCTATATAGTGTGATAAATTGATGGCTCGAAAAAAAATACAATTAAAACTGCTCTAAGAATAATAAGCAAGTCAAGAAAATGAAAGGAATTAAAAATTGAGACTTCGTCAAATTTGTTTTGTAGCTCATGATCTTGAGAAAACTTTAGATCAGTTTTGTGACCTCTTACAAGCTGAGGTTTGTTTCAGGGATCCAGGGGTTGGGCATTTTGGTTTGGCTAATGGCCTAATAGAGGTAGGAGGCGATTTCTTAGAAGTCGTTTCCCCAACTGAAGAGAGCACAACTGCAGGAAGATATCTCGACAGGATGAAAGGTGACAGCGGTTATATGTTAATTTTCCAATGTGAAAACGCCCAAATCTACAGGGAAAAAGCAGAAGAATTAAATATAAGGCAAGTTTGGACAACTAACCTTGAAAATGGTGTGATTGCCACACATTTTCATCCCAAAGATATCGGTGGAGTGATTATGTCAGTTGATTCCATGAATAATGAAAAATGGAAAAATAAATATTCCGACTGGCAGTGGGCTGGAACAGATTGGATGACTAGTAAAGTTAACGATAGTTTCGCAATTATAGGCGCAGAAATGTCTTGTGTTAGTCCGAACGAATTATCACGGAAGTGGAGCTCTTTTCTTAAGTTACCATTATCAAAAAAAAGTCAACACGATGTGATCAAGGGTGAAGATTTTGAAATTAGATTCTCTAAAGATTCTGATAAAGGATTAACGTATTTGTCAGAGATTGACATAAAAATCAACGATGAAGATAAAAAAGAAGAAATAATTTCAAAGTATAAGATTTCAGGTAATTTAAGTTTAAAGTTATGTGGAACGAAGATTAACTTACTGTGAGGTAAAATGAATGGGATTAAAGTAAGAGATGTAGCTTATCCTATTTTGCAAGTACCAGATTTAGGCATCCAAGAAACTTTCTTGATTGATTTTGGAATGAAGAGGGTATCCTTAGAAAACGATATCCTGTATATGCGTGGATCAGGGAATCAGAATTATATTTCTGTTACTCAAAAAGGGGAGAAAAGTTTTATAGGTCTTGCTTTCTACGCACAAAGTGAAAACGACTTAAAAAAAATTAGTGGAACTGGCCCTTTTTCTGAGGTTCAAGAAATTCAAGCCCCTGGAGGAGGGATTAAAGTTAGCGCTAGGGATCCTGATGATATTCTGGTTGAAATAGTGTTTGGAATTACAGAAAGAGAACCGGATCATGAAGCCCTTTCACCCAAACCTAGTAACTTAGGTGGTGTAGGAAAAGAAAACTATCAAAGAATTAATGAAACAAAGAGAGTTGGTAAACCCCGTTCTTCGACAATAAAGAAATTAGGGCACATAGGAATAAATGTATTAGATCCCAATAAATCTTTTGATTGGTATAACGAATATCTTGGCTTTATAGCATCGGATGTCATTGAGATTGCACCCAATACTGTTGGTGCTTTTTTTAGTAGATGTGATTTAGGCGATGCCCCTACTGATCATCACAGTCTTTTGATTCAGTCAAACATTCCCTCAGAAATGAAAAGTGGATTAAACCATGTTTCCTATGAAGTTACAGATATAGATGATGTGTTTTTGGGGTATGAGATGTTGAAGGAAAAAGGGTACCGGCACGAGTGGGGGATTGGCCGACATTATCTTGGTAGTCAGGTTTTTGATTATTGGAGATCACCTTATAATCATGTATATGAACATATGACTGATAGTGACGTCTTTGATAATAAAGTTAAGACCGGAACAACAAATATTGCTGAAGCAACGGGAATGCAATGGGGTCCTGATATCACACAAACCTTTGGAAACGATGAAGGTGTTTAAATAGCACCGGATGACTAAACATTTTGATGTGATTATTGTCGGTTTAGGCCCTGTTGGCACTTTACTCACATTGTTATTAAATCAAGCTGGGATAAAAGTTCTGGGGATAGACAAGGATATTAGTATTTTTCCTCTACCTAGAGCAGCTAATATAGACGATGAAGGCATGAGGATAATGCAACGCGTAAACTTAGAAAGCGCTTATAGCGATCATTTTTCAAATCCTTCAGGAGCTATCTTCACTGATAAAAATCTTAATAGGTTAAGCGGCATGGATATTCCTGATGATTTCTATACAGGAAATGGTTGGCTCCCAACTTATTTTTTTTGGCAGCCCTATGCTGATAAAACAATAAGAGAATTTTTATTAAACAGTGGAGCGACAATATCTTTGGGTACGGAATTATTGAGTTTTTCTCAGAATTCAGAAATTGTTGAACTAAATGCTTATAATTCAGAAAGTGAGAAAGAATGTAAGTTTACGTCAAGATATCTTATTGGGGCTGATGGTGCTTCCAGTTTAGTAAGAAAATTATGTGGAATAAGACTCGAAAGTCATGGTTATGATAAAGATTGGATAGTGGTTGATGTTGAGACCAATGATGATCACGATCTTGGAAATTATGCTATCCAAGTATGTGACCTAGATCGTATGACAACATTTATACCATTCCCAAAACCATTTAAGAGATGGGAATTTCTCTTGCTCGATGATGAAGATAAGCATGAAATGATGAAAGAGAGAAAGGTTCGTGAGTTAATAGGACCCTGGTTAGAATCTGAGAAATATAAAGTTATTAGGTCGGCCTCTTATCGTTTTCATTCAGTCTTGGCAAAAAATTTTCAAAAGGAGAAAGTTTTTCTAGTTGGAGATTCTGCTCATCAAGGTCCACCCTTTATGGGACAAGGAATGATGTCAGGCTATAGAGACGCAATTAATTTGTATTGGAAATTAAATTTTGTTCTGAAAAAATCATTTCCTGAAAATATCCTTAAAACATACAATGTCGAAAGACGTCCTCATGCTCAATTTATAGTTGAGGGATCAGCTGCTATTGGAAAGTTAATGGAAGCATATTCGATAGGTTCAAGAGATGATACTATTGACGAAATTCCAGAAGAGGTTATCAATCGAGGCTATGGATCTTTTAGAATTCCAGGCCTTGAGAAAGGTATTTTATTTAATCAGTCTTCTTGTAATAATCCTTTAATTGGTGAATTATTTCCCCAACCCATCCAATTTCATAACACTAAAATTAAAGAAAGAAATGACAAAATTTTGGGAGATGATTTTTCTATTTTATCAAAAATTGATATTAATATAAAAAAAAGAGAATCAATTTTCCTCAACAAGATAAACGCTAAATTTATAATATTAAAAGATAAAGAAATTAAAGAAAATCAATGGCTTAGTATGTTTATGCAAAGTAGTGATACTTATATTGTTAGACCAGATAGGTATGTTTTCGGGGCAACCACAAAAGATATTTCTTTTTCTGATTTGTTAACCGACTTACAATCGCAGTTGGAGGTTTAGTGGATTTAGGAATTAAAGGAAAAAAAGCCATAGTATGTGCGTCTAGTAAAGGCTTAGGACGAGCCTGTGCGGAGGCTTTACTGAAAGAAGGTGTTAACGTTATAATTAACAGCAGAAACAAATCAAATTTAGAAAAGACCTTTCAAGAATTAAATAAGTTCGCAGATGCAAAAATCACTATGGTACAGGCAGACCTTAATACAGATGAAGGAAAAATTTCTTTAATTAATGCATGCCCAGATGCTGATATATTAGTGAATAATAATGGAGGCCCAGCCCCTGCAGAATTTTTAAATATTGAAAAGGAACAGTGGATTGATGCTTTGGAAATGAATATGTTGGCTGCGGTCTTTCTGATAAAAGAATTACTGCCCGGAATGAAAAAAAGAAAATTTGGAAGAATTATTAATATTACTTCCGCTATGGTTAAGTCACCACACCCCTTAATGAGTCTATCAACTTCAGCAAGGGCTGGTTTAACAGCCTTAAGTAAGAGCCTTTCAAAGGACGTATCCTCGTATAATGTCACAATTAATAATTTGTTACCTGAAAGATTTGATACTGATAGACAAATCTTTATGACTGAAATGTTGATGAACAGCAAAGGTATAACGAGAGAAGAGGCAAGGGAGGAGATAATTTCAACTTTAGCCGCGAAAAGGTTTGGGGACCCTAAAGAGTTTGGCTCTACTTGTGCGTTTCTTTGTAGTATTCATGCAGGATATATTTCTGGGCAAAACATTCAATTAGACGGTGGCTCTTATGAAGGTTTAATGTAAATTATGTATAAAAGGGCAAAGCCATGCGTTTAATTAGTTTTAAAAATGGAAGTAGAAATCAGATAGGGGCTTTATATAAAGATGAGGTTATTCCGTTCTCTCAAGATAGCTCTTTACCTGAAGATATGTTGAGCTTTTTAGAAGCTGGTGAAGGCGCATTAAAAGCTGCTAGAAAATTATTTGAAACAACTCACAAGAGAATTGCTGTAAATGATATTAATATCCTAGCTCCTATTTCTAGGCCACCAAAGATTATTGCTATAGGGCTTAATTATGCAGATCATCTTGAAGAAATCAAAGCTTCAGGAAGAGAAATGGAGGCCCCTAAAGTACCTATGATTTTCAATAAGCAATCACTTTCTGTGGTTGGTCCGTATGACGATATTCATGATCCCAAGGTCTCAGAAATGCTTGATTATGAAGGTGAATTAACTTTTGTGATAGGAAAAAAATGCCGTCATGTTCCTAAAGAAAAAGCCAATGAAGTTATTGCGGGTTACACAATTGCCAATGATGTAAGTGTTCGAGATTGGCAACTTCGTGTTCCAACCTTTACTATAGGTAAATCTTTTGACACTCACTGTCCATTTGGTCCTGCAATCGTCACTCCGGATGAGATTTCTGATCCCCATAATTTAGATTTATTGACTGAAGTTAATGGAGAGGAAAGACAAAAATCTAATACCAAAAATCTTATTTTTAATTGTTTTGATTTGGTTGAACATCTTTCTACGGCTTTTACACTTGAGCCAGGAGATTTAGTGTTGACAGGTACACCCAGCGGAGTAGGGGGTGTGGAAGGTAAATTCTTAAAAGAAGGAGATATTATCAAAATAAGTATTTCGGAACTTGGTCACATTAAAAACGAAGTAATTAATGAGCCAAACACGACATTATATTGATTAAGGAAAATTTATGGGAATTCCAGTTTGTAATACACCAGATAAAAAAACAAAAGTAGATAAAGAATTAGAACAACAAAAACAGATTGATCTTGCTCATTATAAAAAGAAGAAATTAGTTAGGGAAAAATCTGATGAATAAATTTAGTAATTTTCTAGACAGGGTTTCTAGCCCTTTTATTAGTATTTCTAATTGGTTATTAAGGTTAAGCCTGGGAATGGCTTTTATTTTGCATAGTTACGGAAAATTTCCCCTTCCTCCAGAAAGATTAACTTCTGGATTTGAATTTTGGAGTATACCTTTTCCCGAAGTAATTAGTTCATTAGTAGCTTTAGGCGAATTGATTTCAGGAATTGGTATAATTGTAGGAGGATTTATTTCGAGTTCCTTAGGTAACGTGATTACAAGACTTTCAGGGGGAGCTATGGTTGTCATTATGATAGGGGCTTTTTCTTTAGCTCATAGAGACTGGTTTGTTTCCGGAAAAATTTTTACTACAGAGCAATTTTTTTTATTTGTTCTAGGATTATTTTTTATGATAAAAGGAAACAAATAATTAATTGAGTTTGGGAAGAATTTTTCTTTCTTGGAATTCGTTGAAGAGTTCTTTGAACATTTCTTCAGTATCAATACATTCATGAAACCCAGCTTGGCGAAGCTTGATTGTGCTTACCAAAGCCGCTTTAATATTTTCCGCTACCCCATGTCCAAAGCAAAAATCTGCATAATAATGAGATTCACCAAGCATTTCACTTAACTTGTTTTTTTTCAAATCATATTTATCAACTATACTTTCCCAAATTTTACTTTGTTTTGGAAGCCACGCGCTTAGTTGAATTTGGTCATCTGGGCCAGGACTTACATTTAAACTCTGAGATATTGTTGACCAAACATCACCCCAAGTAAAAACGTCGCCATTAGTAATATTGAAGATTTGATTTTCACTTTCTTTGTTAAAAGCTGCCCATTCACAAGCTTTTGCAATAAGTCTTGCATCTACAGCTTCAAGTATAACATCTGATCTACCAGGAAAACTAAAGGGTTTTTTTGTTTCATTACAGATTGCAGCATAGATGCCTATAATAGGAATAAGATTCATTGCGGTTCCGTAAGAATAACCAAAAACAATTTGTGGTCTAAAAATTGTCCATGTCCAATTAGAATCCTTTTGAAGTGATTTGATATAATCTTCTTGAAACCAATAAAAATTTTCATGATCATCACGTGACCTAGATTCTTTTGCTGGAATAGAAATACTGTGATGATGGACACCATAAGCCTTTGTTCCTTGCAAAAAAGATACATGTTTCAATCCTGGGTTTGAGGCTGAAATCGGTTCCATAATATTTTGCATCATTTCAAGATTTGTTTGCATTTGATCTTCTTCATACCAACCAAGAATTAGACCAGGCTTTTCAAAGAGAGCAGTATAAAGGACATGCGTGATATCGCTTATTGAAGAGAAAATTTTATTACATTCATTTTTTTTTGTTAAATCTATCGAAATATGTTTAAAACTACCGGATTTGCATTCTGGTTTCCTTCTAGAAACAGAAATTACATCCCAACCTGAAGAAACAAATCTTTCTAAGGCAGCATTGCCAATAACACCTGTTGCCCCAACTATAATTATTTTACCTTTTTTCATTACCTGTATTTTATTTGGGTGTTTCCATCAATTCTATTAGAACGCCGTTATTATCTTTGGGATGAATAAAAATAACCAGAGTACCATGGGCTCCAATCCTTGGTTCGTTTAAAACTGTTGCCCCCTTTCTTTCCATTTCAGATTTAGCTTTATTAATATCTTTAACTTCAAAGCAAACGTGATGTTGACCCCCTTTAGGATTCTTTTCTAAGAATTTTTCAATAGGGGAGTTATCACCCAAAGGTTCAATAAGTTCAATTTGGCTATTCTCTAGGTTGACAAAACAAAACCTTACTCCTTGGGTTGGCATTTCAGATGGTTCTGTGATGTCTGCAATATCATATAGGTCTCTATAGGTTTGAGCAGCCTTCTCAATTGAAGGAACAGCCACACCAACATGATTTAAAGGTCCTACCATTAGTTTTTCTCCTTCAGTTTAAAGTTCTGCCATACCATGTTTTTTGAATAAGAGCAGTATCTAGATATTCGATATTTTCAATGATTTTTTTATCAACCACTGTAAACACATGACAATAAGTATTGTTATAAGTGCCGTATTTAGCTTCAACTGTGCCTTGAACGCGTGCTACAACCTTATCGCCTTCAGAGATGGTTTCAACAACTTCTAGGTTAATGCCTGCCTCTCGTTTTGTACATCGGAATATTTCTTTAAGCAGATTCTCTTCTACATCCTTTAGGCCTCGAAAAGTTTTCGATACGGGTGTATCACCTATGATGGTCCACACTATGTCTACATCTAGAACATTAAGAGCAACTTGAAAATCGTCGTTTGACACTGAGTTAAAAAATTTATGCACTACCTGCTTATTCTCTTCAACTGACATAATAATCCTCCTTGTTATGCTATATTTAAAAAGTTATAGCCCTCACGCTGTAGCCTGTTCTTCCAGTCCCAGTTCCTTGATGCTGATCTCGCGCATCTTGAACTTCTGAACTTTGCCAGTGACGGTCATGGGGAAGTCTTCGCTAAAACGAATATAACGTGGCACCTTGTAGTGAGCGATCTTGCCCTTGCAAAAGTCTTTCACTTCTTCTTCAGTCAGCTCGACATTATCTTTGAGACTGATCCATGCGATAATCTCCTCACCGAATCTAGGATCGGGTACGCCTGTGACTTGCACCGCTTTGATTGTTTTATTTGTCATCAGGAATTCCTCGATCTCTACGGGGTAGACATTTTCACCACCACGAACGATCATGTCTTTGATACGGCCGACAATGTTGACGTAACCGTCTTCATCCATCACGGCGGTATCCCCAGTGTGCATCCAACCGCTCTTATCAATAGCAACGACAGTTGCTTGTTCATTTTTCCAGTAGCCCAGCATCACCGAGTAACCTCGGGTGCAGAGTTCGCCCATTTCATTTACTGGACACATTTTTCCAGTCTCGGTATCGATAATCTTTACCTCCACGTGAGGGTGAACCTTGCCCACCGTGCTAACACGTTTATCCAGAGGCGAATCCACACGGGTCTGAAAGCTAACAGGGCTGGTTTCGGTCATGCCATAGGCGATTTGTACCTCTGTCATATGCATCAGCTCGTTGACCTTTTTCATGGTTTCGGTCGGGCAGGGCGCACCGGCCATGATGCCCGTGCGTAGAGAGGCGAGGTTGTAGTCAGCGAAATTTGGCAATGCCAACTCTGCAATGAACATGGTGGGCACACCATAAAGTGCGGTCGCTTTCTCCTCTTGCGCCGCCTTCAGTACTGCTTCTGGTTCAAAGACTTCGCTCGGATAGATGACGCAGGCACCATGGGTGAGACAACCAAGGTTGCCCATCACCATGCCGAAGCAGTGATAGAGCGGCACTGGAACCACTAGCCTGTCATTCTCAGTGAAGTTCATCGTAGAAGCCACGAAATAACCGTTGTTCAGAATATTGTGGTGACTAAGTGTCGCGCCCTTGGGAAAACCAGTGGTACCGCTGGTGTACTGGATATTTATAGCATCATCCATGTCCTGATCGAATTGACGTTTCGCTAGGTCTTCGTCACCTGACTGATCGGCAAGAGTGAGAAAATCTTCCCAGTTATAGATACCAGACAGTCCCGAAGTGGTCATCGAAATGATGTGATTCAAGTTGGGAAACTTGTCCGAGGTAAGGTTTCCTACATCACTACTTGCGAGCTCTGGGCACAGCTCACCGATCATGCCTTCGTAGTCTGAGGTTTTAAACTGGCTCTGCAGCACTAGTCCCTTACAACCAGACTGCTCCAACACGTAGGCTAGTTCATGCACACGGTATGCTGGGTTGATTGTTACCAGAATAATACCAGCTTTAGCCGTGGCGTACTGTGTGGCCACCCATTCCATGTTATTGGTAGACCAAATACCCACCCGGTCACCTTTGCTAAATCCGGCAGCAATGAAGGCTTTAGCCAGGACATTTACCCGTTCCGATAGCTGTTCGTATGTAAGCCGAAGATCCTGGTGCAGACAAACAACCGCCTCTCGGTCACCATGCTCACTCACGATGTTGTCAAAGAGTTCAGGGATAGTCATACCCAGAAGGGGTTTATCTGAAGGGCCGCTGGCATAACTGACAGAAATAGTCATGGTTTGATCTCGTATTCTTTCCTTTGTTTCAGGAATAACGCAGCTTTCTGCCTAATGTAAAGACTATATTCCCCTATATACTTCTCAGATGTGGCGTTTTCTAAATAAATCTTATATGTAAACCTGCCCGTGGCATTATATATACCTTATGAGTGGAGGCCACGGTCAGAATCGAACTGACGTCCACGGCTTTGCAGGCCGCTGCGTAACCACTCCGCCACGTGGCCGAATTACTTACAATAATCAATATCACCTGTAAAATATGAAGAGAAGTAATAATTCTTATATCATTGACATTTTTATTTACTTTACAAAATAATATTAATACTTATAAAGATGACGCATGCGTCATCTTTCTGTATTTAGGAGTTATTAATGGTTAAATTTAAGATATTAATCTTTGTTTTATTAAGTATTTCTTTGTTATTTGATAATGCTAAATCAGAAAATCTCGAAGAGGCCTTAAGTAATGCTTACGTTTCTAATCCTATAATAAATTCAAAAAGAGCTGAGTTAAGATCGTTTGACGAGGATGTTAGTGCTGCAACATCCAGATTTTTTCCAAATATAGAGGTTATAGGGAGCTATAGTGAAACAAACCTAAAATATGGTGAATTAAGCAAAGTTAAGACAAATCCTTTATCTGGTTCAATTTCTGCTAATCAAATTATCTTTGCAGGTGGAACTTTAATTAATAATAGATTAAGCGCAGTTAACAAAGTTTCTGCCGGAAGAGAAAATTTAAATTATTTAGAACAAGAGTTACTATACGATGCGGCAGAGGCTTATTTTAATTATCTTAAAAGTGAACAAATTGTTGGTTTAAGAGAAAGCAATCTTGAAGTACTTAAAGAAAGATTAATAGCAACTCAAATTCAGTTTGATGTGGGCGAATTGACTTTAACTGATGTAGCTCAAGCTGAGGCGAGGCTATCGTTGGCTATCGCAACTTTGGCAGAAGCGAGAAGCCGAATGCAAGGAACTAAGGCGAATTACAAATCGATTATTGGAAATGAGCCAGAAAAACTTGAACCATATATTAAGAAATTATTTATTCCATCTTCCGAGAATGAAGCATTATTATTTGCTCTTAAACAAAACCCTATAATTAGATTTACTGAAAAATCCGAGAAATCTTCAAGATATCAAGTAGCCTCAAATAAAGGCCTGCTCTCTCCAAAGATTTCAGTTTCTGGAGAATACATTTATGCCGAAGAAGGTAATTTCTTAATGAATGAAGATGTGGATCAATATCAGATAACAGGAACGATAAAAATACCAATTTTTTATGGAGGTTTGAATTGGTCAAATATAAGGAAGGCTCAAGAAATTAATACTAGAGACAAATACTTAATTATTGATTCAAAAAGACAATTGAAGAAATTTGTGAAGACAGCTTATGCTAATTACAAATCTTCTCTTCTAAAGATATCTTCTACTAAAGAACAAGTTAGAGCAAATCAAATAGCTTTGGAAGGTGTCAAACAAGAATTTCAGATGGGTACAAGAACTACACTAGACATTCTCGATGCCGAGCAAGAAAATCTAGATGCAAGAGTGGCCTTAGTCAGAGCTGAGAACAACTCAAATATATCTATGTTTTTGCTTTCTTTTTATCTAGGAAATCTTTCTCCACAGAATTTATCTTTAAAGATCGATCCTTATGATCCTAAAATCAATTATAATCGTGTTAAAAATACCAGAATTGGATTAAAAAGAATCCAAGTTATTGGAAATGATGATTGATATCGACGTATCATGATGTAAAGTGTCCTTATGTCGGCAGAAGAAAATAAACCCGAAATGTCAGTTGATGAAATTTTGTCTTCTATTAAGGAGGTAATTTCTAATGAGAAATCTTCCCCTAATGATCGTCAAGAAGACCTTGATGAAGACGATAATATTTATGAATTAACAGACATATTAGAGGATGAAACTGATGAAGGCTCGACCAGTGGAGAAAAAAGCTTGTCTGATAATGATGAATTTGAAGGAGAAGATAATTTGGAAGATTCCAATAATCAAGAAACAACTTTTTCCATGGAAACAATTATCAGAGATACGATTCAAGACTCCCTAAATACATGGTTTGATAAAAATTTAAGACCTATTGTGGAAGAATCTGTTAGACAAGAAGTATCTAAGCTTTTTAAAAAACGTAATTAATATGCTTAACAAGAGTTATGATCCTTCTGAAGCGGAGAGTCGTTTATACGATTTTTGGGAATCAAATGGCTTGTTTAATTGTAACCGCGTTGAAGGCGAAACATTTTCCATAGTTATTCCACCACCAAATGTTACAGGTAATCTTCATATGGGCCATGCTTTGAACAATACTCTGCAAGATATAATAGTTCGTTTCCAGAGAATGAAAGGCAAGAATGTCCTTTGGCAGCCAGGGACGGACCATGCTGGCATAGCAACGCAAATGCTTGTTGAAAGAAAACTTTTAAATGAAGATAACAAAACTCGATACGATCTTGGTAGAGAAGGATTCATTGAAGAAGTTTGGAAGTGGAAAAATGAGTCGGGTAATAAAATAACCCAACAATTAAGAAGGTTAGGAGCATCATGCGATTGGAGTAGAGAAAGATTTACTATGGATGAAGGTCTAAGCGCTGCTGTAAATAAGGTATTTGTACAATTGTATAATGAAGGACTAATCTACAAAGACAAAAGACTCGTTAATTGGGATCCTCTTTTAAAGACTGCGATTTCAGATTTAGAGGTAGTTCAAAAAGAGAGCGACGGTTTTCTCTGGTATATTAAATACCCTCTTTTACCTGACAAGAAGAAAAATATAGTAATTGCTACGACTCGACCGGAGACTATGTTTGGAGACACTGCAATTGCTGTTCATCCTGAGGATAAACGTTATAAAAATTTAATAGGAAAAGAGGTATTAATTCCAATTGTAAATCGAAAAATTAAAATCATAACTGATAATTATGCAGACCCAGAACAAGGTAGTGGAGCGGTAAAGATTACCCCAGCACATGACTTTAATGATTTTGAAGTTGGAAAAAGAAATAATTTAGAGATGATTTCAATATTTGATGAAAATGCAAAGCTTAATAATAATGTTCCTAAAGATTGGGAATCTTTAGATAGGTTTGAAGCTAGGGAGAGACTCCTAAAGGAACTAGAAAAAAAAGGTTATTTAGAAAAAGCTGATGAATATAAAAACGCCTTACCTTACGGGGATAGATCAGATGTTATTATTGAGCCATACTTAACCGATCAGTGGTATGTCGATGCTAAAAAGTTAGCTCAACCAGCCATAGCTTCTGTAAAAGAGAATAAGACATCGTTTGTACCAGGTAACTGGAGTAAGACCTATTTCGAATGGATGGAAAATATTCAACCTTGGTGTATTTCTAGACAATTGTGGTGGGGACATAGAATACCGGCCTGGTATACAGAGGAGGGAGAGATCATAGTTGCTCATAATGAAGAAGAAGCAGAAGAAATAGCAAAAAAGAAAAATATAGATTTATCTAGAATCAAACGTGATGAAGATGTTTTGGATACATGGTTTTCATCATCATTATGGCCTTTTTCAACGTTGGGATGGCCAGAAAAGACAGAAGAGTTAGAAAAATTTTATCCAACTAATCTTTTGGTAACTGGTTTTGACATTATTTTCTTTTGGGTAGCAAGAATGATGATGATGGGGCTTTATTTTTTTAAAAAAGAACCTTTTTCGGAAGTTTATATTCATGCTCTCGTGAGAGATGAAAAAGGTCAAAAAATGTCTAAATCTAAAGGTAACGTCGTTGATCCACTAATTTTGATAGATAAATACGGAGCAGATTCTCTACGGTTTACGTTAGCGTCTATGGCCGCTCAGGGTAGGGACATCAAACTATCCGAATCCAGAGTAGAAGGATATAGAAACTTTGGAACAAAGTTATGGAATGCAGCAAGGTTTTCCGAAATTAATGAATGTTCTCTAAGTAAGAATTTTGATGTTAACGGAGTAAAATATTCCGTAAATAAATGGATAATTACAGAATTTTCAGAAACAAAGAAACATGTTGAAAGAAATATTGAAGAATACCGATTTAATGATGCGGCAAACGTAATTTACCATTTTGTTTGGGGGGAGTTTTGTGATTGGTATTTAGAGCTCATTAAGCCTCATTTCATCAATGAATCGCCACACGTGAAGGAAGTTAGGAATACGTGCGCATATTTAATAGATTCAATATTAATAATATTGCACCCATTTATGCCGTTTATAACTGAAGAAATTTGGTCAAGTATAAAAGAGAGGGAACCTTTAATAACAGGTTCATGGGACAATAATTATCCTAATTATAAAGACAGTATAGATGTTAAAAATGTTAGCAAATTAATTAATATTATTTCAGACGTAAGATCAATAAGAGCGGAGCTCAATATCCCTAGTAAAGAATTTCTTGAGCTAGAAGTCAAAACTGAGAATTTTTCAAATATATTTGATATAGAAGATTCGAGTATATTTTTAGAGAATTTAGCAAAAGTAAATAAGATTAACTCAAAGGAACATTTTTCAAAAAGATCCGCTATTTTCACATCGGACAATATTGAGCTCGCTTTAAAAATACCAAATAATGTTGATTTGAGAAAAGAATTTGAAAGAATGAAAAAGGAAGAATTGAAAATAAAATCTAATATAGGTGGTATTCAAGATAAATTAAAAAATAAGAATTTTCTTTCTAAGGCTCCTGAGGATGTGGTGTCAGAAAATAAGGATCGGTTGGAGGGCTTGAATGAGAATCTTAAGAAAATAAGACAATCGATTTCTTTAATAGAAAAGTTAACTAATAATGAATAAAGAGATTAATCTCAAAGAACGGACAAATTGCCCTTCTTGTCATGAAGAAAGGTTAAATACTAATAAAGTTCTCCACGCTAAAGAAGAATGGTCGCTAATACAGTGTGAACAATGTTCTTTTGTTTATATGCCTATTGTTCCTGCTTATGAGAGAATGAAAAAAGAATTTTCATGGGAAAGGAATTTTAATTCCTCTAAAAAGGTAAGCATACTTAAAAAAAATAGAAGATTTATTAAATCTTTAATAAAACGAAATAAACTATTGTATTTATTGAATAAATACTGTTTAAAAGGCAATGTTCTAGATATTGGCTGTGGTTCAGGTATAAAGTTTAATGATATACCTGAAAGATATATTCCTTACGGTATAGATATTTCCGAAGGATCTGCAAGAGAGGCTGATGTTTCCTTCCAGAAGAGAGGTGGTGAAGCACTATGTGCTCCAGCTACAGAGGTAGTATCAAAATTTGGGAATAATAAATTTTCTGCCGCTATTTTAAGATCATACCTTGAGCATGAACACCAACCCTTTGAGGTTTTAAAAGCTTTAAAAGATACTCTAGTTCTCGATGGTATTATAATTATTAAAGTTCCAAATTATGGTAGTTTAAATAGGAAATTTAGAGGCGATAACTGGTGTGGTTTTAGATACCCTGATCATGTTAATCAATTTACACCCAAAACACTATCTGAGATGGTTAAATCAACTGGATATCGAATAATTAAATTTAATTTCCTAGATAAACAACCAACAAGCGATAATATGTGGATGGTGGCTAAAACGAACATTTAGATTGAAAGGAAAAGATATGACTAAAGATAGATTCAATCACGAAAAACTACCTAGTCGACATGTGAGAATTGGTCCACAGAAGGCCCCTCATCGGTCTTACTATTATGCAATGGGACTTGAGAAAGAAGACATTGATAAACCTTTTGTTGGTGTTGCAACATGTTGGAATGAATCTGCTCCTTGTAATATCTCCTTGATGAGACAATCTCAAAGTGTGAAGAAAGGTGTTTCTAGTGATGGAGGAACACCTAGAGAGTTTTGCACAATTACAGTAACTGATGGTATTGCGATGGGTCATCAAGGAATGAAATCATCCTTAGTTAGTCGAGAGATTATTTCTGATTCTATTGAAGTATCCATGCGTGGACATTGTTATGATGCTCTGGTTGGTGTTGCTGGTTGTGATAAATCTTTACCGGGTATGATGATGTCGATGTTAAGATTAAATGTACCTTCCGTATTTATTTATGGGGGTTCGATTCTACCTGGGAGGTATCAAGGAAAAGATGTAACTGTCTTGGATGTTTTTGAAGCCGTCGGAGAATATTCATCAGGAAAAATAACGGAAGAGGAGTTAAAAGAGCTCGAGTGTGTAGCCTGTCCTAGTGCAGGATCATGTGGAGGACAATTTACCGCAAATACAATGGCTTGCGTTTCAGAGGCTATAGGGCTCGCTCTTCCACATTCATCAGGGCCTCCAGCTCCTGACGAAAGCCGTGATAAATATGCTCTTGATTCTGGTAAAGCCGTAATGTCTCTCTTAGAAAATAATATTCGTCCAAGAGATATAGTAACTCTGGAATCCCTTAAGAATGCAGCAGTAGTAGTTGCTGCAACGGGGGGCTCAACTAATGGAGCCCTTCATTTACCTGCAATAGCGCATGAAGCAGGAATAAAATTTGATTTGTTTGATGTAGCTGAGATTTTTAAATCTACTCCTTATATAGCCGATTTGAAGCCCGGTGGAAAATATGTAGCAAGAGACATGTATCTTGCTGGAGGTGTTCCTATGTTGCTAAAAACTCTCTTAGAAGAAGGATTTATTGATGGATCTTGTTTAACGGTGACAGGAAAAACTATTGGTGAAAATCTAGAATCTGTAGAATTTGATGATTCACAGGATGTAATTTATTCTGCAAAAAAACCAATTATGAATACCGGAGGCGTAGTAGGTTTAAAAGGTAGTTTTGCTCCCGATGGAGCAATAGTAAAGATTGCTGGTATGGATAACCTTCAATTTTCTGGACCAGTAAGATGTTTTGATTGTGAAGAGGATGCTTTTACGGCGGTTGAGAATAATCAATATAAAGATGGAGATGTTTTAGTTATTCGTTACGAAGGACCCAAGGGTGGCCCAGGAATGCGCGAAATGCTTTCAACAACAGCTGCCCTTTATGGACAAGGGAAAGGTGGTAAGGTTGCTTTGGTTACGGACGGAAGATTCTCTGGAGCAACTAGAGGTTTTTGTATTGGTCATGTCGGACCTGAGGCTGCTGAGGGAGGACCAATAGCGCTAATTGAGGATGGAGATATTATATCTATTGATGCAGATAAAGGCACAATTGATATTGAATTAAGTGAAGAAGAACTTAAACGAAGAAGGAAAAAATGGAATAGACCTAAGACTGATTATAACTCAGGAACTTTATGGAAGTATGCTGAACAGGTGGGGCCCGCGAGATATGGCGCAGTAACACATCCAGGCGCCAGAGACGAGACACATTGCTATGCTGATATTTAATCAATATTCATAATACTCACTATTGGAACATGATCGGATGGTTTGTCCTTGTCTCTAGTATCCTTTGATATATACACCTCTGAAATTATATCATCAGCTTCAGGTGAAGATAAAATGTGATCAATCCTTAACCCATTATTTCTCTGCCATGCTCCCCTTTGATAATCCCAGAAGGTATATTGTTGTTCTCCAGGATTCAGAGAGCGAAATGAGTCAGTAAAACCCAAAGCTAGAATCTTTCTAAATTCTTTTCTAGTTTCAACTTTAAATAGTGCGTCATCTAACCATTTTTCTGGTTCAAAGACGTCAATTTCTTCAGGAATTACATTATAATCTCCAACAACGACAAATATTTCTTCGTTTTCTAAGGTTTTACCAAGATGATTTTTTAAGGATTTCATCCATTCTAGCTTATAGTCATATTTGGTTCCAGGTGTAGGATTTCCGTTAGGTAAATATATATTTGCAACCCTAATCATTTTATTGGAGATAGAATGTGTGGTTTCTAGATACCTTGCTTGATTATCATTATAGTTAGGTAGATCTTTAATTGAATCTTCAATGGTAAATTTAGAAAGTGTAGCAACACCGTTGTAACTTTTTTGCCCATGAGTAATTATATTGTAACCAATATCTTCAAATGGGCTTGTAGGAAAATCTTGATTTATAACTTTAGTTTCTTGTAAACAGAGGATATCGGGTTTTTCAATTTCTATCCATTCAAGAACATTAGATATTCTTGAGCGGATTGAATTAACATTCCAAGACGCGAGTTTCACTTTAGATTGAGAATGATGTTCCGCAACCACAGGATGAGGTTGCGTTTGGATTATTAATCTTAAAGGATTTACCTATTAGATCATCTTCGAACTCAATTATCGAGCCAACTAAATATGGCATAAATGTTTTATCTATTAGTATTTTAGCACCATCTTTTTCAAAAATTAAATCTTCTTCATCTATTTTTTTAACAAGATCAAATTTATAAGAAAATCCTGCACAACCACCCCCTAATACTGATACACGGAGGTGCAGATTTTCACTTTCTTGTGCTACGATTTCATTAATTCTTTGAGCAGCACCCTCACTTATCTCAAATTTTTCTATATTAACCACTAGTTTCCAGGTAGGTTACCTGCTCCCAATCTTCCTAAATTCCCAAATAATTGTTGAATTATAGTCAATTCACGACCTCTTGTTGGCGTGGATCTTTCTACATAGGATATTATATTTCCATCTTCTAGTCCATATTCACCAATATTTTCTACTTGGCTTTTTTCATCAAATTCGACTGTTAAAATCCTTCTTTTAGTTATTTTTGGTGGATTAAATGCAGTTGTTTCTGCTCTACTATACACATAATACCATGTTGTAGCGTTTATTGTTGAGGTAGTGGAAGGTGTGCCAAGTAACTCTAATATTTGACCGGCATTTGTTTTTCCTATCTCAACTTTTCTTATTACTTTTTCATCAAAAACATAGCCCCTGTTTTCAATTATTGGCGCACACGAAAACAAGTGTAACGATAAAATTATTACTAAAGTCTTATTTAAATTAATATACTTCATTCTATTGTTTATCTATTATTATAATAATATTAAAGAAATGATCCTTTTTATTCTGTATGTCAATGTTCCATTAAAGAATGTTTAAAAAAGTTAAAGAAATATTCTCTGTAAAAACTCCGGATCATAAGGATTATTCCTCTCCGCATGAAATTTTATATAGAAAGATTCTTCAAACCTCCTACAACAATTGGTTTTATAAAGATTTAAAAGTTGATGATACTATTGAAGGAAGATTTGAGATTATTGTCTTACACATATTTGTTCTTTTCAAGATTTTGGATGAAAGAAACGAAGAAAATACATTTTTTAAACAAAAATTACTAGAAACATTTATTGAAGAACTAGATTCAACATATAGAGAAATTGGAATAAGTGATAATACTTTTGCTAAAAAGATGAAGATTGCCGCACAATCAATTTATGGTCGAATTGATTCATATAATAACCAATTTGATAATATTGATTTATTTTCTGAATCACTTCAAAGAAATATCTGGCCCCTCGAAAAAGGAAAAATAAAGGAATCAAATCTTTTAAGTAATTATGTGTATGATAAAATTAAGAAATACAACAATAAAGGATATAAAGATATTATACAAAGACCTTCAGAGGAATTTTAATTATTTTTATCAGTACTAGTAGAAAGAAATATTTTGAATAAATTAACTACAATAGCTATTGATGCGATGGGTGGAGACTTTGGTCCATCTGTCACTATCAAAGGCTTAGCAAAGGCTTGTTCAAAAGTTGAAAATATACATGCCAATATATATGGCGATGAGAAAATTATAGCACAGCATATTAATAAATATTCTAACCTTAGAGACAACACGAAGATTTTCCATAGCAATGAAGTTGTTCCGATGGATGTCAAGCCTATTGATGCATTAAGAAAAATTGGAAAAGAATCTTCTATGTGGTCAAGTATTGAGTCTGTTTCTAGAGGAGAATCAGAAGCTGTATTATCGGCGGGAAACACTGGAGCTTTGATGGCTTTATCAAAAATAATATTAAAGACAGTAAGCGGAATAGAAAGGCCTGCTATAACTGCTCTATGGCCTAACCCTGAGGGAGATACAGTAGTTTTAGATCTTGGGGCAAATGTTGATGTATCTCCTAATCAATTAGTTCAGTTTGGAATAATGGGTTATGCATATGCGGTTTGTGTACTAAAAAAAGATAACCCAAAAGTAGCTATTTTAAATATAGGTCATGAAGATACTAAGGGAACAGAAGATCTAAAGATTGCCTCTGAAAAACTTTCCGCTATTTTTAAAGGTGATTATATAGGTTTTGTTGAAGGTGATGATTTGTCTTTAGGAAAATCAGACGTGATAATTACCGATGGTTTTACGGGAAATATAGCCCTTAAGACGGCCGAAGGTATTGCCAAACTTTTATCACATTATATGTCTACCATTTTTAAATCTTCTTTAAGAGGAAAAATTGGAATGATTATTGCTAAAAACTCATTTCTTTCTCTAAAGGAAAAAATGGACCCTAGAGGAAATAATGGTGGCTTTTTTTTAGGATTAAATGGATTAGTTATTAAGAGTCATGGAGGAGCCGACGCAACTAGTTTTGCTAAAGCTATCGAATTTAGTATAAATCTTGCACGATCTAATATTTCTAAAAAAATTGAAGATCTGATTGGAATAAATATCTAATGGACTCCACTGCTAACAAAAAAATCCGATCACGTATTATTGGAGTTGGAGCAGCATTACCAAAGAAGATTGTAACAAATAAAGATCTCTCACAAACTATAGACACAAACGACGAATGGATTGTAGAAAGGACAGGGATTAAAGAAAGAAGAATCGCAACAACCAATGAGTTGACTTCTACTCTCGGTCTAGAGGCTTCTGAGATAGCTATAAAAAACTCAGGCCTTAAGAATTCTGATATTGAGATGATTGTTCTAGCCACAGCTACGCCAGACAATACGTTTCCTGCAACAGCTACTGCAATTCAAAAAGGCTTAGGTATTAAAAATGGTTATGCGTATGATTTACAGGCTGTTTGCTCTGGTTTTGTTTTTGCTCTTGAATCAGCCGATAATGCTATAAGACTAGAAAAAGTTAAAAATGCTTTAGTAATTGGATCCGAAACTTTTAGCAGGATTTTAGATTGGAGAGATCGATCTACTTGTGTTCTTTTTGGAGATGGAGCGGGGGCAGTGGTGCTGCAATCAGATTCATCAAATACTAACTCTGGTATTTTAAGTAATCATCTTCATTCTGATGGCGAGTATGGAGATATGCTTTATGTTGATGGAGGTCCATCAACATCTTCTTCTGTAGGTTTTTTAAAGATGGATGGCCCAGGAGTTTTTAAACATGCAGTTAAGAATCTTTCATCAGTAGTTGAAGAGGCTCTAAAATATAATAATTTAAAAATTGATGATATAGATTTATTTATACCTCACCAAGCTAATTCAAGGATCCTTGAAGCGGTTGCTAGAAAGGTTGGAATGGATAGGAATAAAATTATTATGACTTTAGATAGACATGCAAATACTTCCGCAGCATCAATTCCATTGGCCTTATATGACGCAGTTGAAAATAGAAAAATCTCAAAAGGTGACCTAATTTTATTTTTGGCCATGGGTGGTGGCTTTACATGGGGATCATCTTTGATTAGATGGTAGTTTAAAAGCTTGATTTTTTTTTTAAATCAATGTTTTATGCTTATTAATTAAGAGGATAATATGACTAAAACACTAACACGTGCAGAGCTCTCAGAAATTATTTATAGTGAAGTTGGAATTAGTAAAACTGAGTCTGCTGAAATAGTTGATCAATTTTTTGAAGAAATGATATTAGATTTGGTTGATGGTAAATCAGTGAAGCTAACTTCTTTTGGAACTTTTCTAGTAAAACATAAAGGTCAAAGAATTGGTCGAAATCCTAAAACTAAAGAAGAAGCAGTAATTGAGCCCCGGCGTGTTACAGTTTTTAGAGCTAGCAAAGAGTTAAAAAGAAGAGTTAATAACGAATAGAAAAGTTAGGTAATAATGATATCAAAAGGACCAGATGCTTATAGAACCATAGGAGAGGCCTCAGAAGAAGTTGGGGTCCCTTCATACGTTTTAAGGTTCTGGGAGACTAAATTTAAACAAGTTAGACCAGTAAAAAGATCAGGAGGAAGACGTTTTTATAGACCTAATGATATAAAAATCTTGATGATTATTAAAACTTTGCTACATAAAGATGGTTTGACAATAAAGGGAGCGATAGAGCATCTTAAGAAAGTTAATCTTTCAGAAATATCCTCATTAAGTCGCAATCTTTTTCTGAGTAGAGAAAATCAAAGTGGATCCGATCATTATAAAGAAGACATTCAAATTATTTTGGATGATCTAAAGGAGATTCATTCAATTTTAACCTAAATTTTATCGGAGCGTAGCGCAGCCCGGTAGCGCACCGGTCTGGGGGACCGGGGGTCGTGGGTTCAAATCCCGCCGCTCCGACCATTAAGGCCTTCAATTCTTAATTATAAATTTATTATTATAGGATATAATTTTTTTGCTCTATAAAGGTAGGTGGTATGAAAAAAATATTATTAGTCTTATTAATGAGTATTATGTTATTAGGAAAGAATTACTTGATGGCAAATGAATCAAATGAAAATGTGATAAGAGATTTTATAATTTCTTGGTCTAATCTGGATGCTGACGAATTAGTGGAGTATTTTACTGATGACGGTGTTTATCATAATATGCCTATGGAGCCTGTTGCAGGAAAAGAAAATATTCGTCAATTTATTAATGGATTTATTCAGCCTTGGACTAATACAACTTGGGATATACTGTCTATCATATCTAAGGGTGATATAGTTATAGCTGAAAGGCTGGACAGAACGATTGCAGGTGAAAAGAAGGTAAATTTACCTTGTGTTGGGGTTTTTGAAATGGAAAATGGTAAAATAAAAATCTGGAGGGATTACTTTGATATTAAAACCTATTCTGAGGCTATGAATTAATATTGAAGCGCCCTAAAAATGATTATAACTAATTCGCTAAAACACTCCGGAGATTTTCCAATCATCATCTGATCTAGTAAATAAGTAACAAGCTCTACCTGTAAAAAATTCTGATTTATCTTCTTTGTATTGAGAATATTCCATTATAATGACATAAGTATCGTCTCTTAATTTATAAGGAATGCTATTTTTTAATTCAGTTGAGGTTGTTATGTTTGCATCAAGATCGGATTGAGGTGCTGAAGAAACTAATTTCTCATATACTCTTTTCAGGTCTTCTCTATCACTAGCTATATCTATTTCATTTAAAAAGCCTTTAAAAGCTGACGGATAGCTAAATAAATTTTCTAACTCATCCATATTATTATCGGATAACAATTCAAAATATTTGTTATGTAATTTCTTTATAATATCAATATCTTCATCATTATCTGACATATCTTCCTCCTAATCACAGTCATAAGCCAACAGACCTTTGATTAAATGTTAAAAAAATCTTTCTTTAAATTTTATATATAAAATAATTACAACAATTATTAAGGGAACTGCACCAAGTTTAATAATATGTAAAATACCATTAAATATTTCATTAAGAGACAACAATCTTTTAATTTTTAGGATGAATAACTACAGGCATTTTTGAGTAGCCATTTACGAAATTCGACAATACTCGAGTAGGCTCATGGACAACCTCTATTTTGTCAAACCGGGAGAGTATTTCCTCCCAAAGAATTTTCAGTTGTAACTCCGCAAGGCGTAATCCTAGACATCTATGTATACCAAAACCGAATGACATATGGTTGCGTACATTGTGTCTTTCAATATCGATATTGTCAGGGTTTTTAAAAATGTCAGTGTCCCGATTTCCGGATATATACCACATAACTATCTTGTCACCTTTTTTTATCAATTTCGAACCAACCTCAGCATCTTGGATAGCTGTTCGGCGCATATGAGCCAGCGGCGTCTGCCATCGAATGATTTCTGAAACTGCACTGGGAATAAATTTAGGATAAGACTTTAACTTTGACAGTTGTTCTGGGAACTGATGAAACGCATTAATGCTACCGCTCATGCTGTTTCGGGTAGTATCATTTCCTCCCACAATAAGAAGTAACAAGTTACCTAAAAATTCTATATCGGGCTGATCTTTTGTAGCAGCATCCTGAACCATCATGCTGACTAAGTCTAATCTAGGTGGACCATCAGTTCTTTCAGCTTTAAGATTTAAAAAATATCCCAGGCACTCCATGAGTTCTTTTAATCTTTGTTCTTGGCTCCCAACGATAGGAGAATCACTTTCTGCAGCCGCAACATCGGACCAACGTGTGAGCTTATATCTGTCCTCAAACGGAAAGTCCAAAAGTATAGCTAACATGCGAGTTGTTAGTTCTATTGAGACGTGACTTACCCAATCAAACTCTTCACCGATCGGTAAATCATTTAAGATAATCTGAGTATTAGATCGAATTAAATTCTCGAAATTAGCTAAACTGGGTGCAGAGACTATTTTGTTAACTGAATTTCGAACTGGACCGTGACGTGGTGGATCCATAGAGATAAAATTTTGAATAAAGAAATCGGAATCCTCGTCTTTGAATATACCGTCATCTATTATAATGCCTCCAAGATGTGCATCTGAGGAAAAAACAGCATGGTCCTTGTCCACCCTAACGATATCGCTATAACGGGTAACAGACCAATATGGTCCGTAGGGACTGTCGGAACTAAAGTGCACCGGATCATCCATGCGTAACCGCTTAAAATGCTCAAGCACCTCGCCGTTGGCAAATAAATGCGGATCAGCGATATGTGTTGAATTGCCGAAATCGAAATTAGTCATATTAATATCCTATTATATTAAGACCATCAATAAAACCTTCTTTATATTGCCTCGTATCAGCTAATTGACTATCCTCATTTATGCAAGGGAGTAGATTTAATGGATGAGTCGATTAATATTTTAGGTGAGCCACTTAAAGAGTGTAGTAATTCACCCATGACCGGTTTTTTTAGAAACGGTTGTTGCGATACATCCGATCAAGATATGGGTAGTCATACTGTCTGCACTTTAGTTACTGAGGAGTTTTTAGAATACAGCGCTTCTGTGGGCAATGACCTTTCCACTCCAATGCCAGCATCTGGCTTCACTGGATTAAATCCAGGGGATCAATGGTGCTTATGTGCACCGAGATGGCAAGAAGCTTTGGAGGCAAATGCTGCACCCAAAGTTGTATTGTCATCGACACACATTGGGGCCCTCAATTATGTTGATATTGAAGATCTTAAGAGATATGCGGTAGATCTCAATTAATAAGAATTATAGATGTATCGGTTATTTTTTTCAGTTCTGAAATAGAGATTATGTTAAAATAGTTTTAGGTCTTGCATTTTAAGTATTTTTACTGCGAAAGTTAATTTTCTAAGAATTAAAGAGAGTTAAGCTATCAACAGCCCAATTCCATTTCCCAACCGTAATTATGCATGGTTCGTTGTTTTTGTTTTAATCATTGTCTCTTTAATTGCGTTTGTTGATCGACAAGTCGTAGCTATTGTTGTTGAACCTATGAAAGATGATCTTGGTGTTGGTGATACCGAGATAGGGTGGCTGTATGGTGTTTTTGCCCTTTTCTATGCCGCGGCAGCAATTCCTATCGCGTCACTTGCGGATAAAAAAAGTAGAAAACATATTATTACATTTGGGATTTTTCTTTGGTCTTTACTCACCGTTGCATGCGGCCTTACCCAAAATTATTGGCAAATATTTATGGCACGAATTGGTGTTGGTGTTGGTGAAGCAACCTTAACCCCTTCTGCAACCTCCCTTATAGGTGATTATTTTCCACGAAAAGATATTCCAATGGCGGTAAGCATTTTTCAAACCGGACCAGTAATTGGAACAGGAATCGCTTTCATTATTGGAGGACTAGTTCTTAGTGCAGTAGAGCAAGCAGACCCACTTATTTTACCGATCATTGGCGAGCTACGACCATGGCAACAAACTTTTGTTTATGTGGCTATCCCCGGTTTTTTTCTATCGATTTTTTTCCTTTTAATAAAAGAACCTGTTAGACGTCCTTCCGTAGGACCAATTGAGAATAAACCAGGGCTAGAGCAACTATTAGACTTTTATAAACAACATAAAGCAACCATCATCTATC
>CETV01135204.1_pt1 | contig 81796 bp, 79 predicted proteins | sample 531451 | NCBI WGS metagenome assembly CETV01 (sample SAMEA2623155, study PRJEB7988) | marine metagenome | isolation source: saline water (ENVO:00002010), including | reverse complement strand
CGCGCGCCGGCCCGCCGCGCTTGCGCGCGCCCGCGTCGCGCGCCCCGGCACCCCGGCACCCCGCTCGGCATTGACGAAATGCAGGAAATTCTTCGAGGACGTGCGGTGTCTTCGGGCGAGTGACATCGCCGGCCGGCGTCTTCTCCTGCATTTCGTCGCACGGCCGGCGGTGGGCTGCTCCTCCGCAGGCCGGCCTGCACCACGCAGTTCACGGATTCCTCCCCAGCGCCTCGGGAGGCGTGTGCTGGCGCGACCCTGGCGGCATGGACCTCGTGCGCGAAGTCGCGTTGCGCGGCGGACTCGCCGCCACGCACGAACTCCTTCGCGCCGGAGCCACGGCACATTCGCTGCGGGCGGCAGTCGAAGCCGGATTGCTGATCCGCGTCCGGCAGGGGTGGTACGCGCTCCCGACCACTCCGCCCGCATTGCAATCCGCCGTGCGAGTCGGTGGGCGCGCGACATGCGTTACCGCGGCGCGCGACCTCGGACTCTGGGTGGTCGACACCCCCGCGGTGCACGTCCGCGTCCTCGCGCACGACGCGCTTGCGTGACCCGGGCAACGCGCGCCAGCGGCTCCCACCCGGTGACCCGAGCGTCTGCGGGCATTGGGGCGAGCGCGGGAGCGGCACCCGATTTCGCCTCAACGCACCCGACGCACTCACTGACATGATCCGCTGCCAGCACCCCGAGCGCACCGTCGCCGCGGCGGAGAGCGCCCTCCGCGTCGGACTCCTCACGAAGCGCGAGTGGGAGCGTCTCGTCGCGTGCGCACCGCAACGGCTGCGGTGGCTGCTCGACGACGCCGACCCGCGCACGGAGTCGATCATCGAGTCCATCACGCGGTTTCGACTTCGACGGCTCGGATACAACCCGCGGCCGCAGGTCGAGATCCCCGGCGTCGGCCGGGTGGACCTCGTGATCGGGCGCGTCGTGATCGAGCTCGACGGCTGGGAGCACCATCAGAGCCGCGATGCCTTCGAGAACGATCGACGACGGGATGCGCTGCTCGCCGCGCTCGGATATCGCGTCCTGCGCTTCAGCTACCGCGCAGTCATGCGCAACTGGGCCGAAGTTCGCGACGCGATCGCGGCCGCCGTGGCTGCCGCGAACTGACAGGTCTCGGTCGGCTGGCTCCGCACGCGCGAACGACTATCTCGCGAGGCCGCCACGCGTGGGCTCACGTCCCGCCGCGGCTGCACAGCCGCGCTGCTGTGCCGACGCGGAGCGGCGCTGCCGCCGCCGTGTTTCCGTGTTGCGACGCCGCCGATGCCGCGCTGCCATCACCAAATACAGGAGAATTTTCGCCGCAGCGGCGGGTTCACGGGGAGCCGCATCCGCCTGACCGCTGTTTCTCCTGCATTTCGTCGATGCAGTGGGATGGCGGGAGGCCGAGCGCCGAACCAAAGGCCGGGGCGCTTGCGACCGGGGGCCGGCGGCCGGGGCGGTCGCGACTGGGGCCAGAAGCCGGGGCGGTCGCGACGGGGGCTAGCGACCGTTCGGCCAGGGGCGGGCCGGCGGGCCCACGTAGAGCTGCTGCGGGCGGCCGATCTTGGTCGCCGGGTCGTTGTTCGCCTCGCGCCAGTGGGCGATCCAGCCGGGGAGGCGGCCGATCGCGAACAGCACGGTGAACATCCGCGTCGGGAAGCCCATCGCCTTGTAGATCACGCCGGTGTAGAAGTCGACGTTGGGGTAAAGGCGGCGCTCCTGAAAGTACGAGTCCTCGAGGGCGATCTGCTCGAGCTCCTTGGCGATGTCGAGAAGCGGGTCCTTGACGCCCAGGTCGGCGAGCACGGCATCCGCGCTCTCCTTGACGAGCTTCGCGCGCGGGTCGTAGTTCTTGTAGACGCGGTGCCCGAAGCCCATCAGGCGGACGCCGTCCTCCTTGTTCTTGACCCGCTCGACAAAGCGGCGCGCGCCGTCGCCGGAGTCGCGGATCTGCGCGAGCATCGTCAGCACGGCCTCGTTCGCGCCGCCGTGCAGCGGCCCGTAGAGGGCATTGATGCCCGCGGACACCGAAGCGAAGATGTTGGCCTCCGTCGAGCCGACCAGTCGCACGGTCGAGGTGGAGGCGTTCTGCTCGTGGTCCTCGTGCAGGATCAGCAGACGGTCGAGCGCCTTCGAGAGCACCGGGTTGATCTCGTACGGCTCGGCGAGGTTGCCGAAGTTCAGCTTGAGGAAGTTGTCGACGAAGCTCAGCGAGTTGTCGGGGTAGAGGAACGCCTGCCCGAGGCTCTTCTTGTGCGCGTAGGCGGCGATCACCGGCAGCTTCGCCAGCAGGCGGACGATGTTGAGCTCGACCATCTCGGGATCGTGCGGGTCGAGCGAGTCCTCGTAGTAGGTCGAGAGCGCCGACACCGCGGACGACAGCACCGACATCGGATGCGCGGTGTGCGGCAGAGCCGAGAAGAACCGCTTGAGGTCTTCGTGCAGCAGCGTGTGGCGACGGATCCGCTCGGTGAAGCTGTCGAGCTCGACGGCCGTCGGAAGCTCGCCGTAGATGAGCAGCCAGGCCACCTCGAGGAAGGTCGAGTTCGCCGCGAAGTCTTCGATCGCGTAGCCGCGGTAGCGCAGGATGCCTTCGTCACCGTCGATGTAGGTGATCGAGCTCTTCGTCGAGGCGGTGTTGACGAAGCCCTGGTCGAGCGAGGTCAGGCCGGTCTGCTTCGTGAAGCTGGACCAGTCGACCGCGTCACGTCCGTCCACGGCGCGCAGCACGGGAAGTTCGGCGTTGATGTCACCAAACGTGAGCGAGATCTTGTCGGGGCCCCTAGTGACGTCATTCACCCTTACAGCCTAGGGGGTTCCGGCGACAGCTCGCCGCTCGCCAGAAGCGAGCCCCCAGTGTTGGAGGGACCCTCCAACACAATGCGGGGATTCACTTGGCGAGTCCCGCCAAACGCGCGACCGCCGCATCGATCCGCTCGTCGGTGGCGGTGAGAGAGATTCGGACGAACTCGTCGCCGGCGCTGCCGTAGAAGTCACCGGGGGTGACGAGGATGCCGAGCTCGGCGAGCGCGTCGACGCTCGCTCGACCGTGCTCGCCGCGCGTCGCCCAGAGGTAGAGCCCCGCGTCGCTCCGGTCGATGCGGAACCCGGCCGCCTCGAGCGCCGGCAGCAACCGGGCGCGGCGCGCGCGGTACCGCTCGCGCTGCTCGCCGACGTGCGCCTCGTCTCCGAGCGCGGCGGCCATCGCCGCCTGCACCGGCGCCGGCGGGATGAGTCCGGCGTGCTTGCGCGCCTCGAGGAGCTCGCCGACCAGGTCGCTGCAGCCGGCGACGAACGCGGCGCGGTACCCGGCCAGGTTGGACTGCTTGCTGAGCGAGTAGACGGAGAGCGTGAGGCGGCGTGAGTCGCCGATCACGCGGCGGTCGAGGATGCACGGCGTCGGCTCGTCGCCCGCCCAGTTGAGCTCGGCGTAGCACTCGTCGTTGGCGATCACGGCACCGAGCTCGCGGGCGCGCTCGACCGCGCGACGCAGGTAGTCGATTCCGTCGATGTGCCCGTCCGGGTTGCCGGGGCTGTTCAGCCACACCAGGCGCGTCTCGGCGGGCCAGTTCTCGGGGTCGTCGCTCGGAAGCGGCGTCGCCCCGGCGATGAGCGCCCCCACGGCGTAGGTCGGGTACGCGATTGTCGGGTGCACGACGACGTCGCCCTCGCCGAGACCGAGCAGGGTGGGAAGCAGGGCGACGATCTCTTTCGAGCCGATCGTCGGCATGACGTTGGCGACCTCGACGTCGACGCCGCGGCGGCGCGCGTACCAGTCGACGATCGCCTCGCGCAGCGCCGGGGTGCCCGCCGTCTGCGGGTAGGCGTGCGCATCGGTGGCGTCGCGCAGCGCGTCGCGGATCACCTCGGGCGTGGCGTCGACGGGTGACCCGACCGACAGATCAACGATGCCGTCGGGACGCGCGCGCGCCCGCTCGGCGGCCGGCGCGAGGGAGTTCCACGGGAAGTCGGGAAGCGACAGCGCCATGGGCGCTCAGTGGGCCTGCGGCGGCAGCGCCGACACGACCGGGTGGTCTCCGGCGATCACGCCGACCTTGGCGGCACCGCCGGGCGAGCCGACCTCCTGGAAGAACTCGACGTTGGCGGTGTAGTAGTCCGACCATTTCTCGGGCAGGTCGTCCTCGTAGTAGATCGCCTCAACGGGGCAGACCGGCTCACAGGCGCCGCAGTCGACGCACTCGTCCGGGTGGATGTAGAGCATCCGGTCGCCCTCGTAGATGCAGTCGACGGGGCACTCGTCGATGCACGCACGGTCTTTGACATCGACACACGGGAGGGCAATCACGTAGGTCACCCGACCATTCTAGGGTCGCGGCGCCGCACCTTCTGCCGCGTGCACGATGCGGCGCGGCCGGGGCTTCGGCCAGGCGATGACGATGGCCGACATGAGCGCGGGCGCGAGCGCCCAGCCGTAGCCGAGTGCGTCGTCGACGATCAGCACGGAGCCGCCCGCCCCCGGCAGCGCCAGGAGCGCGGTGGCGAGAACGACCCCGAGGGCCGCGGCTGCGGAGTGAAGCCGACCGCCCATCGCGAGCCGGAAGCCCGCGATCAGGGCGAGCACGATGGCGAATGCGAGCACGAGGCCCCACGGAGCGGAGAGCCGATGGGTGAAGGTCAGAACAGCGCCGACGACGAAGCCGATCGCTCCGGCGAAGGCGACACCGAGCACATCGAGCACGACCGCCACCAGGTGAAGCGCGCGCTGCTGCGGCTGCACTGCGCTCACTCGACGGCTCCGCGAGTCACGGTGTAGTTGGCGATGAATCCGTCGGATTCGGTGTCTTCGGCGATGACGACGAGCACGTTGAGGTCGCCCTTCTGGTACAGGAGCGTTCCGGCGTCGCCCGCGATCTGGGGCGCGCCGCTGGAGGTGAAGCCGGCCCCTTCCAGGTCGGCGGCGACCTGGTCGAGCGCGTTGCTGCCGACCCTGATGGTCACGTTCCAGATCTTCTCGGTGTCGCTGCCGAAGCCGGTGCCGAAGATCACCTCACCGTCGACGAGCGGCACGTCGCTCGGGAAGTCATCGGGAACGCTGCCGCCGGGGAGCTCGACGTCTCCCCCGGTGACGCCTTCGATGACGCCTTCGACCGGGTTCGGGATGAGTCCGCATCCGGACAGCAGCATCGGCGTCGAGGTGACGAGGGCCGCGGCCACGAGAAGCGTGAGGGTGCGCGAGGAACGATGAATCGACATGGGGGTCTCACTCTCTCGGATTCCGCTTTCAGTGTACGACTGAAGCGAATGGGGCGACCGAGCAGTCCGCGCCCCGCGAGTCCGCCGCTACTGCTTCTTGGAGCGCGACAGGTTGCGCGCGCGCTGCGTGGCGTCGAGCTCGACCTTGCGGATGCGAACCACCTCGGGGGTGACCTCGACGCACTCGTCCTCACGGGCGAACTCGAGGCACTCCTCCAGCGTCAGCTTGCGCGAGGGGGTGAGCTTCTCGAAGGAGTCCGAGGTCGACGAACGCATGTTCGTGAGCTGCTTCTCCTTCGTGATGTTGACGTCCATGTCGTCGGCGCGCGAGTTCTCGCCGACGACCATGCCCTCGTAGACCTCCTGCGTCGGCTCGACGAAGAAGCTCATGCGCTCCTGCAGGGCGATCATCGCGAACGGCGTGGCGACACCCGAGCGGTCCGCCACGATCGAGCCGTTGGTGCGGGTGTTGATCTGTCCGGCCCACGGCTCGTAGCCGTGCGAGATCGCGTTGGCGATGCCGGTGCCGCGCGTGATGGTGAGGAACTCGGTGCGGAAGCCGATGAGCCCGCGCGAGGGGACGATGAACTCCATGCGGACCCATCCGGTGCCGTGGTTCGACATCGACTCCATGCGGCCCTTGCGCGCCGCGAGCAGCTGGGTGATCGCGCCGAGGTGCTCCTCGGGGGTGTCGATCGTGAGGTGTTCGAAGGGCTCGTGCTTCTTGCCGTCGATGTCGCGCGTGACGACCTGGGGCTTGCCGACGGTGAGCTCGAAGCCTTCGCGGCGCATGTTCTCGACGAGAATGGCGAGCGCGAGCTCGCCGCGTCCCTGCACCTCCCAGGCATCCGGCTTGCCGATGTCGAGCACGCGGATCGAGACGTTTCCGATCAGCTCGCGGTCGAGGCGGTCCTTGACCATGCGCGCCGTGAGCTTGTGACCCTTGACCTTGCCGACGAACGGCGAGGTGTTGGTGCCGATCGTCATCGAGATGGCGGGGTCGTCGACGGTGATCGCCGGGAGCGGGCGGATGTCGTCGGGGTCGGCGATCGTCTCGCCGATCGTGATGTCCTCGATTCCGGCCACGGCGACGATGTCGCCCGCGTGGGCCTCCTCCGCCGGGTAGCGGTCGAGCGCGCGGGTCTTCAGCAGCTCGGTGATGCGCACGTTCTGGTGGCTGCCGTCGTGCTTGACCCAGGCGACCGTCTGGCCCTTCTTGAGCGTGCCGTTGAAGACGCGCAGCAGGGCGATGCGGCCGAGGAACGGGCTCGCGTCGAGGTTGGTGACGTGCGCCTGCAGCGGGTGCTCGTCGTCGTACTCGGGCGCCGGCACGTGCTCGAGGATCGCCTCGAACAGCGGCTCGAGGTCGTCGTTGTCCGGCAGGGTGCCGTTCTCGGGCTTGTTGTGACTGGCGGCGCCGGCACGGCCGGAGGCATAGACCACGGGGACCTCGAGGATCGCGTCGAGGTCGAGGTCGGGCACCTCGTCGGCCAGGTCGCTCGCGAGGCCGAGGAGCAGGTCGTGGCTCTCTTCGACGACCTCGTCGATGCGCGCGTCGGGACGGTCGGTCTTGTTGACCGCCAGGATGACGGGGAGCTTGGCGGCGAGCGCCTTGCGCAGCACGAAGCGGGTCTGCGGCAGCGGGCCCTCGGAGGCGTCCACCAGCAGGACGACGCCGTCGACCATGCTGAGGCCGCGCTCGACCTCACCGCCGAAGTCGGCGTGGCCGGGGGTGTCGATCACGTTGATCGTGATCGGGCCGTCGGTCGCGAACTTGCCGTCGTAGCTGACGGCGGTGTTCTTGGCGAGGATCGTGATGCCCTTTTCGCGCTCGAGGTCATTCGAGTCCATGGCGCGGTCTTCGAGATGCTCGTGCGCGCTGAACGAGTTGGTCTGACGCAGCATGGCGTCGACGAGAGTCGTCTTGCCGTGGTCGACGTGGGCGACGATCGCCACGTTGCGCAGATCGGAGCGGCGAACGGTAGCCATGGAAATACCTCAAAAAAGAATGTGGGGATGCGGCGCAGAAAGTGGCCAGCGTCCAGTTTAGGGGGCTGGACGCCACTCCCACGCGTTCCCGGCAATACCACGGGTGAACGGCGAGGGCGAAACCGACTCGATGGTGTCGCGAACGAGCGTCGCGGTCGGGTAGCTGAAGAGCGGCACACCGTAGGCGTCCGACCAGAGTTCGGCGTCGAGATCGGCGAGGGCGGCCGCGCGCTCCTCCGGCGTCAGCGGGGTGGCGAGGAGGTCGATCAGGCGGTCCGCCTCGTCGTTCGCGTAACGGTTCAGGTTGGCGATCGCGGAGTCGCTGCGGAACACCGCACCGAGCGCATCGGCGCCGAGCACCTGCGGGTCCCAGGCGAACAGCGCCGCGTCGTAGGCGCCGGCGACGCCGAGCGCGCTCTGCCAGTCGGCGCGCGAGCAGTCGCTCACCCGGAAGCCGGCGTCGGCAGCGCTCTCGGCGATCAGGGAGAAGGCGAGCTCGCGCCGCGGGTCGTCCGCGTCGAAGAGGATGCACACGCGCGGATCCGAGTTCCCGGCTTCGGCGAGCAGTCGTTCCGCTTCGGCCAGGTCGGGTTCGGCGAACCGGGCGGAGCCGTTGCCGGCCGCGACCGCCGCGTAGTCGGGCGAGGTCTCCCCCAGCACGAACGACTCCAGCGGAACGGCGTGCGGCGCGAACTCCCCCAGCAGTTCGGAGACGAGCGCCGTGCGCGGGACGGTCAGCAGGAAGGCCTCGCGCACGAGCGGGTCGTCGAAGACTCCGCTGCGGGCGTCGTCGAACTGCAGATCGAGGTGCTCGATGCGGGTCTCGACGCCGTACTCGAGCCGCACGCCGTCAAGCCCGGTGAGCGCGTCGCCGGTGGTGTCGCCGAGCCGCGCCGTCACGACGTCGAGCTCCCCCGACCGGAGCAGGTCGATCGCTTCGGCCGGATCGGCCACCACGCGCAGCCGGACCGTCTCGAAGGCCGGGCGTCGGTCGCCGTCGTACTCGGGATTCGGGCGCAGCACGATGTCATCCCCGGCGAGCTCGTCGACCACATAGGGCCCGTTGGCGACCCGCAGCAGCGGCTCCGGGAGGATACCGTCGTCGACGTCGAACGCGTGATTCCACGCCTCGGCGAGGGCGGCAAGGGCGACGCGGTCGCGCGTCAGGATCGCGTCGGACACCGCCGCCTTCGCCTCCGCGGCGGGTGCCTCGGGCTCGAGGTCGAGCGCGAACCGCGCGAGCGCGTGCGCGGCCACCCCCGGCGCGAGCACCGTCTGCCAGTCGGGCAGGTACCGATCGAAGTGCACGAAGATCACCCGCTCGCCCCCGAGCTGAGGGGTCTGCGTGGCGAAGGCGATTCCGCCGCTCGCCGTGCCGTCGAACGCGACGCCCGGGTCCGGTTCATCGGCGCCCTCCGCCCCGGCGCCCGGGTCGCTGAGCGCACCCGAGGTGGCGGCCCAGGTCAGCAGCAGGTCGACCGCATCCGCCGCGACCCCGTCCGACCACCGTGCACCGGGCGCGATCGTGTACTGCACCGTGAGTGGATCGAGGGCGAAGATCTCGGCGGTGCCGAACGACTCGTCGAGCACGAGCTCGCCGCTGGCGTCGCGAAAGCCGAACCCGGTTCCGGTGAGCTCGGCGACCTCGGCAGCCGTGCTCGAGGTGCGGCCGGCCTGGCTCGCCGGGTTGAGCGAGGTGAGCGGTGCCGTGACCGCGATGCGCACCTCGCTTCCGGCGACGAGCCGCGAGGAGGTGCACGCCGAGAGCGTCAGCACCACGGCGAGACCCGTCGCCGCGGCAATCCACCGTTGGATCGTCACCGGCGTTCGCCTACTCCGACGTCACGGCGCGGCCACGATCGCCGTGTAGTCGAGGACCGCGCCCCACTCGTGCTCGACCCCGGTGACGCCGGGAGCGTAGCCGCTGCGGATGGTCGGCGACCAGATCGGGATGATCGGAACGGTCTCCCACAGCTCCCCCAGCGCTGCCACCGCGAAGACAGTGGCCCGGTCGTCGTCGCTCGCGGTCGCCGCCTGCTCGATCCGCTGCCGGATGCTCGCCGTCGTCAACGAGCTCGGCAGCACCGTCGACAGCGCTGCCCCGAGGGAGCCCGTGTCGACCGCGGCGGTGCGCAGCGTGAACGCGGTGAGCGGCTCGTCGGGATCCCCGAGCGCCGCCGCGAGCTCCTCCGCGCTCCCGAAGGCGACGACCTGAACGTCGAGGTTCAGCACGGCGTCGAACCGCTCCCCGATCTCAGTCGCGAGGCGAACCTCCGGGGTTCCCGCCACGACCGCGATCGTCAGCGCCCCCTCCCAGTCCGAGTAGTCGTTGGCCTGGCGCCAGAGCGAGCGGGCGAGCTCGTCGTTGGCGCGGTCTGTCCAGGCGTCCTCATTGCCGCTCACTCCGAAGCTGACCGGGAGGAAGCCGAGGGCGGGCGCGGCGGCACCATTGGTCAGGTCGCGCACCAGGATCGCGCGGTCGACCGTGTGAGAGAGGGCCGCACGCCGCAGGATCCCCTCCTCTCCGGCAAGGTTGCCGACCGACCGCGGCGGCACCAGCGACACGAGCGTCGGGAGGGCCGCCTCGCTGACCCGGCCGTGCAGCAGGGCTGCGAGCGACCCGTCGGTGCGGTCGGGGAGCTCGTCGACGACGTCGATCTCGCCGGCGAGCAGCTCCGCGAACGCGATCGTGGACGTGCGATAGAAGCGGAACGAGACGCCGGAGTTCTGGATGGTGCGGGTGCCGCTGTAGTTCGGATTCGGGATCAGGTCGAGGCGGTCCCCGGGCACCCAGGAGTCCGCATCGGCGAGCATGTACGGCCCCGCCCCCGCCGGCGCCTCATCGAAGGCAGCGGGGTCCTCGAACGCGGTGGCCGGGAGCGGCAGGAACAGCGGCTGCGCGAGTCGTCGGGCGAAGCTGGCATCCGGCTCCTCGAGGGTGACGGCGAACGTCGACTCGTCCACGATCTCGAGCGCCCCCGACTCGACCAGATCGAACTGGGGGTCCTCGACGTCGTCCGCCTCGTCCGAATCGATGCTGCTGACGAAGTCGGCGACGCCCGCGAAGTCGGCGAACCCGGTCGGATCCGTGAGTGCATCACCGAAGCGCGCCCGCTCGCGCCACGCCTCCACGAAGGCGGCGGAGTCGAGCGGCTCGCCGTTGCTGAACCGGGCTTCGGGGTCGAGCGTCACCACGAAGCGCGTGTTGTCGGCGCTCTCGATCGACTCGGCGAGTTCGAGAATGGGCGCGCCGGTGGGCTCCAGCCGCACCAGCCCGGAGGCGATGGCGGGCAGGATCCGCTGCACCGCCGGATCGCTCGCATGCTCGGGGGTGATCGGCGACCCCGGCTCGGTGACCGCGATCGAGACCACGTGCTCGGGATCGGCGCCGACGGACGAGCTGACAGGACCGCACCCGACGGTCGCCGCGAGCACGGCGCACGCCGTCGCGATCGTGGCCGCCGCCCTCACCCGTGCTCGCATCCTGCTCAGCATAGCCAGGCGAGGTGAGAGGAGGTCAGCCCTGAAGACGCTGCTCGCGTCGCTCGCGCTGGGCCTCCGGGTCCGGCAGCGGCACCGCCGAGATGAGGCGCTGCGTGTACGGATCCTTCGGGCTGCGGAGCACCTCGGAGCTCGTCCCCACCTCGACGATGCGCCCGCGGTGCATGACCGCGATCCGATCGGCGAGCAGGTCGACGACGCCGAGGTCGTGGCTGATGAACAGGGTCGCGAACTGCTGCTCTCGCTGGATCTCCTGCAGCAGCTCGAGCACGCGCGCCTGCACCGAGACGTCGAGCGCGCTGGTCGGCTCGTCGGCGACGAGGACGCGCGGCTTCAGCGCGAGCGCGCGGGCGATGCCGACGCGCTGACGCTGACCGCCGGAGAGCTCATGCGGGAAGCGGTTGCGGTAATTCCGTGGCAGGTGCACGAGCTCCAGCAGGTCCTCGACGCGCTTGTCGACGACCTTCTGGTCCTTCTCGCCGGCCAGCACGAGCGGCTCGCCGATCGACTGGCCGATCGGCCAGCGCGGGTTGAGCGACGATCCCGGATCCTGGAACACGATGCCGAGACTGCGGCGCACCTCGCGCAGGTCGTTCCGCGAGATGCCGACCATGTTGCGGCCGTCGACCGACAGCTCACCCGAGTGCGAGGGCACAAGGCCCACGACGGCGCGGCCGATCGTGGTCTTGCCCGATCCGGATTCGCCGACCAGGGCGAGAACCTCACCCGGGTAGATGTCGAGCGTGGCTCCTTCGACGGCACGGAACGCGGGCACGCGGCCGCGCTTCGGGTACTCGATCACGAGGTCGCGCATCGACAGCACCGGCTTCACGGCGGCGTCGCGCTGCGCGACGCTGACGGCGGGCCCCTCGGCGGCGAGCTTGGGAACCGCGGCGAGCAGCTCCTGCGTGTACGCCACCTTCGGCTCGCGGAACACCTGCATCGCGGTGCCGGACTCGACGACCTCGCCGTCCTTCATCACGATCATCTTGTCGGCGAGGTCGGCGACGACACCCATGTCGTGGGTGATCAGGATGATCGCCGAGTTGAGGCGCGTGTGCAGGTTGCGCAGCAGGTCGAGGATCTCGGCCTGCACGGTCACGTCGAGGGCCGTGGTCGGCTCGTCGGCGATGAGCAGCAGCGGGTCGCACGAGATCGACTGCGCGATCATCGCCCGCTGGCGCTGGCCGCCGGAGAGCTGGTGCGGGTAGGAGTCGAACGCCTTCTGCGGGTCCGGAAGCTCCACCATCTCCAGCAGCTCCAGCGCACGCTCGCGCGCCTGCGCCTTCGACAGATTGGTGTGCACCTGCAGCGCCTCGATGATCTGGAACCCGATCGTGTAGACGGGGTTCAGAGCCGTCATCGGCTCCTGGAAGATCACCGCGATGCGGTTGCCGCGCACCTTGCGCAGGGTCTGCAGGTCGGCACCGATGAGCTCCTGCCCGGCGAGCTTGGCACTGCCGAGCGCGCGCCCGTTGTCGGGCAGCAGGCCGAGGATCGCCATCGAGCTGGTGCTCTTGCCCGAGCCGGACTCGCCCACGATGGCGAGCACCTCTCCGGGGCTCAGCGAATAGTCCATGTCGCGCGCGGCGGACACCCACTCGCCGTCGACCCAGAAGTCGACGCCGAGTCCGGAGACCTCGAGGATGGGGGCGGCCGGATCGGTCGCTGTCGTGCTCACAGTCGTGCTCGGCTCTCTGTGCTGGTGCGAGATGGAATCATGGGGTTGTGTCGACTCACGTCATCGCCCCGGTGTGGGGCAAAGTCCTGACCGTGGTCATCGCGGCACTGGCCGCGCTGTCCCTGGTCAGCATCGCGCTCGGACCGGAGCCCGTCGACGCGGCGCAGCTGGCGCCGATGCTGGGCCTCATCGCGCTGGCGACGTGGGCGATCTACTGGCGCCCCCTGGTGCGCATCGACGACAGCGGCGTCACGGTGCGCAACGTGCTGCGCACCTTCACCGTGCCGTGGAGCGCGATCAGCCAGGTCGAGACGCGCTTCGCGTTCACGCTCGTGGCCGACGGCGTTCGCATCGTGGCCTGGGCGGCGCCCGCTCCGGGCCGACTCGCCGCGATGCGCGTGGGGCGCGAGGACCTGCGTCATCTGCCCGAGGGAACGCACGTGGATGGCATGGCGCGCCCCGGCGACAGCGCCGGCAGCGACTCGGGAGCCGCCGCCTACCTGGTTCGCACGGAACTGGCGCGCCGCGCCGAGCTCGGCCTGCCCGCGGAGGGCGCGCGCGTCGAGCGCCGCTGGCACCTGGGCACGATCGCGGCGTTCGCGGCCCTCGGCGCCGCGGCGTTCGTCGCGACGACGTTCGCGTAGCGCGGTCACGAGTCGTCCCGCGGCGGGTTCCGCCGGTCGCGTTCCTCAGCCTCCGAGCGCAGCTCCTCGCCGGACTCGCCGAGGCCGGCCCCAGCGGCCGTGCCGCCGCCGACGGCGGCCGTGCGGACGGCGGTCGACGAGGCGAGCGCCCGCGCCTTGCGGGTGAGGGCGCGCTTCTGGCGGGGGTCGAACGCGTCGCGCAGACCATCGCCGATGAAGTTGATCGTGAGCGCGATCGCCACGATGATCAGGCCCGGCCACCAGAACAGCCAGGGACGCGTCTTGAACGCCTCCTGGTACTCGGTGATGATCTGGCCGAGCGAGACGTCGGGCGACTTGATGCCGAAACCGAGGTAGCTCAGCGAGGTCTCGAGCAGGATCGCCGCGCTCATCAGCAGCGTCGTGTTGACGATGATGACGCCGACCGCGTTCGGGAGGATGTGGCGGAAGATGATCCGCGCATCCGAGGCGCCGGCGACCCGCGCCGCATCCACGAACTCGCGCTCGCGCAGCGAGAGGAACTCGGCGCGCACCAGACGCGCCAGACCCGGCCAGGCGATCAGGCCGAGCAGGATCGCCAGCAGGATCGCGTTGCCGCCGATCGTGCGACCGAGCACGGCGCCGAGCACCAGCAGCGGGATGATGATGATGACGTCGGTGAATCGCATCAGGAGCTGGTCGGCCCAGCGGCGGAAGTAGCCCGAGATCGCCCCGACGAGGATGCCGATGATCGTCGAGAGCAGACCCACGATGACAGTGACCGTCAGCGACTGCTGGGTGCCGCGCATCACGCGGGCGAAGACGTCCTTGCCGAGAGTGTCCTGGCCGAACGGGTGCTCGCCGATCGAGAACGGGAAGAGCGTGAGCGTCGGGCTGCCGCCGTTGACGATCGGGTAGTTGGTGTACCAGTCGGCCCACCACCAGCCGGCGATGCGCAATCCGTCCACGACCTGGCGGCCGGTGTCGGGGTCGACGATGAGTCGACCCGAGCCGCCCACGACGGTGCCGACCGAGCTGAAGGCGAAGAGCGTGATGAAGATCAGCACGCCGAGCGAGATCACGGCGCCGCGGTGGTGCAGGAAGCGGCGGCGGACGATCGTTCCCTGGCTGAGCCCCGCGGTCTCGCGCTGCTCGATCGTCATCTCGTTGGCGGCGGCGTCCGCGCTGGGTTGGGTGTTCGTCATGATCAGCTCACTCGAATCCGGGGGTCAAGGGCCGAGTACACGAGGTCGGCGAGGATGTTCGCGACCACCACCAGGATTCCGGTGATCAGGAAGAAGCCCATCACCAGGTTCACATCCGTGTGCGTCAGTCCGTTGATGAAGAGGGTTCCCATCGCCTGCCAGCCGAAGATGCGCTCGGTGATGACGGCGCCGCCGATGAGCGCGCCGAAGTCGAGAACGACGATCGTGGTGATCGGGATGAGCGCGTTGCGGAAGGCGTGGCGCAGCACGACGACGCGCTCGCTGAGGCCCTTGGCCCGCGCGGTGCGCACGTAGTCCTGGTTCATCACCTCGAGCAGGCTCGCCCGCGCGTAGCGCGTGTAGCCCGCGAACGAGATCAGGGTGAGCGCGAGCGTCGGCAGGATCAGGTGCGCGATGAGGTCGAGCGCGTCGATCCAGATGTCGCCGCTCAGGTTCGGCGTCGTGGCCCCGATGGTGGGGATGATGCCGTAGGAGAGCGGGATCTTGTTGCTGTACTCGTCGAAGACCAGCAGGATGCGGTCGAGGATGAGCACGAGTCCGACCACGCCGCCGGTGATGCCGGCCCAGCGTGCCAGCGTCGCGCGGTTCTCGCCACCGAAGACCAGGCCGAAGGCGATGCCGATGGCGATGCTCGCCAGCAGCGTCAGCGGGATGATCCAGACGACCTCGCGCATGCTGAAGAACAGGAACTGCAGCGGGTACCAGAGGGCGATCAGAACGGCCACGGTGCCGAAGACGGCGATCAGGTACGGGCGCTGACGCAGCCCGCCCGCGGCGAGCAGCACGATCGCGGCCGTGCCCACTCCGAGGATGACGAGTCCGATGATGCCGATCGACGGCTGCGAGAACCACCCGGTCGCCAGCAGGATGCCGAGGATGCCGCCCGAGACGAGCCCTGCCACGGCGAACGTCGTGGCGCGACGTCGCGCCGGGCCGCCGATGACGGCCTGCCAGATGAGCCCTCCGAGTGCGCCGAAGGCGATCACGCCGAGGATGGGGACCGCGGGGTCGGCCATGAACTGGTTGACCCGGATCGCGCCCCACTCCTTGAGCAGCACCGCGACCCAGAAGACGGGAAGCGAGTAGAGCACGAAGGTGATGAAGGTGATCGTGTAGTCGAAGCCGCTGTACTGGCGCAGCGCCGAGACCATGCCGACGGCGATGCCGAGGATGATCGCGATGAACGTCGCCGCGGTCACGAGCGACAGCGTCGCAGGAACGGCCGCCGCGAGAGCCGCGGTGACCTCCTGGTTGGTCACGTAGGACTGCCCGAGGTCGCATTGACCGATGAAGCAGCCGCCGACCCCGGCCAGCCAGCTGAAGTAGCGCAGCGGCACCGGCGTCTCAAGATTCAGTTCGCGAATGCGCTCGGCGATGAGCTCTTCGCGGTTGGGGTCGCGCGAGCCGATGAGATCGGCGAGCGGGTTGCCCGAATAGGCCGTCAGCAGGTAGACGACGAAGGAGGCGGCGAGAAGGACGAGGAACGTCGCGAGCGTGCGCCGGAGCACGAAGGTCAGCATTCGCGGACCACGATCTGGGGAGTCATATCTTCTGGTTCTTTGTGTCAAGGTCCGGTCGTGTCGCGCACGAGACGACCGGAGTGCCGGACGTGTGCGCGCGTCGGGGCTGACGCCTCAACGCGCGCACACGGATTCGGTCAACACCGGGGGGAAGGCGGCGCGGCCGCCTTCCCCCCCGGCGAGGGATGATCCCTACGCGTCGGCCGGAGCCCACTCCCAGAAGTTCCAGAAGTAGTCCGGGCTCAGCGGGTTGCCCTTGACACCGGTGACGGTGTCACTCGAGACCCAGAGACCCGGGAACTGGTAGAGCGTGGCGCCGTAGGCGTCGCCCCACAGCTCCTGCTCGATCTGCAGCTGCAGGTCGGCCTGAGTGTCGGGGTCCGAGGTGACCTCGAGCGTCGCGAGAAGCTCGTCCACCGTCGGGTTGCAGTAGCCGTTGTAGTTGCCGGCCTTGTTGAGCGGCTCGTCGTAGCACGCGAAGATCTGGTCGGAACCAGAGATCGCGAGGCTCGTCGAGGCCCAGGCGAAGACGACCACGTCGTGCGGGTTCACGGGGAACGCCTCGGGGTCGGTGAACGCCCAGTCGGGCTCGCTCGTGTCGATCACGTTGAAGCCGGCGAGGGCCGCGGAGGCCTGCGCGAGCTCGAACTCCTGGCCACGACGGACGTTGCCCTCGGGGTACCAGAAGTTGACGTCGATCGGCGTGTCGACACCGGCCTGCTCGAGGAGAGCCTTGGCCGCGTCGATGTCGGTCGTCGCGTAGAAGTCCGAGCCGTTCTCGGCGACGATTCCGTCGTACGAGGGGGCACCGGGGATGACGAGCTGCGAGTCGCGAACCGACGCGTCAGGGTTGAGCGGCGAGATGATCTTGTCGACGATCTCCTCACGCGGGAGGGTCAGCAGGAACGCCTGGCGCACCAGCTTCGCGGTCTCCTCGTCGCCACCGTAGGTCGCCGGGTCGAACGGACCGCCGTTGTTGAAGGTCAGGTCGATGTGCTCGTACGCGGCCTGGACGCCGGACTCGACGTTGACGCCCGCGAGACCCTGAGCAAGCTCGAGGATGTCGGCGGTCGGCTGGCCGGTCCAGATCTGGATGTCGCCGTTCTCGAGGGCCTGCAGCGCCGCGGTCGAGTCACTGATCGTGCGGATCGTGATGGTCTCGTAGTGCGGCGACGGGCCCCAGCTGAACTCGGGGTTCGCGGTCAGCGTGATGAACTCGTTCTCGGCGATGTCGGAAACGATGTACGGGCCGCTCGAGAGGTAGAGCAGCTCGTTGTCGGGCATCGTGGTGTAGCCGTAGCCGTTGTTCCAGACCTCGACGACGGGGGCGAGCCACTCGGTGTCGCCCTCCTGGATCGCCGTGATGAGGTCGGCCTTGGCCGCGTCCTCTTCACCGGCCGGGTACTCGTCCGGGTAGGCCAGCATCACGGTGCCGTGCGCCGAGACGCCCATGCCGAAGGCGAGCTCCCAGTCGACGTACGCGTCGTCGTAGACGAGCGTCATCTTGTGGTCGTCAACCTCGGGCGTCGCCGTCACGAGCGAGAGGCCCGCGGTGGAGGCGGGAGCGAAGTCGGTCACGTTGCCCGAGAGCGCCGCCCACTGCAGCAGCATGTCGGCCTCGTCGACGTCGGTGCCGTCGGACCACTTCACGTTGCTGTTGATCGTGTACTCGACGGTCAGCGGGTCATCGCTGATCTTCTCGAAGGAGCCGAAGTCGGTGTTGCGGATGAGCTCCGGCGTCGCGTCGTAGTAGGCGAAGTCCGAGCTGGTCATGTACCGGACGTTGCCGTTCGCGGTGTTGTTGCCCGCGGAGCTGTCGTCGTTGTAGTTGAAGAAGTTGTCGTTGTACGCGACGGTGATCGAGGTGCCCTCGATGACCTCCGACGTATACGGGTTGGTGCAGCCGCTCAGCACGAGCGCACCCGCCGCAACGACAGCGCCAATGGCGGCTGTCTTCCGAATATTCATGCATATCCTCCTGGCAATGTGACGGCGTGACGCAGGAGGATCCCCCGCGCCGCGCCCAGATAACTACAGACCCTATGGACGCGGGGTGAGCCGCGCAAAATCTTTGGGAGGAATCGTTACATAGCGGAAACGGAAACGATAAATCTTTGCGTTCGATGCAGAAATCCGCACAGAACTCCCGCCACGTGCACGATTGTTGCCTGCTACCCGGGAGGAGGCCCAGAAATCCTCGTCGAAGCCGCTTAGCATGGGGTCAATGAACACGCGCCCGCTGTCGACATCCGCGCACTCCGACCTGCTCATCTTCGACGGCGATTGTGCCTTCTGCACAACGTGGGTCGACCGGCTGCGCGACGCGCTGCCCGCATTCCCTGAGGCTCAGCCGTCCCAGTGGACCGATCTGTCTGCCTACGCGCTCAGTGACGACGATGTCGCGCGGTACGCCTGGTACGTGACACCGCGTCGCCAGTACGCCGGACACCTCGCGCTGTCGGCTCTGCTGCGCCGCCAGCCGCGATTCGGTCTGCGGTTCCTCGGCTGGCTGATCGCCACGCCGCCGTGGTCGTGGCTCGCCGCCGGCGGATACAGCCTGGTCGCCCGCTTCCGCCACCGCCTCCCCGGTGGCACCCCCGCCTGCGCGATGCCGCGTGACTGAGCCGGCCATCCGCGGGCTCGACGTCCGCGCACCCGGCCGCGCGCGGATCCGCTGGGAGATCGCGATCGTGCTCGGCCTCTCGCTCGGCCAGTCGGCCGTCTACTCGATCGTCGCGATTCTCAACCGACTCACCCTCGAGGTGCCGCTCGCCGAGCAGACGGCGACCCTCAACCCCTCGCGCAGCAGCCGTGAGATCTTCGACCTCATCTACCAGCTGCTGTCGATCGGCTTCGCCCTCGTGCCCGTCGTGCTCGTCGGATTCCTGCTGTGGAGCTCGCAGCGACCCCACCTCGGACGGCTCGGGATCGACGGAACACGACCGGCTCGTGATGTGCTGTGGGGCGCCGCCCTCGCGCTCGGCATCGGGATTCCCGGCATCGGCGTGTACCTCGCCGGGCGCGCGCTCGGTCTCAGCGTCGCGGTCGACCCGAGCGGCCTCAACGCCTACTGGTGGACGATCCCCGTGCTGCTGCTGTCGGCCCTGCGCGCCGCACTGCAGGAGGAGGTCATCGTGCTCGGCTACCTCTTCGCCCGGCTCGGCGACCTGGCCTGGCGACGCTGGACGATCATCATCAGCGCCGCGGTCCTGCGCGGGAGCTACCACCTCTACCAGGGCGTCGGAGCCTTCTTCGGCAATGTGGCGATGGGCATCCTGTTCGGCTGGATCTACTCGCGCACCCGCCGCGTCGTGCCGTTCATCGTCGCGCATCTGCTGCTCGACGCCGCGATCTTCGTCGGGTACCCCTGGGCGGCCGCGGCGTTCCCCGAGCTCTTCGGCCTGCCCGGCTGAGCCGAGCCCCGGCCCGCCCGGCTAGGCGAACGCCTCCACCGGCGGACACGCGCACACCAGATTGCGGTCGCCGTAGGCCTGGTCGATCCGCCGCACCGGCGGCCAGTACTTGCGGTGCACGAGCTCGGGCACCGGGTACACCGCCTGCTCGCGGCTGTACGGCCGCTCCCACTCCCCCGCGATCACCGCGTGGGCGGTGTGCGGTGCGCGCACCAGCGGGTTGTCGTCGCGCGGCCAGTCCCCGGCCGCAACGGCATCCGCCTCCGCCTTGATCTGGATCATCGCGTCGACGAAGCGGTCCAGCTCGGCGAGATCCTCGCTCTCCGTCGGCTCGACCATGAGCGTGCCGGCCACGGGGAACGACATCGTCGGCGCGTGGAAGCCGTAGTCGATCAGGCGCTTGGCCACGTCGTCCACCGTCACGCCGGTCGCCTCGCGCAGCGGCCGCAGATCGAGGATGCACTCGTGCGCCACCAGGCCGTGCTCGCCCGCGTACAGCACCGGGAAGTGCTCGCGCAGGCGCGCCGCGACGTAGTTGGCGGCAAGCACCGCCGCGCCGGTGGCCCGCTGGAGGCCGTCGGCGCCCATCATGCGCACGTAGGCCCACGAGATCGGCAGGATGCTCGGGCTGCCGTACGGCGCCGCGCTCACGATGTTCGCGTGCTCGGGCAGGGCAGCGCCGTTGCGCCCGGCGACCACATCCCGCTGCTGCATCGGATGCGACGGCAGGAACTCGGCCAGGTGCGCCTTCGCCGCCACCGGCCCCACCCCCGGGCCGCCGCCGCCGTGAGGGATGCAGAAGGTCTTGTGCAGGTTGAGGTGGCTCACGTCGCCGCCGAGGTCGCCGAAGCGCGCGTAGCCCAGCAGCGCGTTGAGGTTGGCGCCGTCGATGTAGACCTGACCGCCTGCCGCGTGCACGGCGGAGGTGATCTCGCGGATGTCGTGCTCGTAGACGCCGTGCGTCGACGGGTAGGTGATCATCAGCGCCGCCAGGTCGTTCGCGTGCTCGGTCACCTTGGCGCGCAGGTCGTCGAGGTCGACGTTGCCGAGCGCGTCGCAGGCGACCACGACGACGCGCATGCCGGCGAGCACGGCGCTCGCCGCGTTCGTGCCGTGCGCGCTCGACGGGATCAGGCAGACGGTGCGCTGCGCCTCGCCGCGCGAGCGGTGATAGCCGCGGATCGCCAGCAGCCCGGCGAGTTCGCCCTGCGAGCCGGCGTTCGGCTGCAGCGACACCGCGTCGTAGCCGGTCACCTCGGCCAGCCAGTCCTGCAGCTGCTCGATCAGCTCCAGGTAGCCGAGCACATCGGACTCGGGCGCGAAGGGGTGCAGCCCGGCGAACTCGGGCCAGGTGACCGCCGCCATCTCGGTCGCCGCGTTGAGTTTCATCGTGCACGAGCCGAGCGGGATCATGCCGCGGTCGAGCGCGTAGTCCTTGTCGGCCAGGTACTTGAGGTAGCGCATCATGCCCGTCTCCGAGGGGTGCGTGTGGAAGACCGGATGCGTCAGGTACTCCGACTGCCGGTGCAGCTCCGGCTGGATGCTGCGGTGCACCGGCTTGACGCCGACCGCCGGGGCGGCGTCGCCGAAGACGGCGGCGAGCACCGCATGCAGGTCGTCGCTCGTCGTCGTCTCGTCACAGGTGACGTGCACGGTGTCGTCGTCGACCTGCCAGAGCAGCACGTCGCGCTCGGCGGCGGCCGCGACCACCTCGGCGGCGCGACCGGGCACGCGCACGCGCACGGTGTCGAAGAACGAGTCGTGCACCAGCTCGGCGCCGCCCGCGAGCAGCGCATCGGCGAGCAGGTTCGCCTGCCGGTTCGTCTCGTGCGCGATCCGCTTCAGCCCGCCGGGGCCGTGATAGACGGCGTACATCGAGGCCATCACCGCCAGCAGCACCTGGGCGGTGCAGATGTTGGAGGTCGCCTTCTCGCGGCGGATGTGCTGCTCGCGCGTCTGCAGCGACAGGCGGTAGGCGGGATACCCGGCCGCGTCCTGCGAGACGCCGACGAGGCGTCCCGGAAGCTGGCGCTCGAGGCCCGCGCGCACGGCCATGAAGCCGGCGTGCGGTCCGCCGAAGCCCATCGGCACGCCGAAGCGCTGGCTGGAGCCGACCGCGACATCGGCGCCGAACTCGCCGGGGGCGGTCACGAGGGTGAGGGCGAGCAGGTCGGTCGCGGCGACCACGAGAGCGCCGCGCTCGTGGGCGGCGGCGGCGACCTCGGTCGGATCCCAGAGCAGGCCCGAGGCGCCGGGGTGCTGCACGAAGACGCCGAAGCAGTCGGGGAGGTCGGGGGCGGGGGGTCTCGATACGCCCTGCGGGCTGCTCGACCCGCTCGGGGTGGGCAGGCTGCTCGACCCGCTGAGGTCGAGGGTGACGAGCTCGATGCCGACGGCCTCGGCGCGGTGCGCCAGCAGGGCGCGCGTCTGCGGCAGCGCATCCGCGTCGACCACGAAGACGTTCGAGCTGGAGCCGGAGGCGCGGCGCGCGAGCAGCATGCCCTCGACGACCGCCGTCGCCTCGTCGAGCATCGACGCGTTCGCCGTGGCGAGACCGGTGAGGTCGGCGACCATCGTCTGGAAGTTGATGAGCGCCTCGAGGCGTCCCTGCGAGATCTCGGGCTGATACGGCGTGTACGCGGTGTACCAGCTCGGGTTCTCGAGCACGTTGCGCTGGATCACCGCGGGCGTGATCGTGTCGACGTAGCCGAGCCCGATCATCGAGCGCCGCACCCGGTTGCGGCCGGCCAGCACCCGCAGCTCGGCGAGCGCCTCGCGCTCGGTCGCCGCGACCGGCAGGGAGCTCGCGCGCACGTCGCCGGAGCCCGGACCGTGCTCCGCCACCCGGATCGCGGAGGGCACCGCCGCATCCATGAGGGCGTCGACCGAGTCGAAGCCGACCGACTCGAGCATGGCCTTCTGGGCGGCCGAATCGGTGCCGATGTGACGATCTGCGAAGAGCTCCCGCATGGTGTCCTATTCGTTCGTGAGGGCGGCGTACTCGTCCGCGCTCAGCAGGGTCGGGAGCGTCGTGAAGCGCACCTTGATCAGCCACGCGCCGAGCGCATCGGCGTTGACGAGCGAGGGGTCGTCGACGACGGCCTGGTTCGACTCGACGACCTCGCCGTCGACCGGGGCGAACAGCTCCCCCACCGACTTGGTCGACTCGATCTCGCCGACGACGGCGCCCGCCGCGACACTCGCGCCGGCCGCCGGCAGATCGACGTAGACGACGTCACCGAGCTTGTCGGCGGCATAGGGCGTGATGCCCACGGTCGCGACGTCTCCGTCGACCGAGACCCATTCGTGCTCGGCGGTGTACTGCAGTTCGCTCATGATCGTGACTCTCTCCGGTAGAAGGGCAGGGCGACGACGGTCGCGGGAACGCGACTGCCGCGGACATCGAGCTCGAGTTCGGTGCCGACCGCCGAGACAGCGGGGTCGACGAAGGCCATCGCGATCGGGTGGCCGAGCGTCGGCGACAGCGCCCCGCTCGTCACCTCGCCGACCGGCGCCCCACCGTCCAGCACGGCGTAGCCCGCGCGCGCGGCGCGCTTGCCCTCGGCTGCGAGACCCACGAGGACGCGAGCTCCCTCGGGCGCACCGGCCTCGAGCGCGGCGCGGCCGACGAAGTCGACAGTCTTGGTCTTCGGCACGCCGACGCGCGCCAGGCCCGCCTGCGCGGGCCGGACCTCGATGCCGAGCTCGTGGCCGTAGAGCGGCATGCCCGCCTCGAGCCGCAGCGTGTCGCGCGCGGCGAGACCGCACGGCACGAGGCCGTGCTCGGCGCCGGCCGCGCTCAGCGCATCCCAGAGCGTCGCGGCCCGGGCCGCCTCGACGTACAGCTCGAAGCCGTCCTCACCGGTGTAGCCGGTGCGGGCCACCAGCAGCGCGGAGCCCTGGAACGACATGCCCATGCAGGCGTAGTAGGGCAGCTCGTCGAGGGTGTGGCCCATCGCCCACTCGTCGCGGTGCTCAAGACCCGCGGTCGCCTCGAGGATGGCGCGCGAGCTCGGGCCCTGCACGGCGATCAGGGCGAGCGCCTCGGTGAGGTCGGTCACGACCGCCTCGAAGCCCTGGATGCGCTCGGCGAGCGCCGCCGCCACAACGTCGTGGTTGCCCGCATTCGCGACCACGAGGTACTCGCCGGGGGCGTTCTGGTAGACGATCAGGTCGTCGAGAATCCCGCCGTCCACGGCGAGCACCATCGTGTATTTCGCGCGCGAGAGCGGGATCGCGCTGGCGTCCACGCACAGCGCCGTATCGAGGAATGCGGCCGCCTGCGGTCCTGCGACCATGAACTCGGCCATGTGCGAGATGTCGAAGATGCCCGCGGCGCTGCGCACCGCGTGGTGCTCGGCCAGGTCGGACGTGTAGCGCACGGGCATCTGCCAACCGGCGAAGTCGGTGAAGCTGGCGCCGAGAGCGCGATGCGTCGCATCGAGGGGCGAGAGTCGATCGGTCACGGAGTTCTCCTGAGCACGGCGGGCTGCGGGTGGAACTCCCCCTCTGTACCGGTGCCTGAGAGTTTCACGACGCCCGGCGAGGGGCGGCGCTTTCACCGTGGGCGGACCCCTGCGCTCAGGGCCTCTTTCCAGAGCGGCCTGTCGATGCGGTACTCGTACCTGAGAGATTGGCGGGGAGGCTTGCTCCTTCGGTGCTTCCGTGGGGAAGCTCTCCCGCATCGCGTGCGGCCCGATCTTCGATTGTGGGCTCAGCCTAGCAAGGTCGCTCGCTGATCCGGGTCGACGTCGCCTAGTAGCCCATCATCGAGATCGGGATGAGCGCGAGCGGCACGAGCATCATCATGAAGCTGAACGCGAGCGTCACGAAGATCGCCAGCAGATACGCGGCGCTGAGCGCGTAGCCGACCACGAGGCCCGCGATCGCCATCTCGCGGCCTTGCTGCCCGGTCGTCTTCAATTCGCGCAGCGCGAGGTGACCGAAGATGACGCCGACGATCGGGATCACGAACGACGTGGCAAGCGCCACGATCGCGAACACGTTGTAGGTGGGCAGCGCGGACGGCGCCGGCGCGCTCGCCGCGACCGGTTCGACCGGTGCCACGACCTGCGAGACCTCGGCCGCGCTCGCGTCGGCAGCGGGCACCCCGGCCTCGGCGAAGCTCAGACCGCGCGCCTGCAGTGCATCCTCGAGGATCGCCACCGTGCCGGGCGCGATCCCGCGCACCTCCGCAACCTCGTCGCGGGTCCTTGCGGCGAGGAGCTCCAGGCTCGTGAGCCCCTCGGCCTCGAGAGCGCGTCGTGCGGGCGCGGACAGCGGGAGGTCTTCGAAATCGGTCATGTCACCATCCTGTCACCGCAAACTGAAGGTGGGGTCAGTTCAGCTCGCGAGCCGCCAGGAAGCGCGGTGCCCTCCCCCTAGGCGAGCTCGACACGCTTCACGGGAGCCAGCATCCGGTACCACTTCTCGTGGATGCCCGGATCGATGTGCCGCTGCCAGGAGGTGACACGCAGACTCACCTCAAGTCGGTCCTCGCGGGCGGGAAGCGCGAACCGATAGCGACGCTCGCCCTTCCGGCAGTCCCCCACATGGCGCCCGTTGACGAACACCCCGAAGCCGAGCGGGGGCGACGCGTTCCAGTCCGGCTCGTCCAACTCGATCTCGAGCCAGCGCACGTCGCCGGCGACGTCGTCGAACACCAGGCGCGCGTCGGGCGCATGCGCCCAGCGTCGAGTGTCGCCCGGGTAGAGATAGTGCCAGCCGTTGGCCAGCTTCCCCCCGCCTGCGGGGAGCGGCGCTCCCCCCTCGGTCGTCACCGCCGACTCCGGGGCGGCCATCCCACCCGTGAGTCGGATGAGGAGCCGTTCCAGGGACGGACGCATCGTCAGCGCCATCCACAGTGCGTACAGCCGAGGGAATCGGAGCCGCGCCGGTTCCACGTAGCGTCGCGGGATCCGTTCCCCGATCCGCGGCGCGAACCGCACCGCGTTGGGGAACGGGCGCGTGGCTGCCGCGGGCCGCAGTGCGTCCGCGAAGGCGTCGATCCTCTCGTCCCGGTCGTCGCCGAGGATGTCACGGATCCGCTCGACCGCGACCGCGACATCGCGCACCGCGCGCGCGTCGATCGCAAGCCGCGCGGCCGCATCGGTGTCGGCTCGGCGGATCAGAGCCGTGAGGTCGAAGAGCCCCGAGAGCGGCCCGTCGGGCTGGAGCTCGAAGTGCACCGCGACGCACACCAGCATCATCTCGGTCGAGAGCCGGCGAATCGGGCCGACCTCACTCGAGTCGGGCTTCGAATGTCGCTCGATGAGCGCCCGGCTCTCGCCCACCGAGAGGTGCTCCAGCAGCCGCCAGTGGAGATCGAGGTCGACACCGCCCGACAAGAAGTTCCAGGAACCACGCTGCGGAACGATGCGCGAGGCGAACTCGTGACGTGTCGCCCCCGTCATCGCGGCGAACTCATTCGAGCGCAGGAACTCCTCCACCTCGAAGGTGTGCGACTCGTCGACGTAGAAATCGAAGTCCGCGAGCGGGCGCATTCCGCGGGAGTACTGGTCGTGCGTCATCCCGAAGCTCTTGAGGGGCGTGAGCTCCCAGCGCGAGGTGAGCTCCATGAGCATCGGCCGCGCGGCGATCAGCTTGCGGTTGTTGGCGAGGAAGTTGTGGCGGGCGATTCCGGCCAGGTACGGGTCTGAGAGTCCTGCCGTCTGAAGATTGCGATGGATGTAGCCGCCGGCCCAGACCAGGAGTCCCGATGCATCCTCGATTCGGGTCTTGGCCCACCACTCCTGCCACGCTGCGACCGCGACCTCCGGCGAAGCGAGGGCCGCTCGGGCTACGAGGAAGTCCGATTCATCCACCGCCGCACCACCTCCAGATAGTCATCGCGACCGGTTCCGATCTGCCCGGCCGTCGTGCTCTTCAGATGAACGCGCCGCTCCAAGGCGAGCGCCTCGATCGCGGCGCTCTGCTCCCCGGAGCTGCGAAACCTGTTGAACCATTCGACGAACTCACCGGCGTGCAGCTGCTCGTCGAATGCGCCCGTCTTCTGCCACGCGGAACGTGCGACCACGATTCCTCCCGCGACACGCGCAGGCTGCGCAGCGGTGCTGCGCGCCAGTCGGCGCGCGGACTCCTCATCGGAGTGGAACTCGATCATGGTGCCGTAGGCGAGAGCGGCACCGCCCTCGACGCAGGCATCGATCAGCGCCCGCCGCGAGCCCCGACCCCACCGATCATCGGCATCGAGGAAGGTGATCCACGGCGCAGACCCGGCTGCCGCGCCGAGATTGCGCGCACCCCCCGCCGTGAGCGGTGTCTCCGAGCGGATGAGCGACACCGTGAGGTCACCGAGATCCACATCGGGAAGCGCGATCGGCTGCCGGCTGCCGGCGTCGACCACGACGACCGAGCCGAACTCGACCTCACGCTGAACGGCAACGGATTCCAACGCGTCTCCGAGGTAGTCGTCGACGTCTCGAACGGGAATCACGACGTCAATGCGTGGATTCATTTCTGCGCTTTCCTGTTCGCTGCGTGCTGACGCACCAAGTCGAGAAGTTCGCGGCTGCCGGATCGGTCGTTCGACAGGTTCTCACCGTGGATCCTCCGTCTCATCACGACGCGGTCGAGATGGCGGAAAGGGACCCCCAAACGACGGGCGCGCGCAAACCAATCTGAGTCATCGCCGCCCGCGCGGAAGCGCTCTTCCAGCGGCCCCACGTGTTCGAAGCAGCCGCGCCGAACGACCAGGGTGCTCGGCAGGAACCCCTTCTGCGGGGTCTGCAGCCATTCGGGAAGACACCAAGCAGGACGAACTGCCCCCGGGTCCAGCACCATCTGCTGCTGGCCGACGACATAGCCGAGGTCGGGTTCCTGCTCCAGAGCCTCCAGTTGGGCTGCGAGCTTGTCAGGGAGCCACTCATCGTCGTGATCCAGGAACGCGACCAGTGCCGCGTCACCGTGCCGAACTGCACGATTGCGTGCTGCGGCGACACCCAGGTTGGTCTCCTGCGCGAGCACTGTCAGGCGCGGATCGGCGCTGGCGAGCCGCTCCAGGACGTCGCGGGACTCATCGCTCGAGCCGTCATCGACGCAGATGATCTGCCGGACGACGTCGACGGTCTGAGCTTGAACGCTGGCGACGGCGTGCTCGACGAAGCGCGCGCCATTGAAAACGGGAATGATGACGTCAACGTCCACGGAGGGCGTCCTCTCTCTCCGGTGCGAGCAGGGCATCGACCTCGTCAGCCAGCGCCTCGAGCGGTCGCCGGCCGCCCAGATAGACGGGCGCCGCCGCGAGCACCTGTCCGGTGCGCTTGAGCACCTGCTCTTCGTGCAGCGGATACTGGGCGACCGTGTTCGGCGCCATCAGGAAGAAGGCGCGTGCGGTCGAGAGCCGCGCGAACGGGCCCTCGGCACCCTCCGCGAGAACCAGCGTGGCGGCATGCTCCGTCGTCTCGCGGGCGAAGCGCGCTCCGGCGAACTCGGCGGTGAAGTAGATGTCCTTCTTCGCCTCGTCATCCCAGACGGGCCGTGGCCAGTCAGGGGAGATCGGCACCGCCGGATCGCGCCGGATCTTGAAAGTCGGGTAGGTCGGATGGAGTCGCGAATCTCGCCCGCGGAGTTCCACCTCGACGACGTTGTCTCCCAGGTAGTCGAACCCGGCGGAGAGGCAGACCCGGGCAAGAGTGCTCTTCCCCGCATTCCCGGCTCCGGCGACCAGAAGACCTCGCCCTTCCCGCGCGACGCCGCCCGCGTGGATCACGACGTTGCCGTCGAGAACCGAGAGCCAGTGCAGCAGCGGGCGGCAGAACTCGGCCCGTTCTCGCGGCGGCACGACGGCGTCGGGAAGATAGAGCGCGACCCGCGTGACCGTGTCCAGAGCGAGGAGGCGGCGGGCAGACGGTTCCCAGATGATGCGCCACGAGGTGGCGACGGAATCCACCAGGGCGCCGTACGGCGCGAGCGGGATTCCGGTCGGGAACTCCAGCCCGGCAGTCTCGTCGGCGTGCACGAGGTACACGCTCGGCGCCCGGTCCTCAGGCTCCGCCGGGACGAGTGCACCGTGCGGAACGAGGTGAGCGTCTTCCGGGCGTGTGCACACCCGGAGCGTCCGCGCGCCGAAGCGGAAGTGCGCCGACTCGAATTCCTTGTCGACGATGACGCGATCGCGGATCCGCGCCAAACCGTCGATCAGCCCGCCGAGCGGGTCACCCATTGCTTGCGTGGGGCCAGCCGCGTTGGGGGTCGACTTCGTGAATCGGGTCCAGGCCGAGAATATCCTCGAGATCGCTGAACTGCTCGAGGGTGAACCCGTTGTAGGTCCAGGCGGGCAAGGCGCCCGCCGCGGGGTCAGCATCGGTCGCCTCACGCAGCAGCGCGTTCTCGCGCAGCTCCGTCACGATGCGCTCGATCTCGGCCGAAAGCGCCTCCGAGTTCTCGGCGCTGGCGACGAGCGCCTGCGGGCTCACCGCGGCGGCGAACTGCTCCCACAGCTGGGTGCTCGCCGTGTCGAGGCGGTAGTAGCGCCCCGTCGACAGGTCGATGAGAACGGCCTCACCCCCCTGCACGTCATAGATCACGGACGGAGCGTTGACGATGAGCGGGCGGTCGGCGTTCACAGGAATCGAGCCTAGCCAACCCACCGGAGCGCGCGAGCCAGGTCGTCGCGCTGTCGCTGCGCCGAGAAGCTGCGATTGATGAAGTCGGCCGCGGCCCGCGATCGCTCGCGCCAGCTGGCGTCGTCGTCCTCAAGCAGGGTCGCGATCCACTCGTCGGCGCTCTCTGCGCGCACCACACCGGGAACGACACCGGTCTCGGTCACCCCTTCAACCGCGAACGAGGTCCCCACGACGGGAAGGCCCTGCGCAAGGTAGTGCAGCGTCTTTCGCTTCATTCCGGCGCCGAACCGCAACGGGGCAGCCCCCCATCGAGCAGCCCGCATGGCGTCATCGACGTCGGCGTCCGAGAGCGAACCGAGGAAGCGAACCCCGGGGATCTCCTCGAACTCGTCACGCGCGGCGCCCCAGTCGCCGATCACCCAGAACTCCGCGTCTGGCCGGGCTCGGCGGATCGCGGGCCAGACCTGCTGGCAGAACCAGCGGACGCCGTCGTAGTTCGGCGCGTGCCGATGTCCGCCGACGAACACCACCCGGAAGTCGTCCGGGCGCTCTGCCCGCGGCACCGCCGGCGGCATGGCGAAGTAGTTGATCTGCTCGAATCGTCCCGCGGGGAAGTCCTGCCGCGCGCGTGCGACCTCGTCGTGCGTCGGCAGCAGCGTCACGGTCGCGGTGCTGAAACAGCGCGCCTCCACGAAGCGCAGAACCCGGGCGGCCTGCGCGGCCTCCCCGCCCATGACCTCGGCCTGAAGCCCGACGCGAACGTAGTGAAGGTCGTGGGCGAGGTAGAGCAACGGTCGATCGAGCGGCGCCAACAGCGGCTGCAGGCGTGCGAAGAGCCCGGGTCGGGAGACGAAGATCATCGTCGGATCGAACGCTGCGACGCGTTCCGCGAGGCCCTGCGCCGCCTCGGCGAAGAAGGCGACCTCGTGTCCGAGCGCGCGCAGTCTCTCGATCAGGTCGGCGACGGCGCGCGAGCCCGCATCGCCTTCCGGCGTGAGGTCGTCGGCTTCGCAGACGGCGATCTTCACGGCGCGACGAGAACCCGGCAGAGCCTCGGCGCTCGAGTCGCCGCTTGCCTCCACCGGACTTTCCGCCGTGCCGCCCAGGTTTCCGCTATTCGCTGTTCGCGGCCACGCGCCGCACTCGCTGGCGGTGGTTGCGCACGTTGTCGCCCTGCACCGACTTCCGCGTGGTGCCCCGCACCTCGTCCACCTTGGTATCGCTCCCGGTCACGGGCTGCGAGGTGACCGCGGTCTCCTTCTCGTACTGGTGTGACTTGTCGGTGTTGCGGTAGTAGCGATACAGCGCCGCGTACAGCGCTGCGGCCGACACCGGACCCGCGGCGAGCAGCCAGCCCGCGCCGCCCTCCGAGGACTCGGTCGCCTGCCGAAGCTGGGGCACGGTGGTCACGAGCCCCGCCGCCAGGTCGATCGCACCAAGCATCGTCTCCATCATGAGCTCACCACCAGGAATGCGATCGCCAGGGACTCGACGAAGGTACCCGCGGTGAGCGCCGCGAGAAGGAGCCGGCCGTGCGAGACCGGCACGCTGCCCATCGTCTCGCCGGTGCGGCCGTTGACGGCGATGTAGTGCACCATGCTCTTGCCTCTCTCGACGTGATGGAAGGAGTACAGCCAGACGGGCAGATACATCGACACCCATTTGGTGCCGTGCACGTCGATCCGCTCCCGCTCCCAGCGGACGCCTCGGTCGTAGGTGGCCACCGAGCCCGAGACCTCGGAGCGCCCGATCGAGAGCAGCTGGTTCTCGAGCGCGGGCTGGAGGTGCTCCACGTCCTGGTCGCGCTTCTCCGAGGTGATCCCGTTGAGGTAGCTCGCGTTCCACCGCACCGCGTTCTTGGTGTCGAACGGCAGGATCGTGTTGATGACGTTGTTGGTGTTCTGCTTCGTGTCGATGTTGGCACGCTCGCCCGACGACTCCAGGGTGAGGTCATCCACCGTGAAGTCGACGCGGCGCTCCACCTGGTAGATGTCGGCGTCGTAATACGTCGTCTGCTTGTCTCCCGAGCCCCGCGTGTACTGCCGGGTCTTGATCTCGCCCACGCCCCACACCTCGGCGCTCACGTTGCCGTCGACCACCATGTAGGGCATGTACACGGGAACGACGTTCTCGGGTGTGAACTCGCTCTTGAAACGCGCGTGCGCGAACATCCGCCGCTTCTTCGCGAAGGCGCTGATCCGTGCGACCGCATCCTCGTGCGACACGCTGAACGGCAGCACCGCGTCGGGCACCGCCCCGTTCGGGATCTGCTCGTTGATGGACAGCACATGCCGGCACCAGTGACAGCGCGAGGTCAGCTGCTCACTCGTGTTGACGACGACCTCGGCCCCGCAGCCCGCGCACTTCAGGGTGACGACGGCGCTGACCGAGCTGTCGATGTCTGCCGCCCCGGACCCGACGATCGTGCCGCGCAGGGTGGTGAGATCCTCGTCGCCCGTCGCCTCCTCGAGCAGGCTCTCGGCCCACTCGTGCCGGCAGAACAGGCAGACCAGCTTCCCTGCCGACGGACGCAGCTGGATGTCGGTGGCCCCGCACCGCGGGCACCGGTTGACGCCGTCGGCCAGGTCGGAGTTCTGAGTGCTGAACTCCTCTGGCTCCTCGGGATGCTGCGAATCCGGCAGCTCGGCTGGCAGTGAACTCGACATCTCGACTACCCCGCGCGCCTACAGGCCGAGCGCCTTGGCCTTCGCGGCGTCGTAATCCTCCTGCGTGATCAGCCCCGCGTCGAGCATCTCCTTGAACTTCGCGAGCTGGGCCATCGGGTCGTTCGCTGCCGGAGCAGCAGGGGCCGCCGCGGGAGCAGCAGGGGTGCTCTGGGCACCCACGCCGGGAACGGGCTGCTGGAGACCGCCGAGGCCGGTGGCCCCGGCTGCCATTCCCATGCCGAAGATGCCGCCGGCACCGCCCGTCTCGCCCGCCGACTCGAACCCGGCCGCGACCGAAGCCTGCAGGTTCGAGTTGCCGCGAGCGCCCGAGAGCGCGTCAGCACGCTGCACGTTGCGCAGCAGCTCGCGCGTGTTCTCGTCGTACTCGATCGCGATGATCGCCGTCGAGGCGATCTCAAGACCTCGCGCCGAGGACCACTGGTAGTTCTGCTCAACGGCAGCCGACAGGCTGTGGGCGAATCCGATCGAGTCCTGCTGGATCTTGGTGATGCGGTTGCCCTTGGACGGGTCGTTCGTGTACATCGAGAAGGCGGGCGCGAGCGACCCGACGACCTCGTTGAACAGCTGCGAGGCTGCATCGTTCTCGATGTCGGTGAAGTCGAAGACCTGACCGGGCTCGAGGTACTTGGCGGGAACGAACGACTTCACGAAGAGGATCGGGTCGACGATCTTCATCGTGTAGGTGCCGCGCGTGATCGCGCCGACCTGGGCGTTCATGTATGCGTCGTCCCAGTAGATCTCAGACTGCGTGCCGAAGCGGTTGTTCGGGAGCTCCTTGAGCGCGACGAAGTAGGCGCGCTGCTGCGATCCGGGCTGCCCGCCGAACTTGAACCGCTCCCACGACGTCGTGATCAGGGGGCTGACGATTCCGTTGCCCGCGAAGATCGACTGGGAGTCCTGCGCTTCGCTGCTCCACTCGTATGCACCGGCTTCAGCCGCAAAACCGGTGATGGCGCCGTCCTGCATCAGGAGAAGTCCGTAGCCCTCGGGAACGAGGATCTTGCTGCCGTTCGAGATGATGCTGTCGGAGCCCTTGGTGTTCGATCCGCGACCAGCATTCTGACCCTGCGGGACTGCCGCGACGAGTGCGGCGGTCGGCGCGAGGCCGGTCGGAACCGTGTAGAAGTCCTTCCACTGATCCGCGAACGTTCCGCCGAGTGCGCCGACAGCTGCCTGAATGAGTCCCACTGATTGCTCCTGTTCTGAGAGGTGTCTGCGTCTGAAATCGGGTCGCCATACGGGAGGGCGCACTGCCGCTCAACCGTGGAGAAGATCCATCGTTCGACCTCACTCCTGAAGCAACGCGCACGCACAAGTACTTTTCAGAGCGCACCCAGCCTAGTTGAGTGCCACTCGGCCATGGCAAGTCCGGTCGCCTGCCACACCGACGACCCAGCCGAGACCAGATCAATCAACCCGGTAGCATCGGCGACGTGTGTGGCGGCGCCGTTGGATCAGCAGGCGAGGCAAAAGCGATCTTCGCCCCGTCGCTGGAACGGCTCGCCCCGGCTGACCCGTCGGACTACGCCGAGTTGTCGTCCGCGCGAGACGAATGGGCAAAGATCTTCGCCGAGAGCTTCGACCACTTCGACGCCTTCTTCGCGCTGATTGTCGCCGCGGGCGAAGCGATCATCGACGAACAACCGCAACCCGATGTTCCAGTTTTGTTCACTCGAGCAGCCGCGGTCACCTTCCTCGCCGCCGCCTCGGATTCGAGCTACCTGAGCGCACGCGGCTCGATCCCCGCCATCGGCGTTCGGCTGGCCGACCACAACGAGATGATCTTGGCGCTGGTTCGCCGAATGACCGCCGCCGCGAAACGAAGGCCCGACTTCGCGGCTCCTGCTGATGCGTTGATCTCCCTGTACTTCCATCATTCAGACCACGACAGCGGTCTTCGCGCTGGCGTGGTGCGAGTCATTCCCGACACGCTCAGGGCCTTCCCCGAGCACCGGTTCGCGTTTGCTCTGTTCCTTCTCGCGCACAGCAGTAGTGGGGCAACAGAGCTCAGCCGACTCCTGACATTTCGCATCGTGGAGCGCGGAGAGATCGACCACCCGGACTGTCACGAGGTGGCAACCGCGACGATGGGCCTCGCCAGCAGACCGGGCAGCAGACTGTACGACTCGGGCGCGAGCATCATGGGACCCGTCGCCGGCGCTGTGCGAGATCGACGGCCCGAGGCGCTCGACCGGTTTGTCGAGACGTTCGTGCTTTCTCCCCTCGACTGCAGTCGCCGGGATCGCGACGCCGAGCTCGCCCGCATCGACGCCGAGCTGGCCCGCCTCAGCGCTCGACTCGAGAGCTTCGGAAGGCGTCTCGGATCACCGACGCCCGTCACCGCGCAGGACACACCGCTGGTGCTCGACATTTCTCAGGGCCAAGAAGAACGAGAGCGCATCCTCGCCGACTTCGACGAGGTCGTCGCCGCACGCTGGGACATGGCAGTTCGTCAACTGGCCGCGCAGCCCGCCCGGCGCGCCACCCTGGAGGCGATCCGTGCCGGATTGGCGCCGCTGTCGAGCCGGGAGCTGGATCGGCTGCTCGCGGACGCGGCGAACGTGCCTGACCGCGCCGACGACGTCGGCTGACGCACGCGGCCGCGGGTGATCCGTTAGCGGCCACTCGCGCACCAGCATGACGCGGCTGGCTCAGGGCAGCGCCAACGCGACGAGCGCTCCACCGACCACATCGGCCACGACGTCGAGCTCGCCGCCAGCCGCCTCGCGAACCGCTTCGCCGAGGTCAGGTGTCTCGCGGTTGACCGCAGCGCGTGCGCCGCTCTCGAGCACGCTGCGGTGGAACTCGGCGACATGTCCGCCCGGGAGGACGTCGTCCCTTTCAACGGGGTGGTGCAGCCAGGCCACTGAACGACGTCGGCGCTACTCTCGGCCATCCTCGAGCGGGATGAGCATCGTGCGGAACGGACCCGCGGCGGCCTGAATCTCCCAGATCCGCAACGCCACGTCGTCGATGCCGTTGGGCAGCTGCAGCTTCGGAATGCCTCCGGGGATGACCAGCTGACGGACCCGGATGTTCTCACCTTCGAGCGCCTCGAAGAGCATCTCGCCGTAGGCGCTCTCGGCGGGGAAAGCGACAGAGGTGCCGGCGAATCCGGCGCGCGCCTTCACCGAGGTGCCGCCGTTGATCAGGATGATGCTGCCGCCGCCCGCCTCGCGCATCGCCGGGAGCACGGCACGCACCGCGTGGATGAGCCCGAGCGCGGAGAACTGCAGCGCCTCCCGCGCCAGCTCCGGGGTCAAGTCGAGAACCGGCTTCAGGTAGTCCCGCGACGGAAGGGGGCTGTACTGCAGCGTCGAGATCGGGCCGAGCTCGTCGGCGGCACGCGCGAGTGCCGATTCGAGCGTCGCGGGCTCCCGCACATCGGCGGCGTAGCCGCGGGCCGTCACGCCTTCCGCTTCGAGCTCCACGGCCAGTGCGTCGAGCTTCGCCTGATTGCGCGCGATCAACGCGACGGCGAAGCCTTCCCGTCCGAACTTGCGAGCGACCGCAGCTCCGAGTCCGGGTCCGGCTCCGATGATGGCGATGACGGGCATGCAAGTTCCTTCGGTTGAGGTCGACAGCGGATGGGGTCGCTCGCGAGCGCCCAGCACTATCGTCGCATCGACGGGCGGGGCGCTCGTCGCCGAGGCTGCACTTCACCTGGTCGACGTCGGCGTGGACGATCCCCTCAACGGCACGGCAGTGGCGTCAGCTCGTCAGACGAGCACCTTCTTGACGACGCTCGACTTGAGCTGCATCTGACCGAAGCCAGGGACCTTCGCGTCGATGTCGTGGTCGCCGACGCCGTCGGAGATCAAGCGGATGCCGCGGACCTTCGTGCCGACCTTCACCACTCCGCCGCCCGCACCCTTGACCTTGAGGTCCTTGATGATCGTGACGATGTCGCCGTCGTCGAGGACGTTGCCGACGGCATCCGTGATCGCCGGAGCCTCGGCCGGGTCGTCGTCATCGCCCGACTCGGCTCCGAGCATCCACTCGTGAGCGCACATCGGGCAGACCAGCAGCGACCCCGACTCGTACGTGTAGCTCTCGGCACACGCCGGACAGGCCGGCAGGGCCTCAGACATTGAAGCGGAACTCGACCAATTCACGAACTCGTGCAATACTCGTGCCAAGAAGATTCCTCACAGTCTCGGAAGCTCACCAAGCGGCGAGACGCAACTAACGATAGGAGTAGGGCCGATGGGTGCGACGATCCCGGATTCGAGTGTCGACGGGCAAGCGATTCATGAGTGGGCCTACGACTTCCTGCTGCACTCGGAACTTGAAGCAGAAGTCGCGAAAGGCCTCCCGGAGTTCCAAGCGTGGGCGAAGGCGCACGGGTCGAACTACACACTCGACGAGCTAGCGCAGCGATGGATCGACTTCAACGGGTTCGACTTCCCGCCCCCACCAATTACAGCGCCGCCGTGGGCCGATCCGGCGCGGGTGACCTACCACAACGCGGGCGATGCGACAGCGGACATCTTCTTCGAGGGCGATGTTGAACTCGGCGGCGGGCACTCGGCCGTGGTCAATATGACGATCCAGGTCTCGAATGGAGAGGTCACTTCTGGCACGAGTCTTCTCCTCAAGGGATTCAGCAGCGACGTGGCCCTCGAAGCCTCCGAACTCGGCGGCTTTCTCGAGGCTGTGGGCGAGCTGCGCCGCACGCTTGGGGATGGGTGAGCGCAGTGGCCCAGCGACGCGCGGACGCGGTTCGTGTCGCGATCTACAACCGAATCAGCCAAGACCGGACAGGCGAACGCGCTGCGGTCACGCGGCAGCTCGAGGACGCCCGAGCGCTGGCAGCGGCACGAGGCTGGGCCACTGTCGAACCGCCCTACGTCGACAACTCGATCAGCGCGTACAAGCGCACAACGCGACGCCCCGGGTATGAGCGCATGGCCGCCGACTACAGGGCTGGCAAGTTCGAGGCAATCATCACCTATGACCTCGACCGCCTCACTCGACAGCCGCGCCAGCTCGAAGACTGGATAGATGAAGCCGAGTCGCGCGGCCTCAAGCTCGTCACGACGAATGGCGAGGCCGACCTGTCGACCGATGCCGGTCGATTGTTCGCTCGAATCAAGGTAGCCGTAGGGCGGTCAGAGATGGAGCGCAAAGGTGCGCGCCAGGCACGGGCGATCCGCCAACGGGTCGAGAATGGGAAGGTGCTGGCCGGAGTGAGACTGACGGGTTACGACGACAAGGGCAACGTGATCGAGGCCGAAGCCGACCTCGTGCGTGACCTCTTCCAACGATTCGCGGCAGGCGAAACGCTACACGGGCTCGCGAGATCATTGGAAGACGCTGGCGTGCCGACTCGGCGCGGGGGAAAGTGGGCGGCATCGACTCTTCTGACTTTGCTTCGCAACCCCCGCTACGCTGGCCGCGCCGTCTACAAGGGCAAGCCAACCGGCCACCCCGGGGACTGGGAGCCGATCGTCGAAGCAGCGCTCTTCGACGCCGTGCAAGCGAAGCTCCAGGACCCTCGGCGCAAGACGAACCGCGAAGGGACTGCGCGGAAGTGGCTCGGCTCGGGGCTCTACCGATGCGGCGTATGCGGCGGTCGAGTTCGCACGAACGGACCGCAGTACTGGTGTCCCGCGGGAGGGCACGTCGCCCGCCTGATGCAGCCGATCGATGAGCTCGTGACGGCCGTAGTCCAGGCTCGACTCGCTCGCCCCGATGTTGTGCGCGCCTTTGCCGTGCGCGACGACGCAGCCGCCGCGGAACTGAACTCGCGGGCTGACGCGCTGACCTCGCGTCTCAAGGCGATCGAAGGGGACTACGACAGCGGACTCATCGACGGCCGGCGCTTCAAGATCGCGAGCGAGCGCGTGCAAGCTGAGATCACATCCGTGCATGCAGAGCGCGCCCGACTGGTCGGGAACTCACCCGTCGCTGAGATGCTCGCGTCAAACGACCCGGTCGCCTTGTTCAATGCCGCTTCCCTCGACACACGCCGCGCAGTCATTGACGCACTCATGGTCGTCACACTTCGCCCGACCCAGCGTGGCGCGCGAACCTTCAACCCCGAGAGTGTCGCGATCGACTGGCGGACAGCGGGCGACCAATGAGCGAGGGGACGCCAACCAGTTTCGCTGTTCCCTTCGTCTGCACGAACGGCCACGACCAGACCGAGGCATCGGTCCGCGTGCTAACGATCGTGCAGCTGTCGAACGGCCGCGAAACGCCGGTCCCGCTGCCCATACCCTCGGCCCGTACTACCGTCGGTCGCGACACCCCTCCAGGACGCCCTGTCATGCCCCTCCACGGTGTCCCCGCAGATCGACAACGAGACAAGTACGAATTCAAGTGTCGCGCTTGCAACAGGCGGTATGAGCTGCGGAGCGAGAATGCTCTCCGGCTCGTTGCTGATGCCGTTCAGGCGGGGTCCGCAGTAATCGACCTCTACCGTCTCGGCCTCTGATTTCGAAGATACTTTCCGAACACAGTTGCGAAACTCGCTGATCGGCGGCTATCGTAAAGCCAGGCCGCTCTCGTAGGAGCCGCTGTCCAGACTTCCTCGGCGGGAAGTCAAGTCGCTAGGAGCGAACTTGACTTCCCCTGCCCAGCCCCCGCGGCACCCCCATGCCGGGTACGTAGCGCGCGTTGCCGCCACTGCCCCTGCTCTCTCGCCCGACCACGCTGACCGACTCGCAGCGCTTCTTCGGCCGGCCGAGGCTTCACCTCTCGGCCCTACCCCGGCCGGACAGCGGCGTCAAGACCGGGCCAGCCTGTGAGCGCGGCTGACGACGTAGACGCGGCTTTCGCCGCGCCGAGTTCCGAGCACATCGAGTCGGCGGCCGAGCTCGCGGCGGCGGCGAACGCTCGCTGGCACGATGCACGCTCGCGGCGAGTGGCGCTCGCGGAACGCATCGCGGACTCGGCAGCCTTCTCCGCCGAAGTTGCTCCCGCAGACCTCGACGCGTACCGGGCGCTTCATCACGAGCAGATCGAGGCGAAGAACGCGCGAACGCTTGCTGTCGACGAGCTCCACCGCACACTCGAGCTCGTCGGCGCGCTGGGGCCGGTGTCGCGATGAGCGTCGAATCGATGGCAATCGCACTCCACCACAGCCGTTCGAAAGGCACGGCCAAAGTGGTGCTCCTGGGCATCGCAAACCACGATGGCGACGGCGGTGCGTACCCGACCGTTGCGACTCTCGCGAAATACGCCAACGTGAGCCGCGCCAATGTGCAAAAGGCACTCACCAAGCTTGAGTCGTTGGGCGAAATCCGACGCGACGTGCAAGCCGGCGGATCACACGATGCCGCCGAGTACCTTCGACCGAATCTCTACCGATTCCTGCTCGAATGCCCAGCCGATTGCGACCGCTCGCGTGGGCATCGGGCCGCGCGTTCGTCGTCGCACACCGCCGACACGACGCAGCGCGACGACGATTCGCACACCGCGCCTCAACCGCGAGACCCCGCATCGGACGCGAGGCGGGAGGGGGCATCGGACGCGAGGCGGGAGGGGGCATCGAATACGAGGCGGGACCGGGCATCGCAGACGAGGCCCAAACCATCCAGAGAACCATCCAGAGAACCATCCCCGGAACCGCGGGGCGGGGCTCACGAGCACGAACCCAACGCCCGGCGCGCTATCGCGACCCTCATCGCCGAGCGCCGGCTCCCGGCCAATGAAGACGAGCTGCTCGAAGTCGCGTATCGCATCGGTTCCGGTGACCCGTGGAGCGGCTACATGCGGATCAAGTTCATCACCGAGGCTCCGTTCGACGGTGCGAGGGACCCACGTCGGGTGCTCATGGCACGGCTGAGGGATGCGGCATGAGCGTCACCGCGCTGTGTGATCGCTGCGTCGACCTGACCCACCCTCGGCGCGACTGCCCCGAATGCGCCGCCGAAACACTCGAGGCCCAAGCACAGCTTGACGCCGCAACCACGAATCCCGAAAGGAACTGATCGATGGCCGGAAACATCAAGGATCTGATCGTCCGGATCATGGTCGACGACGCTGATGTCGAGAAGTTCCAGAAGGCGGGCACCAAGGCGCTCGATTTCGGCAACGTCCTCGACAAGGCGGCGCTTGGCGCCGCGGCCGCGCTCGCCGGTCTCGCGGCCGCGGGCGGCGTCGCCGTCCAGTCGCTAGCCCGCATCGAGACGATCAACGCTCAGACGGAGGCAGCGATCGCGTCGACGGGCGGCGCAGCGAACGTCTCGGCGGAGCACGTGGAGGCGCTCGCGGGGTCTCTCGAGACCCTGACGGCGACCGAGGGCGAGGCGATCCAAGAGGGCGCGAACCTCCTCCTCACGTTCAAGAACATCAAGAACGAAGCCGGCGAGGGCAACGACATCTTCGACCAGTCCGTCGTCGCTCTGACGGACCTGTCACGCGCGATGGGCACCGATCCGCAGTCAGCTGCGATCCAGCTCGGAAAGGCGCTCAACGACCCGGTGGCGGGAATCGCGGCGCTGTCTCGTGTCGGAATCACGTTCACCGAAGACCAGGAGAACATGATCCGGTCGCTCACCGAGAGCGGCAACGCGATGGAAGCGCAGAAGATCATCCTCGCTGAACTCGAGTCGCAGTTCGGCGGCTCGGGTGAGGCTTACGCGGGCACCGTCGCTGGGCAGATGGATCTGCTCGGCCACAAGTTCGGCGAGACCTCCGAGAAGATCACGGGCGCGCTGATGCCTGCCATCGAGGACATCCTCGCGATCGGCGCAGACTTCGCCAACTGGGCATCGGAGAACTCGGAGCTTGTTCGCGGACTCGTCACGGGCATCGGAGCGCTCTCGGTCGGGGTCCTCGTCGCAAGCGGCGCGTTCAAAGCGTTCGCCCTCGTGCAAGGCATCGCGGGCGTGCTCTCGGGAATCCGCGCAGCACAGGCAGCGGCGACCGCCGCGACAACCGCAGGCACCGTCGCCACGACCGCGAACACAGCGGCAACGTGGGCCAACAATGTCGCGTGGCTCGCGAGCCCCGTCACGTGGATCATCATCGCGATCATCGCCGCCATCGGGCTTCTCGTGGCGGCCGGAATCTGGTTGTACGAGAACTGGGATGAGGTCACGAAGTGGCTCGGTGAGGCATGGGAGAACGTCGCGGCGTGGTTCCAGTCCGTCGGCGATGGCATCGCAGCGTGGTGGAACGATCTCTGGACGGGCATCGCGCAGTGGGTTGTCGACACGTTCGGGCCGATGATCCAGTTCGTGATGGAGCGGTTCGAGATGTTCCAGCTCGGTCTGCGGATCATCGGTGACGCGATCGCGAAGTGGTGGAACGACCTCTGGTCGGGAATCGGTTCGTTCTTCGGCACGATCTGGGACGGACTGCAGGACATCGTGCGCGGCGCCTGGAACGGCATCGTCGGCTGGATCGAGTCGGGCGTGAACAACGCGATCAATCTCATCAACGGGATCATTCGCGGCATCAACAACGTCGGCGGTGCGGTCGGCATCCATCTGAATCTGATCCCGAACGTCAACATTCCACGGCTTGCGACGGGCGGCATCACGCTCGGCCCGCAGCTCGCCGTGGTTGGCGACAACCGGAGCGGCCGCGAGGCGGTCGTCCCGCTGGATGATCCGCGCTCCGCGGCGATGCTGCGAGACGCGATGGGCGGCTCGAACGCGATCGATCAAGCGACGCTTGACAGGACCGTCGAAAAGCTCATCCGTGGACTCGGGAACGAGATCAAGCGCCAGCTCCGCGACGGTGGGGTCGTGTTCCCGTGATCTCACTTCCAGCTGCGAGCGTCGGCGGCTTCCGCACCGTCGAGCCCGACGAAGCAACTGCCCTTGGCTTGCCTGCGCTCCCGCACGGGCTCATCCTCGTCGCCCTCGAAGACGGCTCGCGCTGGTGCTACGCGACGGCAGACATGGAGTTCTTCGCGCAGTTCCTCGCAGCGCACAGATCGAAGGACCTCGACCTCGTGTTGGTGGTCTTGCACTCGGCCGGCGCGATATGGCGGCTGATCTTCGAGTGGCCGGAAGTCGGCTTCAACCCCGATCTACCCGACACCGAGCGCAACTAGCGCCCGGATCAACTGAGAGCCCGGCATCGCCGGGAGAAAGCAGGTTCACATGAGCATCATCCAGAACAACATCGAGCGGCTGCTCGCCGAGCGAAAGGCCGCATGGGAGCGCGACGGGAAGCCGATCGCGGACGCTGCGGCGACACGCGAACTCTCCACGGACGAGACGCGCGCCTTCGAGTCGGCCAGCGCGGAGTTCGAGAGCTACACGCAGCGCATCAACGCGCTCGAGCTCTCGCTGGAGCAGGACCGCGCTGTCGCGCAGTTCGCCGAGGCGTTCGGAAACTCGGACGCGGAGCGCGCTCGCCGCGAGTCCGAGACCTGGCGCAACCTCGCGACCGGCGAGCGTGCAGCGCTGCGGAACGGCGAGTCGATCACCGAGCACCCGACGTTCGAACGCGTCCAGCGGTCCCAGCGCGGCGATGTCGCGATCGCGAACTACGACAACCTCGGCGCACTCGTCCGATCGCTCGCAAGCGGCACAGGCGGCGGCTCAGCGATCGTCCCCGTGGCGTGGGGCGGTCAGCTCATCGATCTTGCCCGTCAGGCATCGGCCGTCGGGCGCGCGGGCGCCACGATCGTCCCGATGGATGCAAAGGAGCTGACGATCGGACGGAAGACCGCGAACCCGTCGGCGGCATTCCGCGCCGAGAACCCCGGTTCAGCGCTTACCCCCGGTGAGCCGACCTTCGACTCGGTCACGCTCAGCGCGAAGACCTCCCAGGCCCTCGTCGTTGGCTCGATCGAGTGGTTCCAGGACGCGCCGAACGCCGAGCAGCTCATCGTCCAGGCGCTCGCCGAAGCGATCGCCGACCAGATCGACCTCGTGGCCCTGTACGGCGGTATTACGACCGGGGCCGGCAGCATCAGCCTGGCGACCCCGCCGAACCCGCGCGGTGTGCTCGCAGACCTGACCGCGAACAAGCCCGCGAACGTGCTCGGCACGTCCGCAACGAACGGCACTACGCCGACCGTTGCGGGAGGCTACTGGAACGAAGTTCTCGACGCCGTGTTCACCCTCATCGAGGGCAACGAACAGCCCACGGCGATCCTCCGTTCCGGGAAGCTCGCGCGCCAGTACGCCAAGGCGGTGGACACCACCGGTCAGCCGCTGCGCGTCCCCGAGGCGCTCGCCGGCATCGACCAGATCACGGTGAACCCGATCCCGACGTACACCAAGGGCACGCTCACGACCGCAACGGACCTGTTCGTCGCCGACTGGAAGCAGCTCCTGATCGGTCAGCGTCTCGACATCACTCTCCAGCCGCTGCCTGAGCTGTTCGCGGCCGAGGGCAAGCGGGGCGTGCTGGCAACCTGGCGCGGCGACATCCAGCTCGCGCGCCAGTCCGCCTTCTCGGTCTACCGCGCGCTCGCGGGCGCCTGAGCACGAGCGAGAGCGACGACATGGCTATTCGATGGGTTGGGCTTGACCCGGTGCTTTGGGACTCGGAGGAGCGCGCGTACAGCGTGCGCATCGACGACGAGGACGACACCGTCGTCCAGGTCGCCGCGCAGATCCCGGCCCGGCGCACAACAACAGCGCCGCCACTCGGAAAGCCAGTCGTCGCTCTCGCCAACTACACACCCGACCCGGAAGAGCCCGAGGAGTTGCGCGTCGGGATCACCTACGCCTGGACCGGTCTCGACGAACCCGAGTTCCGCGACCCGGACGAGTGGTCAGGCTTCACCGCCAACGGGACCCACCATGCGATCTGCAACGTCGAAGAACACCCACTCCAGGGGCAGCTCGTCACCTGGTTCGACAACGAAAAGCTGCCCACCTGGGCAGTGGTCCCCGAAGCGATCACTGCCGCCGCCGAGCTCCTCGCACAACACGACTCATAGACCAGGCGTCAACCTCACCGCGCTCAACGCCCCAGGCACCGAGGCAGCGGAAAGGATGGACGAAGAGCGGTTCCAATCCATGACACCGTGAAGACCCGACCAGCGCCTACCCAGAGCCCCGCTTCCCACCAGAAGCGGGGCTCTCACCCTGTCTACAAGCGATACAGCGACAAACCGCTCGACAACAAGCCGACCGACACCCGCGACCGAACCACCACGCCCGATCAACTCCCCCTCACACCACCCCGAGGGCCGACCGATTTTTACAGCATCCAGCAGCGGACACCCCCGCGCCTTCCATTTTCCCTCTCTCTAACCCAGCACCGTCTGCCAGGTGGGTACGAGTGGGTACAGGCGCCCCGCTCGCGGGAGAAGCACCCCGGGCCCAGGGAGGAGGTTGTCGGCCGGTCTCGCACCTAGAGACGGACGCGCACCGCGAGGCGTCTCGAAGCCTCAACCAGCAGCGAGCACGGCAACATGATCGGCTGTGCTGCGCGATCGCGAGGAAAGCGACGGGGCTTCCCGAACCGCACCAATGCGCCGGCGAGAAGCCCAGGTCTGTCGAAGCGGGCGTACCCCCCGACCACAGCCGTACCCACGCCACCGCCTACCCGTACCCATCGATGGGCGCTCGGGCACACTGTGGATGGGCGGAAGGCGGCCGTCGTGCCGTCGTCAGATCGGGGCGGCTATCGCCGGCTCGTCAAGACTTAGAAGTTGCTCCGTGTCGGAACTCGACCACGTCGCCGTCCTGCATGACGTAGTCCTTGCCCTCGATGCGGGCCTTGCCCTTGGCGCGAGCCTCGGCGATCGACCCGGTCGCGACCAGATCGTCGAAGGAGACGATCTCAGCCTTGATGAAGCCCTTCTCGAAGTCGGTGTGGATGACGCCCGCGGCCTGCGGCGCCTTCCAGCCCTTGCCGATGGTCCAGGCGCGCGCCTCCTTCGGGCCCGCCGTGAGGTAGGTCTGCAGACCCAGCGTGTCGAAGCCGATGCGCGCCAGCTGGTCGAGACCCGACTCCGCCTGCCCGGTCGAGGCGAGCAGCTCGGCCGCATCCTCCGGGTCGAGGTCGATCAGCTCGGACTCGATCTTGGCGTCGAGGAACACCGCCTGCGCGGGCGCGACGACCGCGGCGAGCTCCGCCTTCTTGGCGTCGTCGGTCAGCACGGCCTCGTCCACGTTGAAAACGTAGATGATCGGCTTGGCCGTCATCAGGCCGAGCTCCTTGATCAGGTCGAGATCCACGCCGGTGGCCCGCGACAGCGGCGTGCCCGCGTCGAGGGACTTCTGGGCGGCGAGCGCCGCCTCCAGCACCGCCGGGTCGGCCTTCTTGCCCTTGACCTCCTTCTCGAGACGCGCGATCGCCTTCTCGAGAGTCTGCAGGTCGGCGAGCGCGAGCTCGGTGGTGATCACCTCGAGGTCGGAGGCCGGGTCGACGCGTCCGGCGACGTGCACCACGTCGTCGTCCGCGAATCCGCGCACCACCTGCGCGATCGCGTCGGCCTCGCGGATGTTGGCCAGGAACTGGTTGCCGAGCCCCTCCCCCTCGCTGGCGCCCTTCACAATTCCGGCGATGTCGACGAACGACACCGCGGCCGGCAGGATGCGCTCGCTGCCGAAGATCTCGGCGAGCTTCGCGAGCCGCGGGTCGGGCAGGTTCACCACGCCGACGTTCGGCTCGATCGTGGCGAACGGGTAGTTCGCCGCGAGCACGGAGTTCTTGGTGAGCGCGTTGAAGAGCGTTGACTTGCCGACGTTGGGCAGTCCGACGATGCCGATAGTGAGAGCCACGAGGGTCGAGCCTACCGGCGGGCGGAGCTAGCGCAGACTCGCGCGGCGACGCGAGGCCAGGAAAGTGGCACCGAGCAACACGCTGGCCACGGCGAACGCTGCCAGTGCTGCCGCCGAGCCATCAAGCCCGGTCTCGGCCAGCTCCGGGGCGGCGGGCTCGATCGCGGCCGGGGCGTCGACGAACGAGGCGACGAAGAACGACTCCGTGTACACGAAATCACTCGCGCCGGTCCTGACGTTGCCCGAGAACTCCGCCGCGGTGGCGAAGTCGCCGAGGTCGACGCTCCACAGCTGCGCCGCATACTCGTCGAGGTAGTCCTCGTCGTTGTTGAACCACGCGACGCCATTCGAATCGATCGTGAACCCGTAGACGCCATCGATCGAGATACCGCTGGGCTGACCCAGGGGCGACACCGCGCCATCGCTGACGTCGATCTCGTAGAAGTAGCCGTCCTCGTCGGCCGCGTAGAACTTGCTGTCGGCGGGGTTGTACGCGAAACCGTACGGGTCACTGCCGAAGCCGACGTCGGCGTTGATGAGCGTGAGCTCGGCCGTCGCGAGATCGAGCGAGAACAGCGCGTACCCGTCATAGTCGACGGCGTACGCGGAGCCGTCGGCACCGATCGCGATCGCCGCGATGTAGTCGTTGACGACACCCGCGTCGGTGAATTCGCCGATGACGGTCGCCACGCCGCTCGCACGATCGATCGTCGCCAGCATCGGATACTCGTCATCCTCGGACCAGTACACGAAGTACGCCGTTTCCGTCACCGGATTCCACGCCGCCCCCGCTGCGCAGTTCGAGTCGGAGGTCGCATTGCCGCCGCCAGCGCCGGAACCGCGATTCACGGCGCTCGCATCGGTCGTGTCCACGATGAGCAGCTGATTGTTCGTCGTGGGCACCGTCGCATCGGTGTAGTACGGGCACGCGATCGCGTAGAGCGCATCACCACTCGGCAGGGCGGGCGGCGCGGCCTGCGCAGGCGCCGCCACCGCGATCGTGAGAACTGCGGTTCCCGCGGCGACCGCCACGGCTCGGGGAATCCAGCTCATGATCGAAAGCAGTCCGCTCGTCGTGGGGAAGAATCCTCACAGCGTATACCCCGCTGTCCACCCGCTCGACACCGCGACGGCGAGGCGGCCCTCAATCCAACGTCACACCGCGGTCGTACGCGAGGTCGAGCAGGTCGAGCGCCACGAAGGCCGCGATGCGCTCGGCGCGCCCGACGTGGTAGTCCGGGCCCTGACGCCGTGCCGCGACGTCGTCGGCGAGCCGCGATGTCAGCGACGACGCCAGCTCCGACCACGCGGCGTCCCGCGCCTCCTCGACGATCCGCTCCAGGAACTCGCGATCGACCGCATCCGCTTCGAGCGCCGCCGCGAGTCCGGCGAGCACCGGGCCGCGCCGGATGGCGTGCTGTCCCGCGCGTTCGTACTCGGCCGCCGCGCGTTGCTGCTGCGCGAGCTGCTCGAGGGTCTCGCGCGTGAACGCCCGCAGCAGCACCGGGTCGAAGTCCCGCCGCTCCCCCGCCGCCAGGACGATGATCCGGTTCTTCACGGCCATCCGCACGGCCGCGTGCGCGACCATCCGCGCCTCGTCCACGAGGGTCGCCAGCGGCGGGCGCGGCGAAGGCGCGGGAGCCCGGTAGCGCCCGATGATCCTGCGCGGCGCGCGCTTGCGGAAGAAGGCCATCGGGTCCATTGTCGCCTCTTCTCGGCGCGCACACCCGTCGAAGTCGGAAGTGCGTGACAGAGTCGGGACGTGCCGCTGGACTTCACCGCAATCGACTTCGAGACCGCCAACGGGTCACGTGCCAGCGCGTGCTCCGTCGGCCTCGTCAAGGTGCGTGACGGTCGCGTCGTGGACAAGACCGGCTGGCTGATCCGGCCGCCCGCCGGCCACGACGAGTTCGCACCGTGGAACATCACGATCCACGGCATCACCGCCGACATGGTCGCGGAAGCCGCTGGCTGGGCCGATCAGCTGGATGACCTGCTCGCCTTCACCGACGGCGACGACCTGGTCGCCCACAACGCGGGGTTCGACGTCGGCGTGATCCGCGGCGGGTGCGAGGCGACCGGGCTGGCTCTGCCCGAACTGCGCTACCTGTGCAGCCTCCAAGTCGCGCGGCGCACGTACCACCTCGACTCGTACCGTCTGCCGAGCGTCGCCCTCGCAGCGGGCTTCGAGGACTTCTCCCACCACGAGGCGCTTGCCGACGCGGAGGCGTGCGCGGCGATCATGATCCACGCGGCCGCGCGACACGGTGCCGCCAGCCTCGATCAGCTCGCCGAGCTCTCGGGCGCGCGCCTCGGCGTGATGGCTCCGGCCGCCGTCGCGACGGCACACTAGGCCCGCCTCCACGACGCCGCGACGGCACCGGAACTCGGCCGCCGTCGACGACGGGCATGCTCAGCCGGGCGGATCCAGCAGCAGGGCGACTCGCTCCTCGAGGTAGGGCGCCAGCGGTGTCGGCGTCGCGCCCGCCGCCCACACCACGCCGACCCCGCCCGGGGTCGCGGCGAGCGGAGCGTCGAGAGCGTCCGCCGTCGGATCGAGCGGGCGCGCATCGACGATGACCGTCTGGCCCGGAGCGATCCCCGCGCGGGCGGCGAGACGCCGGAGCTCGTTCCGCTGGAGCGCCAGACTCGATCGGAAGTTCGGATGGGTCGGCGGCGTCACCACCAACACCTGGCCCGTGGCGAACAGCGCGCCCGTCTCATCGAGGCAGAGAGCACCAAGCCGCCAGACGACACCGCGCGGAACCATCCGCCACGAGCCGCGCCGAAGCCCCCGCCCAGGTGCGAGGTCGACGCGCAGCTCGGTTCTCGCGTTCGCGGCCGCGAGTCGCGCGACCGCGGCCCGCACCGCATCCACGTCAGTTCTGCGGGAAGCCCAGGTTGATGCCGCCGTGGCTCGGGTCGAGCCAGCGGCTGGTGATCGCCTTCTGCCGGGTGAAGAAGTGGATCGCATCCGGCCCGTACGCCTTGGTGTCGCCGAACAGCGAGTCCTTCCAGCCGCCGAACGAGAAGTAGCCCACTGGCACCGGAATCGGCACGTTGATGCCGACCATGCCGACCGTCACCTCGCGCTGGAAGCGGCGCGCCGCGCCGCCGTCGTTGGTGAAGATCGCCGTGCCGTTGCCGTAGCGGCTGGCGTTGATGAGCGCGAGACCCTCCTCATAGGAGTCGACGCGCACCACGCTGAGCACCGGGCCGAAGATCTCGTCGGTGTAGACCTTCGAGCTCGTGGGCACCTTGTCGACCAGGGTCGGGCCGAGCCAGAAGCCGTCCGCCGCGCCGTCGACCTCCACGCCGCGCCCGTCGACCACGATCTCGGCGCCGTCGGCGGTCGCCACATCGAGATAGCCGGCGACCTTGTCGCGGTGCTCCTTCGTGATCAGCGGGCCCATGTCGCAGCCGCGCGTGCCGTCGCCCACCTTCAGCGTCGACATGCGCTCGGTGACCTTCGCGATCAGGTCGTCGGCGACCGGCTCGACGGCGACGACGACCGAGATCGCCATGCAGCGCTCGCCCGCCGAGCCGAAGCCCGCGTTGACCGCCGAGTCGGCCACCAGGTCGAGGTCGGCGTCGGGCAGCACCAGCATGTGGTTCTTCGCGCCGCCGAGCGCTTGGACGCGCTTGCCGCTGGCCGAGGCCGTCTCGTAGATGTACTTCGCGATCGGGGTGGAGCCGACGAAGCTGATCGCCGCGATGTCGGGGTGAGTGAGGAGGGCATCCACGCTCTCCTTGTCGCCGTGCATGACATTGAAGACGCCGACCGGGAGGCCCGCCTCCTTCATCGCCTCGGCCATCCAGATCGCCGCGGACGGGTCCTTCTCGCTCGGCTTCAGCACGACCGTGTTGCCGAGTGCGATCGCGATCGGGAAGAACCACATCGGCACCATCGCCGGGAAGTTGAACGGGCTGATGATGCCGACCACGCCGACCGGCTCGTGCACCGAGTACACGTCGACCCCGGTTGAGACGTTCTGGCTGAACTCGCCCTTCGCCAGGTGCGGGATGCCGCAGGCGAACTCGATGACCTCAAGACCGCGCGCGATCTCTCCGAGCGCGTCGGAGGTGACCTTGCCGTGCTCGCTCGTCAGGATCGCCGCGAGGTCGCCCTTGCGCGCGTTGACGATCTCGCGAAAGGCGAAGAGCACCTGCTGGCGCTTCGCCCAGCTCGCTTCGGCCCACGCGGGGAGGGCCGCCTTGGCGGCCTGGACGGCGACGTCGACGTCGGCCGTCGAGGCGAGCCGCACATCCTTCTGGACGATGCCGCGCGCCGGGTTGTAAACGGGGGCGGTGCGCGTGGATTCTCCGGTGAATGCGGCGCCCGCGACCCAGTGATCGAGGATGTTCGTGGTCATCCCGTGAGCCTACGCCCGGAACATTTCCCGAACATTTATCTCCCAGGTTTCGTCCGGTCTCGCGGCGCTCGCGGGCCTGCGACGGCGGGTGTCGGCACCGGGTGCGACCATGGGCGCATGGATCCGATCTTCGCCCTGCTTGTCGGCCTGCTGCTCGGTGTCGCGGTCGGCGTGCTCATCGGGGTGCTCATCGGCCGCGCCCGGGCCACCGCGGCGCGCGAGGCGCGCGGGGTCGTGGAGGCGCGGCACCAGGCCGCGCTCGCCGAGCTGCGCACGCAGGAGGCCTCACTTCGCGCCGAGCTCAGCTCCGAGCTGGCGCGCGTGCAGGCAACCGCGGCGGGGCTGCGCGAGCAGGTCGCCGCGCAGCAGGATCAGTACCGCGAGTTCGTCACCCGCACCGAGATCGAGCGTCGCGAGCGCGAGGAGCACGCGAAGGCCGAGAGCAAGGTGCTGCAGGCGCTCACCCCGGTGCAGGAGACGCTGCGCACGATGCAGGCCAAGGTGACAGAGCTCGAGACGCAGCGCTCGCAGCAGCACGGCGAGCTGAGCCAGCAGCTGAAGACCGCGGCCGAGTCGGAGGAGCGGCTGCGCGCCACCGCCGAGCAGCTGGCGAGCGCCCTGCGCAACAACGCCACCCGCGGGGTCTGGGGCGAGACGCAGCTGCGCACGCTGGTCGAATCCGCCGGGCTGCTGAACCGCGTCGACTTCACGACCCAGGCGAGCATCACCTCGGAGTCCGGGGCCCGCCGACCCGACATGGTGCTGAACCTGCCGGGCGGCAAATCGATCGCCGTCGACTCGAAGGTGCCCTACAACGCCTACATCGAGTCGGCCGCGATCCCCGCCACCGGCGGCCCCGAGCAGGAGGCGCGACGCCGCGACCTGCTCGCCCAGCACGCCAAACAGGTCAAGAGCCACGTCGACGCCCTCTCGGCCAAGACCTACTGGTCGGGGCTGGAGTCGAGCCCCGAGTTCACGATCGCCTTCATCCCCAACGAGTCGCTGCTTTCGACCGCGCTCGATGCCGACCCGACCCTGCTCGAGTACGCCTTCGGCAAGCGGATCGCCCTGGCAAGCCCGGTCAGCTTCTGGGCAGTGCTCAAGACGGTCGCGTTCACGTGGCAGCAGGACGTGCTGACCGAGGACGCCAAGCGCCTGTTCGACCTGAGCCGCGAGCTGTACGGTCGGCTGGCGACCCTCGCCGAGCACGCCGAGAAGCTGCGCCGCTCGATCGACTCGACGGTCACCAGCTACAACAACTTCGCGTCCTCGCTCGAGTCACGGGTGCTCGTGACAGCGCGCAAGCTCGACGCGCTCGACGAGTCGAAGGTGCTCGGCGAGCCGACGCTCGTCGAAGACCGTCCGAAGCAGCTCAGCGCGGTCGAACTGGTCGACGAACTGCTCGACCGCGACGACGATGCCGAGCGCGACGACGACTGAGGCTCAGTCCTCGTCGAGCCACTTCTCGACCAGGTGGTCGGCGGTGATGCGGCGGATCGTGCCGGAGCGGGCGCGCAGCACGATCGACTCGGTGCGGATGATCGGACCCTTGCGACGGACCCCGGCGACCAGGTTGCCGTCAGTGACACCGGTCGCGACGAAGAAGGTGTTGTCGCCCTTGACGAGTTCGTCGGCCTCGTAGACGTAGTCGAACTTGAGCCCCGCGTCGATGCCGCGCTGCTTCTCGTCGTCGTCCAGCGGCGCCATGCGCGTCTGGATCAGTCCGCCGAGGGCCTTGATCGCGCACGCCGTCGCGACTCCTTCCGGGCTGCCGCCGGTGCCGATGCAGAGGTCGAGGCGTCCGTCGTAACTGGCCGCGTCGATGCCGCCGGCGACGTCGCCGTCGAGCAGCAGTCGCGTGCCCGCGCCCGCGGCTCGGATCTCGGCGATCAGCCCCTCGTGGCGCGGACGGTCGAGCACGCCGACCTGAATCTCGGCGACGCTCTTGCCCTTGGCCTTGGCGATCGCCCGCACGTTCTCGGCCACCGACTGCCGGATGTCAACGACGCCGATCGCCTCGGGTCCGCCCACGATCTTGTCCATGTAGAACACGCTCGAGGCGTCGAGCATCGAGCCGCGATCGGCCGCGGCGATCATCGAGATGGCGTTGCGTCGACCAGAGGCGGTGAGCGAGGTGCCGTCGATCGGGTCCACCGCGATATCGCAGGCGGGGCCGCGCCCGTTGCCGACGACCTCGCCGTTGAACAGCATCGGCGCCTTGTCCTTCTCACCCTCGCCGATGACGACGGTGCCGGCGAAGTTGACGGTGCCGAGGAACTTGCGCATCGCATCCACCGCTGCGCCGTCGGCACCCAGCTTGTCGCCGTGGCCGATGAAGGGGGTCGCGCGAATCGCGGCGGCTTCGGTCGCGCGCACCAGCTCCATTGCGAGGTTGCGGTCGGGGTGGAGGAAGAGTGTTCCGGTTTCGGTGGTCACCATGGGGCATCCGTTTTCGTCGTCGTGAAAGGGCAGGATGCGCGATGGTGGCGAACGCGCTCACCCAGCCTATCGGGCCGCGGGAAGACAGGCACGGCGGGGCGCGTCAGTGGTGGCCGACGCGCCCCGCAGCGGAGGCGGCGCGGATCAGAGCCCCGCGGCGCTCACCACTCCCCAGATCGCACTCACGAGCAGGAAGCCCGCGACACCGAGGATGGTCGTCAGAACGGTCCAGGTGCGCAGACCGTCGGCGACGCTCAGCCCGAGGTAGCGCGTGACCACCCAGAAGCCGGAGTCGTTGACGTGCGAGAGTCCGAGCGCACCGAACGCAATCGCCATGGCGATGAGCGCGACCTGCACGACCGAGAAGTCTCCGTCGGCCACCGTGGCGGCGAGCAGGCCGCCGGTCGTGAGGATGGCGACCGTCGCCGAGCCTTGCGACGCGCGCAGCACGAGCGCGATCAGGAAGCCGAGCACGAGGATCGGCAGTCCGGTCGAGGCCATCGTGTCGGCAAGCGCCTTGCCGACGCCGCTCTCGGTGAGGATCCGCGCGAACGCTCCGCCCGCGCCGGTGACCAGGATGACGATCGCGGCCGGCGGCAGCGCCGCCTCCATGACCTGTCCGGTGTGCGCCAGCGACCAACCGCGGCGCACCGTCAGAAGGAAGAACGCGAGCACGAGCGCGACGAGCAGCGCGAACACGGGCGAACCGACGAAGGCGAAGAACGGACGCATCGCGTCGTCGCCCGGAAGCACGGTCGTCGCGACGGTGCCGAGCATGATGAGCGCAAGCGGCACCAGAATGAGCGTGAGGATGGTGCCCGCGGTCGGCGGCGCCTCGGTCTTGGTGAGCGTGCCGGCACGGCCGGAGCCGGAGCCACCAGTCGGCTCCGTGGCGTCGGTGCCGAAGGCATCGAATTGCGCGGCCGTTGCCGGAAGCATCGTGAACTCACGACGGTTCAGCAGCTTCGCGACGTAGTGGGCGAGCACGCCGAGCGGAATCGCGACCGCGAGGCCGATGATGGTGACCCAGCCGAGGTCGGCGCCGAGCAGCGCGGCGCCGCCGACGATGCCCGGGTGCGGCGGGACGGCCACGTGCACGGCGAGCATGATGCCGGCGACGGGGAGCCCGAACTTGACGGGGTTGACCCCGGCCGCCTTGCAGAAGCCGTAGATGATCGGCACCAGGATGATGAAGCCGACGTCGAAGAAGACCGGAATCGCCAGCACGAGCGCGGCTGCGGTCAGCGCCGCCGAGACGCGCTTCGGTCCGAGCAGCGTGGTGAAGCGGCCTGCGAGGCTGGACGCGCCGCCGGAGACCTCGATCAGGCGCCCCAGCATGGCGCCGAGCGCCACCAGGATCGCAACCGTTCCGAGCGTGCCGCCCATGCCGGCGACGATCGCCTGGATGATGCCGAGCCGCTCGGGGGTGTCCTCCGTGGCCGCGACGGTCGTGAGCGGAATGCCCGCGGCGAGTCCGACGAGCAGGCTCACGAGCAGCAGCGCCACGAAGGCCTGCACCTTGAACTTGATGATCAGCACGAGGAGCAGGGCGATGCCTGCCGCCGCGATGCCGAGAAGGACAGGGGTTTCCATGCGGGGTGTCTCCTTTGACTTTCGATTGATGAAGGGTAGTTCTGTCGAATCAGTTGGTGGACGGCGCGATCACGGTGATCACGGCCGAGTCGTCGAGCGCCGCGGAACCCTGTGCGGCGCCGAGCAGGTAGAGCTGCTCCGCCGCCGACGCCACCGGCGTCGGAAGGCCCGCGGTGCGGGCGGCAGTGGTGACGATGCCCATGTCCTTGACGAAGATGTCGAGGCGGCTGAGCACTTCGGCTCCGCGGTCGCGGTAGGCCTCGAGCATGCGCGGCCCGCGGTTGGCGAGCATGAACGAGCCGGCGGCGCCGGCCGCGAGCGTCTCGAGAGTCTTCTCGGTGTCGAGTCCGAGCCGGTCAGCGAGCGCGAGCGCCTCCGCCGCGGCGGCGATGTGGACGCCGCAGAGCAGCTGGTTGACGGTCTTGAAGGCCTGGCCGTCGCCCGGCTTGTCGCCGATGATCGTCAGGGTGGAGGCGAGGAGCTCGAGCACCGGCATCGCCCGCTCCCGCGCGCTCGGCTCGGCGCCGACGACGATGAGCAGATCGCCCTGGCCCGCGCGAGCCGGTCCCCCGGACAGCGGTGCGTCGACGAGCTGGATTCCGAGGTCGGCGAGGCGGGCGGCGACGTCGATGACGTCATCGATCCCGACCGTGCTCGTCATGATCACGACAGCACCGGCGGTCAGCGACGAGGCGATCCCGGCCGCGCCGAAGAGCACCTCCCGCAGCTGCTCGCCGTTGCGGACCGCCAGCAGCACGGCATCCGCCCCGACCACGGCGCTCGCGGCGCTGGTGTGCGGCGTGATGCCGGCGGCTTCGGCAAGCTCGAGTCGAGCGGGGGCGATGTCGAAGCCGTTGACGTTGAGCTGGCTGGCCAGGCGCGTCGCCATGGGCAGTCCCATGGCGCCGAGTCCGAGCGCGGCGACGGTGTAGGGGGTCGACGTTGACATGGTTTCTCTTCTCGTGAGGTTCAGACCGCGACGGGCACGGAGGTGTGGGAGAGGATGCGGACGACGTCGGCGAGCGACTCGTCGTCGCCGACATTGCCGGCGAACACGATGTACGGAATGCCCTTCGCGGGGCCGTCGACCGGCTCCCACAGCGACACGAGCCCGGGAAGCATGGGGCCGCGCACGATCGCGTGGCGAATGCTCAGGCCGTGAGCCGCGACGTCGCTCGAGGTGATGCCGCCCTTCGCGATCACGAAGCGCGGCGGGCGCGCCGCGAGCACGCGCTGCACCAGATCGACGACGGCCGCCGAGACGCGGCGTGAGATCTCGAGGCTCTCGTCCGCGCTGTCGCTGCGCCGCAGCAGGCGGCTGGTGTGGACGACCACGTCGCCCTCACCGAGGCTTGCGACGATGTCGGCGACGAGACCCGCGAGGTGGCCCTCGGCGGCCTTCTCGTCGAGAACGCGCTCGACGTCGATCTCGGCGATGCGCGCCAGTGGCTGACGAGCGGTGAGCCGGTCGAGCTGACGGGTCGTGAGGCCCACGTGCGAGCCCACGACGATGAGGCCCCCGACGGCGGCCGAGCCGGCGTCGCCGTAGACATCGGCCGCGGTCAGCGGCGCGTGCGGCGCCTGGCCGACACGGGCCCGCACGAACGGCGGGCCGACCCGGTAGAGCAGGTTCTTGCCGGCGGCCTCGGCGGCGGCGAGACCGAGTGCGAGGGCGCGCAGGTCGTTCTCCGTGACGATGTCGACCACGACAGGCGCCGAGTCGCGGAGCCCGGCCAGCACCTCGGCGATGCCCTCGGCTCCGCCGCGCACGATGTCGAGGGTGAGAGCGGTGACGCCGTCGGCCTTCCAGCGACCGGCCGACTTCTCTTCGACGTAGGCGCGCAGGTCCGAGTGCGTGAAGCCGAAGGTGGCGTCTCGCGCGAACTCGGTCTCGGCGACCGGGGTGAGGCCGTCGGCGGTGCGCATGTAGTGGACGGAGTCGATGGTGATCCGGCCCGCATCCGGGAACGCCGGCACGATGATGACGGCGTCGACGGCGCGACCGGTGACGTCGAAGGAGGTGGCCGCAAGGACATCCGTCTCGAGCGGGTAGTGCCCGCGCAGCGTCGAGTCGCTGCGGCTCGCGAACGAGACCGTCACACCGCTGCGCTCGGCGGCGGCCAGCGCATTGACGACGATCTGCTGGTTGCGCTCGGCCGCGGTGTCTTCGGCGAGGCTGCGCGTGTTGGTGAGCACGTAGACGGCGGGGGCATTCTGGCCGAAGGCCCAGGCGAAGTCGTCGGGCTCCCAGGATGTGAGCACCGGCAGGTCGGCGACCGACTGCGTGCCAGTGGGGTCGTCATCGAGGACGACGAGCACGGATGCGTCAGCGACTGCCTGATCGGCGACCCGTTGCGGATCGATCTCCGTCTCGCGGGGATACCCGGCGAGGAGGTCGTGCTCGGTGACCATCACATACTCCCTTGTAGTCTGATGTCAGACATCTTACATTCGGGGTCCGCGAAGTCAAGCCCGGCGCCGAAGCACCGGATCGAGACGGCCCGAGTCCGCCGGCGGGGAGCCCTAGGAGTTCGCGAGCACGTAGTGCCGCAGATCGTCCGAGGTCTGCGTCATGTGCGCATCCATCGCGATGCGCGCCCGCTCCGGATCTCCCGAGGCCACGGCCTCGAGCACGGCGGCGTGCTGGGCGATCGCGTTGGCCTGGATCTGGGGAACGGCCGAGGTCTGCTCGCGCTTCTCCCGCATCACGCGCGCCAGCGGATCGAAGATGACCCCGACGAACACGTTGCCGGTCGCGCGGAAGATGACGTCATGGAAGGCGATGTCGGCCGCGACGAACGCCTCGAGGTCGCTTCCCTCGTGCGCCTGGCGCATCTCGGAGAGGTGCCGTTCAAGCGCGGCCACGTCCGCCTCCGTGCGACGCGTCGCCGCCAAGGCGGCAGATCCGGTCTCGATCATGCGGCGCACCTCGACCAGCTGCAGCGAGGTCTCGCCCTTGTCGGCGCCGTGCGATGCCATCCGCAGCACCGGCGCGACGTCGGTCCACTGCGAGACCGGCGTCACATAGGTCCCGCGCCCGGGGACGACCCGCACGACGTTCTGCGCCTGGAGAGTCTTGAGCGCCTCGCGCACGGTCATCCGGCTGACGTCGTAGGTGTCGCACAGCACCGCCTCCGTCGGCAGCGCATCGTCCACGGCGAGCTCGCCGCTGACGATCTGGTCCAGCAGCGCATCAGCGACCACGCTCACCAGAGATTTCCGTGCCACTGCCTGCCACCTCCCGCCCGCCGGTCGAATCGCGCCCAGTGTATCTGCGGCATCCTCACACCGGTTCGCGCGCGCCGAGTCGCGATCAATACACTCGGGTTGCGCCGGGGCCGCGCCCGGATCGACTCACGAGAGGAGCACCGATGCTCAAAGGAATCGACCCGCTGCTGGACGGGGAGCTGCTGCGCACCCTGGATCAGATGGGGCACGGCGACCAGCTCGTGGTCGTCGACTCGAACTACCCGGCGGCGGCGACCGGGCGTCCGGTGCACCGGCTCGGCAAGGTCGGGGTCGATGAGGCGATCGCCACGATTCTTCAGGTATTCCCGCTAGACACGTTCCTGACGCACCCGCTGGAGCGCATGGAGGTCGACGGGAACCCCGCCACCACCACGCCGGCGCACGACGCCGCGCTCGCCGCGGCTCGCTCCTCGCACCCGAACGAGCTCGAGTGGGGTGTGATCCCGCGCCTCGACTTCTACCGGCGCGCCGGCGACGCCTACGCCGTCGTGCACACCCTCGACCCGCGGCCGTGGGGCTGCATGATCCTGCACAAGGGCGTGATCGTCGGCGACTGAGTCGTCGCGCAGCACCAGCCGGGCGGATCGGGGCGCAGGTTCGCGCGCCCCCAGCCACGGTCAATAGACTCGGAACGAGCCGGAACCCACCTACGCCGGCCTCGCACGAGGAGAATCCACCATGCCCGTCGCAACGCCGGAACAGTACGCCGAGATGCTCGACACCGCCAAGGCGAAGGGCTTCGCCTTCCCCGCGATCAACGTGTCGTCGTCCTCGACCATCAACTCCGTCCTCCAGGGACTCACCGAAGCCGGATCCGACGGCATCATCCAGGTCACGACCGGTGGCGCCGACTACTTCGCCGGCCAGAGCGTGAAGGCCCGCGCCTCCGGCGCACTCGCGTTCGCCGCCTTCGCGACCGAGGTCGCCAAGAACTACCCCATCACGGTCGCCCTGCACACCGACCACTGCCCGAAGGACGCGCTCGGCGGATTCGTCGAGCCGCTCATCGCGGCCTCCGAGGAGCAGGTGAAGGCGGGCGGCAACCCGATCTTCCAGAGCCACATGTGGGATGGATCCGCGGTGCCGCTCGACGAGAACCTCAAGATCGCGCAGGACCTCCTTCCGCGCATGAAGGCCATCAACTCGATCCTCGAGGTCGAGATCGGCGTCGTCGGCGGCGAAGAGGACGGCGTGCAGCACGAGGGCAGCAACGAGGCCCTTTACACGACCCTCGGCGACGTGACCGCTGCGGTCGAGGCGCTCGGCCTCGGCGAGCAGGGCCGCTACATCGCCGCCCTCACCTTCGGCAACGTGCACGGCGTCTACAAGCCGGGCGGCGTGAAGCTGCGCCCCGAGCTGCTCGGCGAGATCCAGGCCGGCATCGCCGCCAAGTACGGCACCGGCCCGAAGCCGCTCGACCTGGTCTTCCACGGCGGCTCCGGCTCGACGGACGCCGAGATCGCCGAGGCGGTCGCCAACGGCGTCATCAAGATGAACATCGACACCGACACGCAGTACGCGTTCACGCGCTCGATCGCCGACACGATGTTCAAGAACTACGACGGCGTGCTCAAGGTCGATGGCGAGGTCGGCAACAAGAAGGTCTACGACCCGCGCGCCTGGGGCAAGCTCGCCGAGTCGGCGATGGCCGCGCGCGTCGTCGAGGCCACCCGCCAGCTCGGCTCGGTCGGCAACGCGATCTCGCGCTAGACCTCAGCACGAGCAGCACAACGGGCGGCCTTCGGGCCGCCCGTTGTCGTTAAGCCCCGGAGGTCGCGAGCAGTGGGGCCAGGCCCGGATCGATCAGCATGATCGCCGTCATCGCGACGACGACGGCCAGGATGGCGACGACACCCGCGACGAGCGGAACCCAGAAGGCTCGGCGGCGGGCGCGCAGCCGGGTGACCGAGACGCCGAGCGCGACGAGGAACAGCACGATCCACACGCCGAGCAGAATCCGCCCGCCGATCAGGGTCGGCTCGCCGAGCTGGACGTCGCTCAGGTCGACGCCGAGGTCGGCGGGCATCGCCGCGAACGACTGCGCGAGCTCGCGGTCCAGATTCCAGAACGCGGGAATCGACGTGATCACGTTCCACAGCCCGACCATCAGCAGGGCGATCGTCACGGGCGGATCCCAGCGCAGCGGCGGACGCGCGGGCCGCTCATCGCTCGGCCAGCTGCTCGAGCGCTCGGTCGGCGAGGGAGACGGGACGGGCGGTGGTGCGGGCTCGCTCCCGGGCACCGGGCGTCCGGTGATCCGCGCCACCTCCTCCGGCGTCGCGTACTCGCCGTACTGCGGGGCGGGCCGCGACGCGGGCGGGGTCTCGGAGTTGTCGCTCATCAGGCGGTGCGCGCGCGACCGCCGAGGCCCCGCGCGTCCTTCTCGCCGCTCGGCGCGGTGCGCAGCTCCTTCGGAAGCGAGAACATGAGGTCCTCCTCGGCGGTGCGCACCTCCTCGACCGTGTCGAAGCCAGCCGCGGCAAGGTCTTCGAGCACCTCGGCCACAAGCACCTCGGGCACGCTGGCTCCGCTCGAGACCCCGACCGAGGCGACGCCCTCGAACCACTCCGGGCGCATCTCGTCGGCGTAGTCGATGCGGTAGGCGGCCTTGGCCCCGTGCTCGAGCGCGACCTCGACGAGTCGCACCGAGTTGGAGCTGTTGGCGCTGCCGACGACGATCACGAGGTCTGCGCCGGGCGCGACCTTCTTGATCGCGACCTGGCGGTTCTGCGTGGCGTAGCAGATGTCGTCGCTCGGCGGATCCTGCAGGTTCGGGAAGCGCACGCGGAGGCGGCGCACCGTCTCCATGGTCTCGTCGACGCTCAGCGTGGTCTGCGAGATCCACACCAGGTTGTCGGGGTCATCCACCTGGATGGTGTCCGCGTCCTCGGGGGTTCCGACCAGGATCGTGCGCTCGGGGGCGTGCCCCATGGTGCCCTCGACCTCTTCGTGACCGGCGTGGCCGATCAGCAGGATCTGCTTGTTCTGGCCTGCGAAGCGAGTCGCCTCGCGGTGCACCTTCGTCACCAGCGGGCAGGTGGCGTCGATCGCCTGCAGCTCGCGATCGGCGGCCGCCTGGACGACCATCGGGGAGACGCCGTGGGCGCTGAAGACGAGATGCGAGCCGGGCGGCACCTCGTCGACCTCGTCGACGAAGATCGCGCCGCGCTGCTCGAGCTCGCTCACGACGTGCACGTTGTGCACGATCTGCTTGCGCACGTAGACGGGAGCGCCGTAGTGGTCCAGGGCCTTCTCGACGGCGATCACGGCACGGTCGACCCCGGCGCAGTAGCCACGGGGAGCCGCGAGCAGAACGCGCTTGGTGCCCTCGACGCTCAGGTTGGGCAGCGGTTCGCGGCGAACGCGTTCGCGGGGAGGCTCGAGAGTGACGCCGAGCGCGCCGTTCGTGATGGAGGACACGCCCCGATTCTACGGGGGCGAGTTCCCCCGCGCCTGGGGAGACCCCGGTCACAGTCCGCCGCGAGCGGTACCCTGACGGCGATGACCGATCCCACCGCCCCCGCCACCGCCGAAGCGCCTTGGCCCGTCGCGCGACTCTCGCACGAGCTCAAGGGCTACATCGACCGTCTCGGCACGGTGTGGGTCGAGGGCGAGATCACGCAGTGGGGCGTCTCCGGCGGCAACGTCTACGGCAAGCTCAAAGACCTCGGCATGGATGCCACGGTCAGCTTCACCGTGTGGTCGTCGACGCGCGCCAAGCTCACCTCCGACTTCGCCCAGGGCGACCGCGTCATCGCGCTCGTCAAGCCCAACTTCTGGGTCAAGGGCGGCACCTTGACCATGCAGGTCTACGAGCTGCGCCACGTCGGACTCGGCGACCTGCTGGAGCGGCTCGAGAAGCTGCGCCGGAAACTCGCCGATGAAGGTCTGTTCGCCGCGGACCGCAAGGTGCGCCTGCCGTTCCTGCCGCAGCGCATCGGCCTGGTCACCGGCAAGGACTCCGACGCCGAGAAGGACGTGCTGCGGAACGCCCAGCTGCGCTGGCCGGAGGTGCGCTTCCGGGTCGTGCACGCGGCGGTGCAGGGCGATCGGGCCGCGGGCGAGGTGTCGGCCGCGATCCGCGCACTGGATGCGGATGCCGAAGTCGACGTCATCATCGTCGCCCGCGGCGGCGGCGACTTCCAGAACCTGCTGGTGTTCAGCGATGAGCAGCTGGTGCGCACCGCCGCCGCGTGCGTGACGCCGCTCGTGAGCGCGATCGGCCACGAGGCCGACCGACCGCTGCTCGACGAGGTCGCCGACCTGCGCGCCTCGACGCCGACCGATGCCGCGAAGCGGGTCGTGCCGGATGTCGCCGAGGAGCTGGCGCGCGTGCAGCAGGCGCGCGCACGCATCGCGATGCGGGTGACCGGACTGATCACGCACGAGATCGACCGCATCGGCCAGCTGCGCTCGCGGCCGGTGCTCGCCGACCCGCGCACCCTCGTCGACTCGCGCGCCGAGGAGCTGACGCGCTGGGTCGCGCGCGGGGCGGAGCTGATGGACTACCGGATCGAGCGAGCCCAGCTGCGCACCGCCGAGCTGGTCGGGCAGCTGCGCGCCCTGTCGCCGAAGCGCACGCTCGAGCGCGGCTACGCCATCGCGCAGCGCGCGGATGGTGCGATCCTGCGCGCCGCCGACCAGGCCGCGCCCGGAGACCACCTCGTGCTGACCCTCGCCGACGGACGCGTCTCCACCACCGTTGACGAGGCGGCGAACGAGGGCGCCTCCCGCGATTAGAGTGGGAGTCGTGGCCGACACTTCTCCCCCGGACGTCGCCGCGCTGAGCTACGAGCAGGCGCGCGACGAACTTGTCCGTGTCGTGACCGAGTTGGAGCAGGGCTCCGCGACCCTCGAAGAGTCGCTCGCCCTGTGGGAACGCGGCGAAGCGCTCGCGCGCCGCTGCGAGGAGTGGCTGCTCGGCGCGAAGGCACGGCTCGACCAGGCCCGTGCCGCGGCCGAGGACGCCACCTCGTGAGCAAGTACCCCACGCACGACGAGCAGGGCCGGCCGATCGTCGCGGAACTCGGTCGCGCCGAGACCCCCGAGGAGACGGCGGCACGCAAGGCCGCCGCCACGGCGCGGCACCGCGGCAACCGCTCGGTGTTCAGCCTGATCTTCGCGCTCCTGGCCTCTTTCGGCATCGTCGCCTTCCTCGTGCTCGTCGTCGTTCGTCCCGACGCGGGGCCGACGCAGCAGCCTGTCGACTATCTCGCCGCCGCCGACGACGCCCAGCCCGCGGTCGATGAGCCGCTGATCGCCCCGGTCGTTCCCGCCGAGTGGTACTCCAACCGCGCCCGACTCGCGACCGACACCGCCGACGATGTGGTCCGCTGGGAGATCGGCTTCGTGACCGCCGAGGCCCAGTACCTCGCCATCACGCAGGGCATCGCCGCGAACCCGTCCTGGGTCGCCGAGCAGGTCGTGGATGCCGCGGCGGGCCCCACCGTTCGCCTCGGCGGGCTCGACTGGATCAGCTACGACCGGCGCGACGTCGACGACCCGGGCAACGTGGAGTTCGCGCTCGTGACCGAGATCGACGGCTCGACCGTGGTGATCAGCGGCACCGCCGACGACACCGAATTCGCAATCCTGGCGGAAGCCATCGGCAAGGAGGTTCTCCCGTGACGATCGAACGACGCACCCCGGCCCAGGTCTGGCGCGAGATGGCGCGCGGCAACGAGCGCTTCGTCGCCGGCACGCCGCTGCACCCGCGTCAGGACGCCGAGCACCGCCACGAGCTCGCGGGCGGTCAGGCTCCGAACGCCGCGCTCTTCGGCTGCAGCGACTCGCGTCTCGCCGCCGAGATCATCTTCGACAAGGGCCTCGGCGACCTGTTCGTCGTGCGCAACGCGGGTCAGGTGGTCTCCGCCTCGGCGATCGCCTCGCTCGAGTACGCCGTCGCCGTGCTGGGGGTCTCGCTCATCGTCGTGCTCGCGCACGACGCGTGCGGCGCCGTGCAGGCGGCGATCGACCTCGACAACCCCGAGACGGGCCCGATCCCGCCGCACATCGCCGGCCACATCGCGCCGATCCGCCGCGCCGTGCGCGCCATCGAATCGCGCGACGCCGAGCAGGTCGGGCGCGAGCACCTCAACAACACGGTGGCCGGCCTCGTCGCCGACTCCGAACTCATCTCCGACGCCATCGCCGCGGGTACGCTGGCCGTGGTCGGAGCGAACTACCGACTCGATGAGGGCCGCGTCGACGCGGCCTTCGTCGTGGGGTCGATCGACCCCGCCTAGACGCCACCGCAGACCGAATCCGCGAGCCTGAAAGGCAGCACACCGCCGTGACCAACGAAGAGTTCCGCATCGAGCACGACACGATGGGCGAGGTGCGCGTTCCGGCCTCCGCGCTGTACCGCGCGCAGACTCAGCGCGCCGTCGAGAACTTCCCGATCTCCGGATCCGGCCTCGAGCCCGCGCAGATCGTGGCGCTCGCCCGCATCAAGCGCGCCGCCGCGATCGTGAACCACGAGCTCGGCAACCTCGACGAGGGCATCTCGGGCGCGATCGTCGCGGCCGCCGACGAGATCATCGCGGGTCAGCACCACGAGCACTTCCCGGTCGACACCTACCAGACCGGCTCCGGCACCAGCTCGAACATGAACATGAACGAAGTGCTCGCGACGCTCGCGACCGCCAAGCTCGGCTCGCCGGTGCACCCCAACGATCACGTCAACATGTCCCAGTCCTCCAACGACGTGTTCCCCACCTCGGTGCACCTCGCCGTCACGGGCGCGCTACTCGGTGAGCTGATCCCCGCGCTCGACCACCTCGCCGTCGCGCTGGAGGCGAAGGCGGAGCTGTGGAAGACGGCGGTGAAGCCCGGCCGTACCCACCTGATGGATGCCACCCCGGTCACGCTCGGCCAGGAGTTCGGCGGCTACGCCCGCCAGATCCGCCTCGGCATCGAGCGCGTGCAGTCGGCGTTGCCGCGCGTTGCGGAGGTTCCCCTCGGCGGCACCGCGACGGGCACCGGCATCAACTCCCCCGCGGGCTTCTCGCAGAAGGTCATCGCCGAGCTCGCGAGCTCGAGCCAGCTCCCGATCACCGAAGCCCTCGACCACTTCGAGGCCCAGGGTGCGCGCGATGGGCTCGTCGAGGCCTCCGGCGCGCTGCGTGTCATCGCGGTCAGCCTCACCAAGATCTGCAACGACCTGCGCTGGATGGGCTCGGGCCCCAACACCGGCCTCGGCGAGCTGGCGATCCCGGATCTGCAGCCCGGCTCGTCGATCATGCCCGGCAAGGTCAACCCGGTCATCCCCGAGGCGGTGCTCATGGTCGCGGCGCGTGTCATCGGCAACGACGCGACGATCGCCTGGGCGGGCGCCTCCGGCAGCTTCGAGCTCAACGTCGCCATTCCCGTCATGGGCACGGCGCTGCTCGAGTCGAACCGCCTGCTCGCCAATTCGATGCGCGCGCTCGCCGACAAGACGATCGACGGCCTCGAGGCGAACCTCGACCGCGCGGCCGCCCTCGCCGGCATGTCGCCGTCGATCGTGACGCCGCTCAACAAGTTCATCGGCTACGAGAACGCGGCCAAGATCGCCAAGCACGCGGTCAAGCAGGGCATCACGGTGCGCGAGGCGACGCTCGACCTCGGCTTCGTCGAGCGCGGCGAGCTCACCCTCGAGCAGCTCGACGCAGCGCTCGACGTGCTGAGCATGACCCACCCCGGGTAGTCACACCCGCCTGCCCTTCGGCCTCATGTCGTCAACGCGGCGTTCGCTCCCGCCTGTCGCGGTGCCGCCGGGGCTGCCAGAAGCATGGCGCCCATGCCGACCAGAACGCCCAGAAGCATCAACAGCCTCCCCGCGACACCGGCATCGCCGCCGTCGGTGACGAAGGTGTCGGCGATGCCCATTCCCATGCCGAATCCGGCGACCCACACCGAGAACGACGTCACCGAGATCGTGACCAGCGCCAGCAGCACGAGGCGACGCCTCGAGCGCCCGCGCCGCAGCGCGGGTGCGGGCACGACCGCGAACGCCACCACGGCGAGCGCCGCGAGGACGGCCGACGCGCCCCACGCGATGAGAATCACGGGGCTCGGGGTCTCGTTCGCCGCGGCGAGCCCGGCGTAGATCTCGTCGAGCGTCAGACCCGGCAGTTTGGCGATCGGGCTCCACACCAGCACGTGCAGCACCCCCAGGGCGACGATCAGCGCAACCGCGAGGACGGTTCCCGCTCCCACCCCCCACCGCGCCACCGCGGTGACCGCGGTGCCCCTCGCCGGCACCAGCGCGAACACGAGGATGAGGGTCCCGACGAGAAGGATCGGAAACCCGAGCACCAGCAGGGCAAAGGCGGCGAACGCCGCAAGCCCCACCCCGACGGCCACCACCATGGCCACCGCCGCCACCGCGAACGCGAGCATCGGGGGAAGCGGGAGCACTGTCGCCGCAGCCACCATGAGGGTCAGCAGACCGACGGCGACCAGAGTGGCGACGGCAGCCGTCGCAAGCACGACGACGGGCGAGGTGTCGCCACGAGTGTCGAAGGCACCGGCGACGAACAGTCCGAGCGCGGGAATCGTCCCCAGTCCGAGGACGACGAGTCCCCAGTGCGCACGCCGCGCCGCGAGCGCGGGCCGCGTCATTCCGCTCACGGCGGGGTCGCTGCGTGACAGGGTGAGGGCGAACGCCGCGGCACCCCACGCCACGTCGCTGCGCGCGATTCCCGCTTCGCTCGCGCCATCGAGATCGGCGAGCCACTCCTCGCGGTGCCGTTCACGGATCGCTGCGGGCAGCGTGGCGGCGACGCCCCGCACGAGGCGCTCGGCGGCACTCATGCGAGCGCTCCACGAGCGCTCGGTCCCGTCGCGCGACGCCGGTGTGACGCTACGGCGCTCTGCGCGGCCGCGGCGCCGTCCGCCGTGAAGGAGTACAGGCGTCGTCGCGGGCCCGATCGTGCCGTCTCAGCCTCCCATTCCGACGCCACCCAGCCCAGTCGCTCCAGGCGTTCCAGAATCGGATAGACCGTGCCGGCCGGCCGGCCACTCTCGGCGACGACCCTGAGGCCCCAGGTCGCGGTCGACTCCGCCAGAAGCACCGAAAGAACATCAATGGTGGCGGTCGTGACTCTGCTGAGCGGCTCCATCCCGCAAGTCTATCTATATAGACTTAGGGGCAATCTTGGACGGTAGATCTGAAAGACGGCTTCATGTTGCCGCGGGAGGGCGCGCGGGCGATTACCGTTAGCGCGTGAGGACTCTCAGTTACAACCTCGAGAAGCACAAGGCGAGCGGCGAGCTCGTCGAGCTTGCCGAGAAGCTGGATCTTGACTTCCTGTGCCTGCAGGAGGCCGACACCCTCGCGCTGCCCGACGAGCTGGGACCGATGCATCTCGCCGAGGCGACCCAGCGCAATCGGCTCGGCCTGGCCATCTACCACCGCAAGGATCGGTTCGAGGCGCAGGCCTCGCAGGCCTTCGCCCTGAAGAAGTCGCTGCACGACCGGGTCGCCCGCCCGGCCGCGGAACGGCTGCTCGCCAGCCGCATGCTCGACACCGAATCCGGCCGGGAGTTCATCGTCGCGTCGTTCCACGCCGCCCCGCTCACGGCACTCAACTCGCTGCGGCGCGCGCAGATCGCCGCGGCGCACGCGCAGATCGAAGAGCTCGGTCCGGAGCTGCCGCACCTCATGGTGGGCGACTACAACTACCCGATCTTCAAGAACTCCCTGAGCAACCGCATCGCCAAGTCCGGCTACGACCTGTCGCTGAGCGATTCACTCACCTACACCCGCTACAAGTTCTTCCGCGGGCACTTCGACTTCGCCACCTCGGCGCGGCTCTCGATCGACAGCGTCACGACCCTTCCGCAGGGCGCCTCTGACCACATGGCGATCCTGGTGACGTCGAAGCTGCCCGAGAGCGACGAGCAGCACGTCATCCGGGCGGCCCGGCCGCAGCCTCGGGGCCGAGCGAACGGCTGGTTCCGCTCGGCCCGCTGAGGTCGAGAGCCGCTCAGGCGACCTGGTTGCCCTCCAGCAGCTCGGTCACCAGAGCCGCGATCGCGCTGCGCTCGCTGCGGGTGAGCGTGATGTGCGCGAACAGCGGGTGCCCCTTGAGCGTCTCGATCACGCTCGCGACACCGTCGTGGCGCCCCACCCGCAGGTTGTCGCGCTGGGCGACATCGTGGGTGAGCACGACCCGCGAGTTCTGGCCGATCCGGCTGAGCACCGTGAGCAGCACGTTCCGCTCCAGCGACTGCGCCTCGTCGACGATCACGAAGGCGTCGTGCAGCGACCGGCCGCGGATGTGGGTGAGCGGCAGAACCTCCAGGATGCCGCGCTCCACGACCTCCTCGAGCACGTTGTCCGAGACCAGGGCGCCGAGCGTGTCGAACACCGCCTGGCCCCACGGGTTCATCTTCTCGTCCTTGTCGCCCGGGAGGTATCCCAGCTCCTGGCCGCCGACCGCGTAGAGCGGGCGGAACACCATGATCTTGCGGTGCTGCTGCTTCTCGAGCACCGCCTCGAGGCCCGCGCACAGGGCGAGCGCGCTCTTGCCGGTGCCCGCGCTGCCGCCGAGCGAGATGATGCCAACCTCCGGGTCGAGCAGCAGATCGATCGCCAGGCGCTGCTCGGCGCTGCGGCCGTGCAGGCCGAACACGTCCTGGTCGCCGCGGACGACCTTCAGCTCGCGCTCACCCGTCACCCGGCCGAGCGCCGAGCCGCGCTCCGAGGTGATGACGAGGTTGGTGTTGATGGGCATGTCGGCGACGAGCTTGGTGGTGAGCGTGTCGGCGTCGTACAGGTCGGCCATCTGCTCGCCCGAGACGGCGATCTCGGCCATGCCCGTCCAGCCGGAGTCGACGGCGAGCTCGGCGCGGTACTCCTCGGCCGCGAGGCCGATGGAGGACGCCTTGACGCGCAGCGGCAGGTCCTTGGAGACGACCACCACATGCAGCCCCTCGGCCGCCAGGTTCGAGGCCACCGCCAGGATGCGGGAGTCGTTGTCGTTCAGCTGCAGCCCGGAGGGCAGCACCGACATGTTGGAGTGGTTGAGCTCGACGCGCACCGAGCCGCCGGCGTCGCCCACCGCGATCGGGAAGTCGAGGCGCTCATGCTCGACGCGCAGTTCGTCCAGCAGCCGCAGGGCCTGCCGCGCGAAGTAGCCGATCTCCGGATCGTGGCGTTTCGCCTCGAGTTCGGTGACGACGACCACCGGCAAGACGACGGCGTGCTCCGCAAAGCGGTAGATCGCCTTCGGGTCGCTGAGCAGGACGGAGGTGTCGAGCACGTACGTGCGCTCCCCCTGCTTCTGCGACGTTGCGGTGAGCTGCTGGTGCTGGGGGTTGTCGAGCGCTGGCACATCCACTCCATCCCCAAGCGCCCGGGGGCACCTGGATCCTGTGAGCGAAACGGCCACAAACCTCGCGGAACGAACTTATAGGTGGCCGTTCCGATCAGACGCCGTGTCTGATGCTCTGACGCTATGCCCGTTCGTGAGACGGCCGTGTTTCGACACGCGCGAGGAGTGTTACGAACGGGTGAACGCTCCCCCGAGGGTCGACGCGTGAGCGGCCAGCTCAGCCCGGAGTCGCAGTCGAGAACGACAGGAACGCCGAGCGGAGCATCGCGAGCGTCTCGTCGTTCGTCGTCGCGTGAGCGCTCAGCCGCACCCGACCGCCGCCGACCGCCGCGCTGACACCGTGATTGTGCAGCGCCGCCGCCAGCACCGTGAGGTGCTCGGGCTCGGGCTCCACCACGACGATCCCCGCGCGCTCGTGCTCGGCGCGCGGCGACACCACCGGCACGGCGAACTCGTCGGCGAGGTCGATCAGGCGCGATACCTTCTCGTCGACCTTCGCTCCGATCGCGGCGACGCCGACCCGATCGATCTCCTCCAGTGCCGCCGACAGGCGGGCCTGGGCGAGCGGGTCCGGGTCGCTCAGCCCGAACGCGCGCGCACCGCGCACCGGCGCCGGCACCTCGTTCGGCTCCTCCTGGGTGTTGCCGTTCGGGACGTATCCCGTCCAGACCGGGGTCAGCTGGTCCAGGGCGCGTTCGCTGAGCACCATGAAGCCGGTGCCCCAGCCCGCCCGAACCCAGGTGCGCCCGCTGCCGACCACGACATCGGCCAGCTCGTACGGCGCGTCCACGACGCCGAAGCCCTGCATCACGTCCACGATCAGCAGTCGGTCGCCGATCACCTGACGGATGCCCTCCAGGTCGACGAGGTAGCCGGTGCGGAAGTCGACCAGGCTCAGCGCGACCGCGGTGATCGAGTCGTCGAGCTGCTCGCGCAGGTTTCCCGGGGTGATGCGGCCGTGATCCGTCTCGATCCAGCGCGGGGTGAGCACCCCCAGCGCATCCGCGGCGCGCTGGGCGGCGAAGGTCAGGCCCGGGTAGTCCGCAGGCGACAGCGCCACGCCGCCGGTGACGCCGAACATCGCGTGCATGAGGCCTTGGCTCGTGTTGGGCTGATCCGAGATCTGATCCGCCGGAACACCGACGAGCGCGGAGACGGCATCGCGCATCCGCACGTCGAGCGCGCGCAGCGCCTCGAAAGCGCCGAAGCGGGCGTGCGAGAGCAGCCCGAGGTGCGCGGCGAGCTCGTCCTGCACCGCGGTGCCGATCGGACCGAGGTTCGCGAAGTCGAGGTAGCCGGGCTCGGTGTCAAAGCGTGCGACGTAGTCGTCGATGTTCATGGGGCCTCCTCGGGGAACCCTCCATCATTGCCCAAAACGCCGCTCACGGGTGGCGAAGTTGCGAAGAGCGCGCAGGAAGTCGACCTCGCGCATGTCCGGCCCCAGTGCCTCGACGAAGTAGAACTCGCTGTGCGCGCTCTGCCAGAGCAGGAAGTCGGAGAGCCGCTGCTCGCCCGAGGTCCGGATGATGAGGTCGGGATCGGGCTGACCCTGCGTGTACAGATGGTCGCCGATCAGCTCCGGCGTGAGCAGCTCGGCGAGGTCGTCGATGCTGCCGCCGTTCTTGCCGTGGGCGCGCACGATGCTGCGCATCGCATCCGCGATCTCGCGTCGGCCGCCGTAGCCGACCGCGAGGTTCACGTGGAGCCCGCCGTTGCCCGCCGTGCGGTCCTCCGCGGCGCGCAGCGTCGCGACGAGCGGCTCGGGCAGACCCTCGCTCGTGCCGACGTGCTGGATGCGCCAGTCGGCGGCGCGCGAGAGATCGTTGGCGAGATCGCCGATGATCTCGAAGAGCTGATGCAGCTCGTCATCGGGGCGGCCCGACAGGTTGTCGGTGGACAGCAGATAGATCGTCACCACGCGAATGCCCGCGTCGTCGCACCAGCTGAGGAACTCGCGCATCTTCTCGGCGCCCGCGCGGTGTCCGTGCGCGGCCGTCTCGAGCGCCCGCTCACGCGCCCAGCGACGGTTCCCGTCGACGATCATGCCGACGTGGTGCGGCGGGGCGGCGCCTTCGAGCTGGCGACGCAGTCGCCGCATGTACAGGCCGTAGAGGAACCCCCGGCCGGTCTTGCTCTGCCGCACAGTCACGACACCACGTTAGTCCGCTCGGGGCGGCCCGGCATCCAGCTTCGAGTTCACGTGAGGTTCTAGGATCGCGGCATGAGCCGCGCACCCCGCACCCCGAAACTCCCCGAGAGCGCGCTCTCGGCCGCGACGAAGCCGCTCGGCGACGGCACCGACCTGCCGAACATCCCGCTGCTCGACGACGCCACCGACCTGCACCAGTCGGAGGCGAAGCCCACCTGGCGAGGCTGGATCCACGCGGGCACATTCCCCCTCGCGATCGCGGCCGGCATCGTGCTCATCGTGCTCGCCGACGGCGCGGCGGCCAAGTGGAGCTCCGCCGTGTTCATGGCGAGCTCGCTGCTGCTGTTCGGCATCTCGGCGGTCTACCACCGGTTCAACTGGAGCCCCCACGTCAAGGCCGTCTTCCGGCGGCTCGACCACTCCAACATCTTCCTGCTCATCGCGGGCACGTACACCCCGCTGGCCATCAACGCGCTGCCCTACCCGAAGAGCGTCATCCTGCTCGCGATCATCTGGACCGGCGCGCTGCTCGGGATCGCCTTCCGCATCTTCTGGCTGAAGGCGCCGCGCATCCTCTACGTCGCGCTGTACATTGCGCTCGGCTGGGCCGCGATGCTCTACATCGTCGACCTCGTCAACGCCAACGTCGCCATGATGGTGCTCGTCGTCGTCGGCGGAGTGTCCTACACCGTCGGCGCCGTGTTCTACGCGCTCAAGCGCCCCAACCCGGTGCCGGGCGTCTTCGGCTTCCACGAGATCTTCCACTCGTGCACGGTGATCGCGTTCCTGTGCCACTGGACCGCGATCCTCCTCATTGTGCTGAATCCGGTGACGAGCTAGCCTCCGCCGCGGCTTCCGCCTCGAGCCGCTCGCGGATCTCGGTGCGATAGCGCAGGCGCCGCATCCGCCGCACCATGTCCAGCACCAGCAGAACGACCGCGATGATGAAGAGGAAGGTCACGACGAAGCCGATGACGCCGGGGGTGACGGCATTCTCGTCCACCTCGAAGCGGAGAGCGGGAACGCCCGTCACCGCGGAAAAAGTCCAGAACACGTCGTGCCTTCCCGAAACCGAATAGCCTGAGACCAGCTTATGACGACCGACCTGGATGCCCGATACGGCCGAACCCCCGCGCGCGCCCGCCAGCACCGCCTGATCGCGATCGCGGCCGGGATCGGCACCGCCGTGGTCGTGGGCGCGTGGGTGGTCTGGGCCGGGCTGTTCTCACCGGAGGCGACGCTCGAAACCCGCGACGTCGGCTACGACCTGGTCAGCGATGACGAGGTCGTGCTGCGCTTCGAGGTCTCCGTCACCCCCGGCGCCAGCGTGCGCTGCGCACTCGAGGTGCAGAATGAGCAGCACGCCATCGTCGGCTGGAAGGTCGTCGACCTGCCCGGCTCGGACACCTACACGCGGGTGTTCGAAGAGCGGATCATCACCTCGGAGCCCGCGGTCGTCGGCTTGATCTCCGAGTGCCGCCTGACCTAGTCTGAATCAACTCTCGCGCAGTATTCGGACCGGCCTCTGGCCGGTCTCGTTTGTTGAGGGAGCGTCTTCGTCCATTCGCGCACAGGAGAACCCGCATGAGCGACACCGCAGCAACCACGTGGCTGACGCAGGAGTCATTCGATCGACTCTCCGCCGAGCTGGAGCACCTCAGCGGCCCGGCCCGGGTCGAGATCGCCAAGAAGATCGAGGCGGCGCGCGAAGAGGGCGACCTCAAGGAGAACGGCGGCTATCACGCCGCCAAGGACGAGCAGGGCAAGATCGAGGCCCGCATCCGCCAGCTCACGCTGCTGCTGCGCACCGCGACGGTCGGCGAGCCGCCGGAGTCGACGGGCGTCGTCGAGACCGGCACCGTCGTCACGGCGAAGATCTTCGGCGAGGAGTCGAAGTTCCTGCTCGGCAACCGCGAGATCGCCGCCGATCAGGAGGACCTCGAGGTCTACCCGTCGTCGAGCCCGCTCGGCGCGGCCATCATGGGGCTGAAGGTCGGCGAGTCGACCACCTATACGGCCCCGAACGGCAAGCAGATCAGCGTCGAGGTCGTCGCGGTCGAGACCTACCGCGGCTGAAGATCCCTCGCGGTCGCGAGGAAGTGGATCTGCGGAAGCTGGTTAGTCGGCGCTACGCGTCGATGCGCGGCTCGTAGCCAGCGGCGCGCAGGTGATCGAGCACCAGTTCGGCGTGCTCGGCACCCCGCGTCTCCATGTGGATCTCGATCTCGACCTCGCTGATCTGCAGCCCGTAGCCGTGCCGCGTGTGCAGCACCTCGACGACGTTCGCGTTCGCGTCGGCGATGATCTCGGCGATGCGGGCCAGCTGTCCGGGGCGATCCGGCAACGGGATGTTGACCTTCAGGTAGCGCGCGGAGGCAGCGAGACCCCGGCTGATGACGCGTTCCATGACCATCGGGTCGATGTTCGCCCCGCTCAGCACGATCACGGTCGGACCCTCGACCTGGATCTTGCCGGAGAGCACCGCGGCGACGCCGACCGCGCCCGCGGGCTCGACGACCAGCTTCGCCCGCTCGAGCAGCATGACGAGCGCCTTCGCGGTCTCGTCGTCCTCGACCGTCACGACGCCGTCGACGGCGCGGCGGATGATCTCGAAGTTCAGCGCGCCGGGCCGCGCGACGGCGATCCCGTCGGCGATCGTCGGCGCGGTCGCCACGGTGACGATCTCGCCCGCCGCCAGCGACACCGGATACGGGGCCGCGTTGCTCGCCTGCACCCCCACGACCCGGACCTGGCGCCCGATGCTCGGGGCGAGCTGAGCGAAGGCGGAGGCGATCCCGGAGGCGAGTCCGCCGCCGCCGATCGGCACGATAACGTTGGCGACATCGGGCAGCTGATCCAGGATCTCGAGGGCGATCGTGCCCTGACCGGCGACCACATCCGGGTGGTCGAAGGGCGGGATCAGCACGGCGCCCGTGCGCTCGGCGAACTCGGCCGCCGCGTGCAGCGTCTCGTCGACGACGTGACCGTGCAGGACGACGTCGGCACCGTAGCCGCGAGTCGCCTGCAGCTTCGGCAGGGCGACGCCGATCGGCATGAAGATCGTGGCCTTGATGCCCAGCTCGCGCGCGGCCAGGGCGACGCCCTGCGCGTGGTTGCCGGCCGACGCCGCCACGACTCCGCGGGCGCGCTCGTCCTCGCTGAGTCGCGCGAGCCGGTTGTAGGCTCCTCGAATCTTGTAGGAGCCGGTCTTCTGCAGGCTCTCCGCCTTGAACCAGGTGGGGCTGCCGAGCAGTCCCGACAGGTAGCTCGAGTGCTCGAGCGGGGTGACGCTCACCACATCGGCGACGCGCTCCCGCGCCGCGCGGAAGTCATGAAGTGTCGGTCCCGGCATCGGCGGGATCGTCAGGTCGGGGGCGATCTGGTCGGTCATGAATGGGACTCCGTCGTCGGGCTCGGCGTCGCGTCCGCCGTCTTGGTGCGTCGCGTGCGGGCCGGCGTCGCGGAAGGCGGAAACAGGTCGCTCGCGCTGGGGTTCGGGTTCGTGCGCCACTCGCCACGGGCCAGGTAGCCGATCATGACGTTGGCCACCGCGACCACCGGCACCGCGAACAGCGCGCCCGCGATGCCCGCGATGAAGCCTCCGGTCGACACCGCGAGCACCACCGGCAACGGATGCACCTTCACCGCGGTGCCGATCAGGAACGGCTGCAGCACGTTGCCTTCAAGCTGCTGCACGCCGATCACGATGCCGAGCATGATGACGGCCGGGATCGGACCCAGGTAGATGAGCGCGATGAACACGGCGAGGGCGCCCGAGAGCACCGCTCCGACGATCGGGATGAACGAGCCGAGGAACACCGCGATGGCGATCGGGATGACGAGCGGGAAGCCGCCGAGGAACAGCCCGAGAATCCAGGCGCCGAGGCCGATGCCGATGGCGTCGATCGCGGCGACCAGGATCTGCACCTTGACGAAGGAGGTGAGCGTGATCCAGCCTGCCCCGCCCGCGCCGAAGACGGCGACGCGCGCCGGCCGCGGGAACAGTCGCACGATCCAGTCCCAGATCGCGCGACCGTCGATGAGGATGAAGAGCGTCGCGAACAGCGCGATGAGCGCGCCGGCGAGGATCTCGCCGAGGTCGCCGCCGAGACCCAGCGCGACGCTGACGATGGTGCCGATGTCGTCCTGGATCGTGGCGATCGCATCGTCGACGAAGCCGGTGATGTCCTCCTCCGACAGGCCGAGCGGCAGCTCGACCAGGAACTGCTCGAACTCGATGAACTTCGCGATCGTCTGCTCCTGCAGCGAGGGGAAGCCCGCCCGGACCTGCCAGACCACGATCGTGATCAGCCCCGCCACGACGGCGATGATCCCGACCTCGTTGACCGCCACCGCGAGCCACTTCGGCCAGCCGTGCCTCTGCAGGAAGTTCGAGAACGGCACCAGGAGCGCCGCCAGTAGCAGCGCGACCATGAGCGGGATGACGATCAGCCGGAGCTGGATGACGAGGAAGATGACGAGGGCGGCGACGGCCGCCACGACGAGGATGCGCCACGACCAGGCGGCCGCAGTGCGCATGCCGGGGCTCACCGCCTCGGCTCCGCTTCGTGGGGTGACCGCGCGCTCCGGGCTGTTCGACGCTTTCGTGGGCACCGGCCCAGTCTAGGACGCGCGCTCCGCGGGGGACGCGTCGGCGCCGCGGACGCGACTCGCGCTCACAGGCCCGCCCCGGAACGAGACGCGCACCGTCTCGCCGGGTTCGCGGCGATCCGAGACCTCATGCTGGACGGTGAGGACGAGTCCGTCCTCCAAGCGCACCGATGTTCGGCGCACCGAGCCCAGAAAGCTCGACGTGACGACGGTCGCGGCGATCCCCTCGGAACCGAAGAGCACGTCCTCGGGCCGTACGAGCGCGAGCACGAGCCCGTCCGACTGCGCGGCACCCAGCATGTCGAATTCGGTCCCGTAGGCCCGGATCACCCCGTCGGTGAGCTCCCCAGGGATCCGATTGCTCAGGCCGACGAAGTCGGCGACGAACGCCGACTGCGGGCGCGCGTAGAGCTCCTCCGGCGTCCCGATCTGCTCGATGCGCCCCTGGCTCATCACCGCGACGCGATCGGCGACGGCGAGCGCCTCCTCCTGGTCGTGCGTCACGAACAGAGTGGTGATGCCGAGCTCGGTCTGGATGCGTCGAATCTGATCGCGCAGGCTCACGCGCACCTTGGCGTCGAGCGCCGACAGCGGCTCATCGAGCAGCAGCACGCGAGGTCGGGTGACGAGAGCGCGGGCGAGCGCCACCCGCTGCTGCTGGCCGCCCGAGAGCTCGTGCGCATAGCGGTGCTCCCGTCCCACCAGCCCCACGAGCGCGAGCGATTCCATGGCGCGCTCGTGGCGCTCTCCCCGGGCGACCTTGCGCATCCGGAGTCCGTACTCGACATTCTGAAGCGCCGTCATGTGCGGGAACAACGAGTACGCCTGGAACACCATTCCCATGTCACGTCGGTTCGTCGGCTCGGCCTGGATATCCTCGCCGTCGACCAGGATTCGCCCCGCGGTGACGGCCTCAAGACCCGCGAGTGCACGAAGCGCAGTCGTCTTCCCACAGCCCGACGGCCCGAGAAGCGCCACGAATTCGCCAGGCTTCATCGCGAGCGAGAAGTGATCGAGCGCCCGAGTGCCGCCGTAGTCCTTGACCACGTCGACGAGCTCGACCGTGGTCGGCTCGGCGCGGAAGGCCGGCGCGACCGCCGGGGTGGACATGCTGTCGGTATTGACGGCGGTCATGATGATCTCCGGATCTGTCGCGCTGTGACGCGACCGAGAGTGAACAGCAGGACGAATCCGAACGCGAGCGCCAGCAGCGCGAAGATCACCGCGGTGAACGGATCCGCCTTCGAGACGAGAAGCAGCGCGGTCTGCAGGTTGGGGCGGTTCAGGAGCGACGCGATGGTGAATTCGCCCAGGACGACGGCGATCGTGATGAACGCGGCGGCGAGCAGACCTCGGCGCAGGTTCGGAAGCACCACCGTCCACATCGTCGAGAGCCAACTCGCGCCGAGCGAGCGAGCCGCCTCGGTGAGAGTCACCAGGTCGATCGCGACGAGGTTCGATTGGATGGCCCGATACGCGAAGGGCAGGACGATGATCCCGTAGGCGAACGCGAGCGACCAGACTCCGCTTCCGAACATCCGTGCCATCACCGAGAACACCGGTGCCAGTCCGACGACGATGACGATTGCGGGGATCGTGAGCGGGATGAGGCAGACGAACTCGAGCACCCGCCGAAGCCGGGGGAACCGCAGCTGCACGAGCACCATCGTCGGCACGAGCACGACGAACGAAATGAGCACCGTCAGGGCTGCCAGCAGCAACGAGTTGCCCACGCCCGTCCAGAGCGGACGGCTGTAGCTTGCGTCCAGTCCACCCGAGAAGACCTTCACCCAGTGGTCGAAGTTGTAGCCCCCCTCGAGCCCGCCGCGCAGCGTGAACTCGATCATGCCGAGAATCGGCAGGGAGAAGACGGCTCCGATGACGCTCAGCAGCACGATCTGCGTCGCGCGCGAGGCCCTGATCGTGACCCCGCCGACCCGGGCGCTCATCGCTGCCATCTCGTGGCGCGGCGCTCCAGCAGCGCGTAGAGCGACATCACCACCACCATCACGATGACCATTCCCAGAGCGAGCGAGCCGGCGAGGTTCGCTCGTCCGAGCACAGTCTCGCTCGTGAGCGCCGCTCGGATCTGCAGCGGCACGATCTGCGATCCCTGGCTGATCAGCGCCGCGGCCGTCGCATAAGACGAGAAGGCGTTCGCAAACAGCAGCAGGAGCGAGCCGATGAAGGAGGGCGCCAGCACGGGGAATCCAATCCGCATCCAGTAGTCGGCCCGGGTGCCGCCGAGCGTGGCGTTCGCTTCGGTCCACTGCGGGCGCAGGGCTTCGAGCGCGGGCAGGAAGACGATGATCATCAGGGGGACTTGGAAGTAGATGTAGGGCAAGATCAGGCCCGGCGTCTCGTAGAGCCAGACGCCGTCGGCGTAGATGTCGATGTCGAACTGCTCGCGCAGCGTCACCGTCAAGAGGCTCGAAGCGCCCATCGTCGCAATGAAAGCGAAGGCGAGCATGATGCCGCCGAACTGGGCGAGGACGCTGCTCGCCGAGTCGACCATGGTCCGCAGCAGACCGGTCGGGTTGGCGCCGATCAGCGCGTAGGAGGTGACGGCCCCGAGCACCGCGCCGATCACGGCGGTGAGACCAGATACCCAGATGGTGTTGCCGAAGACCTGCAGGATCACCGGGTCGAGAAGCGCTTCGACGTTCGACAGCGTCGGCTGGCCATCCGCATCGAAGAATCCGGTGCCGAGCGCAATCGCCGTCGGCAGCAGGAGAAACAGAAGAATGTACGCCGAGAAGGGGAGCAGCCCGAGGACCGCTCCCCTCCCCTGACGAGTCCTACTGGACAGCGGCGGCCCAGTTCTCGCCGAGCAGCGTGCCCGCAGCCTCGCTCTGGGCGGCGGTCGGAACGACCGTCGTCTCCGGCGTCGCGGGAAGCGCGTTCCACAGCGCCTCGTCGATCGTGCCCGCGGCGGCCATCGCGTCGGCGCGCACCGGGCGCGCTCCGCCCTTCAGCCACATGTTCTGCGCCTCGTCGCTGTACAGGAACTCCTGCCACAGGCGCGCGGCGGCCGGATTCGGCGCGTCGATGTTGATCGCCTGGTTGTAGTACCCGGCGTAGCCCGTCCCGGGCAGAACGACGATCTCCCAGTTGCGCTGACCCTCGAGCGAGTTCTTCGCGCTCAGCTGCAGGTAGTCCCAGTCGAAGGTGACCGCAACCTCGCCGGAGGCGATGGCCGGGGTCGTCACGTCGATCTTCAGGAAGTTGCCGGCGGCGTTCAGCTCCGAGAAGAAGTCGATGCCCGTCTGGAAGTCATCCAGCGCGCCGCCGTTCTGCACGGTCGCAAGTCCGACGGCTGCGAAAGCCGCGCCAGCCTGCGTCGGGTCGCCGTTGATCGCGACCTTGCCACGATACTCATCGCCGAGCAGGTCCTGCAGCGACGTCGGCGCCGCCACCGCATCGGGGTCGTAGCCGAGAGCCATGTACCCGCCGTAGTCGCCCACCCAGAGCCCGTTGGCCTCCTTGAGCGCGTCCGGGATGTCGTCCCAGGTCTGCACCTTGTACGGCGCGAACTGGTCGGTGTTCGCGAGCGTCACCGCGAGCCCCATGTCGAAGACGTCGGGAGCCGTGTCCTGACCCGCAAGATCCTTCGCAGCCTTGATCTCGTCGGCGCTCGATGCGTCCGGCGAGGCCTCGTTGATGGTGATCTCGGGGTACTTGGCAGCGAAGGCGTCCAGGATCTCGCCATAGTTCGCCCAGTCACGCGGAAGCGCGATGACGTTCAGCTGGCCTTCGGCGATCGCGGCCGCCTCGAGGTCGGCGAATGTGCCGAAGTCGGCAACGCTCGTCGCGGTCGCGGCGACATCGTCGCCTGCCTCCGCGGTGCCGGAACAACCGGCGAGACCGAGCGAAAGCGCCGCGACGGCACCGACACCGATCAGAGTGTGCTTGCGAAACACGTTTCCTCCGTAATCGTGACGCCGAGCGCCCGACCGAACGGCAGGCAGCTGTCCTCGGCGACGATCGAACGTTAGAAGCCGCCGCCAACCAGCAGAAGTGGAACAGGTGAACGCGGGGTGGCGGCTCGGTGTCCGCCCCGCTCACTAGGGTCGAGGTGTGCAGGATTCGCTCTCGCTCGCATCCGCGCGGCGCATCGCCTTGGCCGCGCAGGGCTTTGGCGTCCCGAGGCCCGCGACGGTCGGCACGCGCCAGCTGAACCTGCTGCTGGACCGCCTCGGCATCCTGCAGATCGACTCCGTCAACGTGCTCGAACGCAGCCACTACCTGCCCGTCTTCGCTCGGCTCGGCGGCTACGACAAGGAGCTGCTCGATCGGCTGACCCTGCGGCCGAAGGCGCGGTACCTCGAGTACTGGGCGCACGTGGCGACGTTCGTGCCGCGCGCCGACTGGCCGCTGTGGCGCTGGCGGATGGACGAGTGGCGCGCCCGGGCCGCCCGCAATCCCGACGGCTGGGCGAGCACCCACGGCGACATGCTCGCATGGGTGCGGGCCGAGCTCGCCGCGAACGGCCCGATGGCCGCGAGCGAGATGGAGCATGACGCGAACGTGCGCCGGGGTCCGTGGTGGGGCTGGAGCGACGTCAAGGAGGCGCTCGAGCACCTGTTCCTCGTCGGGGACGCCGCCACCGCCGGCCGCCGCGGCTTCGAACGCGTCTACGCACTGCCCGAGCAAATTCTGCCGACCGAGCTGCTCGACCAGGAGGTGTCGCGCGAGGACGCGCAGCGCGAGCTCGTCGCGCGCGCCGCTCGCGCCCACGGCATCGGCACCGTCAAGGACATCGGCGACTACTACCGGCTCTCCGTCGCCGACACGACACGGGCGCTGCACGGGCTGGAAGACGCGGGCGTCGTGCGTCAGGTCTCGGTCGAGGGCTGGGCGCGGCCGGCGTTCCTGCACACGGAGGCGCGCATCCCGCGTCGCATCGAGGCGACGGCGCTGCTCTCCCCCTTCGATCCCGTCGTCTGGGAGCGCGATCGAGCGCTGCGGCTGTTCGACTTCCACTACCGCATCGAGATCTACACGCCGGCGTCGAAGCGCGTGTACGGGTACTACACGCTGCCGGTGCTGGTCGACGACCGCCTCGTCGGCCGCATCGATCTGAAGAACGACCGGCAGGCGCGCGTGCTGCGCGTGCAGTCGGCCTGGCGGGAGCCGCACTCGCCCGCCGGCATCGAGCAGCGGATCGCCACCGAGCTGCGGGCGATGGCTGCCTGGCAGGGACTCGAGTCGATCACCGTGGCCGACCGCGGCGACCTCGCCCGCGATCTGGCTGGGGCGCTGGGGCTTGGCATGGCCTCACCCGAGTAGCGCCGAGGCTCGGCTAGAACTTCGTCGCGTTGTTGCGCAGGCGCGCAACCCGGTCCGGGATGGGCGGGTGGGTGGCGAACATCTTGGCGAAGAAGCCGGGCTTGTTGGGGTCGCTGATCCACAGGTGCGACATGCTCGTGTTGGTCTTCTGGACCGGGCGGCCGTACTCCTGCAGCTTGAGCAGGGCGCTCGCGAGCGCCTCCGGGTGGCGGGTGGTGAGCGCGCCCGTCGCATCCGCCAGGTACTCGCGCTGGCGCGAGACCGCCGCCTGCACGGCGGCCGCGACCAGCGGGGCGAGGATCGCCGCCGCAAGACCGACGACGATCAGGATGATGCCGCCGCCGTTGTTGTTGTTCCGGCCGCGGCCGCCGAAGAAGACCATGCGCAGCAGGATGTCGGCGATCAGACCGATGGCGATGACGAGTCCGAAGACGATCAGCGAGACGCGGATGTCGTAGTTCTTGACGTGCCCCATCTCGTGCGCCATGACGCCCTCGAGCTCCGAGTCGGTCATGATGTCGAGCAGCCCCGTCGTCGCGGCGACGACCGCGTGCTCCGGGTCGCGGCCGGTGGCGAAGGCGTTCGGCGCCGGGTCGTTGATGATGTACACCTTCGGCATTGGCATGCCCTCGGTGATGGCGAGGTTCTCGACGATCCGGTACAGCCGCGGGTTGTCGCGCTTCTCGATCTGCTGGGCGCCCGCCATCGCGAGCGTCTCCCGCGTCGCCATGTAGTACTGGAAGATCGCGTAGACGATCGCGATCGACACCGCGATGATCGCGATCGACCAGTTCTCTGTCATCCAGGCCGCGATCGTCGCGAGCGCTCCGATGATCAGGATGAACATCAGGATGATGAAAACGGTGTTGCGCTTGTTCCGCGCAATCGCGCTATACACGCGTCACTCCTGAACTACTCAGCTGCACGAACGGAATCAGAACTGGACGCGCGGCGGCTCGGCGATCGCAGACGGCTCGTCGACCTCGAAGAAGTCGCGCTCGGTGAAGCCGAGCCCCCGCACGAACAGCGTGTTGGGGAAGATCTTGATCTTGGTGTTGAGCTCGCGCACACCGCCGTTGTAGAAGCGGCGCGAGGCCTGAATCTTGTCCTCGGTGTCGACGAGCTCGCCCTGGAGCTGCAGGAAGTTCTGGTTGGCCTGAAGCTGCGGGTAGGCCTCCGCCACCGCGAACAGGCTCTTCAGCGCCGACTGGAAGTGGTTCTCCGCGACGCCCGCCTCGGCCGGCGTGGAGGCGTTGACGGTCTCCGACCGCGCCTTCGTCACGTTCTCGAAGACCTGCTTCTCGTGCGCGGCGTAGCCCTTGACGGCCTCGATGAGGTTCGGGATGAGGTCGGCGCGGCGCTTGAGCTGCACCGTGATGTCGCTCCACGCCTCGTCGACGCGCACGTTGAGACGCACGAGGCCGTTGTAGGTCGACCACAGGTAGATGCCCACGATGACCGCGAGCAGGACGATGACACCAACCACGAGGAGAAGTTCCATGGCTCAAATATAGGGGGCGATACTTGCGGTTTCCTATGGACGACCGCGCCCGCGAACCGTGCTCCCGCTGGGACTCGAACCCAGACTCGGCCGATTTTAAGTCGGCTGCCTCTGCCGATTGGGCTACGGGAGCGCTCCGCTCACGTTACCGCTCCCTCTCGCGCGCCCGGCCCAGCCTCCCCGCCCTCGCCTCCGC
>CETV01040751.1_pt1 | contig 137059 bp, 145 predicted proteins | sample 531451 | NCBI WGS metagenome assembly CETV01 (sample SAMEA2623155, study PRJEB7988) | marine metagenome | isolation source: saline water (ENVO:00002010), including | reverse complement strand
TGCCGACCCCCTTCGCGACTGGGCGGAGCAGCGCGGGGTGTTCGTCGTCGATCGAGCCGAGGTCGAACGCGACTGGTTCAAGGAGGGCAAGCAGCGCAACCTGCGGCGGCACGTGCGCCTGCACGGCGAGTGGGCGCCCGGCAGCGGGGCGCCGCGCGACGGCGGCGACGCCTTCGCGCTCTACGAGGCCCCCGGACCGTTCCCGAAGAAGGGGCGGTCGCTGGGCTCGCGGATCGAGGTCGGTGTGAGCTTCGTCGGCGAAGGCGACGAGACGAGCGTGGTCATCGAAGAGGTCTGCCCGGGCGGAGTCGACCAATGGAACGAGTTCCCCGAGGCTCTCGCACCGGGCCCGCCGCCGAAAGCAGGCAGCATCGAAGTGGCGATCCAGGAGTTCGGGGCGAAGCTGCTCGCCGGGGCCTCCCTCGAGGCGGGGGAGTGGCCGCGCTCGGCCGCATCCGACGTGCTGATGGCGGCGACACCGCACACCGCCGGGCCGCTCGCGGTCGCCGCCGGAGCCGACGACGTGGTGCGCGCCACCGTCGACTCGCTGCGCCGGCTCGACCGCAGCTACGTGGCCGTGCAGGGCCCGCCCGGCACCGGTAAGACGTATCTGGCGGCGCACGTGATCCGAGCGCTCGTCGCCGAGCACGGCTGGCGGGTCGGCGTGGTCGCGCAGTCGCACCGCGTCGTCGAGAACGTGCTCGATGGCGTCGTCGAGGCGGGGCTGGAGGCGCGGCTCGTCGCCAAGGCGCCCTCGCGCGAGGGCGGGGCGGGCTACTACTCCGAGAGCCTGTTCAGCGAGCTGGCGAACAACGGGCACGCCGCGTTCCATGCGGAGCACGCGGCCTCCGGCTACGTCATCGGCGGCACCGCCTGGGACTTCACCAACCTGAACCGCGTCGCCCGCGGGCAGCTCGACCTGCTGGTGATCGACGAGGCGGGTCAGTTCTCGCTGGCCAACACGATCGGGGTGGCCGAGGCCGCCGCCCGCGTGCTGCTCGTCGGCGACCCGCAGCAGCTGCCGCAGGTCAGCCAGGGCATCCACCCGGCGCCTGTCGACGGCTCGGCGCTCGGCCACATCGGGGGAGGGCACGACGTGCTGCCGCCCTCGCTCGGCTACTTCCTTGCCGAGACGCGGCGGATGCACCCCGCCCTCACCGCGGTCGTCTCGCACCTGAGCTACGAGGATGCCCTGCACGCGCACCCGAGCGCCTCGGCGCGCGAGCTGTCCGGCATCGAGCCGGGGCTGCACGCGGTGCCGGTCGTGCACGCCGGCAACGCGACCGAGTCGCTCGCCGAGGCGGAGCGAGTGCTCCAGATCGTGCAGTCGGCGCTGGGGCAGCCCTGGGTGTCCGGCCCCGGCGCCGCGCCCCGGGCGCTGGTCGCCGATGACGTGATCGTCGTGACGCCGTACAACGCGCAGCTGGAATGCATCCGCGGGGTGCTCGATGCCTCCGGTCTCGAGCGGGTGCGCGTCGGCACGGTCGACAAGTTCCAGGGGCAGGAGGCGGTGATCGCGATCGTGTCGCTCGCCGCCTCCAGCGCCGACGACGTGGCGCGCGGGCTCTCGTTCCTGCTGTCGCGCAACCGCCTCAACGTGGCGATCTCGCGGGCGCAATGGGCGGCCTACCTCGTGTACTCGCCGGGGCTGCTGCGGGCGCTCCCGACGACGCCCGACGGCGTGGCCGAGCTGAGCCGGTTCGCCGAGCTGGTGGTGGGGCGCGCGGGCTGAGAACGGCGCAAGGGAGGCGTCGAAACCTCAGCAAAAACGTCCCCCGGCGTGCGTACGTCGCCCCCATCGGAGTCGCGTACGGTGGAACCCGCACCCCACGCTTCACCCTGAAAGGCCCGCTCCCTCATGCCCGAATGCATTCACGGTTTCGACGAGGGTCTTTGCGACAGCTGCTTCCCGCGAAAGGCGCCCGAGCCCAAGAATGTGCCGACGCGCACCCCTCGCGCGACCCGCAGCTCCGGCGTCTCGAGCCTGCGCCAGAGCACGACGTCGACGAGTCGTTCCGGGGCGGCGCGCAGCTCGTCGAACAGCGGTGCCGCGGGCGGGCCGGCCGCCTACAACCTCGCCACGCAGCGGGTCTTCCACTTCACCCACATTCGCAACCTGCCGGGAATCCTCGCTGACGGCGCGCTGCGCGCGGACGCCGCACCGGCCGTCGACGTCACATCGACGCTCGCCCGGGACGCGCGCGCCGAGCTCGAGACTCCGGTCGGCTCGCGCATCGCCGACCATGTGGCGTTCGCGCTCACCGCTGAGTCGGAGCGGTGGCGCGAGCTGCGCGCCATCTTCGCGCGCGAGGCGCCCGTCACGCCGCACTGGGCTGCCGTGGTCGCCGGGCTGGCGGCCAGCGACTTCGTGGTGCTGGCACTTCCCGTGGCGAAGCTCGGCGCCGAGGTGATCGTGTCCGATGGAGACGCAGCCGCGGGCTCGTCGCGCTTCGCGGTGGGCGTCGACGCCGGCAATATCCTGCTTCGGAAGTGCCGCAGCTCGGCCTACTTCGCCGATCCGGATGACACCAGTGCCGACATCGGCCTGCGCGAGGGCGAGCTGCTGGCGGGCGCCAGCGTGCCCGTCTCCTCGATCGCGTTGATCGGTGTCGCCCACGAGCCCGCGCGGGATCGCGTCCGCGAGATCCTCGCTGACGCCTGGCCGAGCGGCTCCGGAGCGGCTCCGAAGGTCGCCGTCTACCCGCCCTGGTTCCAGGTCGCCGAATAGCGAGTCAGGAGCCGTTCGGGGCGGCGTCGGAGCTGCCTGCGCCGGAGCTGCCTGCGTCGGGGCTGCCTGCGTCGGGGCTGCCTGCGCCGGGGGTCCCTGCATCAGGGGCGCGTGCACCGGGTGCGTCGGAGTCGGGAGTGTCGGCGCCCGAGTCGTCTGCGAGGTGACGAGCGTCGCTCGACGCGATGTCGGTCGCAGGCTGAGGGCGCCGGGACGACATGTGGTGCTCGTGCGCCATCAGCTCCCGCTCACGGTACGGGCCGGTGACCCGATCGTCGTGCAGCGAGAGCCCATTGACCGGCGTGCTCCTGCGACGGCTTCGCTCTCCGGTCACGGCGCGCTTGAAGGCGCCCGCGGCGCGCCGAAGTGTGCCCGGGTGGTCGAGCGCGGTCGCGCCGCGGTGATCCATCGGAGGCGTGAGCTTCCGCTGATCCGTCGTGTCGAGACTCGGATCCCGCTTGCGCTCGCTCTTCCGCTCGAGCTTGTGATCAGGGTTCGGTTCGACGCCCGGCGACGTGGTCGTCTTCGGGCGAAGCGAATCGGCAGCGGCGTTCAGCGGAATCTCCACACCGAGACCCTTGAGCCGTCCGCTCTCCGAAGCTGGTGGGTTCTGAGGCATGCTGACGCTCCCTTCGCGCCCCCTCAGTGAACTACGCGCCCGTGAATGGGGTCTCGATTCGCCCCGAATCCGGTGCCGATCCCCAGCTAGCCTTCAGCGAGATCAAACGACTCGCCGGTCGGATCGGCGGCGGCAGGGTCGGCCAGTCGTCGCCCGCCGATCGGACGGTTCATCCACGATTCGACGACGAAGCCGTCGCGCCGTGAGCCTTCGACCACGACGACGCCGGTGTTCTCGAGGTCGTTGCGCACTGCGAAGTCCGGGTCGACGTTGATCGCCGAGCCTCCGCACCAGACCCGGATCGCGGCGCCGTGACTCACCACTGCGACGGTCGCATCCGGCTCGGGGTGGCGCTCGATGATCCGGTCGAGGGACCGGTTGTAGCGATCGAAGAACGCGAAACCGTCGCCCGCGCCCGGCATCGCGGCACCCAGGTTGCCGAGCCCCCACTGGTTCAGCGTGCCGAAGTACTGCATGACCGCTTCGCGGTCACGGCGCCCTTCGAGTTCGCCCGCCTCGATCTCGTGCAAGCCGTCTTCGATGACCGGGTCGAGGCGCCGTGCGGCGGCGAGCGGTGCCGCAGTCGCGTGCGTCCGCACCAGGGTCGACACGTAGATGCCGTGAACGCGCTCGGGAGCGAGCGCGTTCGGCAGCGCGGCCGCCTGCTGCTCACCGAGTTCGGTGAGCCCGGGGCCGGGGTGGTCGGTTGCGAGAATGCCCGCCACGTTGGCCGGTGTCTGTCCGTGACGGATGAAGAGGATGCGCATCGCCTCCAGCATGGCACGCGCGCCTGGCGCGAACCTGGTGAGTTCGCGCGGGCGAGCGCGAGCGCGTGAGAGCAGCGTGGGGCGCGGCGCCGCCGGGATGCGTCAGCTCAGGTCGCCGAAGGCGGCGCGGCCCGCGGCGCGCTCGTCCCGCGGACGCAGTTGGGGGCGCCGTGCGCGTCGGGTCTCCACCGCAACGCTGTCCGTGGCGGCGGTGTCGATGGCGCGAGCATCGATAGCGCCGGTCTCGATGGCGCCGGTGTCGCAAGCGGTGGCGTGGGTGCAGTCTGGCTCGAGCACCGGAGCCGCTCCCTCGCGCCCATCCGCGGACTCGTCGGCGTCATGGACGCGAGCGGCGTGTGCTCCGCGTACCCGGACCCGCAGCTCGCCTGCCGTGGGAGTGGCGCGGGGAACGGTCTCGATCAGCTTGGCCGAGATGTGCGAGGTCCAGCCCTGCCCATCCCACCAGCGCAGCATCTGCGCATCCGTGGGGTCGGGGTACCAGCCGGCTTCGGTGCTGTCCGGTACCTGGGTCATGATCGCTGATCGCTCCCCAGGGCCCCTAGTTGACGGCGTAGGCGTAGCTGAAGTCACCCGTGCTGGTGTCGAGGCTCACCCAGACCAGCCGCTCGTCGCCGGTCGGCATGACCGCCTCGCAGGTGTAGGTCGTGCCCTCGGCGGTGGAGCCTAGCCAGAGCGGACAGCTGACCGAGGTCGCCGTTCCACCGCCGACCAGCTCGCGCACGAGCGTGTCCTGCACTTCGACGGCGACGATCATCGGCTGAGCGAACCCTGTCGCGTAGGCGGCGACCGGCGCGCCGATGGCGGCGATTCCGAGCAGCAGGAAGGTGACGAGCGGTCCCGCCCCGGCGACGCGCACGCGTCGTGCGATCAGGTAGACGAACGCGCCGAGAAGCGCGAAGACTGCGCTCGCCGGTTCGAAGCCGCGCGCGCGCAGCGTCCGAACATCGGCCAGCGCCCACAGGATCGTGAGGAGGTAGGCGATTCCGACCACCGCGAAGATGATCGGCTGGGGGAAGAAGAACAGGTAGATGTAGCCGGCGGCGGCGGCGAGCACGAGCGTCAGCAGCGGGCTCAGCGCGATCAGCCATGCGGGACCGGTGGAGGTTCCCGCGTCGGGAAGCAGGTAGCGATCAGGGAGGTCGCGGCGACGTCCGTCCATCGCCGGGATGGAGCCGGTGGCGAGGGACTCGGTGGCGATGGAGCCCGTCGAGGTGGAGCGCCAGGCGGTGTCGTCGGTGCCCGCGCCGTAGCCGCTGCCGCCGGACGTGCCGAAGCCGTCAGACCCGGTCGAGCCGACGATCGGCGTCTCGCTCGTGCCGATCCCGAACTCGACCTCCATCTGGCGGGCGGCGGCAACGCGGGCGGCGGCCTGGTCCGAGGATTCGGCGGCGAAGAGGTTCGCGGACGGGGAGCTGACGTAGCCCGCGTCGGCGCCGCCGGCGGTTCCGGTGTCGGTGGCCGTCGTCGCGCCGACATACGATCCGGCCGATGCCGCGGCGGCCGATGCCGCGGCGGCCGATGCCGCGGCGGCCGCCTGCTGGCGGGCGACTGCGTCGCGCTCTGCTGCCGCGCGCTCCGCGGCCGCTCGCTCTTCGGCGGCGCGTGCCGCCGCCGCGGCCTGATCCTCAGCGCTTGGCTTGTCGGCGACGTGCTCGGTCCAGGCGATGCCGTTCCACCAGCGAACCCGCGTGGGGGAGGCCGGGTCGTCGTACCAGCCTGCGGGCACGACCCGCGTCGCTTGGTCGGTCACGGGTTTCCCCTCCTTGCCGTCGACGTGTCGTTCAGTCTAGGCAGAACGACCTGTGCACTTCATGTCCCCAAACGGGGACGGTTCGAGAGCACCCGGTTCGCCGAAGCGAGGTGATCCGGGGTGGTGCGGGTGTCTCGGGGGTGTCTCGGGGGTGATTCGGCTTTCGCTCAGCGATGGTTCAGGGATGCTGAAGCTGGATGCCGACTCCAGATAACTACATCGTGAAGATCCCCCAGTCGTCGACACGCCAGTTGATCCAACCATTTGCGCGCTGAAGACTCACGGTGACCACGAATTCTTGACCGCGCGAGTTGGTGGCGGCGCATCCGAAGCTCTGTCCGACCAGCAACGGCGGCATCTCGGGGCAGTCCAGGGCGATGTCGCCGCCGAGAGTGGCGGCCGCGTCCTGCACCGAGTTCTCGGCCTCCTGGGCGAACGCGTTCGGCGCCAGGGCGATCACGAGTCCGGGGACGGCGATGACGGAGCCAGCCAGGACGACCGTCAGCGACACCCACGTCATGAGCGGGCCGAATCCGCGGCCCGACTCCCGCACGACGGCGGTCATGCGCACGATCAGATACACCGGTGCGGTCAGGAACGCCCATGCCCAGTGCGGCGGCTGTTCGAAGCCGAGCCGCGAGAGGGCCCGCGAGTCGACGAACGCGAGGATGACGACCAGCAGGTACGGAACCACGATGACGAGAGCGAGGAACACCGGCGAGGCAGGCCCGGCGAGCCCTGACAGCAGGAACAGCAGCCCGAGAACGAGGAGGACCAGGGGGAGCAGTGCAATCGACCACACCGGGCCGGTGCCGACCTGGCGCGGGATCTCCGTGGCCGTGCGCGCAGCGTGCGCGGTGCGGCTCGGGTGGGATGCGTCCGCGCTCGCGGTGCGGCGTCCGTAGTGACCGCCCCCGCCCCCGTCGGCAGCGCGAGTCGGATGCTCGGATGTCGCGTTGGCGCGACGCGCGTGCTCGGCATCCGGGATGTACCGCTCCTCCTGGTCACCGAGGTGCGAGGTGGCGGTGCGCGGCGTCGGGGTGTCGCCCAGGAGGTCGTCGAAGCGCGAGTCGAGGTTGTAGGCCTGGCTCGTCGGGGCCCCCGCGGGAACGCCGTAGCTCGCGTAGCGCTGGGCGGGGGAGACCTCGTCAGGAAACAGGTCGGTGTAGTCGGGTGCGGCGAGCGAAAGCGCGGGATCGGCGAAGGCCCCGTTCGGCGTGCCGAACAGCAGGTCCGCGTCGTCCGCGGTCGCCGTGGCGGTCTCGGCCGCGCGCGGTTCGAACACCTCGAACGGGTCCGCGTAGTCGACTCGTGTTGCCGGCCTCGACTGGCTGGGCGTTGCCGGACGACGCGCGTCCGAGGTGTGCTCGGTCCAGGAATGGTTGTCCCACCAGCGCAGTTGCGGCAGGCCCAACGGGTCCGGATACCATCCCGCCGGAACGCGGGTGTCGTTGTTGGACACGCTCACGCTCCTTCTTTGTCCCCCAGCAACGGTGGCAGAAAAACACACCGATTACCAGGATATTCTAAGCCGCCCGCTCCGCGGAGGGTAGTCAGATCGGTACACCCATAGCGGGGGACACGCGGGGCCGCGCGAAGCCGCAGGCGGATGGCGGAACCCCGGTCACGGCGAGTAGGGCAGACTCGAACGCATGCTGACCGATCGCCTTGCCGCCACCCGTCCGGCCGGCGATTGGGATCCGGATGCCTTCATCGCGGTCTTCGACGATTGGGCGAGCGAGCAGGGCATCCGTCTGTATCCCGCGCAGGAGGAGGCGGTGCTCGAGCTCGTGCTCGATCGCCACCTGGTGCTGTCGACGCCGACCGGCACCGGCAAGTCCCTGGTCGCGGTGGCGGCGCATGCGGCGGCGCTCGCGCAGGGCAGACGGAGCTTCTACACGGCGCCGATCAAGGCTCTCGTGAGCGAGAAGTTCTTCCAGCTGACCGACACCTTCGGCGCACAGAACGTCGGCATGGTGACGGGCGATTCGAGCGTCAACCCCGAGGCGCCGATCATCTGCTGCACGGCAGAGATCCTCGCGAACCTCGCGCTGCGCAACGGACCCGACACTGACGTCGATGTCGTCATCATGGACGAGTTCCACTACTACGCCGACCCGGATCGCGGGTGGGCGTGGCAGCTGCCGCTGCTGCAGCTGCCGAAGGCGCAGTTCGTGCTGATGTCGGCGACCCTCGGCGACGTCACCGCGCTCGCCGACGACCTGGAGCGTCGCACCGGTCGCGAGGTGGCGCAGGTCACCGGCGTCGAGCGTCCCGTGCCGCTGCACTACCGCTACGTGCAGACGCCCGTGCACGAGACCGTCGCCGAGCTGCTGCGCGACGGGCTCGCGCCGGTGTACCTCGTGCACTTCTCCCAGGCGGCCGCGGTCGAGCGGGCGCAGGCGCTCGCGAGCGCGGGCGTCGCCACGCGCGAGCAGCGCGATCGGATCGCCGAGGAGATCCGCGGGTTCCGGTTCGCCGCCGGTTTCGGCCAGCAGCTGTCCCGCCTCATCCGACTCGGCATCGGGGTGCACCACGCCGGCATGCTGCCGAAGTACCGGCGGCTCGTCGAGCAGCTCGCCCAGCTCGGACTGCTGCGGGTGATCTGCGGCACCGACACCCTCGGCGTCGGCATCAACGTGCCGATCCGCACCGTGCTCCTGACCGGGCTCACCAAGTTCGACGGCACCCGGATGCGGCAGCTCACCGCGCGCGAGTTCCACCAGGTGGCGGGGCGCGCCGGACGCGCCGGCTTCGACACCGCCGGGGAAGTGGTGGCCGAGGCGCCCGAGCACGAGATCGAGAACGCGATCGCCACCGCGAAGGCGGAGGCGCGGGGCAAGAAGCAGGGCCCGAAGAAGCGCGCGCCCGAAGGCTTCGTCAGCTGGGGGCCGGCGAGCTTCGAGCGGCTGATCGCCGCTGAGCCGGAGACGCTCACCAGCTCGATGCAGGTGACGGCCGCGATGCTGATCAACCTGATCGGCCGACCCGGCGCCGACGCGCCCGCGCGCGAGTCGTCGAGCGCCTTCCAGCTGGTGCGCGACCTCGTCTTCGACAACCACGAGCCGCCCGCGCGGCAGCGTGAGCTCGCGCGGCGGGCGATCGGCGTGTACCGCACCCTGCGGCAGGGCGGCGTGGTGCTGCAGAACGGCGGCGGCTTCGACGGCTCAGCCAGCATCCGTCTGATGGTCGATCTGCCTCCGCACTTCGCGCTCAACCAGCCGTTGTCGCCGTTCGCGCTCGCCGCGTTCGAACTGCTCGACCCGGAGGCGGAGGTGGGTCGCGGCGGGCCGGAGGCGCATCCGGATGCCGCTGGCACCGACCACTACGCGCTCGACATGATCTCGATCATCGAGGCGACGCTCGACGACCCGCGGCCGGTGCTCGCGCAGCAGCAGTATCGGGCTCGCGGCGAGGCGGTCGCGGCGATGAAGGCCGAGGGCATCGAGTACGAGCAGCGGATGGATCTGCTCGAGGAGATCACCTGGCCGAAGCCGCTGGAGGCGCTGCTCGACCAGGCCTTCGAGACCTTCGCCTCGTCGCAGCCGTGGGTGCGCGACTTCGAGCTGAAGCCGAAGTCGGTGGTGCGCGACCTGTTCGAGCGGGCGATGAGCTTCGGCGAGTACATCGCCTACTACCAGCTGGGGCGCAGCGAGGGGCTCGTGCTGCGGTACCTGTCGGACGCCTACCGCACGGCGCGACAGTCGATCCCCGACGAGCGCAAGACGGAAGACCTCACCGACCTCATCGAGTGGCTCGGCGAACTCGTCCGCCAGGTCGACTCCTCCCTCCTCGACGAATGGGAAGCCCTCCTCTCCGATTCCGGCGGCGGGGATGCATCCCGGGCGTCGGGGAGTGAGGCGCGCGGCACGCGGGAGGGGCGCGAGTCACTCGGTACGGCGACCCCGCGCAGCGTTCTCTCGAACCGGCGGGCGTTCATGGTGCTGGTGCGCAACGAGCTGTGGCGGCGAGTGCAGCTCGCCGCCCTGCAGAAGGACGACGAGCTCATCGCGCTCGACCTCGAGGTCGACTGGCCCGCGGTCCTCGACGCGTATTTCGAGGAGCACGACACGATCGGCATCGGTCCGGATGCCCGCAGCGCCGCTCGAATCCAGATCGACGAGCAGACGGATCGCTGGGTCGTCCGTCAGGTGATCGACGACCCGGCGGGTCATCACGACTGGGGCATCAACGCCGAGGTCGATCTGGAGGCGTCGGCCGAGCAGGGCATCGCGGTCGTACGCGTGGTCTCAGTCGAGAGGCTTTAGGGACGCCTCGCGCGCCGCCAGGGGCCACACGCCGTGGGCCGCGCGTCGCTCACACGGCCCGTGGCGGAGCGACCTACTCCTCGTCGTCCAGCGCGGAGAATCGCCGGGGCATCACCGCGCGCGCGGCCGCGGCCTCAAGCTCGTGCGGCTCGTGCGCCGCGCTGTGAATCGACTCGAAGACCCAGTTGACGGCCGGCAGCACGCTGACGAGCAGGCCGAGGGCGCCGAGGGCCGAGAAGGTGATCGCGACGACGGGTGGTGCGACCCCCGCGCATCCGAGCTCGGTTGCGGTGCACGGCTGGCTGGCGATCGCGACGTCGACGATCGCGAAGCTGATCGCAGCGACGGCAATGGCCGCCAGGGCGAACGCTCCGAGCGCGCGTCGTGAATGCACCTGTCAAGCCCCCTGCCGCCCGCCCCCTGCGGTTGCTCTGTCAGCGTAGGGCGCGAGGGTGCGCCGGCACATTCCCCCGTCTGGGGCGCCCGCGACTGGGGGGCACTCGAGCTCTGCGATGCGGCGTGAGTCCGTCGGTCACGACGACGGGCCCTCACCGCCCGCTACCGCGTACCTCCCGCGCCGACCGCGTGTCGCGCGCGGCACTCCCCGGCGCTCGGGATGCATCCCTGCCGCCCCGCAGCACGGCCGGGCGGGGGTTGCGGGGGAGGGGGAGGGGGAGGAGGATGCGGGGCATGATTCCCGAGATCAACTACATCGCCGTCATCCTCGCCACCTTGTCGAGCATGGTGGTGGGTTCCATCTGGTACGCCGAGAAGGTGTTCGGCGCGCGCTGGATGAAGCTTTCGGGGATGACCCGCGAAGACACCCAGACCGGGTTCGTGAAAGCGCTCGTGATCACGCTGATCGTGAGCTTCATCACCGCGCTCGTGCTCGCCGGCACGGCGACGATCGTGCACGACTACTACGGCGGAGGCAGCTTCCTCCTCTCCGCCGTCATCACCGCGATCGTGCTCTGGGCGGGCTTCACGGCCGCGCGCTTCATCACGCACGACCTGTTCGATCGTCGCCCCGCGGGCCTCACAGTCTTGAATGTCGCGCACGAACTCGTCACGCTCGTCGTCATGGCGCTGATCATCGGCGTCTGGCCGGCTTAACGCCTCCGAACGCGCGCGACCCGACGTACACTCGGATTCGTGGACGACCCCGACGGTACGCCAGTCACTTCCGGTCCTGAGCAGGCCCCAACGCTGTTGGCCTCGCCCGGTCCGACGCGCACCGAGCGCGATTCGCTCGGCGAGATGGAGATCCCGGATTTCGTGCTCTGGGGCATCCACACCGCCCGGGCGCTCGAGAACTTCCCGATCTCGCGCCGCGCGATCTCCAACTACCCGGACTTGATCCGCGCCCTCGCCCTGGTCAAGCAGGCCGCCGCCCGCGCCAACCGCGACCTCGGGGTGCTCAGCGCCGAGAAGGCGGACATCATCGACAAGGTCTGCGCCCGCATCGCCGACGGCGAGTGGCATGACCAGTTCGTGGTGGGTGTCGTGCAGGGCGGCGCCGGCACGAGCACCAACATGAATGCGAACGAGGTGATCGCGAACGCGGGCCTTCAGATGATGGGCTGCGAACTCGGTGAGTACCAGGCGCTGCATCCGATCGATGACGTCAACCGCAGCCAGTCGACGAACGATGTCTACCCGACGGCCATCAAGCTCGCGATGGTGTTCGGGCTGCGCCGGCTGCTCACCGAGCACGCGCTGCTCATCGAGAGCTTCGCGGCGAAGTCGCGCGAGTTCGAGAACGTGCTCAAGGTGGGGCGCACCCAGCTGCAGGATGCGGTGCCGATGACGCTCGGCCAGGAGTTCCACGGCTTCGCGACGACGCTGCAGGAGGATTCCGACCGGCTCGGCGAGGTGATCCCCTGGCTGAACGAGATCAACCTCGGTGCGACGGCGATCGGCACCGGCATCACGGCCGACCCCCGCTACGCGGAGGCGGTGCGCCGACACCTGGAGGAGCTGACCGGACTCCCGCAGGAGACGGCGCCGGACCTGATCGAGGCAACGGCGGATGCCGGCATCTTCATGACGGTCTCCGGCACCCTGAAGCGCGCGGCGGTGAAGCTGTCGAAGATCTGCAATGACTTGCGGCTGCTGTCGTCGGGACCGCAGGCGGGACTCGGCGAGATCTCGCTTCCGGCGCGCCAGGCCGGCTCGAGCATCATGCCCGGCAAGGTCAACCCGGTCATTCCGGAGGTCGTCAACCAGGTCGCCTTCGCGGTGATCGGGGCGGATGCGACGGTCACCGCCGCGGCGGAGGGCGGCCAGCTGCAGCTGAACGCCTTCGAGCCGGTGATCGCGCACAGCATCCTGCAGTCGCTGTTCTGGATGACGAATGCCTGCCGCACCCTGCGCGTGAACTGCATCGACGGGATCAAAGCCAACGAGGCGCGTCTGGCGATGCAGGTCGAGTCGAGCGTGGGGGTGGTGACGGCGCTCACGCCGTACATCGGCTACGCGGCGGCCGCCTCGCTCGCGCACGAAGCGCTGACCTCGAACGCGTCGATCTCGCAGCTGGTGCTGGATGCCGGGCTGATGACGCCCGAGCAGGTGGCGAAGGTGCTGAGACCGGAACGGCTGAGCGGACTCGTGCCCGCCACCTCGGTGATCACGCTGCCGACCCCGGAGGACATGGCGTGAGCGCGGCACCTCACGCGGCCCTGTCGTCCACACCGCTCGAACTCGATGGCGAGCGCACGGCGAAGCTGATCCCGGCACTCGCGATCGCGCTCTCGGCGTTCGCGCTCTTCGCGCTCCAGCTGCCGCTGCTCGGCTATCCGCTGCTGGTCGGCGGCCTGGTGTGGGCGCTGCTGCTCGATCGGGCGCTCGCGCAGGATCTGCTCCTGATCGGCGTCGGCATCGCGATCGTGTCGACGACGAGCGTGGAGGCGGATGTCTCCTGGCCGAGCTTCATCCGGATCGGGATCGTGCTCGGGGCGGCCGTGCTGGTGCCGTTCCTGATCGACCGCTTCGTGTATCGCCGCCGGGCGGTGCGCTTCCCCTGGCGCAGCCGCGAGAAGAAGACGCGCCTCGAGCTGCTGTATCTGTTCGCGGTGCCCGCGCTCGGCTGGGCGATCCTGCCGTTCTACTTCATCCGGTCAGGCGCGTACGAGAACTGGCCGAACATCGAGAACGCGTCGGAGCTGGCGCGCTTCTTCGTCGGCGTCAACGCGGTCGGCACCTGGGATGAGCTGTTCTTCATCTGCACGTGCTTCGCGCTGCTGCGGCGCCACTTCCCGGTCTGGCAGGCGAACCTGCTGCAGGCGACGATCTTCGTCTCGTTCCTGTGGGAGCTCGGCTATCGCTCGTGGGGGCCGCTGCTGACGATCCCGTTCGCGCTGCTGCAGGGCTACCTGTTCAGCCGCACGCGTTCGCTCGGCTACGTGCTGATCGTGCACCTGCTCTTCGACGCGATCGTGTTCCTCGCGATCGTGCACGCGCACCATCGCGATTGGATCCCGATCTTCGTCTATTGAGCGTCGTCGACCGGCGCCGCGGTCGCCCCGTCCAGTTCGGCTTCGGGATCGGTCTCCGGCTCGACTTCGACTCGTTCGTCGGGGTCGATCGTCGGCGGCGGCAGTTCGGTCTCGACGGCGTCGTCGAGGGGCACCTCGCGCTCGTCCTCGGGGTTCGGAACGTACTCGAGGGTGTCGTCGGTGTTCGGCTCTCGTTCCATGGCGGACTCCTTCCGTGCTGTCATTGTCGCGTGCGGTGCGGGCGAGGGGGAGCTCTTCGGGATCAGTGCTCCCGCAGTCGGCGGATGAGCTCGTGCTTGCGCAGGTCGGAGTAGCCGGTCAGCCCGAGCTCTTTCGCCCGGGAGCGAAGATCCGAGACCCTCCAGTCGTCGTAGGGGGGCGATTCCCCGCCGCGCTCGCCGACGGCGCTGCGGCCGTCGCGAGCGGCAGCGTTGGAAATCCGCGCGGCCTTCTCCTTGCTGCTGCCTTCGGCGCGGAGCTTCTCGTAGAGCTCCGGATCCTTGAGTGAGGTGTCGCGGGTGGTGGGCATTCGATCTCTCCTTCCAAGGCGGTGGTCGGGCGGCGGCTCCGGAGGCGGCGGCTCGGGGTCAGAGCGGCTTGCCGCCGGTGACTGGAACGATCGCCCCGGACACGTATGAGGAGGCCGGGTCGGCGAGGAACACGTAGGCGGGCGCCAGCTCGGCGGGCTGCCCGGCGCGCCGCAGCGGCGTGTCCTGGCCGAAGTCGGGCAGCGATTCCGGCCAGCTGGTGGCGGGGATGAGCGGGGTCCAGATCGGGCCCGGCGCGACGGCGTTCACGCGGATGCCGCGGCAGCCGAGCTGCCGCGCGAGCGCCTTCGTGAACGCGACCTGCGCCGCCTTGGTCATCGCGTAGTCGATGAGAGCCGGGGAGGGGTCGAAGGCCTGAATCGAGGTGGTCGAGATGATGGAGGAGCCGGGTTTCAGATGCGGAATGGCGGCGCGCGCCATCCAGAGCGGCGAGTACAGATTGGTCTCGAACACGCGCTGGAACTCCTCGGTCGGCAGGTGCTCAAGGCCGTCGCGGTTCTCCTGGTAGGCGGCGTTGAGCACCAGGATGTCGAGTCCGCCGAACCGTTCGACGACGGTCTCGACGGCGGTCTCGTTGGCCTCCTCGCTGCGGAGGTCGCCGGGAAGCCCCATGCCGACCCGGCCCGCATGCTCGACCCAGCCGATGGTGGCGGCGGCGTCGTCGACCTCGTCGGGCAGGTAGGTGATGGCGACGTCGGCGCCTTCGCGGGCGAAGGCGATCGCGATGGCGCGGCCGATGCCGGAGTCGCCGCCGGTGATGAGGGCGCGCATCCCGTGCAGACGTCCGGAGCCGACATAGCTCTCTTCGCCGTGGTCGGGCACGGGAACGGTCGCCTGGGTGAGGCCGGGCTGCTCCTGCTGCTGCTCGGGGAAGCCGTCGGTGCGGTAGCGGGTCACCGGATTCAGGTCGAGGTTCGTCATGTCTCCGGTTTACGTCGTCACGTGGCTCCGCGGGTCGGTTCTGCCCGCCTTCTCACCGCGCGCACAGCGCCCGTTCAGCCGAAGGGGTCCGCCGGACCGCTACGGCGCGAGGTCTCGCGACCGCGCCACGAGCGGCAGCAGGAACCAGGCGACGATCGCGAGTGAGAGCGTGACGCTGCCCGCGACGATCCCGGCGGTGCGGCCGAGGACGACATCGAAGATCAGCAGCGCTGTGCCGGTGAGGGTGCCGGCGAGTGTGACGAAGGTGATCCGCATGATGACGTTCGCCAGCGCGACGAGCTGCGGCTTCGCGCGCTGCCGAAACAGTGCGCGGTGCAGGGTGACCGGCGTGAGCGCCAGCAGGGTGGCGAGCACCGCGAAGCCGACGAGCACGAGGTAGATGATGCGCTCATGGGCCTCGAGCTCGCTGAAGCGGGACTGGAAGGGGATCGTGAGCAGGAATCCGGTCAGGATCTGGGAGCCGGTCTGGGTGACCCGCAGCTCCTGCAGGATCTCGCCCCAGTTGCGGTCGAGACGCTCGACCTCGGTCTCGTTGCGGCCGTCCGCCCCGCCGCCGTTGCGACCATCGCTCCCCGGTTGTGCGTGTGCGTCCTCGCGGGCGCCTGACTGCTCCGTCGCCATGGTCCCGATCCTAGAAGTCGGCGCCGTCGCTGTCGCGGAGATTCGGCGCACTCGAAGTCGAGGCTCTGCGGGGCGGCGGGGGGCCGGGCCGCGCCCGCCAGAGGTGCATCGTCGCGTAGCTGCGCCAGGGCGCCCACCGTGCGGCGTGGGCCGCGAGCGCGGCGGCGGATCCGGGGAGGCTGTGGGCCGCCGCCGTCTGGCGCACGATCAGATCTTCGGCCAGGAAGGTGTCGGGATGCCCGAGGACGCGCATCGCGACATAGCCGGCCGTCCACGGTCCGATGCCGGGCACCGCGAGGAGCGCCGCGCGCAGCTCCTCGGAGCGGGTCTCGGGGTCGAGACGCAGGCGTCCGTCGAGGATCGCGTGGGCGGCCGCGACGATCGTCGCGATCCGGCGGGCGGGACCGCGCAGCGCCTCGGCGCCGTGCTCGGCGAACTGCAGGGCGGAGGGGAAGCGTCCGCCGCCCAGCTCCGTCACCAGGCGACCGGTGACGGTGCGCGCGGCGGCGACCGAGATCTGCTGCCCGAGGAGGGTGCGGAACAAGGTCTCGGCGCCGTCGACGCTGCCGGGCAGGCGGACGCCAGGGCGCGCGGAGACGAGGGGGGCGAGCACCGGATCGGCGGCGAGGGCGCGGTCGACAGCGAGGGCATCGGCGTCGAGATCGAACAGCCGTCGGAGCCGGGCCGAGAGCGCGGGCACGTCGGCGAGATCGTCGAGCCGGGCTCGCACGATGACGCCGGGCCGATCGGCGTCGACGCGCACGCGCACGGATGCCTCCCCGCGGGGCAGGGCGAAGGTGCGGGCGAACTCGGCCGGGTCCTCGCTCTCGAGGCCGGGGACGGCGTGGTCGGCGAAGAAGTGCAGCAGGCCGGTGCCGTCGAAGGGCTCGCGGGCGGGGAGTCGCAGCGTGAGCGCGGTGCCCGGGGTGGTGCCGACACCCGCGGGTTCGGGGGCGAGCGCTCGAGACCCGCGACGAGCGAGCGCCCGCAGTTCGGTCGGGCTCGTGCGGTACAGCTCGGCGATCGTGTCGTTGAACTGCCGGAGGCTGCCGAATCCGGCCGCAAAGGCGACGTCGGTGATGGGCAGCTCGGTCACGGCGAGCAGCGTGCGCGCGGTGTGCGCGCGGTGCGCCCGGGCGAGGGCGAGCGGCCCCGCCCCGAGCTCGGTGCGCAGCACACGACCGAGGTGGCGGCTGCTGTAGCCGAGGCGCCGCGCGAGGCCTTCGACGCCGTCGCGCTCCACCACGCCGTCGTCGATCAGGCGCATGGCGCGCGAGGCGAGGTCGTCGCGCAGATTCCACTCGGGGGAGCCGGGAACCGCGTCGGGCTGGCAGCGTTTGCAGGCTCGCAGACCCGCCTCGTGGGCGGCGGCCGCGGTGCGGAAGAACCTCACGTTCTGCGGTTTCGCGGTGACGGCCGGGCAGCTCGGTCGGCAGTAGATGCCGGTGGTGGTGACCCCGGCGATGAACTGCCCGTCGAAGCGCGCGTCGCGGGCCGACAGGGCGGCGTAGCGTTCGGCGAAGGCGGCGTCGGGCATGCTTCAGGGTGTCACGCGGGAGGCGGGTCTGTCAGCGGAAATCGGACATCGCGAGCGGGCGCCAGCGCCGGATAGCCTCGGGGCATGAGTCACGAGCACGTCGATCGTCATCGGGCCGCGCTGGCCGAGCTGCTGGGACCAGCGCTCATCGTGGAGCCGGCGGTGCTGGAGACGCTGCGCGCCGACAAGTCGGGCCACCTCTCCGGGGCGCCGCCGCTGGCCCTGGTCGAGGCACGCAGCATCGAGGATGTGCAGGCGACGCTGCGCTACGCGAATGAGCACGGCATCCCGGTCGTTCCGCGCGGAGCAGGCACCGGCCTCGCGGGTGGTGCGATCGGCGGCGCCGGCGAGCTCGTCCTCTCGACGCGCGCGATGCAGCGCGTGCTCGAGCTCTCCGTGGCCGATGAACTGGTGGTGGTGGAGCCGGGGATCCTCAACGGCGACCTCAACGACCAGCTGGCGGCGCACGGGTTCTGGTTCGCCCCCGATCCCGCGAGCCGGGCGATCTCGACGATCGGCGGCAACATCGCGACGAATGCCGGGGGCCTCTCCTGCGTGAAGTACGGCGTCACCCGCGAGGCGGTGCTGGGGCTCGCGGTCGTGCTCGCCGACGGGCGGCTGCTGCGCACCGGGCATCGCACTGTCAAGGGCGTCACCGGTCTCGATCTGGCGGCCCTCATGGTCGGCTCAGAAGGCACGCTCGGCGTGATCGTCGAGGCGACGCTGCGTGTGCGGCCGCGGCCGCAGGGCACCGCCGACACGGTCAGCGTGAGCTTCGCGTCGACGCGCGACGCGGCACGCGCGGCGTCGGCGATCATGGCCGCCGGCATGCAGCCCTCGGCACTGGAGATCCTGGATGCGGCGGCGCTGCGGGCGATCGGCGACTACCTGAATCAGGATCTCTCCGATCGGGGCGCACAGCTGCTCATCCGCACCGACGGCGAGGGTGCCGCCGAGGCCGCGCAGCGCGCGCTGAAGCTGGCGGCGGAGCTCGGCGGTCGCGGCGAGCTCGCCGTGAGCGTGGAGGCCGGAGAGGAGCTGTTCGCGACGCGACGCGCCTTCCACGGCGCCATGGCGGCACGCGGGGAGGTGCTGATCGAGGATGTCGCAGTCCCGCGCAGCGCGCTCGCCGACATGTTCGACGAGCTCGAGCGCATCGGCGCCCAGTTCGACGTCGACATCGCGACGGTGGCGCACGCAGGCGACGGCAACCTGCACCCGAACTTCACGTTCCAGAGCCAGGGCTTCGATGCCGCGGGCGAGCCGATCGTGCCCGACGAGGTCTGGGCGGCAGCCGACGCGATGTTCACGGCGGCACTTCGGCTGGGTGGCACGCTCACCGGCGAGCACGGCGTCGGACTGCTGAAGCGGCGCTGGCTGCGTACCGAGATCGGCGACGTCTCATTTGAGCTGCAGCGCGAGATCAAGCGGGTGTTCGACCCGCGCGGGATCCTGAATCCCGGCAAGGTCTACTGACCCGGCGGCCCAGTTCGCTCTGAGCGAATTCTCAGGAAACCCGGGAATGTCGCAGAGGTAGACCGGGTTTTCTCCTGTTGAGGTGAGTACGTCCAACACGATGAATACGATCGACGCCGTTACCAGCACACCCAGTCCGCTGTCCGAGCGCACGGGCCGCGCCCGCACGCGCTCCGGCATTCCGCGCCCGTCGACGGGACGATTGCGTCTTCGCCCCACCCGCCGCGGTCGCGGCTTCGTGGTCGGCGTCGTCGACGCCGCGGGTCCCGACACGAACGGCTTCGCACCGCGCGACCGGGTCGCCTGGCGCGACCGCGGTCAGGAGCTCGACGATCTCGTGCTTCTCGACCAGACCGATGTCCTCGGGGTGCCCGACTGGATCAGCGACGAACAGGTCGTCAGCTACCTGGCTCCCGGCCTCATCGCGCGGGCCCTCATGCGGACTCGGCCGGTCGTGCGCGGTGCCGACGTGCGCGTTGAGTCGACCGACCCGGTCGTCACCGCCATGACGGGGGCCTGGGTGCGCTCGCTGGGCGCACGCGTCGTCGAGGCCGAGCAGGCGGTCGCGATCCGCGACGAGCCGCAGGCCCGCCGCATCGGACTGGGAAGCCACGGCCGGCTCGCGCAGGCCGCCGTCGAGGTGTTCCAGGCGATTCGCGCCGGGGTGTTCGACGACGTCGCGCCGATCGAAGGGCGCCGACCGAACCTGGCGGCCTGAGTCCGGCGGCGCTGCCGCGAACGCGGGGTAGGGTCGCAAGGTGAACACCGATGCCCTGATTGCGAGTTCGGCCTTCGTCGGCTTCGTCGTTCTGACCCTGCTGATCGCCGACGCGATCTCGGCGTGGGTCGAGGCACGGCAGGTGCGCGATGACGAGGATCCGGATGCGCTCACCCGCCGTCGCATCCGCGATCTCGCCTGGCTGGTGGCGATCGTCGCCGCGCTCGCGGTGATCGTCGCTTTCGCAGTGGACTCGGCTGCCCGCGCCGTCTGGGATGCCGACGATCCGGTGGCGGCGGCCCTGATCCTGTTCGCCGTGACGGTCTTCTCGTTCCTCGTCGGGATCGGGGCGGTGGTCGCGGCCGGGCGCCGCGAGCGCCCCAGCTACGCGCGCATCCGGCGCGATCTGCGCGACCGTGCGATCTACAGCTTCGATGACGACGAGCTGCTCGACTTCGAGCGTCGACTCGCACTCGCCGATCGCATGCGGGCGCGCCGCGTGCAGAACGCGCTTCCGCTGCGCCTGCTGGGGGTGTCGGTCGTCGTGGCACTCGCGATCGCGAGCTGGCTGCTGGCCCCGGGCGCCTTCTCGATCGTGTTCACGGTCGGCGCCGTCATCTCGCTGGCCGCGGGCGCACTCGCGGTTCGCGCCGACGCGGTGCGCCAGGCCGCGCTGCACGTGGTGCTCGAAGCGCAGCGCGCGGAGGTCGTCGCCCTGCTCGAGCGCGCGCGCATCCCGCAGCGTCGTCGCGTCCCGGGCCTCCGCGACCGGGTCAGCCGCGCGCTCGCGATCCTGCGTGAGCAGCAGGGCTAGGACCGGCCGCGAACTCGCGCCGAAGTCGCCGGGGTCGGGGCGAGGCTCGGTGGACATCCCTCTCTGTATACCCACCCTGGAATAGGCTGGCTCCATGAGCCAGGAGAGCCCCGACGCGGCACCCGATGAGGTCCGCCAGACGACCGATCACGCGCCTCAGGCGGTGCTGGAGCGCCCGGCGCGTCCGCGCACCGGGCGTGTGGTCGCTGCCGTCATCGGCTTCACGATCATGGGCGGCGCGCTCCTGCTGCTCGCCGCCTACTTCCTGACCATCCTTGGTCCTGGGTTCACGCTGATCGCCGCGATCATCGCCCTCATCCCGCTCGCGGTCGTGCTCGTCGGCGTGGGATGGATCGACCGCTGGGAGCCCGAGCCGCGCGGCGCGCTGCTGTTCGCATTCCTCTGGGGCGCGACGATCGCGATCCTGGTCGCCCTGTTCGTCGACTCCGGTCTGCAGGAGGTCATTGCGGCGATCGGCGGGCCGACCGACTTCACCAACTTCGCGCAGAGCGCCATCCAAGCGCCCATTGTCGAGGAGGTCGGCAAGGGGATCGGCGTATTCCTGATCTACCTGGCCGCCAAGCACCACGTCGATGGTCCGATCGACGGCATCGTCTACGCGGCCGTGGTCGCTGCGGGCTTCGCGTTCACCGAGAACATCCAGTACTTCGGCCTCGAGGTGTCGGGGTACTACGGCGAAGACTCCAACGTCGCCCTGGTCTTCTTCGTGCGCGGCATCCTGTCGCCCTTCGCGCACGTGCTGTTCACCGCGTGCATCGGGTACGCGATCGGCGTGGCGGCGAAGCGCGGCAGTGCGCTCTGGACCTTCGGCGCGTTCCTCGTCGGGCTGATCCCCGCGATCGTGCTGCACGCGTTCTGGAACGGCTCCACCTTCTTCGCCGACTTCTTCGTCGTCTACATCGCCATCCACGTGCCGATGTTCGTTGTCGCCGTCGGCATGGTCGTGCTGATGCGCCGCCAGGAGGTGCGCCTCACCGGCGAGCGGCTGTCCGAGTACGCGGCGGCCGGTTGGATCAGCGCCGCCGAGGTGCCGAGCCTGGCCACGCCCGCGGGTCGGCGGCAGGCGATGCAGTGGGCGAAGGCGAACGGCATCGGGTCGCTCATGCGCGACTACATTCGCGACTCGACGAAGCTCGCCTACGCGCGTCAGCGGATGATGACCGGCCGCGATCTGATCGGCAATCAGGCCGACGAGGCGGCGCTGCTTGCGAAGATCACCGACACGCGACGCCGGCTCGCCGAGGCGCGGCCGACGAGCGCTACGGCCTGAGGCTGAACAGGCTTCCCAGCAGGTCGGGAACGATGCCCAGGATCCAGACCAGGGCGACCGCGACGAGGCCGATGATCGCCGGCAGGGGAAGACCGCGACGCAGTCGCTGACCGGCGGGCGCGACGAGGTTGACCGCGAGAGCGTCGGCGACGCGCTCATCGCGGTAGCGCTCGGTCTGATCGAGTGTCTTCGCCCCCACGGTGTCGGCGATGCGCAGCAGCCGTTGATACACCGCGGGAGAACCGGACTCGAATCCGCCCGGGTGGTAGACGAACAGCCAGTCGTCGATGATCTCGACGTCGAAGGGGGCGGCCTCGTCGATCAGCAGGGCCATCAGGTCGGGGGTGAAGACGTACAGGGCGTCGGTTTCGTAGCGGGCGGGGCAGTAGAGCGTGAAGTGGCGATCGAAGTCGCCCTCGAGGCGGAGACGCTGCGAGCGATCGAAGGTCGTCGGCAGATTCGAGGCGCCGAAGAGCCCGTTGTTGGCACGGGAGTCCAGCACCATGTGCGGCAGGCGCCGGTCGAGGTGGAGTGCGAGAAAACCCCAGCGCTGCACACGTCGGTTCTTTCCCGAACCGGTCGTGTACTGGTAGTTCCCGAAGTCGAGGAAGCGCCCGTCGGCGCTGCGGAAGTGCTCGATCGAAGCGCGGGATGAACCGATTTTGAAGATCGACCCCGGGTAGCTCGGAGCAGCGCTGTGCGGCGAGAACTCGAGGCCGTTGACCAACGCGAAGCGGTTCAGCTGGGCCCAGCGCACCCGCTTCCGGCGCCCCATCAGCACGATGATCGCGCCGATGCCCACGACTGCGACGGCACCGACGAGGAGCGCGCCCACGAATGCCGGCAGTGCGGAGTCGACGCGACCGAGGATCGCGGTCGCGGCAGCTCCGAAGAAGATCGATCCGCCGATCAGGGCGAGCGGCAGCACCACGACGACCTGGACCAGGGTTCCGGGTGCCAGCAGCGTTCCCGGCAGGCCGAGGGCGCGCGCTCGGCGTCGGAACTCGCGCACCTCCGCCTCGGGCGGGGCGGCCAGGAGCGGGGTGTAGTCGACGGTGCGGCCCATCTGCCCATCTAAGCGGGTCGTGAGGCTTGTTCGCGGCTTAACAGACTCGTCGCCCAGCGGCGGGTCAGTGACTCCGGCTCTTCTGGGCGACGAGTTGTTCTGTAATCAGGGTGCACCCCGGGGGCGTCGGCGTCAAGAGGCGATTCGGAGAGCGCCGTTCACTCGAATGGCGCGCCGCGGGGCGCTCACTCGGCGATGCAGCTCCCGGAGGAGACAGCGGCGCTGAGCTCGGGAGCGACGTCGACGACGGGCGCGAGCTCGGTGTTCGTCATCGCGTACCCGAGCTGCGAGGAGTCGGCGCTCTTGGCGAACACGACTCCCGCGACCTCGCCATCGAGCGCGAGCAACGGGCCGCCCGAGTTGCCGGGGTTGATCTCCGCGGCGAGCGTGTAGACCTCGCGTTCGCTCGTCGAGTCGCCGTAGATGTCGCGGAGGCGCTCGGATGACACGGCGAGAACCTCGGCACCGCCGGAGACGAACGGCCCGCCGAACGGGTAGCCCTGCACGACGCTCTCGTCGCCCGGCGCAAGAGGCTCGTTGAGGTCGAGCGCCGGAACGGTGAGCCCGGTCGTGGCGATCACGGCGAGATCGTCGCGCGCATCGAAGTAGACGACGCGTCCCTCGATGCTCTGGCCGTTGGGAGCCTGAACGACCGGCTGGTCGACGCCCGCGACGACGTGGGCGTTGGTGACGATGCGGTTGGCCGAGACGACGAATCCCGAACCGGACTGGTTCTGACCGCAGGCGTACGCGGTCCCGGTGATGCGCACGACCGAAGCGGAAGCGGTCACCAGCGGATCGGTGCTGGTCTCCACGTCGGGGGCGGTGCTCGGGGCCGTCGTCACCCCGCCGATGTCCTGCCCCAGCACCGGCACGCCGTCGGCCAGGACGAGCGAGCGCAGCTGCGCGAGCGCGCTGTCGACGGGGTCGGGGGTCAGCCGTTGGATCCCGGTGATCACGGTCGATTCGCTGGCGGCGCGCGAGAAGACGGGGGCGCCGAGGGCGGTGACGCTTCCCGCGAGCAGGGACACAGCGAGAGCGGCGGTGACGAGGGTGGCGGCGCCGCCGAGCAGTCGATCGACGGGTCGGAGCGCGGTGCGGTCGACCCCGCGCCCGATGAGTCGCCCGATGGCGCTGCCGATCGAGTGCCCGAGGATCAGGAGGAACACGGCCGCGGTGACGACGAAGAACACGCGCCACAGCGGCCACGGAACGATGCCCGTGAGCAGGGGCGCGAGGAAGTACGCCGCGACCGCGCCGGCCGCGAGGCCGAGCATCGAGCCGAGGCTCCGTGCGAGACCGCGTCGCAGGCCCGAGACGAGAAAGCCGACGAGCGCGATCACGAGGATCACGTCGAGGGTGAGGGCAGCGGTCACCGAGATGCTCCAGTCAACAGAACGGACGCATCCAGTCTGTCGGATGCGTCCGTCCTTTGGCTGAGCGCGGTGCTCTGCCGGGTCAGCCGGTCACATCGCGACGGTGCAGCGCCACGACCGCGCCGACGACTGCGAGGGCGGCGATTCCCCACAGCAGGCCGAGGCCTGCCGGGTCGAATCCGTCGACCAGGGGCGCATTGCCGTAGGCCCAGTCGTAAGGCGAGAAGCGCTGGAGCCATTCGACGTCGGCGTTCTGGTTGCCGACGGCGTTCAGCACGTAGCCCGCGATCGCGATGCCGGCGGCCGCGCCGGTGGCGATCGCGCGGGTTCCGGTCAGGGCACCCGCGAGCAGCCCGATGCTCGCGGTGAGCAGCGACAGACCGAGCAGGGCGAGGGAGGCGGCGACGATGTTGGCGACGTCGAGACCCAGTTCGGACGGCTCGTTGAGGAGTGCCGTGATCGCCCCCGTGTAGGCGACGAGCCAGGCCAGGCGCACCACCACCGCGAGGGTGGACTCGAGAGCGAACTGGATCCGTCCGACTCCGTGCGCGAGGGTGAGCTCCAGCCGGCCGCTCTCCTCGGCCCCGGCGATCGCCGACGACGACCACGCGGTGGCGGCGATGGTGAGCAGGGCGAAGACGATGAGTCCGAAGATCGTCGCCTGCGCGTACCCGGCGCCGCTGGTGAGGTTCTCGTAACCGAGGGTCTTGATGAGCTCCTCCGGCATGCTGTCGAGCACCGCGGCCATCTGGTCGTTGCCGATGGACGGGTAGAGCGGCAGGTACAGGAACAGCGCGGCGCTGACGCCGACCGTCCAGCCGAGGGTGCCGCGCCAGCTGTCGACGACGAGGCGCCGGAAGATCGGCAGCGGCAGATGGCGAAGCGGCGGCGTGGAGACGTGGCCCGGGGCGGGCGTTCCGGTGCGGGTCATGAGCTGACCTCCTGACGTCCGTAGAGATCGAGCACCGACTCCTCGAGGTCCGGCTCCTCGACAGTCAGATCGGTGATCCGGTAGCGCGCGAGCAGCTTGACGACCTCGTCGATGCTGCCGTTCACGGTCGCGTGCACGCGCACCGTGGCGCCATCGATCACGTCGATGTCCCGTAGATGCGCGATGCGCGACAGCGCCTCTCGGATTTCGGCGCCGGGGGAGTCGGCGATGCCGGCGTTGAGTCGACGGATCGCGTTCAGCCGCAGCGAGGCCACGTCGCCGTCGGCGACGAGCCGGCCATCGGCGAGCACGGCCACCTGGTCGGCGGCCTGCTGGATCTCGCTGAGCACATGCGAGCTGAGCAGCACCGTCTGGCCCGCCTCGCGCGCCTCGCGAATCATCTGCAGGAACTCGCGCTGGATGAGCGGGTCCAGTCCGCTGGTCGGTTCGTCGAGCACGAGCAGCTCGGGACGATGCATGAAGGCCTGGATGAGTCCGATTTTCTGCTTGTTCCCCTTCGACAGCGCCCGCACCGGGCGGCTGAGATCCAAGTTGAGGCGCTCTGCGAGCGCTTCGATGGTGCCGGGGGCGACCGGGCCGCTGATGTCGGCGAAGTGCTTGAGCAGGGCCAGCCCTTTGACGCGGCCGTCGAGTCGGAGCTCGCCGGGGACGAATCCGATGCGACGGCGCTGGTTCGCACCGCCCGCGCGGGGGTCCACGCCGAGAACGCTCGCGGAGCCGGAGCTGGGGCGGATGATGTCGAGCAGCAGGCGCAGCGTGGTGGTCTTGCCGGCACCGTTCGGTCCGATCAGGCCGTACACGGTGCCGCGCTCGACCCGGATGCTCAGGTCGCGCACGGCGGTCACCTGACCGAAGGCCTTGGTGAGCTCCGTGGTCTCGATGGCGTAGTTCATGCGGTTTCTCCCTCGGAGGGGGCGGGCCGGTCGTGGCCGGCGGGGTCGGTTGAGGCGAGCGCGCTCCGAGCGGCGACGAGGAAGCGATCGTCGGTGTAGAGGCCGTGCGTGTAGAGCTCGAGCGTCGGGATCGTCATGCGGCGCACCATGGCGTCGCCGAAGTAGTCCGCGCCGAACACGCGACCGAGCTGCTTCGCCATCAGCAGCGAGGAGAGGCCGGAGAGCGCAACGAGCGCGGCGCGGGCCTCGGGGTCGTCGCTTCGGCGCATCGTGCCCGCGTCGGTGTGCGCATCGAGCATGTCCCGGGTCGAGGCGAGCAGTTCGTCGAAGAGGCGGTCGGCGGCGGGGGAGCCGTCGGTGAGCATGCGAGACAGGTAGTCGATCCGCGGGCGGTACTCGTCGATGTCGGCGAGCCAGCGCTGCAGCTGCTCGCCCAGCTGCGCGACGTCGGTGTCGGCCTTGCGATCGAACAGCTCATCGATCACGTAGCGGTCGCAGGCGTCGCGCAGCCTGTCCTTCGAGCCGAAGTGGTGAATGACGAGCGCGGGACTGACACCCGCTGCGGTCGCGATCGCGCGCACACTGGTGCGGTCGACTCCGTCGCGCCCGAACAGCGCAATGGCGGCGTCGCGGATGCGGGCTGGCGTCGCGCGATCGTCGGACCGCCGACTCGCCGCTGAACGCATGTTCAATAGGCTAAACGCGCGTTCAGTGCACGTCAAGGCGTGTCTATCACGCCAGACATTGTGTAAAAGAATCTTGACACTATGTCTAGATGTGTGTACTTTTCAGGTGTCAAGTTTCTTTTACACACCGCCGAATCTGGAGGACACAACATGGTTGCGGAGCAACGCAACGCCTGGATCGCCCTCGCCGTCGCCGTCATCGGCTACGCCGTCTACTTCTCGCTCGTCATGGGTGCCGCCGCCGGCGGTCCGCTCGCCGAGGCCGACTACATCACCCCGATGCTGATCGTCATCATCGGCTCGGTCATCGGCACCGTCGTGCTGACGGTCGCCGTCGCGATCATCGCCGCGATCGTCGCGGGCGCGCGCGACCCGAAGACCGCCGACGAGACCGTGCGGCGCGTCATGCAGGACAGCGACGAACGCGATCGCGCCATCAACAAGGCGGGGGAGCTCGCCGCGCGCTGGCTCGTCGTCGCCGGGGCGCTCGCCGCCCTCGTCTTCGCGTGGTTCGAGTTCGGGCACTTCTGGATTGCCAACGTGGTCTTCCTCGGCTTCTACGCCTCGGCGATCTTCGGCGCGATCTTCAAGCTCGCCGCCTACCGCTGGGGTCTGCGCGCATGAAGTCCACCCAGGTCACCAACTCGATCCGGGCGCTTCGGTTCGCCCGCGGCGAGATGACCCAGTCGGAGCTGGCCGACCGGGTCGGAGTGACACGGCAGACCATCATCGCCATCGAGCAGGCCAAGTACTCCCCGTCGCTCGAGGTCGCGTTCCAGATCGCGCGTGCTCTCGAGGTGCCGCTCGACGAGGTGTTCCATTACCCGAGTGACTCGGGCGCCCGGCCGAGCAGCTAGCCCGCGGTCCCGTCGGGCCGGCGTGAACCGCGTTGCTCATGCGCGGTCTCGGCGACGGTCGGGGCCGTGCCGCCGAGGCGCGCCGGGTGCCACCACTGGCCTGCGCCGTCGACCGGGTAGTTCGCCTGAAGGTCGTCGGTGAGTCGCTGCAGGGTGGCGCGCAGGGCATCGGTTGCCTCGGTGACGTCGGCGTCGGCTGCGACCGTGACCGGCTCGCCGACCAGCACGTGGACGGGCACGCCGAAGCGGTCGCGGCGGCGCCCCTTCGCCTGCTTGGTGAGGATGCGGTGTCCGCCCCAGACCGCGATCGGAATGATCGGAACGCCCGCCTCCTGCGCGAGTCGGGCGGCTCCGGTCTTCAGATTCTGCACCTCGAAGCTGCGGCTGATCGTGCCCTCGGGGAACACCCCGATCAGCTCGCCGTCACGCAGCGCGGTGATCGCGGCGTCGTAGGCGCCCGCGCCCGCCGCGCGGTCGACGGGGATGTGCTTCATGTTGCGCATCCAGAAGCCGAGCGGCCAGCCGCGGAACGCGCCCTTCTTCGCCATGAAGCGGATGCGGCGCCGGTTGTGCAGCCACAGCACCCACTCGACGAGGGCGAACTCCAGGAAGCCGAAGTGGGTGATCGCGATCACGGCTCCGCCGTCATCCGGCAGGTTCTCGGCGCCGCGCACGTCGCGTTTCACGCGAAGGGCACCGAACATCAGCCGACCGGCGCCGATCGCGGCGGTGTAGATGGGCTCGTTCCGGTACCGGGCGGTCATGCGACCAGCGTACGCGGCGGGTAGCGAAGCCCGTCCCATCGGAGGACAGTGGGGTCATGCCCGACTACGGCCATGAGCTGTCGTTCGGCACGTTCATCACGCCGAACGTGTCGCCGAGCGACGGCGCGCTCCAGCTGGCGCGGCACTCCGAGGAGCTCGGCTTCGACCTGGTGAGCTTCCAGGACCACCCCTACCAGCTCGCGTTCTTCGACACCTGGACGCTCATGACCTGGGTGGCGGCGCACACCTCGAGGGTGCAGATCTCGGCGAACGTGCACAACCTTCCGTTGCGCCCGCCCGCCGTGCTCGCCCGCGCGGCGGCGAGCCTCGACCCGCTCTCGGGCGGTCGGCTGGCGTTGGGGCTCGGCGCCGGCGGGTTCTGGGATGCGATTGTCGCGATGGGCGGGCCGCGCCGCACCCCGGGCGAGAGCGTCGAGGCGCTCGACGAGGCGATCGAGATCGTGCGCGGCATCTGGGACGTCGACGATCGGGATCGTCTGCGCGTCGACGGGGAGCACTATCGCGTCGAGGGCGCGAAGCGCGGCCCGCGACCCGCGCACGACATTCCGATCTGGGTCGGCGGCTACAAGCCGCGCATGCTGCGTCTGATCGCGCGCCGGGCCGACGGCTGGCTGCCTTCGCTGTTCGGTCTCGAGCCGGGCGATCTGGCTCGGGCGAACGAGATCATCGATGAGACCGCCCTCGAGGCCGACCGCGACCCGCGCGCGATCCGCCGCATGCTGAACGTGGGCGGCGACATCTCGGCCTCGGGCACCGAGCCGTTCCACGGTCCTGCGGAGCGGTGGGTCGATGACCTGCTGCCGCTGGCGGTGCAGGACGGCATCTCGACATTCATTCTGGCGACCGACGATCCGGCGGTGATGGAGGCCTTCGCGCTCGAGGTGATCCCGGCGCTGCGCGACGCGGTCACAGAGGCGCGGGGCTTGGAGGGGCGCGCCCCCAACGGCGTGCGAAGTGCGGCTGCCCGCGCCAAGAGGATCGCGGGCATCGACTACGACGGGCTTCCGGCCTCTCTCGCCGCGGAGGCGATCGAGCCCGGCGATCCCGGCTACGCCGCGGTCCGCAACACGTACAACCGCGGCGGCGCGCCCGGACTGGTCGTGACCCCTCGCACCGTCGAGCAGGTGGCGGATGCGATCGCCTTCGCCCGCCATCAGCCGGTGCCGCTGGGCGTGCGCAGCGGCGGCCACGGAGTGAGTGGACGCTCGACGAACGACGGCGGCGTCGTGATCGACATGTCGCACTTCGCCGAGATCACCGTGCTCGACGAGGCGACTCGTCGGGTGCGCGTCGGGCCGGGCGCACGCTGGATGGACGTGTCCGCGGTGCTGGCGCCCCACGGCTGGGCCCTCACCTCGGGTGACTACGGCGCGGTCGGCGTCGGCGGGCTCGCCACGGCGGGCGGCTTCGGCTGGTTCGCCCGTGAGCATGGGCTGACGATCGACCATCTGCGCGCGGTCGAGCTGGTGACCGCTTCCGGTGAGCTGGTTCGCGCGAGCGAGGAGGAGCATCCGGAGCTGTTCTGGGCGATGCGCGGTGCGGGCGCGAACTTCGGTGTCGCGACAGCGTTCGAGTTCGAGGCGCACCCGGTGCCGCCGCATGTCGGCTGGGCCCAGCTGGCGTTCGAGGCGTCCGCGGCGCCTGGCGGCGTGGCCGGGTTCCTCGTCAACTGGGCCGCCGCGATGGTGGTGACCTCGCGCGACGTCACGTCGTCACTCGTGCTGACTCCGTCCGTTCCGGGGCTGCCGCACATCGTGCGCCTGCTGGCGGTGGTTGACACGGCGGATTCCGGTGTCGTGATCGAGCGGCTGCGGCCGTTCGCCGGTCTGGCGCCGATCGTCGGCCAGCAGGTGCAGATGGCGCCCTACGAGGAGGTGGTCGCCTCCCTCATCGAGCACGCGCCGCACGACGAGCACGGCGAGCCGGTGTCGCGCTCGGGGCTCGCCGACACTTTCGGCATCCAGCTCGCGACGCGCACGGCGCGGTTGCTGGAGAAGCGGGTGAGCCACTTCGTTCAGCTGCGTTCGCTCGGCGGGGCCGTCTCCGACGTGGAGAGCGACGCGACGGCCTATTCGGGGCGCTCGGCGACGGTGTCGATCGTGGCGCAGGGCTCCGAGGAGCGGGCGCTCGACGCGGAGTGGCGGCAGATCGAGCCGCTGCTGTCGGGCTCATACCTGAACTTCGATTCGAGCCTCGACCCGGCCCGGCTCGCACGTGCCTGGTCTCCGCAGACGCTGCAGAGGCTGCGTGCGCTCAAGGCGGAGTGCGACCCACAGAACGTGTTCCGCGACAACTTCAACGTTGCGGCGGTTCGCGACGCGGGGTGACGTGCGCCGGGCGCGGCGGTGCGGTCAGTCGATGCGCACGGTCTTGAACCGAGCACCGTGGCCGCGCGTGATCGCCACGCGGGAAGGGGCCACGCCGAAGTGCGCGGCGAGGGCCTTCTCAACCGCCGTGTTCGCGGCGCCGTCCACCGCGCGCTCGCGCACGAAGACGACCAGAGTGCCTTCGGCATCCGTCTCGATGAGCGGTCCCTTGCGACTGCCCGGCTTGACGCGGATGCGCAGCTGCGCGGGCGGGTCGACGGGCGTGGTCACCCGTCCAGCTTGACACGCGGGGCGCCCGGGAGTCGGGCCCGACCGCCGATGAGCGTTGACGCTGGCGAGCGGGGATGCCAAGGTGGCGCCACGACGACGCGGGAGGTCGGGCCGATGGCGCGCACACGGGGAGAGACGATCGACAAGGCGGGCGCGGATCGCTGGGCGGACCCGCCCAGGCAGTGCGATCTGGTGATGAAGGGCGGCATCACCTCGGGGGTCGTCTACCCTCTCGCGATCGCCAGGTTCGCCGAGGAGTACCGCCTGCGCGGCGTCGGGGGATCGTCGGCGGGCGCGATCGGCGCGGCGCTGGCGGGGGCGGCCGAGTTCGGACGCGAGACCGGCGGTTTCCGCACCCTCACCGAGATCCCGGAGCGCTTGCGAGGCGGCCGGCTCGAGGCGCTGTTCCAGGCGCAGCCGAGCACCGAGCCGCTGCTGCGGGTGCTGTTCGCCGTGCTGCGGGCCAGGCCGGGCGCGGCGGCAAAGGTGCGGGCCGCGGTGGGTGCGCTGGTGGCGCGCTTTCCAGGCCGCAGCGCGCTGGGGGCGCTCGCGGGCGTGCTGCTGTTCGTGCTCGGAGTCGCGGGTGTCGTGGTTGCCGTGCTCGGCGAGCAGTGGTTCCAGGTGGCGCCTGGCGCGGCCCTCGCGCTCGCCGCGCTGGCGCTCGTGGTGGTCGGCTGGGCGCTCGCGCTCGCCGCCCGGATGGTCGATCTGCTGACGGTCGCGGTGCCGCAGAACCTGTTCGGCATCTGTCGCGGCCTCGGTGCCGAGGGCGGCGGCCCCGGCTTCACCGACTGGCTCTCCGACCTCATCGACGAAGTCGCGGGCCTTCCCTCGGGCGGCCCTCCGCTCACCTTCGGGCAGCTCTGGGGCGACGACGAGGCGGCGAGCCGAGACCGTCGGGCACGGGACATCGATCTGCGCCTCATCACCACCTGCCTGAGCCGCGGCCGGCCGTACGAGATGCCGCTCGAAGGCTCCAACTTCTTCTTCGACCCGGATGAGTGGGCGACCCTGTTCCCGCCGAATGTCATGGCCTCGCTGCTGGCCGCCCCGGCTGGCTGCGCCGAGGCGGAGGAGGGCGCGACGGCGGCGAAGGGCCGACGCGAGAACCAGGCGGCGAAGCAGCGCGGGCTGGTCCGCCTGCCGGAGGCCCGCGACCTGCCGGTGATCGTCGCGGTGCGCATGTCGCTGAGCTTCCCGCTTCTGATCTCGGCCATCCCGTTGCACGCAGTGCGTCGGCGGCGCGGCGAGAAGCTGCAGTTCGAGAAGCTCTGGTTCACCGACGGCGGCATGTGCAGCAACTTCCCGCTGCACCTGTTCGAGTCGCCGCTGCCGACGAGGCCGACCTTCGCCATCAATCTCGGGTCGTTCCGCGACGACGCGGAGCAGCATCCGACCGACGAGTCGGAGAACATCGTGTTCGCGACCCGCAACTCCAGCGGCATCCACCCGCCGTATCAGCCGATCGCCGAGCAGGGGGTGGGCGCGCTCGTCGACTTCGCCGGCACGATGCTCGACACCTCCCGCAACTGGCAGGACAACTCCTACGTGACGATGCCCGGCTACCGCGACCGCATCGTGCGGGTGCAGCAGACCAGCGATCAGGGCGGCCTGAACCTGAACATGTCGGATGACGCGATCGAGCGCCTGGCCCGGCGCGGCGAGGCGGCGGCCTCGGCGCTGATCGACCAGTTCACGAAGCCGCACTACCGCGGCTTCGACGGCTGGGCGAACCACCGCTGGGTGCGCTACCGCGCGCTCATGGCGACGCTGCCCGAGTTCCTCGGCGCCTACCGCCGCGGCCGCGCCGAACTGCACATCGACCCCACCGATCCGCCCGGCTTCGACCTGCCAGCACCGAGCCGCGCGCTCGCCGGGAGGCTCAGCGGGGCGCTCACCCACGGCGCGGAGGCGGTCGCGGCGGCCCCGGATGCCGCGGTCGAGTCGCTCACCGAGTCGCCCAAGCCGCGGGGGAGCCTGCGCCGGGTCGCGCGGATCTAGATTCGGCGGGGAACGCCCCCCCGCGCTCTGCTAAACTCCCAAGGTTGCCGTCAGAACGGCCGCGGATGAAGAGAGCCCACACACTCGGTGATGGGCGCCGCGCAACGAGAGGAGGGGGTCCCATCTATGGCACTCGACAACGAGACCAAGAAGGCGATCATCGAAGAGTATGCAACGCAGCCCGGTGACACGGGATCCCCCGAAGTGCAGGTCGCTCTCATGACCAAGCGCATCAAGGACCTCACCGAGCACCTCAAGGAGCACAAGCACGACCACCACTCGCGTCGTGGCCTGCTGCTCCTCGTCGGTCAGCGTCGCCGCATGCTCGGCTACCTCCAGGACATCGACATCGAGCGCTACCGCTCGCTGATCGAGCGCCTGGGTCTGCGTCGATAGATTCCGCGAACTTCTTGCCAAACGGGCCGTCACCTTCGGGTGGCGGCCCGTTTCGTCTGTCCCGGATGCGCTGACTCGCCTACGCTCTCAGCATGCCCGCGGCGCTCAGCGAGATCGACCTCCCCGAACGAGCCGGGGGCAGTCGCGGACTGACCACGGTGCTCGGCGTTCCGGACGGGGCGGGGCCGTGGCCCGCCGTCGTCATGGTGCACGAGGCCTACGGGATCAACGACGTGATGCGACGCCAGGTCGAACGGCTGACCTCGGCCGGCTACCTGGTGCTCATGCCTGACCTGTTCGCGCAGGGCGGCGCGCGCCGCTGCCTGGTCTCGACGTTCCGGGCGCTGCGCGCGGGGGAGGGCCGCGCCTTCGTCGACATCGAGCGCGCACGGGAGTGGCTGCTCGCGCGCGAGGACTGCACGGGCCGGGTGGGGATCCTCGGCTTCTGCATGGGCGGCGGGTTCGCACTCGCCGCCGCCAGCGGTCGCGGCTTCGACGTCGCCTCGGCCAACTACGGCATGCTGCCGGCGAACCTCGACGACGACCTGCGCGGGGCATGCCCGATCGTCGCCAGCTTCGGCGGCCGCGACCGGTCGCTTCGCGGCGCCGCGGACCGGCTCGAGGCGTCGCTTGAGCGGCTCGACGTGCCGCACGACGTGAAGGAGTACCCGGAGGCCGGGCACGCCTTCCTCAACGACGCCGACTCCGGTCCGCTCGCGGCGCGCCTGTTGTTCACGCGGTTCCTCGGGCTCGGCCCGAACCCGGAGGCGGCGACCGACGCCTGGCAGCGCATTGAGCGCTTCTTTGCGGCCGCTCTCGGCGACCCGGCGACTCAGCCGGGAATACCGGACTAGGCGCCGGCGTTGCGCCGGAGGATGACTGCCGCACCCGCCCTCTCCGTGCTCGACCTCGTGCCCGTGCGGCGCGGCCAGACCTCCGCCGACGCGGTCGGCGCCTCGCTCCGGCTCGCCGAGCGCGCCGACGAGCTCGGATTCCGCCGCTACTGGTTCGCCGAGCACCACAACATGCCCGCGGTCGCCTCGACGACGCCGCCGGTGCTGATCGCCCTCGCGGCGGGGCGCACCCGGAGCATCCGGCTCGGATCCGGCGGCGTCATGCTGCCGAACCACGCGCCCTTCGTCGTCGCCGAGCAGTTCGCCGCCCTCGAGGCGGCGGCCCCGGGGCGCATCGACTTGGGGCTCGGGCGCGCGCCGGGAAGCGACCCGATGATCACGGCGCTGCTGCGCTCGAGCGGACCGACGAGCGACGCCGACCGGTTCCCCTCGCACGTGAACGACATCCTGGCCCTGCTGCGCCGCGATGGCGCCTCGCTGCAGCTCGGCGAGCGCGACTATACGGTGCGCGCCACTCCGGCGGCGGCGGGTGTTCCCGAGGTGTGGCTGCTCGGCTCGAGCGACTTCTCGGCCCAGCTGGCCGCGAGGCTCGGGCTGCCCTACGTCTTCGCGCACCACTTCGCGGGCGAGGGCACCGAGCGCGCGCTCGACCTGTACCGCACCGGGTTCCAGCCGAGCGAGCACGCGGCCGCGCCGCGCACCTTCGTCACCGTCAACGTTGTCGTGGGGGAGACCCGTGAGGAGGCGGAGGCGCGGGCGCTGCCGAGCCTGCTCAACATGGCGCGGATGCGCTCCGGGCAGCCGCTCACGGTGCTCGAGACGGTCGAGCAGGCCGCCCGCGCCGACGTCAGCCCCGCGCAGCACGAGCTGATTGCCGCGATGCGCGGACGGTGGGTGGTCGATGCGCCCGACGCGGCGGCCGCCGCGGTCCGTGCGCTCGCGGAGCGCTTCGGCGTCGACGAGGTGATGGTCTCGCCGACGGCGGGGGCCCGCGAGGCCGACCCGGTCGACCGCAGTCTCGCTCGCGAGCAGACCCTCGAGGCGCTCGCCTCGGCGTAGCCCGACCCCACCCGGACTCGACCGCGCATAACGGAGTACACTCATAAATAAGTGAAGTCCGTAAGGAGGCGAGGATGTCGGAACTCGGTCGCCGTGAGCGCAACAAGGTCGAGAAGCTGACCCGCATCCTCGACTCCGCCCGCGCCGTCTTCGCCGAGAAGGGCGAAGCCGCGGCCACGACGGCGGAGATCGCCGACCGCGCCGACGTGTCGCACGCGACGCTGTTCCGCTACGCCGCCACCAAGGCCGAGCTGTTCATCATGGTCGGCAACGAGAGCCTCGCGCGGGCGATCGACCGCGGCATCGCCGCGGCGGCGAATCAGACGGCGCCCCTGGACCGACTCCAGGCGCTCATCGCGCCCGTGGTCGGCGACGGCTGGAGCCTGCCGAACCTCGCCGCGTATCAGCGCCGCGTCGTCGACGGCTCGGCCAGCGGCGACCAGCGCGACATCGCGCTGCACATGGTGCAGCAGATCGTGGACGAGGTGGCGAGCATCCTCACCGAGGCGTGGCAGGGCCCCGGCCCGGCGCCCGCGGCGGAACCGGCCGCGCGAGCGATCTACGCCGCCATCCACCTCGAGGTGCTCGGCGCCGAGCGTGACGAGCGGCGCCGCGCCAACTTCCTTGCTGACATCCGAGCGCAGGCGGAGATCATCCTGCGCGGATACCTGACAACACCCCCTGAAAGGACAACCCCATGACCGCCATCAAGAAGGTCACCGTTCTCGGCACCGGCGTGCTCGGCTCCCAGATCGCCTACCAGACGGCCTTCCACGGCTTCGAGGTCACCGCGTGGGACATCGACGATGCCGCCGTGGCCGCCGCCCACACCCGCTTCGCGGGGCTCGCCGCGACCTACGATGCCGAAGTCGACGGCGCCAAGGACGGCAAGTCCGCCGCCGCGCTCGAGCGCATCACCGTCACCAGCGATCTCGCCGACGCGGTGAAGGACGCCGACCTCGTCATCGAGGCCGTGCCGGAGAACCCGGCCATCAAGACCGACACCTGGACGAAGGTCGGCGAGCTCGCGCCGGAGAAGACGATCTTCGCCACCAACACCTCGACGCTGCTGCCGAGCTCCTTCATGGAGGCCACCGGACGGCCCGAGAAGTTCCTCGCGCTGCACTACGCCAACCGCATCTGGGCGATGAACACCGCCGAGATCATGGGCACCTCGAAGACCGACGCGGCCGTGTTCGACACGGTCGTCGAGTTCGCGACGGAGCAGGGCATGGTTCCGATCCCGCTCAAGAAGGAGCAGCCCGGATACGTGCTGAACTCGCTGCTCGTTCCGCTGCTCAACGCGGCGTCCGCGCTGCTCGTCAACGAGGTCGCCGAGCCCGAGACGATCGACGCCACCTGGCGCATCGGCACGGGCGCGCCCCTGGGACCGTTCCAGATCTTCGACGTCGTCGGCCTGACCACCGCGTACAACGTCTCGGTGATGGGCGACGAGACCTCGAAGAAGTTTGCGGAGCTCGTCAAGCGCGACTACATCGATCAGGGCAAGCTCGGCGTCGCCACCGGCGAGGGCTTCTACCGCTACAGCTGAGGCCGGGGCGCTAGTACGCCTCCAGCACCGTCGTGACCGCCCACACCACGCTCGCGCCGATCAGCGCGCTGAACAGCAGCAGCCAGAAGATCGACGGGATGCCGGTGCGCCGAGACAGCAGGTAGGCATCCGAGGAGGTCAGCCGGGTGCGGCCGCGGGTGTGCACGGCGAGCACGGCGGCGAAGCCGCGCACGCTGCCCACCAGCAGAGCGATCGCGATCACCAGCAGCGCGTAGCTCTGCTGGGTGGGCGTCGCCCACAGCCACAGCGCGACGCTCGCCGCAGCCGAGACGGCAACCACCAGGAAGCCGACAAGGTTGCGGATGACCAGCAGCGTGAGCACGAGGATGGCGCCGCCCACGACGAGCGCGAGCGCCGTGTAGCCGTGCGTGACGCACCACAGCTGCACAGCGCCGACGATCGCCGGCGCCGGGTAGCCGAGGGAGCCGCTGATGGCGGCGCCCAGTTTGCCGCGGCCGCTGCTCACCGCCTCGCCGGAGTGGTTCATCCGGATCTTCATGCCGTGCACGAAGCGCCCGGTCAGGATGGCGCCGACGGCGTGCCCGAGCTCGTGCACGAGGGTGGTGAACAGCCCGAACCATCTCCAGATCGGCTGCGGGATGCTGAGGGCGGCCGCCGCTGCGACCAGCACGATCAGCAGCGTCGGCGAGATCTCGACGGGATCGGTGCGGGCCAGAGAGTCGAGAAAGTCGTCCACGCCCGCAGTCTCCCACGGGCTGGATCGGCCCGAGCACGCCTCGCGCTCCGGCTTGCCACGGAGAGCCCGACCGCGATCGGATCCTCGAGTCTCCGTTCGGCCAGCCGCGAGGTGAGGCGTCCGCCGGCGGCGACGCGATCGCGGCACTCGGCAGCCATGTTCGATCTCCTCGTCGGGTGCGGTGGCGCGTCTCAGTCGCGCCGGATCTCGAAACCGGTCACCCCGGTCGGGTCGACCGCATGCTCGTCGAGGCGGTCGACGCGCGCGCCGAACGGGCCGACGCGCAGCCAGTCGAGCAGGCGCTCGACGACGTCGGGGGTTCCCTCCAGCTCGCACTCGACCGAGCCGTCGGGCCGGTTGCGCACCCAGCCGGCGACGCCGAGGCGCTCGGCCTCGGCGCGGGTCGCCCCGCGGAACCCGACGCCCTGCACGATGCCGTGGACGCGGGCGTGGATGCGGGTCGGCTGCGGGGGTGCGGGTCTCGATACGCGCTGCGCGCTGCTCGACCGGCTCAGGTGTGGGCTACTCGACCGGCTCGGGTGCGCGCGGCTCGTCCGGCGGGTGGCGGGCTCGAGGCCGTTTAGGTCCAGGCCGATGTCGATGAGGACGACGTCGCCTGCGAGCTCGGCGCCGGGGGAGCGCAGAAGGCCCGCTTTGAGGGCGCCGAAGGTGACGGTCAGATCGGCGGGCAGCACCGTCGGGTCGGGCAGGTTTCCGTCGTCGGCGTCGATGCCGCTCGGCAAATCCACCGCGACCACCAGCGGCGCGGTCTCCGCCTCCAGCAGCGGTCGGATGCGCGCCACCAGCTCGCGGGCGCGCCCGCGCAGCGCCGGGGAGCCGGCGCCGCCGATGCCGAGGATCCCGTCGAGCACCACGTCGGCAGAGCCGATCAGATCCTCCAGCTGCGCATCGGCCTCGGCGTCGCTCAACAGCTCGACACCGGCCGCACGGGCCGCTGCCGCTCCCGCCGGATGGATGCGCGATCCGGTCGGCACCGCCACGACCCGGGCGCCCGCGCCCGCGAGTTCGGCGCCCGCGAAGAGCGTGTCGCCGCCGTTGTCGCCCGCGCCGACCAGCAGCACGACGTGCGCCAGACGGTCCGACGCGCGCTCGGCCAGCAGGCGCGTCACCTCGGCCGCAAGCCCGGCCGCCGCGCGGCGCATGAGCGGCACTCCCGCATCCAGCAGCGGACGCTCGGCGGCGCGGATCTGCGCCGCCGTGTAACCCCGTTGTTCGTGCGCGGTCATCTCTCCAGGGTAAGCGCGGGGGTCTCGATACGCGCTGCGCGCTACTCGACCCGCTCAGGTGTGTGCGCTTCGCGTTACTCGACCCGCTCAGGGGTTCGGGTGGCACGATGGGGGGGCATGACCCCCGCGATTCACATCACCGGCGATGCCGCCGCCGACGAACTGCTCTCCAGCGACCCGCTCGCGCTGCTGGTGGGCATGCTGCTCGACCAGCAGGTCGCGCTCGAGACCGCCTTCGCGGGACCGCATAAGATCACCCAGCGACTGGCCGCATCCGGTCGCCGTTTCGATGCCGCGACCATCGCCGCGCACGATCCGGACGCCTTCGTCGCGCTGTGCGCCGAGACTCCCGCGGTGCACCGGTTCCCCGGCTCGATGGCGGCGCGCATTCAGAAGCTCTGCACGACCCTGGTCGACGAGTGGGATGGTGACGCGGCGGCGCTATGGACGCGCGGCGAGCCCGACGGTGCCACGGTGCTCAAGCGTCTGAAGGCCCTGCCCGGTTTCGGCGAGCAGAAGGCCCGCATCTTCCTCGCGCTGCTCGGCAAGCAGTACGGACTGACCGCGCCCGGCTGGCGGGAGGCGGCGGGCCCCTACGGCGAGGCCGGCTCGCTGCGATCAGTGGCCGACATCGTCGACCGCGACAGCCTCGAGAAGGTGCGCGCGAACAAGAAGGCGGCCAAGGCGGCGGCGAAGAGCGGCTGACCTGCGAAACAGGCGGGTGGGGTGTCAGGCGTGAACGCCCGACACCCCAACTCGCGCAGCCTATTCGTAGCGCAGCGAGGTGACCGGATCGGCTCGCGCGGCGCGAGCTGCGGGCAGCGTGCCGGCCAGGAACGCGATCGCCATGACGAGCAGGATGATGCTGGCGATCGACACCGGGTCGAAGGCGACCAGGTTGAGGCCGACCAGATCGGCCAGCAGCGTGCGCGCCAGCACCGAGCTGAGGGCCGTGCCGACCCCGATCGCCGCAACCGCGCCGATCGCGCTGCCGAGGAACCCGATGAAGGTGGCTTCGAGGCTGAACATCGCGAAGACGCGTCCGCTGCCCATGCCCATCGCCTTCATCAGTCCGATCTCACGGGTGCGCTCCTGCACCGACATGAACAGCGTGTTCACAATGCCGAACGCGGCCGCCAGCAGTGCGATGATCGCGAACGCGTTCAAGACCAGCACGATGCCGTCGATGACACTCGTGACGGTGCCGAGGGTGTCGGCGACCGTCGTGCCGGTGTAGCCGGCGTCGGCAAGCGCTTCTTTCAGCGCATCCACCTGCTCGGGCGTCGCCTCCGCGTCGAACCACACGCTGGCCTGCACATAGCGCTCGGCCTCATCTTCGGTCAGCCCGGTGCTCTGCGCGTCGAACAGCGCGTCGCTGAGGGCGTCATTGATGAGGATGCTCGACCCGGTCGGCGAGGCCAGCGCCTCCTCAGTGACGCCGACGATCGTCGCCTGAATGAGATGACTCTCGCGGAGCGCGTCGGTGATGCCGAGGGTGATCGTCTGCCCGATCGATCCCGCCTCGTCGTCGAAGCCGAGCGGCTCGACGTAGACCTGGGGAATGGCGACCTGCAGCGCCTCGGCTGCGTCGTCGGGCTCGGCTCCCTCCGCCAGCACGGTCGTCTGCCCCGCAACCAGGCTGCCGACGCTGGCGACGAACTGGGTGCCGTCGTCGAACTGCACGAAGTCGGGGGTGATCCTGCGATCCGCCTCCGCGCGCACGACGCCGTCGATGGCGCGCAGCTCGTCGATGTCGTCGGGTGTCAGAGCGATGACCGTTCCGCCGGGACCGCCGGATGCGCCGCTCGACACGGCGTCGGGGTCATACTCGGCCGGGGAGTCATCGCCGCCGAAGGAGCCGTCTGAGTCCTCGCTCGCCTTCGTGACGGTCATCGCGTCGGAGGCGCCGACGCCGCTGACGACATCGTCGATGTAGGCGTTGATGCCCGTTCCGAGCCCACTGGTGATGGCCAGGGTGAAGGCGCCGATGAAGATCGACAGGATCGTCAGGAGCGTGCGTGTCTTCGAGCGGAACGTGTTCGACACTGCGGCGCTGATCAGGTCGCCGGAGTTCATGCGGCCGCCGCCGTCGTGTCGTCGACGAGCAGCCCGTCGCGGATGCGCAGCTGACGGTCACAGCGCGCCGCGAGCTCCTCGTCGTGGGTGACGATGATGAGCGTGATGCCGTGCTCCCGGTTGAGGTTGAACAACAGGTCCTCGACGACGGCGCCGGTGACCGAGTCGAGGTTTCCGGTCGGTTCGTCGGCGAAGACGATGCGCGGGTCGTTGACGAGGGCACGCGCGATCACGGCGCGCTGCTTCTGGCCGCCGGAGAGGTCGCTCGCCTTGTTCTTGGCTTTGTCGGCGAGTTCCAGCTGTTCGAGCGCGGCGAGGCCGCGTCGCTTGCGCTCGGCGGCGCCGATCCCCGCGATCTTCATCGGCAGGATCACGTTCTCGAGCACGGTGCTGTTCGCGTTCAGAAAGAACTGCTGGAACACGAAGCCGAAGGTCTTGTTGCGGGTGCGGTTCAACCGTGCGCCGCGAAGGGTTCGCGTGTCGACACCGTCGAGCGTGATCACGCCGGAGGTCGGGGCATCGAGCAGCGCCAGGATGTGCATCAGCGTCGACTTGCCCGAGCCGCTCTTGCCGAGGATGGCAACGGACTCTCCTTCTCGAATGTCGAAGCTCACCCCTTTGAGTGCATCAAAGCGGTTCTGGCCGCGGCCGTACGTCCTGCGTACGTCCTCGACGTGAAGGAGGGGGTTGGTCATCGAATCTCCGGAGTTCTGCCACGCGGTATCGGGCGTTCGTGGTCCCCAGTCTCGTTGGCCGGGTGCGGGCGTGCGTCATCCCCGTGGTGTCAGTTCGATACTGCGCTGGCGGTAGATCCGGGGCAGAGGGATCTGTCTACGTTGCGGTCTCCGAGAGACAAGCGGAGCATGAAGGTGGGGACAGCAGAGAAGAGACGACGATGTCGAAATTCCTGATCATCTACCACTCGCCCTCGAATCCGTCGATGGAGGAGGCGCCGCCCGACGTCGACATGGACGCCGAGATGAAGGCCTGGATGGCGTGGGGCGAGGGCCTCGGCCCACACCTGACCGACTTCGGATCGCCCGTCGGAGGTGGCGTGCACGTCGACCCCGGCGGGGCGACCTCCGACAGCACGCTGGACGTCTCGGGCTACTCGTTCGTGGAGGCGGACAGCATGGAGGAGGCGCTGTCGTTCACCAAGAACCATCCGCACCTCAATTTCCCGGGCGCGACTCTCGAGGTGCACGAGGTGCAGCCGATTCCCGGCATGTAGAGCACTCGCGGGACCTTCGCCCTACCGAGCGTGCGTGATCCGGCGCACGCTGAGAAGTGCGGGGCAACGACGCCTCGCTTGAGGAAAGCAGGGTTTCCATGTCTCGCACCTATGTCATCACCGGTGCCGCGAGCGGCATCGGCAAGGCCACCGCCGATCTGCTGATCGAGCGCGGCCATCGCGTCATCGGCGTCGACCTCGCCGGCTCGGACGTGAACGTCGACCTGACCACCGCCGACGGCCGCGCGGAGATGATCTCGGGGGTCACCGAGCACTCCGGCGGGTCGATCGACGCCATCATCGCCAACGCCGGACTCGCCACCCCGACCGCGCGCACCGTCGCCGTCAACTACTTCGGCGCTGTCGCGACCCTCGAGGGCCTGCGGCCGCTGCTGCTCGGCTCCGAGGCGCCGCGCGCCGTTGCGACCGTGTCGATGGCGTCGCTCTTCCCGTCCGACGAGGCGCTGCTGACCGCGCTGCTCGCCGGTGACGAGGTGGCCGCGCTGCACCGCGGCGCCGAGCTCGAGTCCGCGGGCGGCGACGCCGCGAACCTGATCTACGGCACCACCAAGGCGGGGCTCGCGCGCTGGATCCGCAGCCACGCGGCCACGGTCGACTGGGCAGGGGCGGGCATCCCGTTGAACGCGGTCGCGCCGGGCGTGGTCGAGACGCCGATGACGGAGCGGTTCACCTCGACGCCGGAGGCGCGCGAGGTGATTCTGCAGCAGGTGCCGATGCCGCTGAACGGCATCTTCGCCCCGCGCGATGTCGGCTACCTGCTGGCCTGGCTCACGAGCGAGGAGAACGCGCACCTGTGCGGTCAGGTGGTGTTCATCGACGGCGGCTCCGACGTCATCATCCGCGGCGACTCCACCTGGTGAGGAACCGCGGTCGAGCCTCGGTCAGGCCCGGTCGACGGCCCGACCGTCGGCGACGACGACCTCGACCTGCGCCTCGGTGAGCGCCGCGGCGATGTCGCCGGTCGGGGGTGCGTCGGTGACCAGAATGTCGATCTCGTCGAGGGCGCAGACCCGCGCGAAGGCGACGCGGCCGAGCTTGGTCGAGTCGGCGACCACCATGACGCGCTTCGCCGCGCGCCGCATCCGGGTGCTCACATGCGCCTCGAAATCATGCACGGTCGTGACCCCGAATCTCGGGTCGATTCCGTCGACGCCGAGGATCGCGAGATCGAGGGTGAGCGAGGCGAGCGCCGAATCGACGAGCGAGCCGATGAGCTCGAACGACTGCCGTCGGGCGACTCCGCCGGTGACGACGACGCGAACGCCCGACCGCACCGAGAGCTCGTAGCCGATGTTCAAGGCGTTGGTGACGACCGTCACACCCGGCTCGCTGGCGTCGGCCCCCAGTCGCGTGCTGCGTCCGAGCGCGCGGGCGATCTCGATCGTGGTGGTGCCGCCGTTCAACCCGACGGAGTCGCCGATCGAGACGAACTCGAGGGCGGCTTCGGCGATCCGCAGCTTCTGGTCGGTCTGGCGGTCCGCGCGGAACTGCAGCGGCCACTCGAAGCCGGAGCCGAGTGCCGTGGCGCCGCCGCGGGTCCGAGTCAGCATGCGCTGATCGGCCAGGAGCTGCAGGTAGCGGCGGGTGGTCGCCTCAGAGATGCCGAGCTCCTCGGCGATCTCGGCGTTCGACACGGAGCCGCGGTCGGCCACCAGCTCAAGAAGCGCGTTGAGCCGCTGAGCTTGACTGGTCACCGTGCACCTTCTTGCGTGATCCGAGGGGGGGCGCGCTGGTCCGAGCGCACAGCACCACCGTACGGGATGCGCTCGCGCTGGCTGCTCCGCCTGGCGCCGCCGTTTCGTCGGCTGGCGACTAGCCTTCGGGGATGGCGCGCATCGGCTTCGAAGAACTCGACTTCCAGATCACCCCGATGGGGGAGATCTCGCTGCGCCGTCGACACGACCCGCACCTCGGGGTCGAGGTCTTCGAGGTGAAGCTGAACGACGAGTACCTGATGTCGAGCCTGTTCACGGTGGCGGAGGAAGAACTCGCCACCCTCGGCCTCGCCGCGGTGTCGGGTGACGCGCTCGACGTGCTCGTCGGCGGCCTCGGCCTCGGCTGCACCGCGGTGACCGCGCTCGCCGATGCTCGGGTGCGCTCGCTGACGGTCGTGGATGCGCTCGGCGAGGTGGTCGGCTGGCACGAACGCCGACTGCTGCCGGTCTCGAACACTCTGCTCGACGACGAGCGAACGCGCCTCGTCGTCGACGACTTCTTCGACCTCGCGCGCCGCGAGCGCGCGGACGACGCCCCGCGATTCCACGCGATCCTGGTCGACATCGACCACACGCCGACCCACCGCCTCGACTCGACGCACGCCGACTTCTACACCGCCGACGGGCTGCGCGCGCTGGCTCGGCATCTGCATCCCGGCGGGGTGTTCGCGCTCTGGTCGGACGACCCGCCCGAGGCGGAGTTTCTGGCGCTTCTCGGCGAGGTGTTCCCGTACGTCGCGGGCGAGTTGGTGAGCTTCGACAACCCGATCACCGGGGGAGTGTCGACCAACTCGGTCTATGTCGCCCGGCTGTAGCCCCGTTGCCGCCAGTCCCGGGCCGCGCGCGTATTGAGGTGCGCTCGAATCCGCCATACTGATCTCATGATCTTTCCGGGGGATTCTCTGATCGTTGGCGTGCTCGTGGCAGTCGTGGTGGTGCTTGCCATCATTGCCGGGATCGTGATCCTGGCCGGGATCAAGGTGGCCAAGCCCGACGAGGCGATCATCGTCACCTCGCGCCAGCAGCGCGGGCGCAAAGGCGAGGACTTCGACGCCAGTGCGGGGCAGAAGGTGGTGCTCGGCTCGCGCGTCTTCGTGAAGCCGATCGTCGAGGCGCACTTCAAGCTGAGCTTGCGCAGCCGGCAGCTGAACGTGCAGGCCACCGCGCAGACGCGTGACGCGATCACGATCAAGGTGAACGCGGTCGCCGTCGTCAAGGTCGGCGGCAGCGAGTCGATGGTGCGCGCCGCTGCCCAGCGGTTCCTGAACCAGCAGGACCAGATCGAATCCTCGACCGAGGAGGTGCTCTCCGGCTCGGTCCGTTCGATCGTCGGCCAGCTCACCGTCACCGAGATCATCACCAATCGTCAGGCCCTTCAGGGGCAGGTCCTCGAGACGGTGCGCGAATCACTGGATGTGCAGGGACTCGTCATCGACACCCTCCAGATCAAGGAGATCGACGACGACAACGGCTACATTCGCGACCTCGGCCGTGGCGAGGCGGCACGTGTCAAGCAGGTCGCCGAGATCGCCGAGTCGGAGGCGCGCCGAGCCTCGGAGCAGGCCCGCATCGGGGCGGACCAGGCAGTCGCCGAAGCGCAGCGCGAGCTCGATCTGCGGAACGCCGAGATCCAGAAGGAGACCGACAAGGCGCCCGCCGAAGCGGCCGCGGCGGCCCCGCTCGCCGAAGCGATCGCGCAGCAGGAGGTCGTGGCGGAGCAGGAGGTGACCGCGCAGAAGCGGGTCGGGCTTCGCACGCAGGAACTGGACGCCGAGATCAAGGCCGTCGCCGACGCTGAGGCCTACGCCATCGAGAAGCGAGCGAACGCGAACGCGCAGGCCGCGATCGCGAACGCGAACGCCGATCGCGATTCGCGCAAGGCCGCCGCGCAGGCCATCGAGGCGGAAGGTGTCGCCGAGAAGAACCGACGCATCGCGGCAGCCGAGGCGCTGCGTGCCGAGGGTGACGCAGAGGCCGAGGCGATCCGGGTGAAGGGCCACGCCGAGGCCGAGTCCTCGCGCGCTCAAGCCGAGGCGCTCGACGAGCGTTCGGCCGAGCTGCTGCGTCAGCAGATCATCGAGCAGCTGCCCGACATCGTTCGCGCGGCCGCGGAGCCGCTGGCGGCGATCCAGAACATGACTGTGATCTCGTCGGATGCGACCGGAACGGCGCAGATCGGGCAGAACCTCGAGAGTCAGCTCGCCACCACCCGTCAGATCATCAAGGACCTCGTCGGCGTCGACATCTCGGAGCTGATCACGGGGCGAGCCGTCGGGCAGGCCGCGGGCGAGGCGCTGGCCGGCGCCGACGGTCCCGCGGCGGTTCGCCGACGTTCCTCGCGCGCGACGAACTCCGGGGAATAGCGCTCGGCGCGAATAGACTCGCCGACGTGACATCGACGTCTGCACTGCTCCCGCCCGTTGCCCGCCCCCGACTCGGCGTGGTCGTCGACTACGCCGACGACTTCCGTGACGCCGTCGCCGACGTCGTCGAGTACGAAGCGCTCGGCGCCGACCTCGTGACCGTCTCGGAGGCGTACTCGTTCGACGCCGTCTCGAAGCTGGGCTTTCTCGCCGCCAGCACCGAGCGCATCACGCTGGCCGCGGCGATCCTGCCGATCTACTCCCGCACACCGACGCTGATGGCGATGACCGCCGCCACCCTCGACACCATCTCCGGCGGACGCTTCGAGCTGGGGCTCGGCGCCTCCGGGCCGCAGGTGATCGAAGGCTTCCACGGGGTGCCGTTCAGCGCCCCGCTCGCCCGCACGCGCGAGATCATCGAGATCGCCCGCGCCGCCTGGCGCGGCGAGCGCATCGAGCATGCCGGCAGCCAGTACACGATCCCGCTGCCGGCCGATCAGGGAACCGGGCTCGGCAAGCCGCTCAAGATGATCGGGCAGACGGTGCGAGACCGCATCCCGATCCACATCGCGGCGCTCGCCCCCAAGGGCGTGGCGCAGGCGGCGGAGATCGCCGAGGGCTGGATTCCGCTGTTCTTCCACCCGGAACTCGGGGCCCGAGTGTGGGGCGACCCGATCGCGGCGGGCCTGGCGCGGCGGAATGCCTCACTGCCGCCGCTCGAGCTGCTCGTGCAGCTGCCGGTCTACGTCGGACCGGGCCACGAGCGCGCCCTCGAGGGCTACCGCGCGCGGGCCGCGCTCTACATCGGCGGGATGGGCGCCAAGGGGGCGAACTTCTACAACACCGTGGTCGCGTCGATGGGCTTCGAGGCGGAGGCCGAGCGCATCCAGGACCTGTATCTCGCCGGCGACAAGGCGGCGGCCGCCGCAGCGGTGCCCGAGGAGCTGCTGCGGGCGACGGCGCTCATCGGCGACGAGGAGCACGTGCGCGAGCGTGTGGGAGCTTTCCGCGCCGCGGGAGCGTCGAGCCTCATCGTGCAGCCGTTGGCGCCGAGTCGCGAAGCGCGCATCGCGCACGTCGCAGCGGTGCGTGGCTTTCTCGACGAGCTCGACTGAGCAGCCGGGTCGGCGCGCGGCTCAGTTGCCGGAACGCGGCGGGCGGCCCTTCAGACCGTTGGGATCGGGGCGCTCGGGCTCCTTGGCCGTGGCCGGGCTCACCTTCGAATCGTGCGGCGGATCGACCACCTCCGAGGGGTGCTGGCGCACACCGCGCTCCGCGTCTGGGTCGGGGCCTTTCTTCTCGTGGTCGTTCATGCCCCGATCGTTCCGCACGAACCGGCCACGTGCCGAGATTCAAAGGAGAATCGCAACATGGGATTCAGCCGCGACGAGCTCGAGTCGTTCCGAGACACTGAGATCGACGACCTGGTCGGTCCGGGGCTGCGGATGCTGTTCGTGGGGGTGAACCCTGGGCTCTGGACCGCAGCGACGGGGACGCCGTTCGCGCATCCGGGCAACCGTTTCTTTCCGGCGCTCGTGCAGGCGGGAATCCTCTCCGAGCGCCCCGGGTTCGCGCGGGGACTCAACGAGGCCGAACGCGAGCGCATCGTCGGCGCCGGGATCGGCATCACGAATCTGGTGCGCCGGGCGACGGCCCGCGCCGCCGAGCTCTCCCGCGATGAGCTCCGCGCCGGGGCCGAGCGGCTGCGTGCCAACGTCCGCGCCTGGCGACCCGCCGTCGTCGCGATCGTCGGCATCACCGCGTACCGCGACGGCTTCGACCGTCCGCGGGCGCCGAGTGGTCGCCAGGTCGAGCCCCTCGAGGGCGTTCCGGTGTGGGTGCTGCCGAGCCCGAGCGGACTCAACGCGCACGCCACGGTGGCGTCGCTCGCGGAGGCGTACGCCGAGCCCGCCCGCGCCGCGGGGCTGCTGCCGGCTCAGGAGCCGTCGGAGTCCTGACCGCGATCCTCGGCCGCCCCGGCGATCGCATCCGCCGCCCGCACCAGTGCCAGGTGCGAGAACGCCTGCGGGGTGTTGCCGAAGTGGTCGCCGGTGACCGGGTCGACCTCCTCCGAGAGCAGGCCGACGTCGTTCGCGAGCCCGACCAGGCGATCCATCAGCCGGGTTGCGTCCTCGCGGCGCCCCGACCGGGCATACTGCTCGACCAGCCAGAACGAACAGGCGAGGAACGGATGCTCGTCGCCGGGAAGCCCATCGACGCCCGACTCCGCCCGATAGCGCAGCAGCAGACCGTCGCGCATCAGCTCGCGCTCGATCGCCGCGACCGTGCCGAGCATGCGCGGGTCGTCGGGTTCGACGAAGCCGATCTGCGCCAGCTGCAGCAGCGACGCATCGACGTGCGTGGCTCCGTAGTACTGCACGAAGCTGCCGAGCTCCGGGTCGAACCCGTGCTCCTCGATCTCGGCTCGCAGCTCCTCGCACTGGGCGCGCCAGACATCGACGGGGCCCTTCAGCCCGTGCTCCTCGACCGCGCGCACGGCGCTCGCGAACGCCGCCCACATCATCGCCCGCGAGTGGGTGAAGCGGCGCACCGGGCCGCGAATCTCCCAGATCCCGTGGTCGTCCGTCTCGCGCGCCTCGACGAGGCGGTTCATCAGGGCGACCTGCAGCGACCACGAGAACGAGTCCTCGGGCACGCCGATGGCGCGGGCCTGCTCGAGGGCGAGCATGACCTCGCCGAAGACGTCGCCCTGGAACTGCTGGGCGGCGCCGTTGCCGACGCGCACCGGCGCTGAGCCGCGGTAGCCGGGCAGGCTCTCGATCGTGGTCTCCCCGAGGCGGCGCTCGCCCGCCAGGCCGTACATGATCTGCATGTCGGCGGGGTCTCCGGCGATCGCACGGAGCAGCCACGTGCGCCACTCCTGCGCTTCCAGCTCGTAGCCGTGCAGCATCAGCGCCTCGAGGGTGAGGGCCGCGTCGCGAAGCCAGACGTAGCGGTAGTCCCAGTTGCGCACTCCGCCGAGCTGCTCGGGGAGGCTCGTCGTCGCCGCCGCGACGATGCCGCCGGTGTCCTCGTGGGTGAGTGCCCGCAGCACCAGCAGGGAGCGCCGCACCGCGCGTTCGTAGGGGCCGGATACTGCGCAGCGCTCGGCCCAGTCGCGCCACCACTCCTCAGTCGCCTCCAACTGGTCGTCGACGTTCAGCGCGGGCGGCGGTTCGCGGTGGGCCGGATGCCAGGTGAGCACGATGTCGACCACCTCTCCGGCCGAGACCTCGAAGTTCGAACGATGCACGTGATCATCGGGTCGCAGCTCCGGCCCGCGGATCACGAGCGCATCCGGTCCGGCGACGGCCAGCAGCGCGCTCTCGTGGCCTTCCGCGTGGCGCGGCGACTGGCGCACCCACGGCACGGCGTTGGCGTAATCGAAGCGCACCCGCAGAACCTGCTCCATCGCGACGGTTCCCGAGACGCCGACGACCCGGCGCACGAGGTCGGCGCGGCGGTCGCCGTGCGGCATGAAATCGATCACGTCCACCTCGCCCGTCGATGTCGACCAGTGGGTGACCAGCACGAACGTGTCATCGCGGTACTCCCGCGAGGTGCAGTGCTTCGAGTCGCGCGGTCCGACGCGCCACCGGCCGTGATCTGCGTTGCCGAGCAGCGCCCCAAAGGTGGAGGCGGAGTCGAACCGCGGCAGGCACAGCCAGTCGATGTTGCCGTCGAGGCCCACGAGCGCGCCCGTGTGGCAGTCGCCGATGAGGGCGTAGTCCTTGATGTCGAGCGCCATCGTCTCTCCTCGAATCGGGGCGGATGCGGACGAGCTCAGCCGAGCAGCGCGGCCCGTTCCGGGTGCTGTTCGAACCAGTCGGCGACGAACCAGCACGCGGGCCGGATCGGTCCCGCGCCGCGGGACTCGACGTCATCGACGGCGAACTCGACCAGCTGCGCCGCGTAGCCCCGATTGCGATGACTCGGCACCGTCACCGTGCGATGGAACGACACGGCGCCGTTCTGCTCGGCGTACTCGAGCACGCTCGCGATGGCGCCGTCGGCACGCAGCACGTAGCGGTGGGCGTCGGGTTCGTGGCTCAGTTCCGTGGCGGCCATGAATCCAGGCTATCGAGCCGCCGTCAGCGGCGCTCGGCCAGCGCGTCTCGCGGTCCCGGCATATCGTGGATGCATGGGCATCCGCGACATCGAACTGACCACCATCGACGGCGAGCCGACGACGCTCGCCGAGTTCGGCGACCGTGCCGTTCTCGTGGTCAACGTCGCCTCGCGCTGCGGTCTCACCCCGCAGTACGAGAAGCTCGAAGACCTGCAGCGCCGCTACGAGTCGCGCGGCTTCACCGTTCTCGGGTTCCCGTGCAACCAGTTCGCCGGCCAAGAGCCCGGCAGCGCTGACGACATCAAGGAGTTCTGCTCCACCACCTTCGGGGTAACCTTCCCGCTGATGGACAAGGTCAAGGTGAACGGCGCGCACGCGCATCCGCTGTTCCAGGCGCTGAAGGAGACGCCGGATGCGCATGGCAAGGCCGGTCGCGTGAAGTGGAACTTCGAGAAGTTCCTGGTCGCCGCCGATGGTCAGGTGACGCGCTTCCGACCGACCACCCAGCCGGATGATCCCGCGGTGATCGAGGCGATCGATGCGGCACTCGCCCAGCGCGCAGAGAGCTCCGAGTCCGCGGAGCACAGCGCCTAGCGGCGGAGCGCAGCGCCTAGAGCTCGTCGCGTCGCCGCAGTCGTTCGAGCTCGCGCCGGTCGCGCTTGGTCGGACGACCCGTTCCGCGGTCGCGCACGCCGACCACCGCGCGCTCCTCCGGCGGCGGCGGGGGAGGCGAGTGGTCCTCCAGCGCTTCGGCGGCGAGGGCGGCACCGACGCGCTTGCGGATCAGCTGCCGCACGATCACCACGCGCGGTCCCGCCTCGGTGCGCACGCGCACCTCATCGCCGATCGACAGCGCGTGAGCCGCCTTCGCTCGATCGCCATTGACGCGCACGTGCCCGGCGCGGCACAGCGCGGTCGCCGCCGACCGGGTCTTGGTCAGCCGCACGGCCCACAGCCAGGCGTCGAGTCGAGCGGTCACGACAGCGAGCATACGGACCGCGTGCCCGGTCGCGCTCGTTAGGCTGAAGGCGTGACACGCGCCAGCCATGATCCCAGCGCCCGGCGGCCGCACGGTCCGGGCGACGCGTGGGTGGATGGGCCGCAGGGCAGGTTCTGGGGCACTCACGGCGCCGCGGGGCTGCTCGTCGTGCACGCGGGTTCCGGAGCGCTGCTTCAGCTGCGGGCCACCTGGAGCCATTTCGGCGGCACCTGGGGACTGCCCGGCGGTGCGCGCAAGCCCGAGGAGTCGGCCGTCGAGGCGGCGATTCGCGAGGCCGACGAGGAGGCCGGCGTGCCGCCGGAGCAGGTGCACGTGCTCGAGAGCGTTGTCCACGACGTCGGCTACTGGTCGTACACGACCGTCCTGGCGCGCGTCGACGAACGCTTCGAGCCCGTCATCGGCGACGCCGAGAGCGCTGCGCTGGAATGGGTAGGGCTCGACGACGTCGCTGCTCGCCCGCTGCATCCGGGCCTGGCGGCCTCGTGGCCCGCGTTACGAGATCGCCTGCGCGAACTGGATGTCGCGTTCGGCTGAGCGCTGCTCGTCCTGCTCCGCGAGCGCGGCCTTCCACGCCACGAGGCCGCGCACCATGTCGCTTTCGTCCTCCGCGAGACGCTCCATCGCATCCGCGGGCACGTAGAAGTTCACCGCGACCCAGCCGCGCACCGACTCGTTCTCGTCGCCTGCGAGCTCGCGCAGCAGATCGCACGGCGCCGCTTCGTTGCGGGCGACGCAGGCGCGGACGCCGGGATCGCTGTCCCGGGCCAGGCGCTCGAACACCTCCGGCGGCGTGTGATAGCTGCTGGCCACGCTCTCCCGGATCTTCGGGTTGCTGTCCTGTGCCAGCAGCCGCAGGCGCCGGATCTTGCTCTCGGTGACCGGGGGAGCGGGGTGGAGCGCCGCGGCCTCCTCGGCCGTCAGCATCTTCGGAGCGTTCGCACGCATCTGCGCGCGCTGGGCGGGCGTGTTGAACCGGATGCACGACATGCGAGGAGTTTAAGCGTTCGCGCCGTCGGCGGTCCGGTGACCCGCCGCGCCCGAGCCAGCGGCGAGGGTGCGGTCGGGTGGGGCTATCTGCAATCGTGAATATCGCTCCGTCGCCCTAGAATTGCAGGAGGAGGGGACGTGTGACCGAGGTCAGCAACCGGATCGTGACGATCCCCAACGCATTGAGCCTGCTTCGGCTGCTGCTCATCCCCGTGTTCCTGGGCACCCTCATCGCGGCGGAGTACATCTGGGCCCTCGTGATCCTTGTCGTCTCGAGCGTCACCGACCTCGTCGACGGCGTCGTCGCGCGACGTTTCGACCAGATCACCCGGTTGGGTCAGCTGCTGGACCCGGCCGCCGACCGGCTCTACATCCTGGCCACCCTGATCGGGCTCGCCTGGCAGCAATTCATTCCGTGGTGGTTGGTCGCCGTCATCATCGCGCGCGACGTGATGCTGATCATCCTCGGGGTCGTGCTCGCGAACCACGGCTACGGTCCGCTCTACGTGCACCATCTGGGCAAGATGGCGACCTTCGCGCTGCTGTTCGCGCTGCCGGTGCTGATCCTGGGCGGGGCGTTCGCCGCCCTCGAGCCGGTGGCCACGGTGCTCGGCTGGTCGGCCGCGCTCTGGGGTGCGTTCCTGTACTGGTGGGCGGGCATCCTGTATCTTCGCGAGACGATTCGCGTGGTCCGAATCTCGCCGGGTTCGGGTCCCAGTGCGTCCGATAGTCTGAAGGCGTAGAGGAGGTCGAGATGGTCGACACGGGCGAAAACGGTGCCCCCAAGGCGCCGCAGGGCGACGCGAATGGGCAGCCGTCGGCGATGCCGCCGGCCGACACCACCGCGCACTTCTCCGACGAATTCGTCGCGCAGCTCGCCGCGATGGAGGCGGGAGTCAGCCTCGAGGAGCAGGACGCGATCGCGGCGCTGCCGTCCGGTTCGGCTCTGCTGATCGTGCGCCGCGGCCCCAACATCGGCGCGCGCTTCCTGCTCGACTCTGATCAGACGATCGCCGGCCGCCACCCGGACGCCGACATCTTCCTCGACGACGTCACCGTCTCGCGCCATCACGCGCGCTTCGTCCGCGCCGGCACCTCCTTCCATGTGGAGGACCTGGGGTCGTTGAACGGCACGTACTTCCTGGGTGAGCGCATCGAGGCGGCTCCGCTGTCCGATGGTGCCGAGGTGCAGGTCGGCAAGTTCCGCCTGACGTTCTACGCTTCGCGCGCCGACGTCGCGGGTGTCGCGTCCTGATGCCGACCGGTTCCTCCGCGGCACGCTCCCACGCCTCCCCGCAGCTGCTCAGCATCGGGCAGGTGCTGGCGCGGCTGAATCCCGAATTCCCCGAGCTGTCGCCCTCGAAGCTCCGGTTCCTGGAGGAGCGGAAGCTGGTGACCCCGTCGCGCACGGAGTCGGGCTACCGCAAGTTCTCGCACGCCGACGTCGAACGGGTGCGCCTCGTGCTGTCGATGCAGCGCGACTACTACCTGCCGCTCAAGGTCATCCGCGCGTACCTCGACGACCTGGATGCCGGACGGGATCCGGTGCTTCCCGGCGGGGGTGCGGTGCTCGGACCGTCGATGCTGCCCACCGAACGCCGACTGACCCGGGATGAGCTGATCCGCGAGGCGGGCGCGACGACGCTGCTGCTCGGCGACGCGATCTCGGCGTCGCTCATCGTTCCCGCGGAGCACTACGGCGACGAGGCCCTCGCGGTTCTGACCGCGCTGGTCGAGCTGCAGCGCTCGGGAATCGAGCCGCGGCACCTGCGCGGCTTCCGTGCGTCGGCCGAGCGTGAACTGGGGCTCATCGAGACGGCGCTGATTCCGGTCGCGCGCCGCACCGACTCGGCGAGTCGGGCGAAGGCGCGCGAGATGGCGCGCGAGATCGCCGGTCAGCTCGAGGTCGTGCGCTCCAACCTGATTCGCTCGGCGCTCAGCAAGCTCTGATCCATCGAATTCGTCCGCCGCTCCCGCGTGTCGCGCGCGATGTGATTGTCGTCGCCGCATGTCGTCGGTACCGTGGGGGAAGACGAGAAGTTGAAGTTCAACTTCAAGCTGAGGGTTACCCCGGCGGATCGAGGATGGCAGATGAGCGACGTGAAACGCAGTGAGGACTCGCGCTACGACCTCGGTCTCCTCTTTACCGACGGGTTGCCCGAGATGGATGACACTGCGGGCTACCGCGGCACCGTCGCGGCTCGTGCCGCGGGCATCAGCTACCGTCAACTCGACTACTGGGCTCGCACGCAGCTGGTCGAGCCCACCGTGCGCGGGGCAGCCGGATCCGGATCGCAGCGCCTCTACGGCTTTCGCGACATCCTCGTGCTCAAGCTCGTCAAGCGGCTCCTCGACACCGGGATCTCGCTTCAGCAGATCCGCACCGCCGTCAACCAGCTTCGCGAATCCGGTGTGAACGATCTCGCCCAGACCACGCTCATGAGCGATGGCGCGAGTGTCTACCTGTGCACCTCCGACGATGAGGTCATCGACCTGGTGAGTCGCGGGCAGGGTGTCTTCGGCATCGCGGTCGGCAAGGTGCTGCGCGAGGTAGAGACGAGCCTCGTCGACCTCGACACGGTCAGTGCCGACGAGCAGCGCGACGACCTCGCCGCCAAGCGCGCCTCGCGCGCCGCCAGCTGACCCACCCCGTATCTGCCGAGCGCTGCCCGAACTCACGAGCGCGGTCGGTTCTTCGGCAGCGCTCGGCGAGGTTGTGAAGGCTAGGGGCTGGGTTCGGCCTCGGGCGCGGGCTCTGGGGTGGGCAGGTCCTGCAGGTTCGCCGTGCGCAGCACGCGGTCCAGCAGCTGATCGAAGTGCCGCGCCATCTCCTGCGCGCTCTCGCCCGGCCAGATGTGCAACGGCTTCGCGGCTCCCTGCGCCTGCTGCAGTGACGTGCGCTCCGGCAGCTGCGGCGACAGCACGAGCGGCCCGAACATGTCGCGCAGCTCCTTGATGCGGAACTGGTGCTCGAGCGACTGCACGCGCGCCCGGTTGACGACGATGCCCAGAGGCTGAAGACGAGGGGAGAGCCCGCGGCGGATCTCCTCGATCGCACGCAGTGCGCGGTCAGCCGCGGCGACGGAGAACAGCCCGGGCTCGGTGACGACGGTCACGCGATCACTCGCCGCCCAGGCGGTGCGGGTGAGGGCGTTGAGGGACGGTGCGCAGTCGATGAGCACGAGCTCGTAGTCCTGCTCGACGTGCGCGAGCGCCTCCTCGAGCTTCCAGATGTCGCGAATGCTCGGATGCGGGCCGTCGAAGTTGATCGCCGACGGCGAGCCGATCAGCACATCCACCGTGCCACGGTGCCCACGCGTCCACCCGGAGGGGGCGATCGCGGCGCGGACGGTCTTCTCCTTCGGCGAGGCGAGGACATCCGCGATATTGAGATGGCCCGTGACCGAGATATCCATTCCGGTCGACACATCGGACTGCGGATCGAGATCCACGACCAGCGTGGAAACGCCGCGCGCGAAGGCCGCAGACGCCAATCCGAGCGTCACGGTGGTCTTGCCTACGCCCCCTTTGAGGGAGCTGACGCTCAGTACGTGCACGAGAAGGGAGCCTACCTTCAGTAATCTGAGAGCAGCAGAAAATCAGCCGCGTGCCGAGAGGACCGAATGTTCAAGAAGATCCTGGTAGCGAACCGCGGTGAAATCGCGATCCGTGCTTTCCGTGCTGCCTACGAGTTGGGCGCCAAGACGGTGGCCGTGTATCCCTACGAGGATCGCAACTCGATGCACCGTCTCAAGGCCGACGAGGCCTACCTGATCGGCGAGGAGGGCCACCCGGTCCGCGCCTACCTCGACGTGAGCGAGATCATCCGTGTCGCCAAGGAAGCTGGCGCCGACGCCATCTACCCCGGCTACGGATTCCTCTCCGAGAACCCCGACCTCGCCCAGTCGGCTGCCGACAACGGCATCACCTTCATCGGCCCCGGCAGCAACGTGCTGGAGATGGCTGGAAACAAGGTCACCGCCAAGGAGCACGCGATCTCCGCCGGCGTGCCCGTGCTGAAGTCGACCCCGGCGACGACCGACATCGAGGTGCTGCTCGCCGGTGCCGACGAGATCGGGTTCCCCGTCTTCGCCAAGGCGGTCGCCGGCGGTGGCGGTCGCGGAATGCGTCGCGTCGACAAGCGCGAAGAACTCCGTGGCGCACTCGAAGCCGCCATGCGCGAGGCCGACAGCGCCTTCGGCGACCCGACCATGTTCATCGAGCAGGCCGTCGTCCGCCCGCGTCACATCGAGGTCCAGATCCTCGCCGACGCGACGGGCGAGACGATCCACCTGTTCGAGCGCGACTGCTCGGTGCAGCGTCGTCACCAGAAGGTGGTGGAGATCGCCCCGGCCCCCAACCTCGACGAGGAGACCCGCCAAGCGATGTACCGCGACGCGGTCGCGTTCGCGAAGTCGATCGGCTACGTCAACGCCGGAACGGTCGAGTTCCTGCTCGACACCGCGGGGGAGCGCGCCGGGCAGCACGTCTTCATCGAGATGAACCCGCGCATCCAGGTCGAGCACACCGTCACCGAAGAGGTCACCGACGTCGACCTGGTGCAGTCGCAGATGCGCATCGCGGCCGGCGCCACGCTCGCCGAGCTGGGGCTGACGCAGGACTCCGTGCAGCTGCACGGCGCGGCCCTGCAGACGCGCATCACGACCGAGGACCCGGCGGCCAACTTCCGCCCGGACACGGGCAAGATCACCACCTACCGCTCGCCCGGCGGCTCCGGAATCCGTCTCGACGGCGGCACGGTGCAGACCGGTTCGCAGATCAGCCCGCACTTCGACTCGATGCTGGCCAAGATGACGGCCCGCGGCCGCGACTTCCCGGCCGCGGTGGCGCGCGCCAAGCGCGGTCTGGCGGAGTTCCGCATCCGCGGTGTCTCCACCAACATCCCCTTCCTGCAAGCGGTGCTCGAGGACCCGGCATTCGTCGCCGGAGACCTCGCGACGAGCTTCATCGATGAGCGTCCCGAGCTGTTCAACGGGCACGAGTCGCGCGACCGCGGCACCAAGATCCTCAGCTGGCTCGCCGACGTGACCGTCAACCAGCCCAACGGATCCGGCGCGCACGCGATCGACCCGGCCCGCAAGCTGCCTGCCGTCGACCTCGACGCCGCGGCGCCCGCGGGAACCCGGCAGAAGCTGCTCGAGCTCGGACCGGCGGGCTTCGCCAACGCGCTGCGGCAGCAGACGGCTCTCGCGGTCACCGAGACCACGTTCCGCGACGCGCACCAGTCGCTGCTCGCGACCCGGGTGCGCACCAAGGACCTGACGGCGGTCATGCCGCACGTCGCGCGGCTCACGCCCGAGCTGTGGAGCGTGGAGGCCTGGGGCGGCGCGACCTACGACGTCGCGCTGCGCTTCCTCGGCGAGGACCCGTGGGAGCGACTTTCCACCATGCGCGAGGCGCTGCCGAACGTCGCGATCCAGATGCTCTTGCGCGGCCGCAACACGGTCGGCTATACGCCGTATCCGACGGAGGTGACGAGCGCGTTCGTGCGCGAGGCAGCCTCGACGGGTGTCGACATCTTCCGCATCTTCGACGCGCTCAACGACGTCGACCAGATGCGTCCCGCGATCGACGCGGTGCTCGAGACCGGCAGCACCGTCGCCGAGGTGGCGCTCTGCTACACGGCCGACCTGCTCGACCCGGACGAGACGCTCTACACGCTCGACTACTACCTGAAGCTCGCCGAGCAGATGGTCGATGCCGGGGCGCACATCCTCGCGATCAAGGACATGGCGGGCCTGCTGCGCGCCGGAGCCGCTGAGAAGCTCGTCACGGCTCTGCGTGAGCGCTTCGACCTTCCGGTGCACGTGCACACCCACGACACGGCAGGCGGCCAGCTGGCGACGCTCATGGCGGCCTCGCGGGCCGGCGCGGACGCCGTGGACGCCGCGAGCGCCCCGATGGCCGGCACGACCAGCCAGCCGTCGCTCTCGGCGCTCGTCGCCGCGACCGCGCACACCGAGCGCGACACCGGGATCTCGCTGCAGGCCGTGAGCGACCTCGAGCCGTACTGGGAGGCCGTGCGCGGCGCCTACCGGCCTTTCGAGTCCGGGCTTCCGGGCCCGACCGGACGCGTGTACAAGCACGAGATCCCGGGAGGCCAGCTCTCCAACCTGCGTCAGCAGGCGATCGCGCTCGGCCTCGAAGACCGCTTCGAGGTGATCGAAGACCTCTACGCCGCCGCCAGCCAAATGCTCGGCCGTCCGCCGAAGGTGACCCCGTCGTCGAAGGTGGTCGGCGACCTCGCCCTCGCCCTCGCGGCGGCGAACGCCGACCCGGCCGACTTCGAGCAGAACCCGGACAAGTTCGACATCCCGGACTCGGTCATCGGCTTCATGGCCGGCGAGCTCGGCGACCTGCCCGGCGGATGGCCGGAGCCGCTGCGCAGCAAGATCCTCGAAGGCCGCGACGTCAAGATCGGCGTCGAGCCGATCACCGCCGAGGATGAGAAGGCCCTCGCCGGTGCGCCCGAGGAGCGCCGTTCCGCGCTCAACCGCCTGCTGTTCCCCGGCCCGACCAAGCAGTTCGAGCAGGTGCGCGAGATGTTCGGCGACCTGTCGGTCGTCGACACGATCGACTACCTGTACGGACTGAAGCCGGGCACCGAGCACGCCGTGCCCATCGCCCCGGGCGTCGACCTGTTCGTCGGGCTCGAAGCCATCGGCGAGATCGACGAGAAGGGCATGCGCACCGTCATGACCACGCTCAACGGCCAGTTGCGGCCGGTCTACGTGCGCGATCGGAGCGTCGCCATCTCGACCCCCACGGCCGAGAAGGCGGATCCGGGCAAGCCGGGGCAGATCGCTGCGCCGTTCTCGGGCGTGGTCACGCTGAAGGTCGCCGACGGCGAGAAGGTGGAAGCCGGTCAGCCGGTGGCGTCGATCGAGGCGATGAAGATGGAGGCGGCCATCACGTCGCCGATCGCCGGCACGGTGAAGCGTCTGGCGATCCCGGCGACTCAGCAGGTGGAGGCGGGCGACCTGTTGGTGGTCGTCGAGTGAGTGGCGTGCCGCGCCGGTAGACTCGGACGTTGGCGCGAACCTGCGCCGGCGAAAGGGGAGTGAGCGTGGCGCGATTGCGCAGCGAGGAGCCGAGGGCAGCCGACGAGTTCGGCGGCGCGGCTTCCGAGGTGGACGGCGACGAGGGGCTCGCGGCCCAGCTGCCGGAGAGCCTCACGGTGAGCGTCGAGTTGCCCACGACGGTGCACGAGCCCGCCGATGACGAGGCGGCGGTCACGCTGCACGACGTCGCGATCACTCCGGTGCTGCCGCACGGCGACGACCTGGCGACCACGTCGATCCACCTCGACGCGGACGAGCACGCCGAGCTTCCCGGCGGCGACGAGACCGACGGGGACTCGGCTGAGCAGGCGGTCGCGATCGTGCCGCCGCTGCCGGGCGATGACGTGCCGCATGAGCTGCGGGCGCTGCCCGCCGATTCTCCGGAGTCGGCGTCGATGCTCACGGCCGAGCGCCTGCTGCACGAGAAGAGCGGCGCCCGCGGCGGTGCCCCCGAAGGCTTCTGGCCCCACCTCGTCTACCAGGCGAGCTTCCACCAGATCAACCTCGGCGACTCGCGTGCCGTGCGCGAGCGCAAGGCGCTGGATGCGCGGATCGCCAAGCGGCTGGAGGGCGGCACGCGCTTCGTTCCCGTGCTGACGCGGAAGGGCGGGGTCGGCAAGACCACCATCACGACGATCCTCGGCATGGCGCTGGCCGACGTGCGCGAGGACCGCGTCATCGCGGTCGACGCCAACCCCGACCGCGGAACGCTGTCGGAGCGGGTCAACAAGCAGACGCGGTCGACGGTGCGGGACCTCGTGACGCACGCGCCGAGCATCCGCGATTTCTCGGAGCTGTCGAGCCACGTCTCGCGCGACGAGACGCGCCTGGACGTGCTCGCCTCCGACACCGATCCGCTGCTGTCCGAGGCCTTCGATGAGGATGACTACAACGTCGTCGCCGACATCGCAGCCCGCTACTACTCGCTCGTGCTCACCGACTGCGGCACCGGAATCGTGCATTCGGTGATGCGCGCCACGCTGCAGCGGGCGGATGCGGTGGTGATCGTCTCCGGCGGCAGCGTCGACGAGGCGCGGCTCGCCTCCGAGACGCTCACCTGGCTGGAGGCTAACGGCTACAGCGACCTGGTGAGGAACGCGATCGTGGCGCTCAACACCGCGACGCAGGGCACCAATCTGGTGAAGCTCGACGAGATCGAGGCGCACTTCCGCTCGCGGGTGCGGGAGATCGTGCGCATTCCCTACGACCCGGAGCTCGCCGCTGGTTCGGTGGTGCGCTTCTCGGCGCTGCAGAAGTTCACGCGCGACTCGGCTCGGGAGCTGGCGGCGCTCGTGATGGACGGGCTGCCGGCCCGGCGGTCGGCATGACCGAACGTCAGATCCGGCTCTTCGGAGATCCGGTGCTCCGTTCGGCGAGCGATCCGATCGCCGTGAAGCCCGGCGACGCGAAGCTGCTCGCCCTCGCGGAAGATCTGGTCGACTCGGTGAAGCTTCCCGGTCGCGCCGGTGTCGCGGCACCGCAGATCGGGGTCGGCCTGCGCGCGTTCTCCTACAACGTCGACGGCGAGGTCGGCTACGTGTTCAACCCGGTGCTCGAGGTCTCGGGGGAGCCGGAGGATGTCGACGAGGGCTGCCTGTCGGTGCCCGGATTCTCGTTCCCGCGTTCGCGCTACCCGTTCGCGCGGGTGACCGGCGTCGACGCGCATGGCAACGAGGTCGTCCTGGAGGGCGACGGGCTGATGGCGCAGGCGCTACAGCACGAGTGCGATCACCTCGATGGCAAGCTTTACGTCGAAGGCCTGGCGCCCGAGATCAAGCGCGAGGCGCTGCGTGAGATCCGCCAGTCCGACTGGTTCGCGCCCCGCTGATCCCACCCGAGCCGGTTGAGTAGGCGCGGAGCGCCGTATCGAAACCGATCGGGTCTCACGCGGCGCTACTCAACCGGCGGGTGACTAGTGGACGAGCGACTGCCCGGTGGTCTCCGGCGAGGCCGACGAGTACATGACGTCGATCTCGCGCGAGAAGTCCGCCATGATCGGGTCGCGCTTGATGCTCATCTTCGGCGTCAGGTGTCCGCTCGCCTCGGTGAACTCGGTCGCGAGGATCGTGAACTTGCGGATCGACTCGGCGCGCGAGACGCGCGCGTTGGCGACATCCACCGCGCGCTGCACCTCGGCGATCACCTTCGGGTTCTTCGCCGCATCCTCGAGGGACTGGTCGGCCGCTTCCCCGTTGTTGTTGAGCCAGACCGGCAGCATCTCGGGATCGAGAGTGACGAGCGCCGAGATGAACGGCTTCTGGTCGCCGACGACGACCACCTGCGAGACGATCGGGTTGGCGCGCACCTGGTCCTCGAGCACCGCGGGGGCGACGTTCTTGCCGCCCGCCGTGACGATGATCTCCTTCTTGCGGCCCGTGATGGTCAGGTATCCCTCGTCATCGACCGTGCCGATGTCGCCGGTCTTGAACCACTCGCCGTCGAACGTCTCCTTCGTCGCCTCGGGGTTGTTCCAGTAGCCCGCGAAGACGTCGACGCCCTTGACGAGCACCTCGCCGTCGTCGGCGATCTTGATGCCGACGCCCGGCAGGGCCGGTCCGACCGTGCCGATCTTGAACTTGTCGACGAGGTTGACGGTCGCGGGAGCGGTCGTCTCGGTCAGGCCGTAGCCCTCGAGGATCCGCAGATCCAGGCTGCGGAAGAAGTGTCCGAGTCGCGGTCCGAGCGGCGCCGAGCCGGAGACGGCGTAGCGCACGCGGCCGCCCATGGCCGCCTTCAGCTTGCTGTAGACGAGCTTGTCGAAGATCGCGAACTTGATCTTCATGCCCAGCGGCACGTGACCGGCGTCGAGCGCCTTGGAGTGCGCGATCGCGGTTTCCGCCGCGGCGCGGAAGATCTTTCCCTTGCCGCCGGCTTCGGCCTTCTGCTCGGCCGAGTTGTAGACCTTCTCGAACACGCGCGGCACGGCGAGGAGGAACGTCGGCTTGAAGCTTCCGAGCGAGGGGAGCAGCTTCGAGGTGTCGGCCTGGTGGCCGACCTTGGCGCCGGTCGTGACCGCGAGGATCGCGATGAAGCGCGCGAAGATGTGCGCCGTCGTGATGAACAGCAGGGTGGATGCGCCGGGAGCGACGACCTCCTTCATCGCGACGCCCGCGTTGCGGCACAGCTCGACGAAGTTGGAGTGCGTGAGGATGCAGCCCTTCGGCCGACCGGTCGAACCCGAGGTGTAGATCAGGGTGGCGAGGTCGGAGCCCTGCGCGATCTTCCGCCGACGCTCGATCTCGTCATCGGAGATCTCCGTGCCGCTGGCGGAGAGCTTGTCGAGGTCGCCGAGGCTGAGCTGCCAGACCTGGTTGACGTCGGGAAGCTCGCTGCGCACCTCATCGAAGCGCGCGAAGTGGTCAGGCGTCTCGACGATGAGCGCGGTGGCGCCGGAGTCGCTGAGGATGTACTGCACCTGCGACGGAGCGGAGGTCTCGTAGATCGGCACGAGGACGGCGCCCGCGAACCAGGCCGCGAAGTCGACGAGCGTCCACTCGTAGCGCGTCTTGCACATGAAGCCGATCTTCGTGCCGGGCTCGATGCCCGCGGCGACGAAGCCCTTCGCGAGCGCGACGACCTGGCGGTGGAACTCGGCGGTGGAGACATCGCTCCACCCGTCGTCGCCGGTCGGCAGCGCGAAAAGGGGGGCTTCGGGGTCGATGGCCAGGCGGTCGACCAGCAGGTCGGTCGCGTTGGCCGTGGGATCCGCCGGAACCAGGGCCGGGGTGAAGAACTCGCTCACGGAAACTCCTTTGTCACCGGGTATGTGTGGTGGACTCCAGTCTACGTGTCGCGCGCGGGCTGGTGGGGCCGCGGCGTGCAACACGCGGCTAGACTCGGGCGTCGTGCATGCCATCGGAATCGACATCGGCGGAACGAAGATCGCCGGGGCCCTTGTGTCCCCTGAGGGCGAGATCATCCGCCAGCTCCGGCGCCCCACTCCGGCGGGGGATCGCGACGCGCTCATCGACCATGTCGTCAAGATCGTCAGCGAGCTCGCCGAGGGGGAAGACGTCGTCGCGGCGGGCGTCGCGGCCCCCGGTTTCATCGATGCCACGCAGTCGATCGTCTATTACGCGCCCAACATCAACTGGCGCAGCGAACCGGTGCGCAAGCATCTGAGCGAACGACTCCCGGGCCTGGCGATCACCGTCGACAACGACGCGAACGCGGCCGGGTGGGCGGAGTACCGCTTCGGTGTCGGCCGAGGCGTGAAGGACATGACGCTGCTGACGATCGGCACCGGCGTCGGCGGCGCGATCATCGCCGACGGTCGGCTGCTGCGCGGCGGCTTCGGCACCGCGGGCGAGATCGGGCACCTCCGCGTCGTCCCCGGCGGTCTGGCCTGCGGATGCGGCCAGCGCGGCTGCATCGAGCAGTACGGCTCGGGTCGTGCCCTGCTGCGGATGGCGAACGACATCGCGGATGCGGGCGGAATCGGCCAGAACCTCGCCGCGGTGCGGGAGGCCCAGGGCGGACTCGACGGCGCCCTCGTCGCCGCTCTGATCGCCGAAGACGATCCGGGCGCGCTCGCGGCCCTGCGCGAGCTCGGCGGCTGGCTCGGTCAGGCCGCCGCCTCGATCACCGCGGTTCTCGACCCGCAGGTGTTCGCATTCGGCGGCGGTGTCGCCGCCGCGGGGGAGCTGCTGCTCGAACCGGTGCGCGAGGCCTACCTCGCCCACGTTCCCGCCCGCGGCTATCACCCCGAGCCGACCTTCGTCGTCGCCGAACTCGTGAACGACGCCGGAATGGTGGGCGCCGCCGACCTGGCCCGGCTTCACGCAGAACGCACCGGCGAAGCCGCGCGCTAGGCTCGTCACAGCTTTCCGGAGGCACCGTGTTCTATTGGTTGATGAAGTACCTCATCGTGGGCCCGTTCATGCTCTCGGTGTTCCGACCGTGGGTGCGCGGCCGTGAGAACGTGCCCGAGTCCGGTCCGGTGATCTTCGCGAGCAACCACCTGTCGTTCATCGACTCGGTGTTCCTGCCTCTTGTCGTCGACCGTCCGATTCGGTTCCTGGCCAAGAGCGAGTACTTCACGGGCCGCGGCGCCAAGGGCTGGCTGATCAAGCGCTTCTTCCTCGCCATCGGGCAGCTGCCGATCGACCGCTCGGGCGGGCAGGCCTCCCAGGCCTCGCTGCACGGCGGCCTCGAGCACCTTGCCGAGGGCGGCCAGCTCGGCATCTATCCCGAGGGCACGCGCAGTCCCGACGGCCGGCTTTATCGCGGGCGCACCGGCGTCGCACGCATGATTCTGGATTCGGGTGCGATCGTCGTGCCGGTGGCGATGGTCGACACCGAGAAGGCGATGCCGACCGGCACGCTGATCCCGAAGGTGCGCCGCATCGGCGTCGTGTTCGGCGAGCCCCTCGACTTCTCGCGGTTCGAGGGTCTGGAGAGCGACCGCTTCGTACTGCGGTCCATCACCGACGAGATCATGTATGAATTGGCGCGCATCGGCGGTCAGGAGTACACGGACGTGTACGCGACCTCGGTCAAGAAGCGCAAGCCTTCGCGCGTCGGCTGAGAGCCCACGCGACCGCACGGCGGTCCCCGGTCGGCTAGGGTCGATCGTTGGGCTGTGTTGGCCCGATTCCGAGAGCAGAAGGACCGACCGTGGTAGACCCGTCCGAGACCGTTGTGCAGGCAGATCCCAGCGTGATCGCCGGTCTCGACTATTGGCGTGAGCTCCCCATCAAGCAGCAGCCGCAGTGGCCGGACGCCGAGGCGGCCGCCGCCGCGTCGGCCGAGATCGCCACGCTTCCGCCGCTCGTGTTCGCCGGTGAGGTCGACATTCTGCGCGAGCGCCTGGCGCGAGTGGCACGCGGCGAAGCGTTCCTGATGCAGGGCGGTGACTGCGCGGAGACCTTCGCGGGCGCCACCGCCGACCAGATCCGCCGCCGCGTCAAGACGCTGTTGCAGATGGCTGTCGTCCTCACTTACGGCGCGTCGATGCCCGTCGTGAAGATGGGACGCATGGCGGGGCAGTTCGCCAAGCCGCGCTCCAGCGACACGGAGACCCGCGGCGAGCTGACGCTGCCGGCCTACCGCGGTGACATCGTCAACGGCTACGACTTCACTCCCGAGAGCCGCGCTGCCGACCCGCGACGCCTGATCCAGGGCTACCACACGGCCGCGTCGACGCTGAACCTGGTGCGCGCGTTCACGCAGGGCGGGTTCGCCGACCTGCGCGAGGTGCACCGCTGGAACCACGGCTTCGCCGCCAACCCGGCGAACCAGCGCTACGAAGGTCTCGCGCGCGAGATCGACCGCGCCGTCAAGTTCATGGAGGCCGCCGGAGCGGACTTCGATGAGCTGAAGCGCGTCGAGTTCTACACCAGCCACGAGGGCCTGCTGATGGACTACGAGCGCCCGATGACGCGCATCGACAGCCGCAACGGCACGCCCGTCAACACGAGCGCCCACTTCCTGTGGATCGGGGAGCGCACGCGCGACCTCGACGGCGCGCACATCGACTACTTCTCGCGCATCCGCAACCCCATCGGGGTGAAGCTCGGCCCGACGACGACGGCGAGCGACATGGAGAAGCTGATCGACAAGCTCGACCCCGAGCGCGAGCCGGGTCGTCTGACCTTCATCACGCGCATGGGTGCGGGCAAGATCCGCGACGCCCTGCCGCCGCTGCTCGAAGCCATCAAGGGCATGGATGCGAACCCGATCTGGGTCTCGGACCCGATGCACGGCAACGGCATGACGACCCCCACCGGCTACAAGACGCGCCGTTTCGACGACGTCGTCGACGAGGTGCGCGGCTTCTTCGCAGCGCACCGCGACGCCGGCACGCACCCGGGTGGAATCCACATCGAGCTCACCGGCGACGACGTGACCGAGTGCCTGGGCGGGTCCGAGATGATCGACGAGGCGACGCTGGCGACGAAGTACGAGTCGCTGTGCGACCCGCGACTCAACCACATGCAGTCGCTGGAACTGGCGTTCCTGGTCGCGGAAGAGCTGGGCGCTCCCGCGAAGTGATCATCGCCGACGGGCGCCCGGTGACTTGACCGTCGCCGGGCGTCAGTCGGCGCTGAGGCGCACGCGCACGGTGCTGTTCTTCGGCACCGTCTCGCCGGCCTGCGGGTCGAGATCCTCGACCGTCGCGATCCCAGGCAGGGTCTCGCCGATCAGGCGGCTGTTGTTGTTCCAGTATTCGACGACGAGTCCGGCCGCCTCGAGAATGGGGCGCGCCTCCAGCCAGGTCTTGCCCTCCACATCGGGCACCTGAACGGGCTCCGGGCCGCGGGAGATCTCCAGTCCGACGGCGTCGCCGGGCTTTCGGGGCCCGTCGCTGCTGGTGAGTCCGATGACACGGCCTTCAGCGACGTCATCGGAGTACGAGTGAATCTCCCGGCCCTCGTCGACCGTCAGGTCGACGTCGGCGAGGCGCTGGGTTGCGACTTCGACGGTTTCGCCGCGGATCACCGGGACGGCGCCGACCGAGACCGCGAGCTGGATCGTGCGGCCTTCGAAGGTGGTGCCCCCCTGCGACAGGTCGTTGGCGTCGCCGTCGGCGTCGAGGTCGGTGGCACTGATGACCAGCCCCGAGTCGAGGTCGGAGCTGAACTGCTCGACGATCGGATCGGCGACGACCAGGCCCTCCTCGGCGAGCAGTGACTCGACGTCCTCCAACGGCAGCCCGGTGAGCGTCTCCAGGGTCACCTCGCGCGGGCCGAGTGAGACGACGAGGGTGACCTCCTCGCCCAGGCGGATGCTGGACCCGACCTCCGGATCGGTCGCCATGACCGCCCCTTCGGGGACGTCGACGCTATGCGCTGTCTGCGTCTCCTCGGCGACGGTGAGTCCGATCTCGGTGAGGATGGCGGTCGCCTCCTCAGGTGTCGCGGTGACGACACTGTCGGGGATGGTGGCGTGGGCCCCCGGACCGGCGCCGAAGTACCACCCGGTGGTCCCGGCGACCGCGGCGAGCAGCACCACCAGAATGAGGATGAACGGGGCACGGCGACGGCGACGACGCGCGATCGTCGAGAGCTGTGCCGTTGCGGCGCCGAGGGCCGCGGGGCCGGTGTCGTTGCGCGGGGCGCTGCGGGCGCCGAGCACCTGCGTCTCCGCGTCGGAGCCCGCGAACGGCGCGGCGGGAGCGGGCGGCAGCACCATCGTGCGCTGCATCGCGGTCGAACCGGTCGGCAGCGCGGTGCGCAGCAGAGCCTCGGTCTCGTGCAGCTGGTCGAGCATCTGGCGCGCGTCGCGCGGGCGGTGCTCGGGGTCGCGGGCGGTGGCCCAGAGCACCAGCTCGTCGAGCTCCGCGGGGACCTTGTCGTTGGTGGCGCTCGGCACCGGCACGGAGTCGTTCGCGTGCTGGTAGGCGATCTGCATCGGCTGCTCGCCCTTGTACGGCTGCTCGCCGGTGAGCATCTCGTACATCATGATGCCGACCGCGTAGATGTCGCTGCGGGTGTCGGCGACACCTCGGGTGACGAGTTCGGGGGAGAGGTAGGCGATCGTGCCCATCAGCGCCGCGCCGGTCGCCGTGTTGGCGGTGGCGGCGCGCGCGAGGCCGAAGTCGCCGATCTTGATGCGGCCGTCGTCGGCGAGGAGAACGTTCTCCGGCTTCAGATCGCGGTGGACGATTCCCGCCTTGTGCGCCGCGGCGAGGCCCGCGAGCACCGCCTCGGTGATGTCGAGAGTCTGCTCGGCAGTCAGCGATCCGTATTCCTCGATGAGGTCGCGCAGCGTGATTCCGGGCAGATACTCCATGACGAGGTACGCGTAGTCCTCGTCCTGCCCCTGGTCGAAGACGTTGACGACGTTCGGATGCGCGAGTCGTGCTGCGGATCGTGCCTCCTGGATGAACCGCTGCTTGAACGCGCTGTCGTCGGAGAGGTGGCCGTGCATGACTTTGATGGCGACGCGGCGCTCCAGGCGGAGGTCGGTGGCCAGGTAGACGGTGGCCATGCCGCCGCGGGCGATGCGTGAGCGCACCTGGTACCGCCCGTCGATCAGGCGGCCGATCATCGGATCGGTCGTATTCGCGCTCACGCCGGAAGTCTAGATTGCCTCGGTGGACCGGACCTGTTGCCACACGGCGGGCGGCGAGCTCCGGAGAACGGCTCCGCGATCAGCCCAGCTGGGCGAGCCACGCGGTCGCGCTCGCTTCCCACTTGGCGTAGGCATCCGGATACGCCGAGATCTGCACCGCCTGAGCCGCCTGCGTGAGCGTCATGCTCTGCCAGCCCGAGATGTCGAGCAGTCCGCGGGTCTTGCCCTTGTTCGGGTTGCTCGGGCCGCCGTAGAACAGCTGGGCGGCGTAGCTCGGCGTGGTCAGCTGCGCGACCGTGCCCCATCCGGTGCTCGGGCGCTGCTGGAACAGCCCGACCGAGTCGCGATCGCCGTAGTCGATGTTGCGAAGGCTCGACTCCTGCATCGCCGCGGCGAGGGCGATGATGATGCCGCGGTCCGGCACGCCGAGCGAGCGGCCGACATCGATGATGATCTGCGCGTTGGACTCCATCTCGCTGGTCAGCGAGGTGATGGCGGTGCCCGCCGTGCTGGTCGTGGTCTTGCCGGGGATCAGGATCTTCTGACCCGGGTAGATGATGCTCGACCAGCTCAGGCCGTTGGCGGTGAGCACCGTCTGGGTTCCGAGTCCGTAGCTCGCGGCGATCTTCGAGATCGTGTCGCCGGAGACGACCGTGTGGAAGTACTGCGTGGCCGTCGGCGTCTCCGTTGCCGTTTCGGACTCGCTGGACGAGTCCGGCTCGGTGGGGGTCGTGCTGACGACCTCCTCGACGTCGATCGAGGGCTCATCGGCCGGAGCGCTCGAGCCGCTGGTCTCCTGCGGAATGACGATGCGCTGGCCGGGATAGATGATGCTCGACCAGCTCAGGCCGTTGGCGGAGAGCACTTTCGACGTCGCGATGCCGAAGCGGGCGGCGATGCCCGAGATCGTGTCGCCCTTGACGATCGTGTACTTGTTCGTGGTGTCGACGACCGGGGCGGTGGCCGCCGGTGCGGTTCCGGGCAGCTTGAGGACCTGGCCGGGGAAGATCAGCGACTTCCAGCCGAGACCGTTGAGAGCCAGGACGGATGCCGTCGACAGCCCGTAGCGGCTCGCGATCGCCGAGACGGTGTCTCCGGTGGCGACGCGGTAGGTGGCCGGGACGGTGGTGCTGGCGACCGTGGTCGCCGAGGCCGTCGCCGCGGTGGCGAGGGCGCGCGCGCCGGCGGTCTCCGGAAGCGTGGACTTCTTGGGCTGGGCGGATGCGGGAGACAGTGGTGCCGTGACGTTCATGCTCACGGTCAGCGCGCCGGCGAGAACGAACGGCATCGTGGCGCGCATGCCGCGATTCACGCGCCGTGCCGCTCGGTCGCGGTCGAGGCCCGCCTTCGGCTCGACGACCAGCGACTGCTCGCTGGGAGCTAGGCCCGCGAAGACGGCACGCGCGATCTCATCGCGCTCGCGAAGGTCCGACACATCGACCGCCTTTCTCCCCGCCCCCGGGATTCACCTGGCTGTGTCCGGAATAACGCTGTCACAGATGGTAATTACTGTCAATCAAAGTGACGAATGTGATTTGTGTGACTCGGACGCGATCGGGGGAGCCTTCGCGCACCGGCGCGCGGCTCGTGGCACTCTTGACCCGTGAGTTCTCCTGCCGACCGCGAATGGTTGACCGTCCCCGACCTCGTCGAGATGCTCGGCGTCTCCACCAGCCGTGTCCGCCGACTCTTCGAAGACCGCATCCTTCTCGCGGAGCGTCGCGACGGGGTGCTGCGCGTCCCCGCCGACTTTCTGAAAGACGGAGAGCCGCTGCACGAGCTGCGCGGCACGCTCATGGTGCTCGCCGACGCGGGCTTCAGTGACGAGGAGGCGATGCACTGGCTGCTGGACGAGGATGAGATCCTCGGCGCAGCACCCATCGACGCACTCCGGCAGGGTCGCAAGTCCGAAGTGCGTCGAGTGGCGCAGTCGCTGGCCTTCTAGACCGCGACGAGCGCCGACTGCACGGCGACCACGTCGGGTCCGTAGACGGTGTCGAAGAACTCCTGGATCGATCCGTCGTCGTAGTACACGGTCACGAACAGGTACCCGTTCTCCGAGAACGAGAACAGCACGTCGACGGGAAGATCCGTCGTCACCACCTCCTGGATCGCACGCAGCTCCGCATCGGAGCTCTCGCCCGCGTTCTCCGGGTCGAGCCGCGGATCCGGGTCGCTCATCATCGGGTCGTAGAGCGCGAGCGGAACCGGATCCTCGGTCACCGCGAAGGTGGCGCCGTCCCACGTGCCGAAGACCGCGAAAGTGCCCCAGGTGACGTCGTTGGCGGTCTCCTTGATGTCGATCGCGTCCCAGTTCCAGCCGACGATCTCGGGACCGGTGCACTGCGGCGGGTAGGACTCGGCGATGGCGCCCAGGCAGAGCTGGGGAGCGTCGTCGCCGATCTGGAGCACCGTGCCCTGACCGACCACCGTGCCGGGGGCGGCGGGGGAGACAGCGGGCGGAACAGCTGACTGTTCGCCCGGACCCATGCTCGCGCAGCCGGCGAGCAGCAGAAGTGCCGCACCCGCAGCGGCGGGCGCGAATCGTCGAAGTGTCATGCCTCCAGTCTCGGGTTCGATCCCCGTGGCGACCACCCAACCTTTGTCGCGACTTCGTCGTCAGGCGGGTGCCGGCCGCGCAGTGCTACCCTGAATGCGTGCTGTTCGGCCTGCTTCTTCTTAGCTGCCGCGACGAGGCCTAGTTCAACGGCCTTCCTCGTCGCGGAGTTCGTCGTTGGCTGAGACCCGACTCGTAGAGAAGCAGAAGACCATGAAGAACACCCAGCAGCCCAGCGGAATGCCGGTACATCGCTACCGCTCGTACTCCGACCAGTTCCGGACGCACCTCGCCGATCGCACCTGGCCCGACAAGGTCATCGAGAAGGCGCCCATCTGGTGCGCCGTCGACCTGCGCGACGGAAACCAGGCGCTCATCGATCCGATGAGCCCGGAGCGCAAGCGCATCATGTTCGATCTCCTCGTCAAGATGGGCTACAAGCAGATCGAGGTGGGCTTCCCCTCGGCGAGCCAGACCGACTTCGACTTCGTGCGTCAGCTGATCGACGAGGATGTGATCCCTGACGATGTCACCATTCAGGTGCTCACGCAGGCGCGCGAAGAGCTGATCGCCCGGACCTACGAGTCGATCGCGGGCGCCAAGCAGGCCATCGTGCACTTCTACAACTCGACGAGCGTGCTCCAGCGCGAGGTCGTGTTCCGCACCGATCAGCAGGGCGTTCTCGACATCGCGCTGCAGGGCGCGCGCTGGTGCAAGCAGTACGAGGCGACGATCCCCGAGACGAGCGTCTACTACGAGTACTCGCCCGAGAGCTACACGGGCACTGAGCTCGACTTCGCTGTCAGGGTCTGCAACGAGGTGCTCGAGATTCTCGAGCCCACCCCCGAGCGCAAGGTGATCATCAATCTGCCCGCGACGGTCGAGATGGCGACGCCGAACGTCTACGCCGACTCGATCGAGTGGATGAGCCGCCACCTCGCCCACCGCGAGAACGTGCTCCTGTCGCTGCACCCGCACAATGACCGCGGAACCGCGGTCGCGGCCGCCGAACTCGGTTACCAGGCGGGCGCCGACCGCATCGAGGGGTGCCTGTTCGGCAACGGCGAGCGCACCGGCAACGTCGACCTGGTCGCGCTGGGCCTCAATCTCTTCACGCAGGGCATCGATCCCGAGATCGACTTCAGCGACCTTGACGAGATCCGCCGCACCGCCGAGTACTGCAACCAGCTGAAGGTGCACGAGCGCAGCCCCTGGGCGGGAGACCTCGTGTACACGGCGTTCAGCGGATCCCACCAGGACGCGATCAAGAAGGGCTTCGAAGCCCTGGATGCGCGCGCCCAGGCCGAAGGCAAGCACGTCTCGGAGCTGGAGTGGGCCGTGCCGTACCTGCCGATCGACCCGAAGGATGTCGGTCGCGGCTACGAGGCCGTCGTGCGTGTCAACTCGCAGTCCGGCAAGGGCGGCGTCGCCTACCTGCTGAAGTCCGACCACGCGCTCGACCTGCCGCGCCGTCTGCAGATCGAGTTCAGCCAGGTCGTGCAGACCAAGACCGACGCCGAGGGCGGCGAGGTCACGAGCGAGCAGATCTGGGAGATCTTCCAGGACGAGTACCTGCCGGCACCGGCGGAGCGACCCGACGACAGGTGGGGCCGCTTCGAGCTGCTGTCCACGCGCACGGCGAGCGACATGTCCGGCTCGGTCGAGCTGGACGCGCGCCTGCGCATCGGCAGCGACCTCGAGGAGGTGCGCGGCGTCGGCAACGGCCCGATTGCGGCATTCCTCGGCGTGATGGCCGAGCAAGGGCACGACATCAAGCTCTACGACTACGTCGAGCACACCCTCTCGGAGGGCGGCGACGCACTCGCGGCGGCCTATGTCGAGCTGCAGGTCGGCGAGGTCCGGCTCTGGGGCGTCGGCATCGACGGCGACATCTCGACCGCCTCGCTCAAGGCGGTCGTGTCGGCGGTCAACCGCGCGGTGCGGATGCGGACCGGCGACCGCGAGCTCGTCTCGGCGTAGTCGGCGCTCCGCGTCGCGCACGTCGCGGGGCGGGTCGCCGATGTCTCACTCAGTCGTGGTGCGGTTGCCCGTCTGCGCGGTCGACCGCACCACGCCGCGGGTGACGAGCCACGCGACGATCGACGCGGCCAGGAACGCGGCGTAGCCGATCGCCCACGTTCCGGTATCCACGGGCAGCGCGTCCCAGGAGTCCGGCAACGGGATCAGCACGAGAAGAAATGCCGCGCTGGCGAGCAGGTAGCTCGCGAGCCAGGCGATGCGGTTCCACGCCCAGACGTCTGCGCCGAGGAGACCGCGCACCGGGAGGAGCGCAATCGGCAGCGCGGACGCGGCGGCAATGGTGATGCCCGCGAGAGCCTCCCAGCCCAGCAGCTCGTACCACTCGGGAGCAGCGGACCCGGCGGAGGACCACGCCGAGTACCCGATCCAGCTGGCCCCGCCGACGATCGCGAGAAAGCCGAGACCGATGAACGAGGAGGTCGCGCGGACGCGGTCGCTGAGGATCGCGCCGAATCCGATGCCGGCGATGAGCCCGAAGATGACCCCCGGCTCGAAACCGGTGAGGCGGCTGATCACGACACCGGCGACGACGATGATCAGGCTGAGCGGCCGAAATTCGACACGGGGCCGCGAGCCTCGTGCCGCCAGCGCCATCACCGTCGCGACCACCGCCCATCCGAGCGCGACCGTGACGACGAACGCGGCGAAGATCGCCAGCGTCGTTCGGATGCCGGTCGGGTCGAAGCCGAAATCGGGGTCGACGAACGCCGAGGCGACCGCGGCGACGACCAGCCCCAGCAGGGCGGGGCCTGCGCCGAGCACGGTGAGCGGAGGAGCCTGCCAAGGCTCGCGACGCTCGCCGCGGCGGGCGAGGCGTCGCTGCTCGATCCGCTCCATCACGCGGGTCGCGCTCGCGTCCAGCAGCACCGCAGGGAAGGCGATCAGCAGCGTCAGGATCAGTGCGCCGACAGCCGAGCGCAGCACTCGGTCGAGGCTCAGCGCTTCCGAGGTCGTCATCAGGGTGCTGAGCACGCTCGGCGTGTCCGGCCACGGGATGAGCTCGCCGACCGTGGGCTCGGCCGCAGCCGCAGCTGCAGCCGTGGCCGTCGGGGTCGGGATCGCAGTCGGGGTCGCGAAGACGCCGCACTCCGCTGTGAGAAGGCACGTGGCGCCCGTGACCAATGTGAGAGTGCCGGTCAGGGTGGCGGCGGCGGCAGTGGCCTGAGCGCCGCTCGGGCACGGCGTCGGCCCTCCGGCAGCGATCGTGCGGGTGAGTTCGGCGGCGTCTCCGTCGAACGCGATGGTGAGCGATCCGGCACCGATCCAGCGCAACGCGCACAGGTCGCCGAACTCGGGCAGCTCCGCGCGCGCGATCTCGTCGTCGATGGGCACGGCCTGGCCACTCGAGGGCGAGGCGACGAAGTCCCCGTCGACGATCTCGACGAGCGCGGTGCAGATCGGATCGGAGCAGTCGACGGTGAGCTCGGCGGTGACGTCGAACGTGAATCCGTCCGAGGAGTCGAGCGTGAGCGAACCGCGATACGTCATCAGCTGATCGACGGGCTCGTCGGTGGCAAGCGCGGCGCCGGGGAACGCGACAGCGAGAAACGAGGCGAGCAGGGCGGCAGCGGTCAAGGCACGATGGGCCGGGCGGCGCATAGGAGGATCTCCGAGGTCGACGAGCGGGGCGGACCCCTGCATCGAAGCGGGCCCTCGTGCGCGCCAACTTAGCAGTTCTCAGGATTGCGAGACGCCGACGTCCGTCGTGGCGGGGAGGGGTCAGACCTCCGCGTCGGGGGCGTCGCGTCCGAGCCGTCGGGGCCACAGGTTGCGGGTGATCGGACGCTGCTCGGGCAGGCTCCAGTGGAACAGCACCGCGAGGATCCGCACGACGAAGGTGAGGGCGACGCACACCACGGCGGCGATGAAGACGGGCACGCCCAGCGCGACCAGCACGACCAGGCTGGTGGTGCCGACGATCGTCGCCACCGCGTAGAGCGAGCCGACATGCATCAGCGCGATCGGAAGCCCGAGCAGCAGGTCGCGCAGGATGGACCCGCCGACGGCGGCGAGCACCCCGACGAAGATCGCGGGCACCGCGGGAAGCCCGAGCGACAGCGCCTTCGTCGTGCCGAGCGCGCCGAACAGGCCGATGGTCAGGGCGTCGAGCACGGTGATGAACGGGGCGATCCGGTTGACCAGGCGCTCCAGCAGCATTCCGAGCAGTGCGGCCGCCGTCGCCACCGGCAGGTACCAGTTGCTCAGCAGCGTGGCGGGCACCTCGACCAGCAGGACGTCGCGCAGCACGCTGCCGCCGAATCCGGTCGCGAGGCCGATGATGGCGACGCCGAGCAGATCGAGCCGTCGGTCACGGAACTGCGCGGCGAACGCGGCCCCCTGCATGCTCCCGATTGCGACGGCCAGCACGCCGATCCAGATGGGGATCTCGAAGGAGGAGGTCACGGTCCATTGCTAGCACGTGCCGCGCGCGCGGCGAATTCGGCGAATGTTTCTCGGCCGAAGCCGGGCAGCCCGGTCATGTGGTGCCCGGCCCGGAACCCGCGAACGGTGCGTCCGCCGAGGTGCAGGGTGCGCACCGTCTTGGCGGCGCCGTGCGCGCGATGCCAGATCTCGGCGACCTCCGCGAACGACAGGATCTCCGGCCCGCCGACGTCCTCGACGCGTCCGGCCGGCGACTCGCTGGCCAGCTCGGCCAGGCGCTCGGCGACCTCCGCGACGGCGATCGTCTGCAGTGAAATGTCGAGCACCCGCGTGGTGGCGAGGCGATGCTGCAGCTCGATCAGCTCGACCGGGAAGGAATGGAACTGGGTGGCGCGCAGAATCGTGAACGGGATCCCGCTGCCCTCGATCACTGCCTCGCACCGCACCTTGTCGCGGTAGTAGAAGTACGGGATGTCCTCGACGCCGACGATCGAGACGTACACCACATGCTCGACCCCGGCGTTCGCCGCGGCGCGCAGCAGGTTCTCGGTGCCGTGGCAGTCGCGCCGCCGGTTGGTCGCGAGATGGACGATCGTGGCGGCGCTGGCGACGGCCGCCTCCAGACCCGAGTCGCGGTCGAGGTCGCCGGTGACGCGCATTGCGCCGGGATGGCGACTGAGAATGTCGACCTCGTGGCCGCGCGAGCGCAGCGCCTCCACGGTCGGGCGTCCGAGCCCGCCTGTTCCGCCGGTCACCAGAGTCGTCGACATGATCGCCCCTTTGCGAATCGCCGCGCTCACTCCAGTGTGCCACGCAGCCGGCTCGCGGGGGAGACTAGGGGAGTGCCGACCTACCGTGATGAGGGCGTCGTGCTTCGCACCCACAAGCTGGGCGAGGCCGACCGCATCGTCACGCTTCTGAGCCGTCAGCACGGCAAGGTGCGCGCCGTCGCCAAGGGGGTGCGCCGCACGGCGTCCCGTTTCGGCGCAAGGCTCGAGCCCGGCATGGTCGTCGACGCGCAGTTCTACGTCGGGCGCAGCCTCGACATCGTGCAGCAGGCCGACACGATCGGCTCGTACGGCGCCGACATCGCCGACGACTACGGCCGCTACACGGTCGCCATGGCGATGCTGGAGACGGCCGACCGGCTGACGGATCACGAAGCGGGCACCCAGCACTATCTGCTGCTGGTGGGAGCCCTGCGCTCGCTCGCGCGTCGAGAGCATGACGCGGGGATGACCCTCGACGCCTACCTGCTGCGGGCGCTGTCGATCGCCGGATGGGCCCCGAGCTTCGTCGACTGCGCCGTCACCGGGGCCCCCGGCCCGCACTCGGCCTTCGTCGCTCAGCTCGGCGGGGTGGTTGCCGACGCGGTCGCTCCGCCGGGTGCGGTGCGCCTGGACGCCGCCACGCTGGAGGTTCTCGGGGCGCTCCTGGCGGGCGACTGGCCGGTCGCCGAGTCCGCCGACGAGCGGGCCCTCGCGCAGGCCACCGGGGTGGTCGCCGCGTACACGCAGTTCCACCTCGAACGGGCGCTGCGCTCGCTGCCGCATGTGGACCGATCCGGGGTGTGAACGACACCGGTGCAAGAGCGGATTCGGGGGGCCTCCGCAAGCCCTAGAGTGATCCCAACTCCCGCTTCGAGGAGTAGTGGTCACAGATGACTGATGGAGGAACCCCGGCCATGAAACTCACCTCGCGACGCATTGGCGTCGCCGCAGCAGCGCTCGCCGCGACTCTCGTGCTCTCGGCCTGCGTGCCGACCTCGACGCCCGACGACGACACGTCGATCACCGTGGCCCTGCCCGGGTCGCTCTCCAACCTGTACGTCGGCCAGGAGAACGGGATCCTCAACTACTACATCGCCTCGATCGCGCAGGAGGGGCTTGTCACCCTCGACGCCGAGGGCGAGATCCAGCCCGCCCTCGCCGAGAGCTGGGAGCAGGTCGACGACCTGACCTACCGCTACACGCTTCGCGAGGACGCCGCGTTCCAGGACGGCACCGCGGTCACCGTGGACGACGTGATCTTCTCGATCGAGATGGCGCAGGATCCGGAGCTCTCGCCCGGCTTCTCGTTCTACCTCAGCGGCATCGTGTCCATGGAGGAGACCGCTGATCGTGAGCTGACGATCACCCTGTCGGCGCCGGATGCCTCCTTCGCCACCCTGATGAGCACGACCGGCGTGCTGTACGTGACCTCGAAGGCGTACTGGGAGGCGAACGAGGGCTCGATCGGCACCGGCGAGGGCCTGCTGCTCGGCACCACGCCGTACCGCGTCACCGAGTTCGTGCCCGACTCGCATGTTTCGTTCGAGCGCGTGGACACCTGGTGGGGCGGCATTCCCGAGGTCGAGAACGTGCGCGTCGACTTCATCCCGGACGAGAACACCCGTCTGCTGGCGGCGCAGACCGGCAACATCGAAGTCGCCTTCAACGTGCCCTTCCAGCAGGCCGATCAGTGGGCTGCCATCGAGGGCGCCGAGGTGCAGTTCGTCAACGACCTGTCCTACGTCGGCCTGCTCTTCGACCTCGAGGTCGCGCCCTTCGACGACGTCAACGTCCGCGAAGCCGTCGCCCACGCCATGGACCGCTCGGCGGTCGTCGAGAGCGTGCTCGACGGACACGGCGAGGTCGCTCTGGCGATTCCGACGCCGGAGTCGCTGATCGCCGCCTACGGCGACCAGGCGGACGCCCGACTCGAAGCCCTGCCGCAGCGCGACTTCGACCTCGATGCGGCCGCGGCGGCGCTCGCGGCGTCGTCGGTGCCGGACGGGTTCACGGCCGAGCTGACCTACCCGGCGACCGGTCCGGAGCTGGGCCGCGCCGCGCTGGCGCTGTCGGCGAACCTGGCCGAGATCGGGGTCACGATCGAGGTGCGCGAGGTCACGATCGAGGAGTGGCTCGCCACCATCGGCGACGGCGAGCACGGTCTCGGCTACATGTGGTATTTCTCGACGACGGGCGACCCCGGCGAAGTGATCAGCTACCTGTACGGCCCCGAGAACCCGTCCCGCTACTCCAACTCGGCGGTCGAGTCGCTGCTCGCGGAGGCGTTCGTCGAGAGCGACCCGACGGTGCGCGCCGACCTGATCCTCGGTGCTGAGGAGCTCGCCCAGACCGACCTCGCGAGCTTCCCGCTCTGGTGGGGTCAGTCGGCGACGGCGTTCCTCGACGGCTGGACCATCGACACCGACACCCCGTTCGTCTACACGAACCCGTGGCCGGCGCTGCTGACGCGGAGCGAATGACATGAGCGGTGCGCCTCGGCGCGCGCTCCTCGCCGGGTGGGCATCCTCCTTCTGGGGGATGCTCACCCTGCGGCTCCTCGGAGTTGTCGCGATCGTCTTCGTGCTGTCCGTGCTGATCTTCGGCATGATGCACCTGATCCCCGGGGATCTGGTGCGGAACCTTCTGGGTCTGCGGCCCGCAAATGAGGAGACGATCGCGGCGATCCGCGAGCAGTATCGCCTGGACGACCCGTTCTGGGTGCAGTACGCGACCTGGCTCGGCAACGCCGTGACCGGGGACTTCGGCACCTCGATCCGGTACCAGCTCCCCGTCGCCGACGCGATCGCGCAGCGCATCCCGCTCACCGCGATGCTGTCGGTGCTCGCCATGCTGATCGCCGCCGTCACCGCGATCCCGCTCGGGGTCGTCGCGGCGCGCTTCCACCAGAAGCCGGTGGATCGCGTCGCTACTGGCGTCTCGGTGCTCGGCCTCAGCGCGCCGGCCTTCGTCGTGGCGCTGCTGCTGCTGTACGTGTTCGCGTACTACCTGCCGATCTTCCCCGTCTACGGCGGCGGTGGCGGCGACCTGCTCTCGCAGCTGTACTACCTGGTGCTTCCCTCCACCGCGCTCGCGGTCGGGCTCGGCGCCATCCTGATGCGACTGACCCGCGCCGCCATGATCGAGTCGCTCGCGAGCGACTACATCACCTTCGCGCGGTCGCGCGGGCTCGGCGAGGGGCGGGTGCTGCTGCTGGCGCTGCGCAACTCGGCGATCCCGATCGTCACCGCTGCCGGGCTCGTGTTCACCTACGTCATCGGCGGCACGATCCTCGTCGAGGTGGCCTTTGCGCTTCCCGGGCTGGGTCTCATGCTGCAGGACGCGGTGCTGTTCAAGGACATCGCGCTCGTGCAGGCTCTCGTGCTGCTGATCGCGGCCGTGATCGCGCTTCTCACCGTGGCCGTCGACTTCACCTACGCGGTGCTGGATCCGCGTGTTCGCAGCCGGAGGAGCGTCGCATGACCGCGCCCAAGACCACGGCCATCGCCCTTGGGCCCACCCTGCGCGCGGGCCGCGTCGGCTCCGTCGGCCTCGTCGTGACCGGCGGGATCCTGGCGATCGCGCTCGTCCTTGCGGGCTTCGGGTCGCTGCTCGCGCCCGACGCGCTCGTCCAGGACATCCTGCTCGGCGTCACCCCGCCCGGCACGCCCGGTCATCCGCTCGGCACCGACGAGCTGGGGCGCGACATCCTGCAGCTGCTGATCGCCGGATCCGGATCGGCGCTCGCGGGACCGGTCGTGATCGCGCTCGGCTCGATGCTGCTCGGCGTCATCTTCGGCACGGTCACGGGCTACGTGCAGGGCTGGCTCGACTTCACGATCGGCCGCGTCACCGACCTGCTGCTGGCTCTGCCCGTCGTGGTGGTGGCCATCGTCGTCGCCGGCGTGTTCGGCAGCGGCTATTGGGTGACCGTCGCGATGCTCGTCGTGCTGTTCGCCCCCTCCGACATCCGGCTGGTCCGCTCCGCGGTCATCGAGCAGTCGGCGAGGCCGTACATCGAGTCGGCTCGGATGCTGCGCCTCGGCCCGCTCCGCATCATGTTCCGGCACATCCTGCCGAACGTCTCGCCGATCATCGTCACCAACGCCCTCGTCAACTTCGCGATCGCCATCGTGGCGCTCTCGTCGCTGTCGTTCCTCGGTGTCGGCGTGTCGCCCGGCGCCGCCGACTGGGGTCGGCAGCTCGACGATGGTCGCGGACTGCTGCCGATCAACCCCGCCGCCACGATCGCGCCCGCGATCGCGATCGTCGTCGTCGCCTGCGCGGCCAACCTGCTCGGCGATGCGCTTGCCGCCCGGGCCGAGCGCAAGGGAGGCGCCGAGTGAGTGCGCATCCGGTTCTTCTCGACGCACGCGGACTCAGCGTGCGAGGCCCGCGCGGCGTGATCGTCGAGCCGGTCGATCTGCAGGTTCGCGCGGGTCGCACCCTCGCGGTGGTCGGCGAGTCGGGGTCGGGGAAGTCTCTGACCGCGCGCGCCCTCACCGGGCTGCTCGACCCGGCCCTCTCGGCGTCCGGAACGGTGCTCTGGGGCGATCGGGAGTTCGACCTCGCGGGCGCGGTCCCGTGGGCGGGCCTCCGCGGCTCGGCGATCTCACTGCTGCTCCAGGACCCGTTCACCTCGCTCAGCCCGGTGCACCGCTGCGGCACCCAGATCGCCGACACCGTGCGCGCGCTCGCCCGTCGTCGCGGCACGCGGATGACGGGCGCGGCGATTCGCGCCATCGTCGAGGACCGACTGCGGGAGGTGGGGCTGGACCCGGCCGTCGCGCGACGCTACCCGCATGAGCTGTCCGGCGGCATGCGGCAGCGGGTCGCGATCGCCGCAGCGATCGCCGGCGACCCGGATGTGCTCATCGCGGACGAGCCGACGACGGCGCTCGACGCCTCCACCCAGGGCGAGGTCCTCGCCGTGCTCGCCGAGCTGCAGGAGCGGCGCGGGCTCGGCTTGATCCTGATCTCGCACGACCTCGGCGTGGTGCGCGGCTGCGCCGACGAGGTCGTCGTGCTCTACGCCGGCACGGTCGCGGAGCGCGGACCGGCGGGGGTCGTGCTGGATGCGCCCGTGCACCCGTACACGGCGCGACTGCTCGCCGCCGACCCGCCGCTGGATCACCGCCTGGCAAAGCTGGAAGGCATCCCCGGGTCGGTGCCCGCGCCCGGACAGCGCCCCGACGGCTGCGCGTTCGCCCCGCGCTGTCTGCTGGCGACCGAGCGGTGCCGCACCGAGGCGCCGGCGCTCGAGGCGGTGCCCCGCGGGGGTGTCGTCGCGTGCCACCACAGCCGCACCCCGCTCGTGATCGAGGAGCGGGGACGTGCCGCCGAGACGGTCGCGCCCGCCGCGCCAGGCGCGCTGCTGACGGTGCGCGGGCTGCGAGCCCAGCACGGCGCGACCGAGATCCTGCACGGCGTCGATCTCGATGTGGCCCCGCGCGAGATCGTCGGCGTCGTCGGCGAATCGGGCTCCGGCAAGACCACGCTGGCGCGTTGCGTGGCCGGCCTGCACGCGCCGTCGGCGGGGGAGGTCAGCCTCGACGGAAACGCGCTCGCGCGCCGTCTCGCCGACCGCGACCCGCGTGACGTGCAGATCGTGTTCCAGGACCCGTACTCGGCGCTCAACCCGCGCCTCACCATCGGCGATGCGCTGCGCGAGGCCCTCGCCGTCGGCGATCGCCCGGCGAGCGACGTCGCCGAGCTGCTCGAGAGCGTCGGGCTCCCGGCGCGCTACGCCGCTCGACGTCCGCGTGACCTCTCCGGCGGCGAGCGTCAGCGCGTCGCGATCGCCCGAGCGCTCGCCCCGCGGCCGCGGTTGCTGATCTGCGACGAATCGGTGTCGGCGCTCGATGTGTCGGTGCAGGCGCAGATCCTGGCGCTGCTGCTGCGCCTCCGCGACGAGCTCGGCACTCCGGTGCTCGTCATCACTCACGATCTCGCGGTGGTGCGCCAGGTCTGCGACCGGGTGCTCGTGCTGCGCCGCGGTGAGATGGTGGAGTCCGGGACGGTGTCGCGCGTGTTCGATGCTCCCGAGCATCCGTACACCGCGTCGCTTCTCGCCGCCAGCGAGATCACGGCCGAACGGAAGGAGCCGACCCGCGCATGAGCGAGACGACGTCGCAGCCTCGCGTGCCGGCCATTGCCGAGCTCGCCCCCACGATCCCCGCGCTCGAGCAGTCGCCGGGGCTCGCGCTGCCGGATTCGGCGACGGAGGTGTGGGCACGCCCGACCGGGAGCGCGATCGTGCACCGGGCGCTGCTCGGGGAGGCCGCGGCCCCGCTCGCCGGGGCGCTGCTGCGACGCCGCCCGCAGACGGTCGGCTCGGTCATCACCGGCGCGTTCGGCGCCGCAGACGACCTGGCACTCGTGATCGCGGCGCTCGTCGCGCGCGAGAGCGAGGCCGGGCATCCGCTGCTCAAGTGGGAGGTGCGGCCGGGGCAGGACGTCGACCCCGCGGCGCACGGCTTCCGGGCGCTGCGCACGCCGCACCGCTCGGGCGACGGCACCGAACCCGGCATTCGCGGCTGGGTTCGCGACCTCGTCGACTGGCCGCGCGGCGAGGTGGCCTACTACCGCCAGACCACCGACTTCACCTGCGGTGGCGTCTCGGCGCTGCTGGCGCTCGAGGCGGTGGGGGAGCGACTGCTCGGCGACGACGTCGACGCGAACCGGCTGACCGAGCTGCGCACCTGGAGGACCGCCACCAACGTGCCGGCCTGCGATCCGCTGGCCCTCGCGGTCACCGTCGATCGGCTGCGCGGCGACGCCCACCGGGTCGAGGTCTACCTCGACACCGACGAGCCCGTGCTGCTGGAGGATCTCGACGATCCGGCCGAGCTGTCCTTCCGCGCCGATCTGCAGCGCCTCGCCGCCCGGGAGCTCGCCGAGCGCGAGGTGGTCTGGCACCACGAGCGGCTCGGCATGGACCAGGTCGCCGCGGCCGTGGGGGCGGGTGCGGTCGCGATCCTCCTGATCGACCTCGAACCGCTCATCGACGACCCGACGCCGCACTGGGTGGTCGCCTCCGCCGTGCGCGACGGCGTGCTGCTGATCGACGACCCCTGGGTCGAGACCGAGATCGGCGAGAGCTGGGTGATGACCCACGAGCTGCCGATGACCGGGGATGCGCTCGACGGCGTGGTGCGCTGGGGTCGCGGCTACCGCGGCGTCATCCTGCTGCACCGCTGAGTGGGGCCGGGGATCTGGCTGGCTAGGCTGACACGGTGACCTCGACCACGCATCCCGATGCGGAGCCGTTCCGGCCTCTCGACTGGACCGGGCTCTACCCGCCTGCGTTCCCCGGCGGGTCGGTTCCCGCGCACGTGGCGATCGTGATGGACGGCAACGGGCGCTGGGCCAACCAGCGCGGCCTCACCCGCACGCAGGGGCACCAGGCGGGCGAGGCGGCGCTGCTCGATGTTGTCGCCGGGGCGATCCAGGCCGGGGTGAAGCACCTCAGTGTCTACGCGTTCTCGACCGAGAACTGGAAGCGCAGCCCCGACGAGGTGCGCTTCCTGATGGGATTCAACCGGGACGTGCTGCACCGGCGCCGCGACCAGCTGAACGACTGGGGCGTGCGGGTGCGCTGGGCGGGGCGGCGCCCGAAGCTGTGGCGCAGCGTGATCGACGAGCTGCAGTTCGCCGAGCGCCTCACCGCGGGCAATTCGACGCTCACCCTGACGATGTGCGTCAACTACGGCGGCCGCACCGAGCTCGCGGACGCCGTGCGCGAGATCGCGGCGGAGGCGGCGGCGGGGCGGCTGAATCCGGCTCGCATCAGCGAGAAGACGATCCAGAAGCACCTGTACGTGCCCGACCTGCCGGACGTCGACCTGTTCGTGCGCAGCTCGGGGGAGCAGCGCACCAGCAACTTCCAGCTCTGGCAGGCGGCCTACGCCGAGATGGTGTTCCTCGACACACTGTGGCCGGACTTCTCGCGCGAAGACCTGTGGCGCGCGATCGGGATGTACGTCGGACGAGACCGACGCTTCGGCGGCGCCATCGACGCCCCGAAGCCCCGCTGACCCGTCACGAGCCGCGATCGCGCCGCCGTGTCGCACGGGTTCGGGTCAGCCTGACCTGAAGTGCTAGAATCTGTTCGGGTTGAAATGACTCTTACACCGAGTCGCCCGGGAACGGCACGGAAGGAGTCACGATGGATGTCGATCGGCAGCTCTCGCTCGCGGTCTCGACCGTGATCTTCGCGCTGCGCCCGCATCCGATCTCCGGCCGCAGCGTCGTCAGCCTGCCGCTCGTGCGCCGCACGCGCGAGCCGTTCGCCGAGCGCTGGGCGCTGCCTGGCGGCTGGGCCGACCCGGCCGAGGGGCTCGAGCAGACCGCGGCACGCAACCTCGTCGAGACGACCGGGGTGCGCCCCGGGTACCTCGAGCAGCTCTACTGCTTCGGCGCCCCCGAGCGCTCGCCCAGCGGCCGCGTCGTCAGCGTCGTCTACTGGGCGCTCGTCGCCCCCGAGCAGACCGACGCCGACCGCGAGGCCGACAACGTGCGCTGGTTCGCGGCCGACGAGCTGCCCGAGCTCGCCTTCGACCACAACCTGATCGTCGAATACGCGCTCTGGCGCCTGCGCAACAAGCTCGAATACAGCCAGATCGCGCACGCGCTGCTCGGGGAGACCTTCACGCTCAGCGAGCTGCGCCAGGTGCACGAGGCGGTGCTCGACCGCGAACTCGACCCCGCCAACTTCCGGCGTCAGATGGAATCCTCCGGCGCCCTCGTCGCCACCGACGAGCGCGTCGTCGGCGGGCGCCATCGTCCGCCGCGCCTGTACCGCTACGACTCCGCGGCGGCGCTCGTCGACCACGGCCCCCTGACCGAGCACCACGGCCTCGCCCGCGCGGGCGCCCCGACCATCACCCCTGCAGGAGAGGACGCCGACCATGGCCTCCGTTGACACCACCATTCAGCTGATCCGCACCACGGGTCGCAACGCCGAAGGGCAGCCGCAAGAGGCCTGCAGTCCGGCGCTCGCGAAGAGCCCGTGGGATTTCGATCGGGAGCTGCAGTACGGCCCCGGCTCGTCCATGGGCGACGTGATCCCGACCGGCTCACCGCGCCAGGGTGCGATCCCGCGGGAGTACCAGGACGCCACCCCCGAGGAGCTGGATGCGCGCATCCGCGCCGCCAAGGCGGCGCTTGGCGACCGCGTCGTCGTGCTCGGCCACTTCTACCAGCGCGACGAGGTCGTCGAGCACGCCGACTTCCTCGGCGACAGCTTCCAGCTGGCCAACGCCGCCCAGACGGTGCCGAACGCCGAGGCGATCATCTTCTGCGGCGTGCACTTCATGGCCGAGACCGCCGACATCCTCGCTCGCGACGACCAGGCGGTCATCCTGCCGAATCTCGCCGCCGGCTGCTCGATGGCCGACATGGCCGACGAGGACTCCGTCGAGGAGGCCTGGGCCGAGCTCGAAGCGATCTACGGCACCGAGCCGGACGCCGACGGCAAGGCGCCGATCATCCCCGTCACCTACATGAACTCCTCCGCCGCGCTCAAGGCGTTCTGCGGTCGCCACGGCGGCATCGTCTGCACCAGTTCGAACGCCGAGACGGTGCTCGAGTGGGCGTTCGAGCGCGGGCAGCGCGTGCTGTTCTTCCCCGACCAGCACCTGGGACGCAACACTGCCAAGAAGATGGGAGTGCCCCTCGAGCGCATGCCGATGTGGAACCCGCGGAAGCCGATGGGTGGCAACACCGCCGACGAGCTGCTCGATGCTCGGGTGGTGCTCTGGCACGGTTTCTGCAGCGTGCACAAGCGCTTCAGCGTCGCGCAGATCGAGCAGGCTCGAGCCGAGCACCCGGGCGTGCAGGTGATCGTGCACCCGGAGTGCCCGATGCCCGTCGTCGACGCTGCCGACTCGGCCGGATCGACCGACTTCATCCGCAAGGCGATCGCCGCCGCCACCGAGCCCACCACGTTCGCGGTCGGCACCGAGATCAACATGGTCAACCGCCTGGCTGCCGAGTTCCCGCAGCACGAGATCTTCTGCCTCGACCCCGTGGTGTGCCCGTGCTCGACGATGTACCGCATCCACCCCGGCTACCTGGCCTGGGTGCTCGAGGCGCTCGTGCGCGGTGAGGTGCTGAACCAGATCCGCGTTGCCGACGACGTTGCGGCGGATGCCCGCGTCGCACTTGAGCGCATGCTCGCCGCCCTGCCCAAGGACGCGGCCCCCACTATGAAGGACTGAGGATGCGCGTCGTCGTCGTCGGGACCGGGATCGCCGGCCTCATCACCGCCTACCGCGCGAGCGCGAACCACGACGTGGTGCTCGTGACGAAGGCAGAGTTGGCCGAGAGTAACACCAAGTACGCGCAGGGCGGGATCGCCGCGGCGATGTTCCCGGACGACAGCGTCGACTCGCACGTCGAGGACACCCTCGTCGCCGGGGCGGGCCTGTGCGACCGGAACGCCGTCGAGGTGCTCTGCGGCGAGGGCCCGCAGCGGGTGCGCGACCTGATCGCGCTCGGCGTCGAGTTCGACCGCGCGAGCGAGGAGCCGGATGCGGAACTCGCGCGCGGCCACGAGGCGGCGCACTCGCACCGCCGCGTGCTGCACGCCGGCGGCGATGCCACCGGGCTCGCGATCGAGGTGGCACTGCTGCGCGCGGTCAAGCGTCTCGCGGTGGAAGTGCACGAGCACACCTTCCTGCGCGACCTGATCGTCGACACCGATGAGACGGGCGCCCGCCGCGTCGTGGGCGTCGAGGCCATCGACCCCGACGGGCGCGAGATGACCATCGCCGCCGACGCCGTGGTGCTCGCCAGCGGCGGCGCCGGACAGCTCTACCGCCACACCACCAACCCCGAGGTCACGACCGGCGACGGGGTGGCGATCGCCTACCGCGCCGGGGCCGCGGTGCAGGATCTGGAGTTCTTCCAGTTCCACCCGACCTCGCTCGCCGTGCCCGGCAACCCGCTCGTCTCCGAGGCGGTGCGCGGCGAGGGCGCGATCCTCGTCGACGAGAACGGGCACCGCTTCATGTTCGACGTGCACCCCGACGGCGAACTCGCCCCGCGCGATGTCGTGGCCCGTGGGATCGCTGCCGCCATGGCGGCGCAGGGCGGCCGGCCGGTGCTCCTTGACGCCACCGCCCTTGGCGGCGAGTTCCTCGCCGAGCGCTTCCCCGGCATCACGCGCGTCGTCACCGAGCACGGCTTCGACTGGGGGAGGGAGCCGATTCCGGTGACGCCCGCCGCGCACTACTGGATGGGCGGGGTGCGCACCGACACCTCCGGCCGGTCGAGCCTCGCCGGACTGTACGCGGTCGGCGAGACCAGCTGCACGGGTGTGCACGGGGCCAACCGGCTCGCCTCCAACTCGCTGCTGGAATCGCTCGTCTTCGCCTGGCGGGCCGCGGATGCGCTGGACCTGCCGCCGCATCCGCTCGCCCTGGACCCGGCCGCCGTCGCCCCGGCCGCCGCGACCCCACCTCCCGCCGGCGTCGACGAAATGCAGGAGAAAGCGGCGGATGCCGACCTCGCCTCCCAGCAAACAGGCGGCGAGGTCTTCGCGCGTCCTGCATTTCGTGAGCTGATGTGGGAGCGGGTGGGGCTCGAGCGCGACGCCGAAGGGCTGCGCGCCGCCGCCGCGCGTCTCGCGGGAATGCGCGTCGTCGGCGACACGATCGACGATCACGAAGACCGCAACCTGCTCGAGCTGGGCCGCCTCATGGTGGCGGCGGCGCTGCGCCGCGAGGAGTCGCGCGGCGCGCACGCCCGTCGCGACTTCCCCGAGACCGAGGAGGCGTTCGCGCGTTCATTCCTGTGGGTGCATGAGTCGGCTCGCGCCACCGACCGGGTCGTGGCGGAGGTGCTGGCATGAGCGGAGCGATGACCCCCGAGTACCTCGACGACCTGATCCGTCGAGCACTGGCTGAGGACGCCCCGTGGGGCGACGTCACCAGTGAGGTGTTCGTTCCCGCCGACGCGAGGGCCACCGCCACGCTCTCCTCGCGCGAACCGGGGGTGCTCAGCGGCCTGACGGTGTTCGCGCGCGTGTTCCAGATCGTTGATGCCTCGATCGGGATCGATCTGCTCGCCCGCGACGGCGACGCGGTCGAGCCGGGCGCGATCCTGGCGCGGGTGACCGGACCCGCGCGCGCGATCCTGCGCGCCGAGCGCATCGCCCTGAACCTTTCGCAGCGCATGTCGGGCATCGCCACGGCGACGCGGCGCTACGTCGACGCGGTCGCGGGCACGAGCTCCCGGATCGTCGACACCCGCAAGACGACGCCGGGCCTGCGCGCGCTCGAACGCCAGGCGGTGCGCGACGGCGGCGGGCACAACCACCGCTTCTCGCTCTCCGACGCCGTGATGGCCAAGGACAACCACCTCGCCGTGCTCGCTGCTCAGGGGATCGGCACCGGCGATGCGATCCGCGCCGCGCGCGCGAAGCTCGGCCACACCGTCCACCTGGAGGTCGAGGTCGACCGGGTCGACCAGATCGAGGAGGTGGTATCGGCCGGCGTCGACACGATCATGCTCGACAACTTCACGCTCAATGAGCTCCGCGAGGGCGTCGCCCTGGTCGCGGGCCGCGCCGTCGTCGAGGCGAGCGGCGGCGTGACGCTCGACACGGTCGCCGACATCGCCGCGACCGGCGTCGACGTCATCTCGGTGGGCGCTCTCACGCACAGCGTGCGCGCGCTCGATCTCGGGCTCGACGTCGAGGTGCAGCTGCCCTCATGAGCTATCTCGACCAGGCGGCGACTCGCCCCATGCGCCGCGAGGTGCTCGAGGCGATGTGGCCGTTCCTGGCGGGCGAGTACGAGGGCGAGTTCGGGAATCCGTCGAGTCGCCACGACGTCGGCGATCGCGCCGCGCGCGCACTGGCCGATGCCCGTGCCCGGATCGCGGGGCACTTGGGCTGCCGCCCCGCGGAGGTGATCCTGACCTCCGGCGGTACCGAGGCCGACAATCTCGCGCTGAAAGGCATCGCGCTGGCGAACCCGCGCGGCCGCCACCTGGTCACGTCCGCGATCGAGCACGAGGCGGTGCTCGAGAGCGCCGACTACCTGCGTCGCCTGCACGGCGTCGAGGTCACGTTCGTCGACCTCACGCCCGAGGGGCTCGTCACCCCGGCGGCGCTTGCGGCGGCCCTGCGAGACGAGACCACGCTGGTCAGCATCCACCACGGCAACAACGAGATCGGATGCGTGCAGCCGATCCGCGAACTCGCCGCCGTGGCGCGGGAGGCCGGCATCCCGTTCCACACGGATGCCGTGCAGTCGGCTGGCTGGCTCGACGTCGGTCTGGTGGCCCTCGGCGTCGATGCCGTCAGCGTCGCCGGTCACAAGCTCGGCGCGCCGAAGGGCGTCGGCGCGCTCGCGGTGCGCCGCGGCGTGGCGCTGGAGCCGCTCATCCACGGCGGCGGGCAGGAGCGCGGGCGCCGCTCGGGCACCGAGAACGTCGCGGGTGCGGTGGGCCTGGCGACGGCGCTCGACCTGGCGGCCGCGGCGCGCGGCGCGGCCTCCGAGACGGCCGCCGCGCGCGATGCGCTGATCGAGGGTGTGCTGGCGGCGGTGCCGGGGGCACTGCTCACCGGGCCGCGCGAGCCGCGGCTGCCGGGGCACGCCTCCTTCTGCTTCCCGGGCACGAGCGGCGAGGCGGTGCTGCTCGAGTTGGAGCGGCGCGGAGTCGTGTGCTCCAGCGGCTCGGCCTGCGCGGCGGGCAGCGACGAGCCCTCGCACGTGCTCACTGCGGTCGGCATCGCGCCCGAGGTGGCGCAGACCGCGGTGCGGTTCACGTTCGGGGCGGAGTTCACGCCGGCTGATGCCGAGAGCGTGGTCGCCCGGGTCGCGGAGTCGGTCGCGGCGGTCGGCGGACTCAGCGCATCCTGAGCCGCGGTTGACGCCGACTCGAACATATGTTCGAATGAGGCATGCGGTGGAGCGGGCAGCGGTTGAGCGCGGAGAACGTCGAAGCGCTGCCCGGCCTCGCGCGCCTCAACAACCTGGTGCGCAGCGTGCAGACGCCCGAGTTCGCCGGCGTCACCTTCCACGAGGTGCTCGCGAAATCGGCGCTCAACAAGGTGCCCGGCGGCGGGGGAGCGCTGCCCTTCTCCTGGACGATCAACCCTTACCGCGGCTGTCAGCACGCTTGCACCTACTGCTTCGCGAGGCCCACTCACGAGTACCTCGACCTCGATGCAGGCCGTGATTTCGACAGTCAGATCATCGTCAAGACCAACGTCGCCGAGGTGCTCGAGCGCGAGCTCGCCCGCCCGAGCTGGCAGCACCATCCGGTCGCGCTCGGCACCAACACCGACCCGTATCAGCGCGCCGAGGGCCGCTACCGGCTGATCCCGGGCATCATCGCGGCGCTGGCGGCCTCGGGCACCCCGCTCAGCATCCTCACGAAGGGCACCCTGCTGCGGCGCGATCTGCCGCTGCTGGCCGAAGCCCGCGGGCACGTGCCCGTCGACCTCGCGTTGTCGATCGCGATCTTCGACCCCGATCTGCAGCGCTCCGTCGAACCCGGAACCGCGACCGCCGCGGCACGGCTGCAGACCGTGCGGGCGGTGCGCGAGGCGGGCTTCGACTGCGCGGTGCTGCTGATGCCGGTGCTGCCATTCCTCACCGACACCCGCGAGCACCTCGACCGCGCCTTCCGGATGCTCGCCGAGGCGGGCGCGACGAGCGTCGCCTACTCCGCCCTGCACCTGAAGCCCGGGGTGAAGGAGTGGTACCTGGCCTGGATCGAGCGGGCGCATCCGGAGCACCTGGAGCGCACCCGCGCCCTCTATGCGGGCGGCGTGTACGCGCCGAAGGAGTACCGGCGCTGGCTCGCCGAGCGCATCCGGCCGTTCATGCGCCAGTACGGATTCGAGCGCACCCGGCTCGCGCCCGGAACCGGCGTGCCGGCGTCGTCCGCGCATCCGGAGGCGGCGCATCGCGGTTCGCGCCTGCTGGCGACGGAGCTGTCGCCGCGCGCCGCCGCAGCGCTGCAGCCGTCGCTGTTCTGAGACGGCCAGATCGCACGGTGTGGCTCTTGCCGTGACGACGGACGGGCGCAATGCTCGGATCATGACATCTGAGGCTCTCGCCGCGGCGATCGACCAGTTCGGAGATCCGCGGGGGTACCTCGCGGTGGCCTCGATCGGGCTGCCGCCGCAGCGCTCGGTCGACGCCATGATGGCCGATCTCGAGGCGTGGGCGGCGGCCGATCGCGACCCGCAGGGCTACGACCCGGTCATCGAGCGGACGCGCGCCTCCTACGCGCGCCTCGTGCGAGTGAGCGTCGACCAGGTGGCCATCGGGGGTGCCGTCTCGGTCATGAGCTCGCTCGTCGCCGAGGCGGTGCCGCCGGGAGCTGAGGTGCTCGTCGCCGACAACGATTTCTCGTCGGTGCACTTCCCGTTCCTGCAGCGGCAGGGGGAGGGCGGCATCCGCGTTCGCGTGGTCGCCCTCGATGCCCTCGCTGACGAGATCCGGGATGACACTCATCTGGTGGCGTTCTCGCTCGTGCAGTCGGCGACCGGGCAGGTGGCCGACGTCGGCGCGATCCGCGAGGCGGCCGCGCGGGTCGGCGCGCTCACGTACTGCGACGTGACCCAGGCCGCGGGCGTCTACCCGGTCGATGCATCGCTGTTCGACATCACCTCGTGTCATGCCTACAAGTGGCTGTGCTCGCCGCGCGGTGTCGGATTCCTGACCGTCAGCGAGCGCGGGTCGCGGGCGCTGCGACCGCTGCAGGCCGGCTGGTACGCCGGCGACGACGTCTGGAAGAGCACCTACGGGCCGGAGATGCATCTGGCGACCAACGCCCGGCGCTTCGACGTCTCGCCCGCGTGGCAGGCGTGGGTCGGCGCCGAGCACGCCATCGAGCTGTTCGCCGGGCTCGACATGCGCGAGGTGTGGGAGCGGACCAGCGGACTCGGCGACGCGCTCTGCGAGGCGCTCGGCATCCCGCTTCAGCATCAGCCGATCGTCACCTGGCCCGACACCAGCGGGCAGGACCTGCGCACTCTGATCGCCGCCGGAGTTCGCGTCTCCGGTCGCGCGGGGCGGCTGCGGGCGTCGTTCCACCTCTGGAACGACGAGTCCGACGTTCAGGCGGTCACCCAGGCACTCTGGGGGTCGTGACCGCCGGTAGGCTGGCGTGAAGCGTCCGGCGTTCGCCGTCGACGCATCCCGCGCATCATCGACCGCGCAGCCAGCGCGGCTGACCTCTGGAGTTTCTTCGTGGCAACGCCCAACCCGCTCGATTCGATCATCTCCCTCGCCAAGCGCCGAGGCTTCGTCTATCAGGCGGGTGAGATCTACGGCGGGTCCCGCTCCGCCTGGGACTACGGCCCGCTCGGCACCGCGCTGAAGGAGAACATCAAGCGCGAGTGGTGGAAGTTCATGGTGCAGACGCGCGATGACATCGTCGGCATCGACTCCTCGGTGATCCTTCCGAAGAAGGTCTGGGAGGCCTCCGGTCACGTCGAGGTCTTCAGCGACCCGCTCGTCGAGTGCCAGAGCTGTCACAAGCGCTACCGCGAAGACCACCTGCTCGAGGAGTTCGAGGAGAAGAAGGGCCGCGCGCCCGAGAACGGCCTCGCCGACATCGCCTGCGCCAACTGCGGCACCCGCGGCCAGTGGACCGAGCCGCGCGCCTTCAGCGGACTGCTGAAGACCTTCCTGGGCCCGGTGGATGACGAGGCCGGCATGCACTACCTGCGGCCCGAGACGGCGCAGGGCATCTTCGTCAACTTCGCCAACGTCATGTCGAGTGCGCGCATGAAGCCGCCGTTCGGCATCGCTCAGGTCGGCAAGAGCTTCCGCAACGAGATCACGCCCGGAAACTTCATCTTCCGCACCCGCGAGTTCGAGCAGATGGAGATGGAGTTCTTCGTCGAGCCCGGAACCGACGAAGAATGGCACCAGTACTGGATCGACGCGTGCATGAAGTGGTACCGCGACCTCGGCATCCAGGAGGAGAACCTGCGGTTCTTCGAGCACCCGCAGGAGAAGCTCAGCCACTACTCGAAGCGCACCGTCGACGTCGAGTATCGCTTCCGCTTTGCCGGCTCCGAGTGGGGCGAGCTGATGGGTGTCGCCAACCGCACCGACTTCGACCTCAAGACGCACTCCGAGCACTCGGGCGTCGACCTGTCGTACTTCGACCAGACCAAGAACGAGCGCTGGATCCCGTACGTGATCGAGCCGGCGTTCGGCCTGACTCGCGCGCTGATGGCGTTCCTGGTGGACGCCTACAGCGAGGACGAGGCGCCCAACACCAAGGGCGGCGTCGACAAGCGCACCGTGCTGCGTCTCGACCGCCGGCTCGCCCCGGTCAAGGCGGCGGTGCTGCCGCTGTCGCGCAACGAGAAGCTCTCGCCGGTGGCGAAGGAGCTCGCCGACCGGCTGCGCCAGCACTGGATGATCGAGTTCGATGACGCGGGCGCGATCGGGCGCCGCTACCGTCGCCAGGACGAGATCGGCACCCCGTTCTGCGTCACCGTCGACTTCGACACTCTCGACGACAACGCGGTGACCGTGCGCGAGCGCGACACGATGAGCCAGGAGCGCATCCCGCTCGAGGGCCTCGAGCGCTACCTCGCCGGCCACCTCCTCGGCGCCTGACCCCCGCTCGGCGGGAATATGCGCGGGTGGAGGGCGTTGGAGTTGAGGTGAGCAACTCCATCAAGGTCGACATCTGGTCGGACGTGCAGTGCCCCTGGTGCTACATCGGCAAGCGGAAGTTCGAGGCTGCGGCAGCGGCCTTCGATGGCGAGGTCGAGGTCGAGTACCACTCGTTCGAGCTCGCGCCCGACACACCGGTCGACTACGACGGGACCCCCGCCCAGTACCTCGCCGAGCGCAAGGGCCTGCCGATGCCGCAGGTCGAGCAGATGATCCAGCGCGTCACCGACATCGCCGCGAGCGTCGGGCTCGAGTACCACTACGAGCACGTGCACCAGACCAACACCATCAAGGCGCACGAGCTGCTGCACCTCGCCAAGGAGCACGGCCGCCAGGCCGAGATGAAGGAAGGGCTGCTGAAGGCATACTTCGTCGACGGCGGACATGTCGGGCGCATCCCGGACCTCGCCGACCTCGCGGCGGACCTCGGTTTCGACCGCGATGAGGTCGTCGACGCGCTCGAAAGCGAGCGCTACCTGCCGGCGGTGAAGGCGGATGTGGCCCAGGCTGACGCCTACGGGATCTCGGGAGTGCCCTTCTTCGTGTTCGAAGAGCGCTACGGTGTGTCCGGGGCACAAGACACCACCGTGTTTGCCGACGTGCTTCGCCAGCTCAGCGCCGAGAAGGAGACCGCAGCATGACTCAGCCCACGACCCCGAGCCCGCTTGAGATGGTGGGAGCCCCGGATGCGGCGGCCTGCGAGGGCGATGTGTGCGTCGTCAACGCGCATCCCGAGCACGCGCTCGTGACGCGCGCACTCGACGCCGACGCGGTCTGAACGCCGAACCCGCCTACTCGCGCGCCGCGATCGGCTCGGTGATATCGGCGACGGTTGCCTCGAAGGAGCGGATCACCGCATCCGCCTGCGCGAACAGGCTGAGCCCGTGCTGCCCGGCCCCCATCGACACGCGACGCCCGGCCATGCTCCGGTCGGCGAAGACGGGCCAGGCCGTCGTTGAGCCGAACGGCGTGATGGTGCCGCGCTCGTAGCCGGTCGCGGCGAAGGCGACCTCCGCATCCGGCAGCTTCAGCCGGTTGACGCCGACCAGCGCCCGCAGCTTGGGCCAGGAGATCTGCCGGTCGCCGGGCACGAGCGCGAACAGGAACGTGCCGTCGCTGCGTTTGACGACGAGGGTCTTCACGATCTCGGCCGGGGTGATGCCGAGAATCTCGGCCGCCTCCTCGAGCGAGCGGGCGGGGGCGCGCTCAATGATCTCGATCTCGATTCCGCGCGCGGCGGCATCGGCTTCGACGCGTTGACGTCCGTTCGTCACCTGGTCAGGACCTTTCTGGGAGAATCGGGACGATGTCCATTCTCACCGTCACTGACCGCAACGCCGAGAGCCCGGCGTCGATTCCCGAGGCGCGCCCCGCGGCGCTCCGCATCGGGCCGATCGAGCTCGACGTTCCGGTCGTGCTCGCGCCGATGGCCGGCATCACGAACACGGCGTTCCGGCGGCTGTGCCGCGAGTACGGGGCGGGTCTCTACGTCTCGGAGATGATCACCAGTCGCGCGCTCGTGGAGCGCACGCCCGCGAGCCTGCGGCTGATCCAGCATCACGAGTCGGAGACGCCCCGGTCGATCCAGCTCTACGGCGTCGACCCGAAGACGGTCGCCGAGGCGGTCACCTTCCTGGTGGCCGAGGATCGCGCCGACCACATCGACCTCAACTTCGGCTGCCCGGTGCCGAAGGTCACCCGCAAGGGCGGGGGTTCGGCGCTGCCGTGGAAGCTGGGCCTGTTCCGCGAGATCGTCGAGGGCGCGGTGAAGGCCGCCGGCGATATCCCGCTCACCGTGAAGATGCGCAAGGGCATCGACGCGGAGCACCTGACCTACCTGGAGGCGGCGAAGGCCGCCGAGGGCGCCGGGGTCGCGTCGATCGCGCTGCACGCCCGCACGGCGGCCGAGTTCTACTCGGGTCACGCCGACTGGTCGGCGATCGCGAAGCTGAAGGAGACGATCCACAGCGTTCCGGTGCTCGGCAACGGCGACATCTGGAGCGCCGAGGATGCCCTGCGCATGGTTGCCGAGACCGGCTGCGATGGCGTCGTGGTCGGTCGCGGATGCCTGGGGCGTCCCTGGCTCTTCGGAGACCTTGCGGCCGCGTTCCAGGGCGGCCGCCTCAAGGCGGAGCCGACGCTCGGCGAGGTGGCGACGGCGTTCCAGCGTCACGCCGAGCTCCTCGTCGAGTTCTTCGACGACGAGGGTCGCGCCTGCCGCGACATCCGCAAGCACGTGGCCTGGTACTTCAAGGGCTACTCGGTCGGCGGTGAGCTCCGCGCCGCGCTCGCACGCTCCTCGAGCCTGGACGAGATCGCCGAACTGCTCGCGCAGCTCGACCCGGCTCAGCCCTACCCGGGCGCCGAGGCGGAGGGTCAGCGCGGGCGCGCCGGCACACCGAAGGTGCCGACGCTGCCGTACGGCTGGCTGGACAGCCGCGAGCTCGAGGGCGCGCAGCGCAGCGAGCTGACCGAGGGCGAAGGCGACACGAGCGGTGGCTGAGGCGCAGCCGCCGGTCGGCTACTCGGAGCACGACATCGAGCGCTGGCTTCCCGAAGACCACCACACCACCCCGCGCACCGATTTCGCCCGCGACCGCGCGCGCATCCTGCACTCCAGCGCGCTGCGCCGGCTGGCGGTGAAGACGCAGGTGCTCAGCCCGACGGCGGGGCTCGACTTCGCCCGCAACCGCCTGACGCATTCGCTCGAGGTGGCGCAGATCGGCCGCGAACTGGCGCTGCGGCTGCGGCTCGACCCGGATGTGGTCGACGCGGCGTGCCTGGCCCACGACCTGGGGCATCCGCCGTTCGGGCACAACGGCGAGAAGGCGCTCAACGACTGGGCGGCGCCCTACGGAGGCTTCGAGGGCAACGCGCAGACGCTGCGGCTGCTGAGCCGTCTCGAGCCGAAGGTGTTCGGCCCCGATGGGCGCAGCTACGGTCTCAACCTGACGCGTGCGAGCCTCGACGCGAGCTGCAAGTACCCGTGGCCGCAGGCGCAGGGGATCCCCGACCCGAGCGGCCGCAGCAAGTTCGGCTTCTACGCCGATGATGAGCCCGTCTTCGAGTGGCTGCGCGCCGGGGCCCCCGACCGCGTGCGCTGCATCGAGGCGCAGGTGATGGATCTCTCCGACGACATCGCGTACTCGGTGCATGACTTCGAGGACGCGATCGTCAACGGCTACCTCGACGTGCCCGCGCTGAGCGCGCGGGTGGACCACGAGGCGCTCGTCGATGCGATGTTCGTGTGGATCGGCGGCGAGATCTCGCGCGACGAGCTGCTCGCCGCGTTCGACCGCCTCGACGGCCTGCCGTGGTGGATCGACTCCTGGGACGGCTCACGGCGCGATCTGGCGAAGCTGAAGAACCTCACCAGTCAGCTCATCGGGCGGTTCTCGCACGCCGCGATCCATGCGACGCGTGCCGCGCATCCGCAGGTGGCGCTGGCGCGCTTCGGCGGCGACGTGCGCGTGCCGCGGGAGACGCAGGCGGAGATCGCCGTGCTGAAGGGGATCGTCGCCGCGAACGTGATGTCGACGAACTCGCGGCAGCCCTACTACGAGCGACAGCGTGAGATCCTCACCGAGCTGGCGGATGCGCTGTGGAAGCGTCCCGAGCACCTCGACACGGGCTTCGCGGCCGACTGGGCCGCGGCGGCTGATGACACCGCGCGGCGCCGCGTGATCGTCGACCAGGTGGCCTCGCTCACCGACGTCTCCGCGAATCAGCAGCACGAGCGCCTGCGGTAGACCGCGGCGCGCACGCCGCGCGCCGTAGAATCAGCCCCATGCCCGGGCTCATTCGTCGAAACGACATCGACGAAGTGCGCAGCCGCATCAACATCGCCGACATCGTCGGCGACTTCGTCACCCTGAAGAGCGGCGGCGTCGACTCGATGAAGGGCCTGTGTCCGTTCCACGAGGAGCGCAGCCCCAGCTTCCACGTGCGACCGAGCGTCGGCCGCTATCACTGCTTCGGATGCGGCGAAGACGGCGACGTCTTCAGCTTCCTGCAGAAGATGGATCACGTCACCTTCACCGAGGCGGTCGAGCGGATGGCAGCCCGCCTCGGCTACGAACTGCACTACGAGGGCGGCGGGGCGGCGCCCGATCACGGCAACCGCGCCCGCCTGATCGCCGCGAACGCCGCGGCGGAGGAGTTCTTCCGTGAGCAGCTGCGCACGCCCGCCGCGCAGGTGGGGCGCGACTTTCTCGGCTCGCGCGGCTTCGATGCCGCGGCCGCCGAGCGCTTCGGCGTCGGCTTCGCGCCGAAGTCGTTCTCGGCGCTCGGCGACCACCTGAAGGGCCGCGGCTTCACGCAGGACGAGCTCACCGCCTCCGGACTGCTCAGCACGGGGGAGCGCGGCAACGTCTACGACCGCTTCCGCGGACGGCTGGTGTGGCCGATCCGCGACGTGACGGGCGCTACCGTCGGCTTCGGCGCCCGCAAGCTGCTCGACGACGACCAGGGCCCGAAGTACCTGAACACGCCGGAGACGCCGATCTACCACAAGAGCCAGGTGCTCTACGGGCTCGATCTGGCACGCCGGGACATCGCCAAAGGCAAGCAGGTCGTGGTGGTGGAGGGCTACACCGACGTGATGGCCTGCCATCTCGCGGGCGTGACCACGGCCATCGCGACCTGTGGAACCGCGTTCGGCGTCGACCACATCAAGGTGCTCCGCCGAGTGCTCGGCGATGTCGACAACAGCAACACGCAGGGTACCGGTCAGGTGATCTTCACCTTCGATCCGGACGAGGCGGGTCAGAAGGCGGCGAGCCGCGCTTTCGCGGAGGAGCAGCGCTTCGCGGCGCAGACCTTCGTCGCGGTCGCCCCGGACGGCCTGGACCCGTGCGATCTGCGCCTGCACCGCGGCGACGAGGCTGTGCAGTCGCTCATCGCGACGCGGAAGCCGATGTTCGAGTTCATGATCCGCCGCCAGCTCGCAGGGCACGACCTGGAGACGGTGGAGGGCCGCGTTGCGGCGCTGCGGGCGGCCGCGCCGGTGGTCGCGGGCATCCGCGACAGCGCGATGAGCGTCGGCTACGTGCGCAGCCTGGCGGGCTGGCTGGGTCTGGACCCGCGGGAAGTGAGCCGTGCGGTCTCGTCGAGCCGCGGCACCTCGAGCCGCGCCCCGGAGCGCTCCGCGCCGCCGCGCGCCGGGGCGGAAGAGCCGGCCGAGCCAGCGGCTCCCGAGTTCCGGCTGATGGACCTGCCGACCGACCCGCTGACGCGGGGCGAGCGGGATGCGCTGATGGCGATCCTGCAGCACCCCGAGCATGTCGGCCGCGAGCTTCTGGAGCGCGTCACCCAGGTCAAGGTCGGCAACGCCGCGCTCGGCGTGGTGCGCGACGCCGTCGCGGCCGCTCTCGCCGAGGTCCAGGGGGATCCGGACTCCGAGGACCGCTGGGTCGCGAGCGTCGCAGAGCAGGCTCCCGCGGGCTTCACGAGCCTCGTCTCGCAGCTGGCGATCGCGCCGATTCCGCAGCGTCCGGACCAGATCGGGGCGTACTGCCGCGACGTGGTCACCTCGCTCATCGACCGTGACCTGCTGCGATTGAAGGCGGAGGTGCTGGGCGCCATGCAGCGGGCGCAGTCGGACGGCGATCAGGAGCGGTGGTCGATTCTGGCGCGCGAGTCGGCGGCGCTCGAGACGGAACGTCGGCGCCTGCGCGAAAGCTGAGATCAGTTCAGCGCGCGCGGCTCAGGCTCGGTGTGTTATCAAGAGAGGTGCTCTCGACGCGGTGACACCGGTCCGAGCCCGACACCCCACTTGAAAGGCCGCGCGTGAATCACCTGTTCGCTCTCCGACGGAGAGGTTCTGCGGCCGTTGCCGCGGCATCCGTCGTCCTGCTGCTGTCCGGCTGCGCCGGTGCGGGCGCGCCGCGTCCGATCGTCGTGGGAACCACCTCCGACATCGTCTCTTTGGACCCGGCCTCGACGAGCGACGCCACCACCACCGCGTTCCTGCACCAGCTGTATCCGAGGCTGGTGGAGCTCGACGCCGCCACCGGTGAGATCGATCTCTCGCTCGCCGAGAGCGCCGACTTCACCTCCGACACCGAGTACACGGTGACGCTGCCGACGGGGCTGGAGTTCCCGAACGGCGACGACCTCACGGCCTCCGATGTCGTCTTCAGCTTCGAGCGCCAGCTCGCGATCGGTGAGACGACGGGCCCCGTGGCGTTGCTGCGCGGCCTGCAGTCGGTGGCCGCGCTGGACACCCACACGGTTGTCTTCACGTTGCGCGAAGCCGATGACGTGACCTTCCCCACCGTGCTGGCGGGACCCGCAGGGGCCATCCTCGACGAGGAGATCTTCGCCGCCGACGCCATCACCGACGACGAGGTGATCGTCGCCGGCGGCGGGTTCGCGGGAGCGTGGAAGATCGCCGGCGTCGACGGCACGACGTACACGGTGATCGGCTCGGAGGACGATCTCGAGGATCCGACCGGCACCGTCATCACGATGGAGACGGAGCTTGACGCGGCGAGTCTCGCCGAGCGCATTGCCGCGGCCGAGGTGGATGTCGCCTTCGGCAGCTTCACCACGGAGGAGCGTTCGGAGCTGCTGTCGACCTCGGGTCTCACGACGCGCGTTCAGCCGACGAACACCTTGCAGATGCTTGCCTTCGACTTCAGCACCATGCCATTCGGCTCCAGCACCGAGGAGGCGAACTCGACGGCCGCCGTCGCGGTGCGCAAGGCCATGGCCGACCTCGCGGACCGCGTCTCGCTCGCGGAGATCGCTCCGGCGGAGTGGTCGCCCGACTACGGATTCCTTCCCGCCGCGCTGCGCACCGGGTCGCTCGAGGCCGGAACGGCTCCGGGGGAGCAGGGCGTGCTCGCCGGATATGGCGACGCCGAAGGCGGCGCAGACGTGGAGCGCGCCGCGGCCCGGTTGGCGGACGCCGACGTCGAGACGCCGGTTCCGCTCGTGATCAGCTACGTGGAGAGCGCGGACGACGTCTCCGGCGAGGCGATCCGCGCCGAACTCGAGACGCAGCTGGAGGAGGGCGGATTGTTCACCGTGACCTTCGACGAGGTGGAGGGTCCGCTCAGCCGCGCGACGCTGGGAGCCGAGCGCTACCCGATCTTCCTCTACACGACGACGCCCGCGGGGGTCGATGTCGATGACGCGCTCACCCGCCTCTACTCCTCCGATCTGGGGCTGCCGACCGGGATCGACGACGAGACGACCGATGAGCTGATCGCACAGCAGGGCACCACCGCGGATGTGTCGGATCGCGAGGAGGTGATCGCGACTCTCGAGGAGCGTCTCGCGTCGCGGCTTCCCACCTTGCCGCTGCTGTCAGGTCGACAGACGATCTACCTCGCGCCGGGCGTCACCCTCGCGACGATCGCCGAGTTGGGCGAAGGGTGGCTCGGCGGGCTCACCCGGCGGTGACGTGGCGTAAGTTGTGAGCGTGAGTCACTCCGCCGTCACCGTTCGCGCTGACGACCTGACGCTCGGCTACGGCGTCCGTGAGGTCGCTGTCGACGGGGTTAATTTTGAGCTGTTCGCGGGCGAGATCCTGGGCATCGTGGGGGAGGCGGGCTCGGGCAAGAGCACGCTCGCTCGCGCTGTCGCCGGTCAGACCCTGCTGGGCGAGACGCCGCCGCCGCGGATCCTCGGCGGCGGGTTGTCGGTGCTCGGTGCCGCGCTGCGTGATGCGTCCGCTCGCGTGCGCAACCAGCTGGCGTGGCGCGTCGGCTACCTTCCCCAAGACGGAGGCTCGACGCTGGAGCCGCGGATGACGATCGGCGAGAACGTCGCGTCGCCCCTGTTCCAGCGCGACCGCCGTGCGAATCCGGACGAGGCGGGCCGCCGCGCGGCCGCGCTGATCGACTCCGTTCGGCTGCCGCTCTCGGTGATGGACAAGTTTCCGCACGAGCTGAGCCGCGGTCAGCGTCAGCGCATCGCTCTGGCGCGCGCCCTCGTCGTGGCGCCCGAGATCCTCGTCGCCGACGACCCCACGATGGGCGTCGACGTCCTGATGCGCGGCCGGATCCTCGACGTGATCAAGGTGATGCAGCAAGAGCACGGCTTCTCAGCGATCGTGGTCGGCCACGATCTGCGCGAGCTGCGCACCATCACCGACCGCATCGCGGTCATGCACGCGGGGCACTTCGTCGGCTTCGGCAAGGTTGACGAGGTGCTGAGCGACCCGCTTCACCCGTACGTGCGCACTCTGGCGGCGTTGCAGCGATGACCGAGCTCCTGCTGGGCGCCTACGGCGCGGCGATGGGCGGCAGCGCCCGCGGCATCGGCCGCGGTCGTACCGGCGCCGACGGGCGCTTCGAGTACCTCGGTCTCGTCGCCGAGGTGGAATCGCCGTCCTGGGTGACGGTCACTCCGCGTCGCGTCTTCGCCGCACTGGAGGCCGATTCGGCCATTGCCGCGTGGGAGCGGGCGGACGACGGCTCGCTTCACGGACTCGCGATGCATGACAGCGGCGCGTCGGCGTCGCCGTGCCATCTCGCGGTTGCGGCCCGTCCGTCTGGGGGCGAGGCGCTCGTCGCCGCGCGCTACGGCGATGGCGTCGTGGCGGTGCACGGCGTCGGTGCGAGCGCGGGCGACGCGGTTGGGCCCGCCGAGCAGGAGCTCGACGCGATCGGCAGCGGTCCGTGGCCGGCGCAGGCATCGCCGCACGCCCACCACGTGCTGGTTCTCGACGACGGCCGAATCGCGACCGCTGACCTCGGCGCGGATCGCGTGCACCTGCACCGCTGGCGCGGCGCGCGGCTGGAGCGCGTCGCGTCGGTCGCGCTGCCGGCGGGGACCGCGCCACGGGATCTTCTGCCGCTCTCCGGTGGCAACCTCGCGGTGCTCGGCGAGTGGGGGCTGACCGTGAGCCTGCTCCGACCCACGCAGGAAACGTTCGAGTTTGCGGGCTCGGCTTCGCTTCCCGGGGAGCGGGGGCTCAGTCAGGCCGCGGCCCTGGCGCTCTCGGCCGATGGCCGCTTCGTGATCGCGGGCGTCCGCGGCGCGAACCGGATCGCGGTGACCCGCTGGGACGGCGCGGAGCTCACCGCCGTCGGCGATATCGACTGCGGGGGCGACTGGCCCCGCCATCTGGTCCGCGACAGGGACTTCGTGCACGTGGCCAACCAGCGCTCCGACTCGGTGACCAGCTTCGCGCTCGACTCGGCGGGCGCGCTGACGCCCCTCGGCGAGCCGGTTTTCGCGCCCTCGCCGACCTGTCTTGCGGTGCTTTCGTGACGGGGGCCCGGGCGGACAGAATGGCCTCGCAGGTTTGCTAAGCTAGACCGGCTGTTCGCAGCAATCCTCGGTAGCTCAATTGGCAGAGCAATCGGCTGTTAACCGATAGGTTCTTGGTTCGAGTCCAAGCCGGGGAGCTCTTCACCACCGCCAAAGGGCTCGCCGCGTAGCCACCGGATGTCTACTCCGGTGGCGAGCGCGATGAGGTTCAGGTTTGCCCTGCTCGCCGCTGTCGCGTCGCGTTCGTAGTTGCTAATCGTCGTCCGAGAGATACCAGTGGCTTCGGCGAGCTGCACCTGGTCGAGTTCCGCCCACTCGCGGGCCTTGCGCACGCGATCGCCGAGTGACCACTCGGGGATCCGTCCCGTTCCCATTGCGATTGTCATGCGTCCAAGATTAGACGCGGCGCGTCACTTGCGCAAGATCGAATCCATGCCTACGTTGGACGTATGCACAATCTCGCAACTACGCGCGACGTGGCTGACAGGCTGGGCATCTCAGTCAGGCAAGTCGCCCGTCTCGCCGGAAGCGGCGCTCTCAAGCCCGCTCTGAAGCTTGAGGGCGTGCGCGGCGCGATGCTCTTCGATCCGGCGGCCGTCGAACAGTACGCCAAGGAGCGTGCATCGTGACCCGCCGCCGATCGACCTACATCCGCGCCGGGCGGCCCGAGCCGTCGAAGGCGGCCGTGATCCTCGCGCTCTGCTACCTCGCCTTTGCGCTTGCATGGCTCACCTGTGCCGCCATCGTCTGGATGTTCGGATGAGCTGGCAAGCGTGCGCATGGGTCGATTCCCTGGAGCACTACCTCATCGGACCGCTCGAGTTCCGCGTACTACTCAAGCTCGCCAACGTTGCCAACGAAACAGGCACGATCGCATTCCGCTCGAAAGCCGAGATCGCGAACGAGCTCGGCGTCCACCAAAAGAGCGTCCAGAAGGCGCTGAGAGCCCTCGAAGCTGCCGTGCTCATCAAGCCCGGCGACCAACGCCTCGTGCAGCACATTCGGGCCGACAAACGCCCGACAGTGTACGAGCTCAACTTCCGCTATAAGACCCAGTTCGAGCAGCCCGCCCTACCGTGGCCGATCGACGATCAGAACCCGGACAAGCGGGGGAGCCTAGTTATCCACAGACCCGAGCGGGGGAGCCTCCCCGGTTCCAGCGGGGGAGCCTCGACGGTTCCACATAGAACGATCAAAGAACAAGACTTAAGCAAGTACCAAGGTGACCACAACAGCGAAGGCTCCCCCGCGCCGACGACGGCGCTCCGCGCCGACATCGACAAGCGCTGCCCGTCGTACCGCCGAACCCATCACCACAATTTCGTGCCACCCGAGCCGCTGTGTCTTACATGTGGGCGGATCGACTTCTCGGGGAACCTCTACGACGACAACACGCGGATGATCGCCCAGGCGGTTAGCGCATGACGCTCATCAACCGACTCCAAGACGAGCAGGGAGCACAGATCGTGCTCAGCGGCTCGCTCCGCGACCTCGCCTCCGCGTTCCTCCACGAGGCCGACCAAACCAGAAGCATTCGCCGCCGCTCGCAGATCCGACGCGAGGCGCAGCAGATCACGCTCGTCGCGCAGCTCGTCGAGCAGGGGACCTACAACGCTCTGCGCGCGGAGGCATGGCTTGAAGCGTCACAACACCAGCTCGCCCAACACCGGAAGGAGCGCCGTCGTGCCGCTCACGCCTGAGGAAGCCGTCGTCCTGCCCACCCTCGCGGTCATCGCATGGACTGCCTGGATCGCCGTCGCCACGATCGAAGGACGCACCCGCCGATGACCTCCCGCCGCATCATCTCGCTCGAGCAGCGCATCGAGTTCGCGTGCGACGCCGACAAGCGCACCCGCAACCCGATCCGCTCGCTGATGCTCGCCGGCAACCTCACCGCCGAGCGAGCTGCACAAGCCGCCCGCCCCGTCGACCCGGCGCCCCCGGCCGGTCGCCCCCACGACGGGGCGGGCCCAGACCCGAAACTCAGCAATTCCACGACAGGAGAGAAGTGATGGCTGGTAGAGCACGTTACGTCAAGGTGGGTCCGCTGTTCAGCCCGGGCGATTTCATGCTCGGGGTGTCGCTCGTGCGCGTGTACGACTGGGACACGCTCGACGGTCGCTACCTCCAGATCGGTCTCGGGTTCTGGGCATTCAAGGTGTGGATGCCCCGCCCGAAACTGTCCAGTTCCCAGGGCGAGTGGGACGAACAGTGAGCGCCCCGAGTCTCCCCACCGCTCTGAGCTTCTGCCTCTTGTGCGACGACGGGATCGCCCGCGACACCGCAGGGACATGGTGGCACGTCACCAGCCGAGCGCTTCGATGCTCGGCTGACGCGCCACAGTACCCGATGCCGGGTATGACGCTCGCGCCCGCCGCCGCGTTCCGGGCACTCAACCACGAACCTCAGGGTTCCCAGCCATGAACGACTGGCAGGGGTGGGTCGAGCAGCCCTACACGGCGACGACGCTGCCGATGATCGACCCGATGACGGACGAGCACAACGGCCGCCACCGCGCGATCGTCACAGGTGCCCCGATGACGCTGTGGGACGGCTCGACCGCGCCCAGCCGCGCCTCGGGTCCGGTGTTCGACACCGAGCAGGAAGCCCTCGACGAGGCCGCGCGCTACATCGCCAGCCTCGACGACGGACAGCTCGACTTCAGCGCGATTGATCCGCTGATGGATGCTGTGCACGCCGAGCGTGCCGATCGTCGACACACCCGAGAGGAGTCCGCCTGATGAGTGCGCACCACCGAGCGCAGAAGTGGACCACACACGCCCCGAAGCTCAAGGTCAAGCACGCGGCGACGCTGCCCCGCCCGTGCATCGAGTGCGGCAAGCAGGTGTCGAAGGACGACGCCTGGCAGGTCGGCCACATCCGCGCCGCGGCGCTCGGCGGTCGCCCCACCATGAGCAACACCGGGCCGGTGCACACGTCGTGCAACCGTCGCGCGGGCGGCAAGCTCGGCGCTCGCATCGTCAACGCTCGTCGTCAGATCACGAAGGACATCCGACCGTGGTGAACGTCGATGTTTTTGAGAAGTCGTCCGTACCTCCGCTTGGGGGCAGCAAGGAATTCTCTCTCCAAAGGTGGGAAGAACACCGGGCGCGCGCGATCGAGCCAGCATCCCACTCGGGTTACGTCGCATCGGATCGCGATCGCATCGAGTTCCTCCACGGCGCTGCACTCTACGGTCTGCGCCTCGATCCCGACGCTCCGCTCGACGAGCCGAACACCATCAAGCCGCAGCAGCTCGCGATCGTAGACACGCTCGCCGCCGACTTCGACGCCTTCGCCGTCGAGATACCGCGCCGCGCCTCGAAGACCACCACGATCTTCTGCTTGCTCCTCGGCCGGTGCGCACTGCGGCCCGGATACCAGGTCACCTTCTCGGCGCAGTCGGGCGTCGCGGGCACCCGGCGTCTGCGCGAGTGGCGCACTCGCCTCGACCTCATCAACCCGCCCGACGACGAGAACCTGCCGCCGTGGAAGCGCGGGCAGGCGCGGCGCTCGACGACCGTGCAGCGACACCTGGCCCTGTTCGGTGAAGAGCTCGTGCCCGACGCCGTCGACGAGCGCCGCGGGTTCCGCATCCTCATGGGCGAGGTCGGCAAGGGCATCTACTTCGACAACGGCTCCCAGTTCCTCGTGCTCAAGCCGGACGCCTCCGCAGTGCGCGGTGAAGCCGCCGACGTGTCGTGGCTCGACGAGGCGCAAGAGATCGACCCCGACGAGGGAGCCGACCTGCTTGCAGGGCTCGTGCCACTGCAAGACACCAAGCCCGGTTCGTCCATCATCATCAGCGGCACCGCCGGCGAAGCCCGCACCGGCCCCTTCTGGGATCACCTCGACCGCCTTCGCTCGCGCAGCGCCGACGTGGGCGGCATCGACTACGCCGTCGCCGAGAACACACCCTGGGAACTCATCGAGGACGAAGACACAGCGATGCAGCTCCTCCAGACCGTCCACCCTGGCCTCGGCACCCTGACCACGATCGACAAGATGCGCAAGAACTGGCGCAAGCTCCCACGCCCCCAGTGGGCGCGCGAGTACCTGTCGCTGTGGCCCGAGACGTTCGGCTCGCGCGTCATCGACGCCGAGCTCTGGGAGAAGGCGCGTCTCGCCAAGAAGCCCGCGATGCCGCAGCGCGTCGCGTTCGGCCTGGCGATAAAACCGGGCGGCTCGACCGCGGCGATCTGCGCGGCGTGGCGCTCGTCGTCGGGCGTGGCGTACATCGAGGTTGTCGAGCATCGCCTGTCAACGAACTGGATACCCGAGCGGATGCAGGAGCTCACACGCAAGTACCGCGGCTCGACCGTGGCCTACGACGACATCGCCGAGGGCAAGGCGACCGCGACCGAGGCTGAACACCTGAGCCCGAAACCACGCCTCCAAGTGCAGACCTACACCCAGACCGCAGCCGGGTGCATCCAGTTCATGCGTGAGCTCGAGCGCGGCAACCTGCGCCACTCAGGGCAGAACGGCCTCGAAGCTGCCGTGCCCGTCGCCGCTCGCCGTGAGGTCCGCGGCAACGACCGCGGCGTGTGGCTCTGGACACCGGCCGAACCGGGCGCCGACATCACCTGCCTCGACGCCGCGACCCGCGCGCTCCGCAACTGGGACCAACACTTCGCCCGCCGATCCGGCACCACACACACCACCTTCGGAGACTGACATGGCGACCAAACTCGACCGCTCGGACGCCTCCGGCGTGCTCGTCACCTGCACCGATTGCCCCTACTGGTTCGCGTTTGCCTGGACCGACGCTGACGCCCACGACAGCGCGTGCGCGCACGAGGAACGCGTGCATCCCGGCCGCAACGAAGCATCGACGAAGCGAGCGCACTTCCGCGCGTACGCCGCGCGACACGCCGTCTGATTCGTCGAGTTTCAGTAGCGCACCCGACGCTCGGGACATGGCAGTCCTCGACCGGGTGTTCCGTCGCATCAACGCGGCGAGCAGCATCCTGCTGCCAACAACCTCGACACACTCCGTCGTGCCGCAACTGCCGCAGATGGTGATCCGCGACCTCTACGACGACGCCGATGTCGACGCGCTGCCGATGATGCGCGAGGAAGCCATGCGCATCCCCGCCGTCGCCCGCACCCGCAACTTGCTCGTGACCACCATCGCCCGGATGCCCCTCCGGGCGATCAGCCACAGCAGGGGCGTCGACACCGACGTCACCGACAAGCACACGTGGCTGTTCCGCACCGACAGCGTCGTCAGCCCCTACGAGCGGATGGCGTGGACCGTCGACGACCTGATCTTCTACGGATGCTCGGTGTGGCTCCTCGAACGCGGCGCACCCGAAGACCCGACCACCCCCGGATCGCGCCGCCCCATCATCAACGCCGAATGGTGCCCCCCTGTGCGCTGGGAGATCGGTGTCGACGACGACAACGAGCCTGTGCTTCTCGTCGACGAAGTGCCGATCGCCGAAGACCGGTTCATCCTCATCAACTCGCCGTTCGAGGGCCTCATCAACATTGCGCAGCGGACCCTCCGTGGCGCGCGCGACATCGAGAAGGCGTGGGTCGGCCGCATCCGCAACCCGCTGCCCCTGATCGATCTCCACCGCACCAACGACGAGATGGACGAGGACGAGGTCGAGAAGCTCGTCAAGGACTGGTCGACCGCTCGCCGACAAGACGACGGCGCGGTCGCCAGCACGCCCGAGGGCGTCGAGCTCAACGTCCACGGCGAGATCAAGCACGAGCTGTTCGTCGAAGGCCGCAACGCCATCCGTACCGACATCGGCAGCTTCCTCAACGTCCGCGTTGCCATGATCGACGGCACCATCGGCGTCGACTCCCTCACCTACACCACCAAAGACGGTGAGCGGAACAGCTTCTACGAGTTCGACCTGCCCTTCTGGACCGACGCGATCGCGGCGCGCCTGTCCCTCGACGACGTGGTGCCACGCGGCACCCGCATCCGCTTCGACATGTACGAGGCACACAACCTGCCCACGCCGACCGGCGCCCGAGTGGAGGACTAACACCATGACCAAGATCACCATCGAGGCTGGCACGCTGCTGGCCGGGCAGGAAGGCTCCCGAGTGCGCTCGGGCCTGCTGTTGCCCTACGGCGAGAAGTGCTCCAGCAACCTCGGCAGCTTCGAGGTCGAAGCCGGAGCGTTCGCGATCCCCGACAAGCGCCCCACCGGCCTGTTCACCATCAACGACGACCACGACCTCTCCAAGACCACCGGTCGCGCGACCTCCGTCGCCGAGACCCCGTCCGGCCTATTCGCCTCCTTCGAGTTCGACGACAGCCCCGCCGGGAACGCCGCTCTCGCAGACATCGACTCGGGCAAGCGCACAAAGCTCTCCGTCGAGGTCGCCGGGGTCGCAATCAAGGGCGGCAAGGCCGTCGCCGGAACCCTGTTCGGCGCAGCGCTCGTCGAGAAGGGAGCGTTCCCCTCGGCGACGCTCCTCGCCGCCGCTCCCGACACCGTGCTCGCAGAGGAAGTCGCGAACACCTCGAGCGAGTACGCCACCGAGTACACCGACGGCGACGGCGTCACGTGGCTCCGCAAGGAGAAGTACGAGAGCAAGACCGATGCGAACCAGGCCGACGACGGCTCAACCGTCACGACCAGCACCTCGGTGTCAACCGTCACCGAGGAACCCATCGCTGCCGAAGAGCAGCAGGAAAACGAGGAGGACGCCGACATGGCGCTGCCCAACACCCTGACCGCGGGCAAGGCGTCCGCGGCACCCACTCCGGCGCCCGCCACGGCGACGCCGCGCCCGATTGAGTACCGCACGGTGCTCGCCGCGCTGAGCCGCTCGAAGCTCGGCATGGCCACCGCCGAGGACATGACCCTCCTCGCCAGCACTCGCCCCGGCCCGATGCAGGGAAGCGCCGCCGAGATCGGCGGCATGTTGCTCGGTGCCCTCTCGGACATCAAGATCAGCGGCAGCGGCTCGCTCCCCGACGGCGGCGGCATCCAGCCGAACTGGGTCGGGCACATCAACAGCGGTGTCACCTACGAGCGTCAGTTCGTCCCGCTCGCCAAGACCGGCACCGACATCAGCGTCGAAGGCAAGAAGGGTTTCGAGGTCAAGCGCGGTGAGCCCGGCAGCCCCGTCGACTCGTACGCCTCCACCGGCAAGTGGGCGGGCAACAAGGCCGCGATCGGCTCCGGCGTCGGCCACAGCCTCTCCGTCGAGTCGGTCCTGCACCGCTTCGCGTTCGGCAACGACATCGCCCGCGAGTTCAACGACCTGCCCGGCGGTGCTCCGTTCCTGGAGGCGTACCTCGGACTGATCCGTCAGGACCACCTCGTGTGGTCCGACGAGCTCGCCCGCCTCGCCTGGATCGAACTCGGCGGCGCGCCCGTCGCCGCGTCCGCCGCGATCCCCGAGGACTTCCCCGAGTCGCTCGGCCTCGTCATCCAGGCGATCCGCGCGGTGAAGAGTCGCAAGGCCGACAACCTTCGCGACAAGCCGTCGTTCGTGATCGTCAACGACGATGCGGCCGAAGAGATCGACTACACGCCGTTCGAGAAGATCCCGCACTGGCTCAAGATGTCGTGGAACATGGACGGCACCGGCCTCGCCGACGGCGACGTTGTGCTCGTCAACGGCGACATGGGCATCGACGGCAGCCCCGCCGCCCTCGCCGGAGCCGACTACGCCCTCGAACTCGACGAGCTCGCGGGCGGTCCCCTCTGGATCGACGCCCTCAACATCGCGCAGGGCGGCATCGACAAGGCGCTCCACGGCTACCTGCAAGAGTTCCAGGTGCGCCCCGAGGCCGTCGTCATGGTTGGCACGCCTCAGACGCGCGCCAATTCGACCGAGTACCCCGAGGGTCGCCTCATCGTCGCGAGCTCGGTCGTGTACCGCGTGGTCGTCGCCGGAACGTCGCACACGTCCGCGCCCACCGCTCCGGCGGTCGGCGCGACCGTGACCGACGGCGACGCAACCCTCCTGCGCCTGGCGTAGCGGTCAGCAGCGGAAACAGGGTCGATCATGGCGTACTACGTGGGGGACATCCCCGCCGAAGACATCGTGATCGACCCTGCCCGCGACGGCGAACCGATCGACCTGGCCCCGTTCGACGAGCTCGACTCGACCGTCGAGTTGCGCACCTTCGAGGGTGACGTGGTCGACGCGGACTTCCTCATCACCTTCGACGGCGACCCCGTCGATCAGATCGTGCTCGAATGGCCCGCCACAACCGTGTTCGCCACCCCCGGCCTCTACACGCTCACCGTCACCCTGATCGGCGACACGGCCCGCGAGAAGCTCGCGCCGGTCTACATCGTCGCCCAGGAGGACAACGGCTGGCACACCCTCGACAGCGCCCGCGACGAGTGGGGGGTCGGCCACGCGCCACAGAGTGACCGGCGCCTGTTCCAGATGCTCGAGCTCGCCCGCCAGCAGGTCGCAGCGTACGCGCCCGCCCTCGACGACGACGCAGCTGTGCCGCTCAACTACCGGCAAGGGCAACTCATGCAGGCGGTCAACCTGTACAACGCCGCCCGTGTCGACCCCGCATCCGGGGGCGACGGTGATGATGAGTTCGTGCTCCGCCCGTACCCGCTCGACTGGATGGTCAAGCAGGTGCTCCGACCAGCCCGTGCGGTGAAGGTGGTCCGCTGATGAACATCCGCGAGACCATCGGCGTCACGCTCGCCGAAGCGCTTCCCGCGAAGAGCTACCTCGTCGTCGCGTCCGAGCGTCCTGTCGCGACGATTGATCGCCGCACGGTGATCGTCTCGCAGCAGGGATTCACCCCGTTCGCGGACTCGCCCCTGACACACCTCACCGTGCGGTTCATCGTGCGCGTCCTGTCGCCGATCACTGGCGACATCGCGAAGGCGGAGGACGATCTGACCGACGCTGTCTCGGACGTGTGCTTCGCGATCGAAGACCTCGACGGCGTCACCTGGACCGACGCCACCAAGGTGCTGCACAACAACTACCTCGGCTACGACATCACGGTCGAGGCCACCGTCAAAAAGAAGGAGGCCTGACATGGCCACGGTCACCCCGACGCCCCTGTACTTCAAGGACGCGATCATCACCATCGGCACCGACGACTACGCGGCTGCCGTGTCGAGCGGTGCGCTCACGCCGAACGTCTCCGTTGCACGGTTCACCGGCTTGAAGCCGACCGCCGACTACAAGGACATCGACATCGACTGGTCGCTGGACCTCACGTTCGCGCAGGACTGGGCGAGCACCGACTCACTCTCGAACAAGCTGTGGACGGCGCAGGGCACCGTCCTCGAGGACTGCACGATCAAGCCGCAGTCGGGCGCCGGGCCGACCTTCACCGTCGACCTGCTCATCGTCCCCGGTGCGGTCGGCGGCACGTCGCGCTCGCACGCCACCGCGACCGTGTCGCTGCCCGTCGTCGGCCAACCGGCATTCAGCGCTCCGGCATGAGCCAGCTTCTCCGTGTCGACGCGCGCGCATCCCGAGAGATCCAAGCGATCCTCTTCGGGATGCGTCGCGCTGAGCCGGAGATCAACCGCAGTATCCGCCGCTACACGAAGGAGGCGATCGTGCCCGAGTTCCAGCGCTCCATGGCTGAGCACGCAGACACCCGCCTCGAACATCGCGCCCTCGTGCGGAACGCGAAAGCGACGGTCAGCAACCAGAACATCAAGCTCACCGCCGGTCGCACCGGACGCGCACTGTCGGGCGGGCTGCTACCGAAGCGCGATGCGCACGCGGTCGAGTTCGGCGGCGACCGTGCCGCGAAGCGCACCTACGAGGCGCGCTCGCGCAAGGGCAACCGTTTCAGCGTGACGCGGCGCACCCGCGCGCAGCTGAGGCCCCGCCGCGACCGAGGGTGGGTGTTCCACCCGACCGCCGCGGCCATGATCCCGCGCATCCTCTCGCTCTGGACGCAGATCGTGGTCCGCGAGTTCAACGAGGCGCTGGAGGGCAAACGTGGCTAGCCTCGAACTCGATGTTCTGATGAACACGCGCGACGTGCAGCGTGGCGCGAAAGACGTTGACAAGGCCCTCGACGGGGTGTCCGACTCCCTCGACGATGTCGCGCGCGACGGCGAGCAAGCCGGTGACAAGCTCGAACGGTCGTTCCGCGACGCCGCCGACGCTGCCAAGCGCGAGAGCCGCACGATCGAGAGCGACGTACAGAGGAACGTCAACAGGGGGTTCGATCGAGCATCAGAGGGTGCCGAGAACTTCAAGGACGAAGCGAAGCAGAATGCGGCCGAGGTCGCGGCAAGCTTTGACGGCTCCGCGGAGTCAATCGCAGACGGGTTTCAGGGACTCGCAGCAACCGCGTTCAGCGGCTTCGGCCCCGCCGGGATCGCCGCTGGCGTCACGGCCGCAGCCGGGATCGGGCTCGTCACACAGGCGCTCACCACCGCTCAGGAGCAAGCCGACGAGCTGAAACAGCGGCTCGCCGATGCCTACCGAAGCGCCGCAGAGGAAGGACGCAACTACCTCGACGAAGCCGAGATAATCGCCGCCGCCAACGACATCATCTTCGACAAGACGCTCCGCGAGGAGTATCAGCGAGACGCCCGCGCGATCGGAATCGATTCGACGACGTTTATCCGAGCGATGGTTGGCGATCGCGAAGCCCTTACCATCGCGATCCGTGCGGGCGCCGAAGCCGAAGCTGCAGCGCGGGCCGAAACCGAAGGGATGGTGAGCCTCCAAGGTGAGGCGCTCGCGAACTACAACCACCAGCTGATCGCCGCCGAGAAGGTGAACGACAAGCTCGAGCAGCAGTCTCGCCTCGTGCAGGAGAACGTCAACGCCGCGAACGTCGCGCTAGAGCTGTCGGGTGCGGATCTCATCCAGATTCAGAAACGCAACGACGAGCTCGCACGCACGCCGTCCGTCGTGCACACGCGCCTTGAAGTCGACGATGCCGACCTTGAGGAGAAGCTGTCGAAGTCCCGATCGCTGCGAGTGAACATCGACGCCTACTCGGGTCGCACCGGGCAGAGGATTCTCTGATGTCGGGCTCGCTCAGCGACGGCACGACCACGATCTCGCCGCAGCTCATCCTCGGCTACGACGTGACCTCGGAGAACGAAGGCGTCTTGCACCGGCATCTCGACGGCACGACCAGCAACTCACTCCAGCCCGATGATCCGCGCTCGGGCGAACTGGGGTTGCTGTTCGCCACCGAGGCCGCAGCACAGTCCGCGTACGAGGCCCTGCGGGTGCCGGCGGTCTGGGTGCTCACCGTCGCCGACCCGGCGTTCGTGTCGATGACGTTCGTGCGCCAAGGACAGATGAGGATCAGACTGGATCCCGTTGGTCGGCGAGCATGGTCCCTCATCGTCGGATTCCAAGAGGTGTCGTCGTGACGATCGACCGACACACCGCGACCGCGTTCGTGCGCCCCGTCGACGTGGCGCTCGACGTCAACCGCTTCTCGGTGGCGCTCGACGAAGCCTGGACGCCGCACATTCAGGTGGAGCTTGAGTGCAAGCTCCCCACCGGCGACGATCGGCAACTGCTTGACCTGCGCGATGAGGAGCTCCGCCTCGACTTGCGACTTCGCCGCGACTTCGGTCAGGCGTGGTCGCTGGCGGCGCTCACAGAGGCAGGCGGCAACTCGGCTGCCGGGCTCACCGCGCTGCTTTCCGGAGGTGCGCTCTCGACCCTCACCAACACCTTCTATCGCCCTTGGAACGGATCGCTCGTGCGCTCGTCACAGCGCTTCGACGCCGATCTCTACGTGACCGAGCGCACCTTCGACGACGTGTCCAAGACTCTCCGAATCGTCGCTCAGTCCGACGAAGCCAAACTCGACGGCGACGCGCTCCTGCAGCCGACACCGTGGGACCCCGCGACGACATCGCTTCGCGCGATCGTCGCTCTCGTGCTTGCTCGATACGACGCGACTCTCGCCCCCGGCGACGATGATGCAACCGTGTCCGAAGCCGACGCTACGTTGTGGCAGCCCGGCGACACCGCAAAGGCGTACCTTAACCCGATGCTGGAGGCAGCGTCGCTGAGGCTCTGGTGTGACGAACGTCGAGTGTGGCGGCTCACTCAGCGGCAGAACACCGCGCCGGGATCGATCGTGCTGTCGGAGGCCGTCCTCACCCGCCATGAAGATCGGATGTCGCTCGACCCGGAACAGGGCGTCGTCGACGGCGTTGTGGTTGAGTACCGGTGGACCGACGAGTTCGATCTCAGCCGTGTCGAGCGCGATGTTGCGGGCACGGAGCCCGCGAGAGCGGCCCTGCGGGTGCTTCGCGACAACGTGGTCTATCCCGGACCTGGAGCGGCCGCAGGCATTCTGAATCGCGCGCAAGGCCGCGGCCGCGTGCTCCAGATCGCGGCGATCAACAACTACGAAGCCCGCCCCGGCATGGCGACGACCATCACACCGCCGGAGACGCCTGCGCAGACCGGTTTCGCCTCCGCTGTCACCTGGACAGGCCCGGAGTTCGAGATGCTGCTCTCGGCGCGCGGACTCGTCGACACCCCGGAGACGGCCTACACGTTCGGCCCGGCCGGATTCAGCTACCTCGACGTCGATCCCGGCGTCGCCTACACCGAGTTCGATTGGAGCATGGCAGATGCCTAACGGAGACGCCGCGGCTGACGCGGGAATGGACACGGTGCCCGGCACAGCTGATCTGCGCGACAGCTACGACGAGCACAACAAGACGCGCGACTACATCGCGGACCATCAGACCTCGGGCACACACCCGGCGTCGGCGATCAACTCGGGTGTGTTTGCAGAGGCCCGGATCCCCGCGATCACCGACCCCGCCAAGATTCCGGACCTTCCCGCAAGCAAGATCAACTCGGGCACGATCACCCGCGGCGTCGACACCAGCGACGCCGTCATCGGCGGCTACGTGCGCGCGACCTCGGGACTTCGGTGCACCCCGGCGTACTCGGAGATTCTCACGACCGACTATCGGGCGCTCTACGTGCAGGGCACCACCGGCAACATCGGTCACGTGCCCTCGTCGCGTCGGTTCAAGAGGCACGTTCGGCCCGCGGCGATCGACCCGGCCGCAGTGCTCGCTCTGGAGCCGAAGTCGTTCGAGTACATCGCCAAACTCGGCGGCGGCGCCGATGTCGGTCTGATCGCGGAGGAGGCCGCAGACGTCGGCCTCGAGTTCCTCGTCTCGCGAGACGAGGACGGCAATGTCTCATCCCTGCACTATGAGCGACTCTCTGTGGCGCTGCTGGCCGTGGTGCGCGACCTCTCGGCCCGCCTCGATGACCTCACCGCGAAGATCGAAGGGAGGGACCGATGAGCGCCGGACCCGGCTACACCGACGCCGAGGGTGTCTACTTCTTCGGCGAGGCCGACGAAGAGGCACTGTTCTCGGATCTGCTGAACCTGCTCTCGACGGCTGTCTCTGCCCAACTCGTGCTCGTGCGAGCGGGAGCCGACACTGCAGACGGCCGCCTCGATGACCTCGAGGACGCCACCGCGGACACAGGCTGGATCGACTGCACCCTCAAGTCGGGCTGGTCGGCTGTCACCGACTTCACGCCGCAGCGCCGGAAGATCGGCCCCGTCGTCTACCTCCGAGGGCGAGCTCAGAGCGGCTCGGGAGCGTGCATCACGCTCCCGGCAGGGTGGCGCCCGGCCCAGGTCATGCGCCTCGCCGGGCAGACGAACACCGGAGCGGCAGATTCCATTCGCATCGACACGAACGGCGACGTGACCTCGAGTTCGTCGTCCTATCTGAGTTGCTCGTTTGTGGCGGACGCATGACCAAGAACGGTGAGTTGCCCGAGACGATGCTCGTCCGCATCGACACGATCGGCACCCGACTCCGCGTGGACATGGCGCGAAAATGGCAGCAGCTCGTCGACGACGCCGCCCGGCAGGGCGTCAGGCTCCGCGCGACCCCGGCCGCCGTGGGCACTCCCGCAGGAATGGCGGGCTACCGGGATCTCGACATGCAGGCCTGGCTCGTCGCGAACCCAATCGGCCCCGCACCGATCGCGCCGGTCGGTGCCTCGACGCACGGCTGGGGCGATGTTGTCGACGTCGACCTCGGCGTCGCGTGGCTGGAACAGAACGCCTCCCGCTACGGCATCACGCAGCCCATTGGCTCCGAACCGTGGCACTGGGATCTTGACCCAACCTCGACCGCCGGTACCGGCTCATCATCCACCCTCAACTCATTGGAGGCATCCGACATGAAGCTCGCGATCGTCAAGTACCAGGACGGCACCTATCACCCCTTCCTGATTGCCGCCGGCACCTACACCGAACTCGGCACGCAGACGCTCGCGGCGTGGCGCAACGGCGAGAAGAAGCATTACGGCCCGCTCGGAACCGAGTTCGACTGGTCGGGAGAGGACTGGACGCGGATCCGCAAGTCGCTCACCGAGCTGACCCCCGCGGATGACGCAAGCACCGCCGGTCTGAGTCTCAACGAGATCGTCGACGCGACTGCATCGGAGATCGCTGTGCGCCTCGCCTCGAAGTGATGTACGCACTCAGCTCCGAGGCTGAGGTGGCAGCGATCCAGCAGATCGGCCTCGTGCTCGCCACGATGATCACGGCCGGATTCGCCTACCTCGGTGTCCAAGGCGACCGCACCCGCCGGCACGCGAAGGCATCGCGGATGCAGGTCGAGAACAGCCACAGCACGAACCTCCGCGACGAGCTCGACGAGCGCCACGCGGAAACCAAGGTGCTCCTCACCGAGCACTCTCACCACCTCGACCGCCTCGACCGCCGCGTCGGCGCGCTCGAAGACACCCAACCGGCGCGCCCGCGCCCGACACGAAGGAGAACATCATGACGAACCCCACCCCGGAGACCACGATCAGCCCGAAGGTGATCGCGGGGGCCCTCGGCGCGGTGGTGGGCGCCGGTCTGGCTGCCGCCGTTGCCGCGCTCACCCCTGAGCTGTTCGCGCCGCTGGGCGCGTGGCAAGGCGTCGTATTCGCGGCCGTCAGCGCTGCAGGGAGCGCCCTCGCTGGCTACCTGGTACGCGACCCGCTGAGAGGCTAGTCCCTTCCGCGGATCACTGCCGCGGCGGCAAGGACGAACAGCAGCGCCAAGGCACCGGCTCCGAACACGTTGCCGCTCAGAGGGAGCAACACGGCGGCGGCATCCTGGGTGCCCATCGCCGAGTGGTAGACGCCGACGAACCAGAGAATCGTGCCGAGGATCAGCAGGAGGCCACTGATCCATCCGAGTGCCAGCAGGTATGGGTTTCCCGTCATGCAACGAGCGTACTGGGAACCTACGCGGCCGCGAGGGCGGCGCCCCAGAGATCGTCGTCGTCGACGGCGGTGTAGATCTGTGTCGTCGCGACGCTCGCGTGGCCGAGTAGCTCCTGCACGACCCGGAGGTTCCCACCTGATGCGCGGAGCGCGCGCGTCGCGAATCGGTGCCGCAGTGTGTGGCACGTCCACTCGCCGGGGAGCGCGGCCGAGACAAGCTTGGTGACGTAGCCCGCCGAAATGTGACCGTCGATCTGCCCGGGGAACACGAACCCATGCGCGTCGATGATGTCGGCGGCGAGCTCGGTCGAGATCGGGATCACGCGTGCCTTGCCGCCCTTGCCGACGATGCGCAGCGCCCAGCCCTGCTGGGCGCGGAACACGTCATCGCTGTGCAGTTTCGCGATCTCGTGCGCGCGCATCCCGGTCGCGCACGCGATCTCGATCATCTTGGCGACGATGCCGCCGACCTTGACGCCTTCCTCGACCGCCCAGTCGGGTGCCGGGCGAGGCTTGCCCGCCGGCACCTTCACGACGGGGAGCGCGTCGGCTGGGTTGCGCACGATGTGCTCGGCGGCGACAGCCCAACGGTAGAAGCCCGTGAGGGAGGCGTTCACGGAGTGGCGTGTGTTCGGCCCCCACTCGCGGTCGGAGGTGAAGGCGAGCAGGTCGGCGAGTCGCACGTCGAACGGCTCGACCTCGGCGGAAAGCGCGAAGCGGCGGACGTGGTAGCAGCGGATGCGGACGGTCTGTTTCGAACATCCCGACGCCATGAGCCAGCGTCGGTAGTCATCGAGGGCCGCCCGCCACGTCGAGGGCAGAGATTTATGAGGCACTCTCGCATCATGGACGAGCTGCAGGTGGCCCGCGCGCCCCATTACGCGGCCTTGCGCTGGGTGCGCCGCTTCGCTAGCGCGCTCTGGAAATCGATAGGTTCTTGGTTCGAGTCCAAGCCGGGGAGCCATACCGGAATCGAGTCCCGATTCCCCGCGCTCTACTCCCTCGGGAGTAGTTGCCGCGCGCCCTCAGGTCTACACGCACCCGGGCGTGCGCCCGTAGCATCGGGGGATGTCCGCCTCTTCGACGTCATCCGAGGCTGCTTCGGCGATGCTTCCGCCCTGGATGCACATGCCTCGGTGGGTGACGCTGTGGCTGCCGGTGGCGATCACCTTCATCGTGCAGGTGCCGATCGCGGTGATCCGCTTGCGCACGTCGTTGCTTCCCGGGAGCGCTGTGGGCGGGCTGTTCGAGGCTCGCCCCCGCGAGGCGATCATCTCGTTCGTGCTCGCCGTGCTGGCGCCGATCGTGCTCGCGGCGGCGCGCAGGTACCCCGGGCCGGTCGTGGCGATCATCTCGGCGGCCGCCTCGGCCGACCTGCTGTTCGGCCACAACGTGAGCCCGCCCTACGTCGCTCTTGCGTTCGCCCTGGTGGGGGCGATCGTGCGCGGAGCTCGCGTCTGGGCTTGGGTCTCGACCTCGATCGCCTGGGTCGTCGCTCTCACGATCGCCATGCTCCCGCCGTTCGGCGCGTGGACCCCCGGACGGGTCGCCGTCACGACGCTCGGCATCCTGCTGCTGCTGGGGATCGGCGAGGGGCTGCGCAGCCGGATGGAGCGGGCGCGCGAGTACGTGCGCGACCAGCGCGAGCGCCAGCGCAACCAGGTCCAAGCGGAGCGGGTGCGCATCGCGCGGGAGCTGCACGATGTGCTCGCGCACTCGCTCAGCCAGATCAACGTTCAGGCGGGGGTCGGCCTGCACCTGATGGAGCGCCAACCCGAGAAGGCGGCGGATGCCCTGGCAAGCATCAAGGAGACCAGCAAGACCGCGCTCGACGAGGTGCGCGCCGTCCTCGGAGTGCTGCGCGCCGAGCGCGGGGCCGACCCGAGCGCGCCGCTCGTGCCCGAACCCGATCTCGACCGGCTCGACGGACTGATCGCCTCGGTCCGGGCCACCGGGCTGCGTGTGACGCTCGATGACCGGGTCGCGCACGACACGGTTCCGAAGCCCGTGCAGTTGGCGGTGTATCGCGTCGTGCAGGAGTCGCTCACCAATGTGCAGCGCCACGCGATCGGAGCCCGGACGGCGACGGTCACCCTCGTACGTGCGGGCTCTCGGCTGCACCTCGACGTGCTCGACGACGGCACGTCGGCGCCGGGGCCGGCCAGCGAGTCCGGCGGGCGCGGGCTGCTCGGCATGCGCGAACGCGCCGAACTGCTCGGCGGTCACCTGACGGCGGGGCCTGCCCCCGAGGGCGGGTTCCGAGTCTCGGCCGAGCTCCCGCTGCCCGAGCCCATCCCGGAGGAATCATGACGATCCGCGTCGCACTCGCCGACGACCAGCACCTGATCCGTGCCGGCTTCCGGAGCCTGCTCGAGGCCGAGCCTGACCTCGATGTGGTCGGCGAGGCGGCGACCGGCCGGGACGCCGTCGCGCTGGTGCGCCGGGAGCGCCCCGATGTGGTGCTCATGGACATCCGCATGCCCGATGGCGACGGACTGTGGGCGACCGAGCAGATCGTCGCGGAGCCGTCCCTCGGCGGCACCCGGGTGGTTGTCGTCACGACCTTCGAACTCGATGAATACGTCGCGCAGGCGATTCGCGCGGGTGCCAGTGGGTTCCTGGTGAAAGACACCGAGCCCGTCGAGCTGCTGCGAGCCGTGCATGTCGTGGCCGCGGGGGAGGCGCTGCTGAGCCCCCGCGTCACGAAGCGCCTGCTCGAACAGGTCGCCGGCGGGCTGACCTCGCCCCCGGATGCGAGCCGACTCGCGGTGCTCACCGAGCGCGAGCGCGAGGTGCTGACGCTGGTCGGGCAGGGGCTCACCAACGATGAGATCGGGCGGGCGCTGTTCCTGAGCCCGCTCACGGCGAAGACGCACGTGTCGCGCATCATGTCGAAGCTTCTCGCGCGCGATCGGGTTCAGCTGGTCGTGGTCGCCTACGAGACGGGGCTCGTGACGCCCGGCCGCACGGAGTAGTCGACGCCGCGAGAGTGCGCCGTAGGGAGTAGTCAGAAGGCTCCGTGAGGCAGATTCGGCGTCGCGCCGCAGCGGCGAGAGTGGGCTCATCAGGTTCCGCAGGAACCCCGACCGCAAGGAGCACTCATGCTGACATCCCTCACCATCGCCGAATCCATCACCCGCTTCGGGGACCGCGGGTTCATCTGGTTCGCGCCGCTGGTGTCCCTGCTGCTCGTCGCCGCGATCGTCGTGCTGATCGTTCTGCTCGTGCGCTCGCGCAACCGTCTCGCCGCCGTCGCTCAGAACGTGTCGGCCTCCGACGCGGGGCGCGCAGCGGAGGCGACTCTCGGCGAGCGCTTCGCCCAGGGCGACATCGATGAGGTCGAGTACCGTGCCCGTCTCGAGGTGCTGCGAGCGAATCGCCCGACGCCGCCGAACGCCTAAGCCGACCCGCGCGGCCGACACCGCGGGTAGTCTCTCCTTCGGGCCCGAACGCCCGAAGGAGAGACCTGCGTGAACGACTGGATTCAGGACAACTCGTTCGTTGTCATCGTCGGCCTGGCCGTGGCGGCGGGGGTCTTTCTCGTCGCAGCGCTCGTGCTGGCGGTGCTGTGGCGTCGCGCTCGTCGCGGGACCGGTCGCGACGGCAGCGACCGCGTCACTCTTGAGCGCGAGCGGCTCGACCTCGAACTCGAGCTTGCCGAGCAGGGCTCGCGCCTCACCATCGTGCGCGAGCTGCACGAGCTGATCGTGCACTCCGTCTCGGTGATCATCAGCCAGGCTGACGGCGCCCGCTACGCCGCCGCAGCCGATCCGCAGGTCGCGGCGCGCACCGCGGCGACGATCGCCGACACCGCCCGCACCACGCTCGGCGACCTGCGTCGCGTGATGGATGTGGTGCGCGCGGGAGAAGCGCAGGCCGGACCGCAGCCGAGTCTCTCCTCGGTGCGGGAGCTGTTCAAAGTGATGCGCGACGCGGGGCTCGTGATCGAGTTCGTCGAGACGGGGACGCGGCTCGACCTGAAGCAGGGCACCGAGCTGGCGATCTACCGCATCCTGCAGGAGGCGCTCGCGAACTCGCTCGGGCACGGCGGTGAGGGCACCCAGGTGCGGGTGAGCTTCAAGTGGACCGACCACGGCCTCGAGGTGCTCGTCGACGACGACGGCATCCGCGCTCACGCGCGCCGCGACGGTCGCGACCCGAACGTCGAAGCGCAGCAGCGCGCCTACTCGCAAGACGACGACCTGGCTGCGCTCACGCAGCGTCCCACCGGCCGCGGCATCTCCGACATGCGCCAGCGCGCCGAGCTGTTCGGCGGTGTGTTCAACGCGTTCGAGGTGCCGGGGGTCGGATTCTCCGTCTCGGCGATCTTCCCGGGGATCCACCGCGAACCGCGTGCGGAGAGCCGGTGAGCCCTCGGCGCGCGCCGGCCCCGCCGATTCGGGTGCTGATCGTCGACGACTCCAGTCGGCAGCGGGAGGGCTGGGCGCTGCTGCTCGGCTCCCAGCCCCAGTTCGAGGTTGTCGGCCAGGCGAGCGACGGGGCGGGGGCGCTCGCGTTCGCCCGCCGCAACCCGGTCGACGTGGTGCTGATGGACCTGCACATGCGACGCGTCGGAGGCGCGGTCGCCGCCGAGCGCATCCGCACCGACGACCGGGTCGCCGAGCAGGGCACCCCGCCGCGCGTCATCCTGTTCGCCACAGTCGACCTGGACGAGCAGCTGCCGGCCGCCGCCGAGGCGGGTGCTTACGCGGTGCTCTTCAAGGATGTCGAGCCCGAAGCGCTCTTCGACGCGATCCGGTCGGCGGCCGCCTACCGCCCGAGCTGAGCGGTCAGGCGTCGAGGTCGTCGACGCCGGGCATCCACGACTTGCCGGGGGAGCCCCAGCTCTGCTTCTTGATCGCCTTGACCACCGCGCGGTTGTGCGGGTAGCTGAGCCGATCGGCGTAGAGCACGCCGTCGAGGTGGTCGTACTCGTGCTGGAAGATGCGCGCGAGCCAGCCTTCGGCCTCGATCTCGAAGGGCGCCCCGGAGGCGTCCTGAGCGCGCAGCAGTGCGCGGGCGGAACGGCGCAGCGGGAACCGCTCGCCGGGGATCGACAGGCAGCCCTCCGACTCCTCGTCCTCGTCCGGCTCGCCCGGTTCGGGGGGCGAGATCCACAGCTCCGGGTTGATCGCGGTGCCCTCGTGGTGAACGCCGTCCTCGTCGTCCCAGCGATAGACGAAGACGCGCAGCGGCACGCCCACCTGCGGGGCGGCGAGACCGACGCCGGGGGCGGCGTCCATGGTGTCGACCATGTCGCGCACCAGCTCGGCGAGCTTCGGCCCGAAGTCGGTCACCTCGGAGGCTGTCGTGTGGAGTACGGGATCTCCCGTGATGACGATAGGGAGAACGGCCATGGGTCAAGGATATCGGCGCGGATGCCGCTAGATTCGATTGGTGCCCCCCGTTCTGAGCGATTTCGATGCCTCGAGCTTCGTCGGCTCGCTCGCCCCCGTCGGCATCGTGATCGCCCTCATCGGCGCGGTGTTCCTCTCGCTGGGGGCGCAGTTCCAGCATCGCGGCGTGGAGCAGGTCGAGGCGTCGCACGGGTCCGGGGCGAAAGCCGGACTCAGCCCGGGGCAGCTGTTCCGCCTTCTGGCACGGCCGTGGTGGGCGCTCGGCACCCTGATGCTCGGCCTGGCGATCGTGTTCCAGCTGACCAGCCTCACCTTCGCGCCGCTCATCGTGGTGCAGCCGCTCGGCGTGGTCGCGCTCGTGCTGACCTCGATCCTCAACGCTCGGCTGTCGGGGCACCGGCTCGATCATCGGGCGCGCAACGCGATCTTCATGTGCGTCGGCGGCATCGGCGTCTTCGTCGCGATCGCCGCCGTCTATGCCAAAGAGCACGTGCTCGGGGATGCGCAGCTCATCATCGTGCTCTCGGCCCTCGCCGCGATCCTCGTCGCGCTCGGCCTCGCCTTCGTTCGTTGGCGCACCAGCGCCGGGGCGATCTTCTACATCCTCGCCGCGGGCGTGCTCTACGGCTTCGTCGCCACCCTTGCCAAGGCAGTCATCAACCGGCTCGGCAACGGCAACTTCGAGTGGCTCACCGTGCTGTGCATCGTCTCGCTGCTGGCCGCCGCGGCGCTCGGCGGGTACTTCGTGCAGACGGCGTACTCGGTGGGCGCCCCCGACCTCGTAATCGCCGGGCTCACGGTCGTCGACCCGCTCGTCGCGGTGGTGATCGGGATCACCGTGTTCGGTGAGGCATCCGAGGTTCCGCTCTGGGTGATCCTGACCTGGCTCGTCGTCGGCACGGTCGCCGTGATCGGCGTGTTCCAGCTCGCGCGCCACCACCCGCAGACTCACCGCTAGTCGCGTCGGCGTTCCCCCCGCACTGGGGTACCTTGAAGGGTGCCCGACACCCGAGCGAAGGAATCCCCGCGTGCCTGACGCCTCCCCGGCCGCCGCGAGCGCGCCGCTGAGAATTCTGCTGGGCTGCGACACGTTCGCGCCCGACGTCAACGGATCGGCGAGCTTCGCCCGCCAACTCGCCGTCGGCATGGCCGACCGCGGTCACCAGGTCGAGATCATGGCCCCCGCGCCGAAGGGCGTGCGCGCCGGCACCTACCGCGAGATGCACGGCGGCACCGAGTTCACGGTCTACCGCATCTACAGCTGGCGCTGGATCTTCCACCCGTGGCTGCGGTTCGCGCTGCCGTGGCGCGCCGTCGCCAACTCGAAGCGCGTGCTCGCGCTGTCGAAGCCCGACGTCGTGCATTTCCAGTCTCACTTCGTGCTCGGGCGAGGCCTCTCGATCGTCGCCGAGCAGCAGGGTGTGCGCCTCGTCGGCACGAACCACACCATGCCCGAGAACATCGCGCAGCACGTGCAGATCATGACGAAGTCGATGCTGAAGGCGCTCATCCGCGCCCAGTGGCGCGCCGCCGCGCGCGTCTTCGAGCGCTGCGACGCGGTGACGAGTCCGACGCGGCGCTCGGCCGACTACCTGGAGGAGAACACCGGGCTGCGTGACACCTACGCGATCTCCAACGGCCTGCGCCTGGACGCCTACACACCCGACTTCACAGCCCGTGAGCGCAACCGGATCGTCTTCCTCGGCCGTGCCGACGAGGAGAAGCACATCGAGGACCTCATCCGCGCTGTCGCGAAGCTCGACCCCGCGCTCGACGTCGCGGTCGACATCCTCGGCGACGGGGATCAGCGCCAGAAGCTCATCGCGCTGGTGGAGGAGCTGGGGCTGAAGGACCGCATCCGGGTGCCCGGTCGGGTGAGCTACGACGAGCTGCGCTCGACGCTGAATCGCGCCTCCGTGTTCGCCATGCCGTCGATCGCCGAGCTGCAGAGCATCACCACGATGGAGGCGATGGCGTCGGGGCTTCCGGTCGTCGCTGCCGACGCGATGGCGCTGCCGCACCTGGTCACCCACGGCGTGAACGGCTACCTGTACCCGCCGCGCGATGTGGACGCCCTCGCCGCACGCCTCACCGACGTGCTGAGCGCGCCCGAGGCCGAGCGCGAGCGCATGGGCCGCGCCTCGCTTCAGGCCGTGCAGGCGCACGACCTCGACCGAACGATCGACGCCTTCGAGGCGATCTACCGCGGCGTCCCCGTCACCCAGCCGGTCGAGTAGCCGCCTAGCCGCTCTTGCCGGTCGAGTAGCGGCGAAGCCGCGTATCGAGACCAGCGCCGCGCCAGATGAGCCGGTCGAGTAGCCGCGCAGCGGCGTATCGAGACCCACCCCCGCGCTCCCGATACACTCAAACCCGCACGGGGCGGTAGCTCAGCTGGTTAGAGCAGCGGACTCATAATCCGTCGGTCACGGGTTCAAGTCCCGTCCGCCCTACTCTCGCGCTTCGACTCGACGCGCCGTGCGTGCGCATCCTTTGCGGCGTCGATCGCCTTCTTGGCGGTCGTGTTGACCTTCTTGCTGAGCTTCCGTGCGCCGGTGAACTCGGTCGCGAGCACGCCGAGCCCGCCGATGGCGATGAGTGTGCCCGGGCCCGGCAGCGGCATCAGCACGAACCCGACGGCGATGGTCGTGCCGCCGACGACGCCGACGCCCGCACGGTAGAGACGGTTCGCGGTGGGGTTCAGGCGGATGCGCTCCCGGCGGCTGAGCGGCGCGTCGGCGTCGGCGGCTTCGGCGCGCGACTCCGACGATCGTGCAGACATGCTCGGAGTTTAAAACCCGAGCCTGTCGATACCCTGATCTGATGCAGTGCTCCTACTTCGACGCGGGCGTGTGCCGCTCGTGCGAATTCATGGGGCAGCCCTACGAGGCCCAGCTCGCGGGCAAGGTGTCCACGGCGCGCGCGGTGCTGGCGGAGGCCTCCGGTGCCGACGTGGCCGAGTGGCTCCCGCCCGCGGCCAGCCGGGAAGACGGCTTCCGCAACAAGGCGAAGCTCGTCGTCGGCGGCACCGTCGACGCACCCACGCTGGGCATCCTCGACGAGCGTCAGCGCGGGGTCGACCTGCGCGAGTGCGGCATCCACGCGCCCGGTCTGCGCGCCGCGGTCCCGGCGATCGCCGAGTTCATCGGCCAGGCACGGCTCACCCCCTACGACGTGCCCGGGCGCACCGGCGAGCTCAAGCACGCCCTGCTCACCGAAGCGCCGAGCGGCGCGCTCATGCTGCGCTTCGTGCTGCGCTCGACCGAGTCGGTGTCGCGCATCCGCAAGCACCTGCCGAGCCTGCGCGCCGCGCTGCCGCAGCTCGAAGTGGTCAGCGTTAACCTGCAGCCCGAGCACAAAGCGGTGCTGGAGGGTCCCGAGGAGCAGCTGCTCACCGAGGCCGACAGCATCGGGATGCGCGTGGGCGGCCTTGACCTGCACCTGCGGCCGGGCGGCTTCTTCCAGACGAACACGGCGATCGCCGAGGGCATGTACGCGCAGGCGCGCGAGTGGGTCGAGGAGGCCACGCCGGCGAGCGTGTGGGATCTGTACTGCGGCGTCGGCGGGTTCGCCCTGCACGCCGCGGCGCCCGGCCGAGCGGTGCTCGGCGTCGAGACGAGCGAGCAGGCGGTGCTCAGCGCGCGGCGCACGGCCGCCGAGGCGGGACTGGCCGACGTCGAGTTCGCGGCGCTGGACGCGACGGCGTTCGCGGAGACCGCCGCGGAGCATCCGGAGCTCGTCATCGTCAATCCGCCCCGGCGCGGACTCGGCGAGCGGCTCACCACCTGGCTGGTCGCCTCCACCGTGCGCACGATCGTCTACTCGAGCTGCAACGTTCACTCGCTCGAGCGCGACCTGCGCGCGCTGCCCGGGTTCGTCGCGCGGCGTGTGCGCGTGTTCGACATGTTCCCGCAGACCGCGCACAGCGAGGTCATGGTGCTGCTCGAGCGCCGCGGCGCCGGACTCTAGGCCTGCCGTCGCGCTACGGGTGCACCGGCGCGGCCGTGTAGGCCGCCGCGACCGCAGCGTCGCCGCTGAGGCTCAGCGCGGGGGTGTCCGCGAGCGTCACGCGATCCCAGGCGAAGGCGGCGAGCCATCCCGCGGGCCCGGCGACCGTCGTGGTGCCCGGGCGGAGGGAGGAGGCGCCATCGTTCTGGGCCACCTGCCAGTCCTCGAGAATCGTCCAGCGCACGCCCGCATCCGTCGCGTGCAGTGCGAACGGAGCCGGCAGTCGGTCGAGGTTCGGGCGCGAGCGGTCGAGGAACACCCCGAGGTGCTCCGCAATGCCGTCGGCGAACACCGCCGCGCTCGCCTCCGCGGGCGGGGCGTAGCCGGTGCCGTCGGCGGTGCGCAGGTCGCCCAGGTGCATCGTCGTCTCGTGCAGCATGCGCCGGCGCCAGAAGCCGGCGGTGCCCGGCTTGTCGTAGAGCGTCCAGCAGGCGCGCGTCGACGCGGTGCTGGTCAGGGCATCGAGCAGCAGGCTGCGAGATTCGCGGAACCACGGCTCGAGCTCCGCGGGATCGGGCTTCTGGTGGGCGCCGCGCTCGGCGCACTCGCCGCTGCGCACCGTCGCCGCCACCCAGCGGTAGATGCCGCCGAGGTGGTCGACCATCCGGGCGACGTCCTCCCAGATCGGGTTCGCGACGGCTGCGTCGGGAGCCAAGCGGCCGGCGTCGCGGGCGAAGGCATCCGAGAGATCCGCGATCGCGGTCAGCGGATCGCCGACGGCGTCGAACAGGGAATCGGTCACTCAACGACGCTAGCAGTGCGACCCGCGCCGACTCGCGCCGACTCGGGGGAATGCGCCCGTGTCGGCGTGCGTTGCATACCCCGACCCGACAGGATGGAACCATGACCGAGCAGAGCACCGCGACCTCCACCGCCACCGCCGAAGACGCCTTCGCGCTCTACCACTCGCGGCGCGAGCAGGCGGTCGTGCAGCCGCTCGGCAGCCTCGCGCTGGTCAACACGCAGGTGGTCGACTCCGAGCAGCCGATCTGGGGCGTTCCCGGGCGCTGGGCGCCGCTGGAGGCGGGGGAATCGGGACTCAAGGTCATCGCGGCCGCGGCCGACGGCATCCGCATCAACGGCGAACTCGTCGACGGCGAGGCGATCGTGCGCGGCAAGGATCACGAGACGCCGGGCGACGTCGTGTTCAGCGACTCCGTGCGCGGCGCGGTCATCGCGCAGGCGCACGGCGGCTACGCGCTGCGGGTGTGGGATGCCAACTCGGAGGGCATCCAGAACTTCGGAGGCATCGACGTCTTCGACTACAACCCGGACTGGGTGATCACGGCGCGCTGGGAGGAGAACCCCTCCGGCACGACGGTCGGCTTCGAGCACCTGAAGGACGACGGTGTGACGCGCGAGCAGGTCGTTCCCGGCCGGATCATGTTCGAGCGCGACGGGCACGAGTTCGACCTGGCCGCGTTCAAGGCCGGACGCGCCCTGCAGCTCGTCTTCGCCGATGCGACCAACGGTGAGTCCACCTACAGCGTCGGCCGGTTCCTGTTCCTGGCGCCGAACGCCGACGGCACGATCACCCTCGACTTCAACCGCGCGGTGATTCCCCCCTGCGCCTTCAGCTACGCCTTCAACTGCCCGATGCCGCCGAAGCAGAACCGCTTCCCGTTCGCCATCGAGGCGGGCGAGAAGAACGTGCTCGGCAAGGACGGCCAGCCGCTGCACTGAGTCGCGGTCGGTTCGCTCGGCGAGCCCTGCCAGCCGGTCCCGCCGTGTCCCGGGCCCGCGGCGTCCCGGTATCGCTGTTCCCCGGTATCGCTGTTCCCCGGTTCCGCCGCGTCCGGGCCCTGCGGCGCGCCACCCCGTTCAGAAATGCAGGAGATCTGACGGATGCCGGGCTTGGCCGCCCTGTGAATCCGGCATCCGCACTCCGTCGCTCCTGCATTTCGTCAAGGGAGGCGGTGGACGGGCGCGGGCGGGGCAGCGCGACGCGTGCGGCCGAGGTGAGTCGTCGGCGCGGGCCTACCCAGCCGCCGCGATTCACGAAATGCAGGAGATCTCGCGGATGGCGGTGTCGCCTGCCCTGTGACTCCGGCATCCGCGTTGCGATGTTCCTGCATTTCGTCAAAGCACAGACCAGGCGGCGCGCGGGCGCGCGTCGGCGGCAGGCGCGAAGATGAGGTGTGCACATCGCGTTGAGTTCGGCTGGCGAGGGCGTCGTCGCCGTCGAACTCGATGGCGCTCTCGCCGAGGTCGCCCGGCACGAACTGGGCCGCGACACGCTCGCGGCGTGGATCGCCGAGCGCGAGCCGCAGCACCCGCGCTGGGTGTGGGGCGACTCGTCGCGCTGGCACGCCGAGCTGCTGGCCGAGGGAGTCCGCGTCGAGCGGGCGCACGATCTGCGACTGTGCCGGCGCATCCTGCGCGGCTCGACGCACATGCGCGGCACCGCGCTGGCCCGCGCGCCACGCGACGACTGGGACGCGCCCGCGCTCGAGCGAGCCGCCGTCCGGCGCGACGGGCTGTTCGATCTCGAACCGGCGGCGGCCCCCGAACCGGACCCCGTCGAGGAGCTGCGACGCCAGCGCGCCGCCGTGGCGGACTCCGATGCGCCCGGCCGGCTCACCCTGCTGCTCGCGGCCGAGAGCGTCGGCGCCCTGATCGCCGCCGAGATGCGCTTCGCGGGGCTGCCGTGGAATGCCGAGCGACACGACGACATCCTGACCGAGGCGCTCGGACCCCGGCCCGCCCCGGGCGAGCGCCCCGCGCTGATGACCGCCAAGCTCGCCGAGTTGCGCGACGCGCTCGGGGTCGACGACGTCAACCCCGAGTCCCAGCCGAGTCTGCTGCGCGCGCTGCAGAGCGCGGGGCTCCGCGTGCAGAGCACCAGCAAGTGGGAGCTGCGCGGCCTCGAGCATCCGGCGATCGCGCCGCTGCTGGAGTACAAGTCGCTGCAGCGCCTGTTCACCGCTAACGGCTGGAACTGGCTCGACGAGTGGGTCCACGACGGCCGGTTCCGCCCCGTGTATGTGCCCGCCGGTGTCGTCACCGGTCGCTGGGCGAGCGACGGCGGCGGGGCGCTGCAGCTGCCGAAGTCGGTGCGTGCGGCCGTGGTCGCCGATCCGGGCTGGACGTTCGTCGTGGCCGACGCCGCCCAGCTGGAGCCGCGCGTGCTGGCGGCGATGTCCGGCGACCTGGCGATGGCGCGCGCCGGGCAGGCCCACGATATGTACGAGGGCATGGTCACCTCGGGCGCGGTCGAATCGCGTGAGCAGGCCAAGTACGGCATGCTCGGCGCGATCTACGGCGGCACGACGGGGGAGAGCGGTCGGATGCGCCCCCGCATCGCCCGCGCCTTCCCGCGCGCGATGGAGTTCGTCGAGGCTGCCGCCCGCGCGGGCGAACGCGGCGAGTCGGTGACGACCTGGCTCGGCCGCAGCTCCCCGGCGGGCAGCGCCGCCAACTACGACGAGACGCGCACGGATGCGGAACAGCGTCGCGCCCGCACGGATTCCGCCGCGTGGGGCCGTTTCACCCGCAACTTCGTGGTCCAGGGGACCGCCGCCGAGTGGGCGCTGTGCTGGATGGGGGCGCTGCGCCGGCGGCTGTGGACGATCGGCGGGGGTGACTCCTTGGCGGAGCCGGTCACCGGGCGGCCGCATCTGGTGTTCTTCCTGCACGACGAGGTGATCGTGCACACCCCGCAGGCGCATGCCCCCGCGGTGGAGGCAGCCCTGCGTGACTCGGCCGCCGAGGCGGGGCGCCTCCTGTTCGGTGACGGCCCGGTGGAGTTCGCGCTGAGCGTGATCACCACGGCGAACTACGCCGAGGCGAAGTAGCCGGACCGCCGGCGCACAGCGGGGGCACAAGCGCCGAACAGCAATCACATGCTTGTGATTCCTGAGCATTGTGCGCGATAATCGAGCAACAACTGAATCCGATTGCAGATCGATGGGGAAGTCGCATCTGAGGATCGGAGGAGTTGTGACTGTTGCAACCGGTGATGACACCGTTATTCGTCGCGCCTTCACGCGCGGCGTCGTCTACGTGCACTCGGCACCCCGTGCACTGTGCCCCCACGTCGAGTGGGCAGCTGGTCGTGCTCTGGGTCGTGCCGTCAACTTCGACTGGCGTCCGCAGCCGGTGCTCAAGGGTGCCCAGCGCACCGAGTACTACTGGGAGGGCCCTGCGGGCACCGGGGCCGAACTCGCCTCCGCACTGCGCGGCTGGGAACACCTCCGGTACGAGGTGACCGAGGACCCGTCCGCCGGCTCCGACGGCGGACGCTGGATGCACACCCCCGAACTCGGCATCTACTTCGCCCAGACGGATTCCGCCGGCAACACGGTCATTCCCGAGGACCGCGTGCGCTTCGCCATGGAGTCAGCGGGATCGGATGCCTTCGAACTCCACCGCGAACTCCGGCTCGCGCTGGGTCAGGCCTGGGATGACGAACTGGAAGTGTTCCGCCACGCGAGCGATGAGGCGCCCGTGGTGTGGCTGCACAAGGTGGGTTAGGAGCGATCATGCGAATTCTGCACCGGGAGTGGGATGACGTCCTGGAGGGCGTCGCGCCGCCGCTGCTCGACCTCGCGGAGCTGGAACGACTCGTCACCGCTGACGAGCTGTACCAGCTCGAGGACGACTGCACCGAGCACGACGGGTGCCGTCCGATCCGCCTCCGCTAGCACGCGGGCCGGCGATCTAGCCGATCAGCAGGCGTTCGAGGTTCTCGATCGGGGCGTACCAGCCCTGCTCGAGCACGTACGTTTGGGCGAGCTTGTCGAGGCCGAGGATCACGGCGACGCCGACCACGACCATGATGATGCCGACGATGCGTCGGAACCAGCCGTCGGGGCGGTTGAGCAGTCCGAGCTTGCGCGCGAAGGACTGCCCGAGCAGGGCGACCAGCAGCAGCGTGATCGCAAGGCCCAGCGCATAGGCGATGATCGCGGCGAGACCTTCGCCGAACGAGGCCGGCAGCACCGCGGCGATGATGAGCGCGTAGGTGGGGCTGCAGCTGCTGAAGGTCGGGCCGAGGGCGGCGCCGAGCAGCAGATCGCCGGCGGGTCCGCCGACGCGCGAGGAGCGGTCGAGAGCGGCCCCAGAGCGCGCCTGCAGCCCGGTGACGAGCATGAGACGCTCCCACAGGTGCGGGAACACCAGGGTGATGCCGAACAGCACGACGATTCCACCGGCCACGATCTGCCAGACGACCTGAGGCACGCCGAGGAGCGCCGTGGTGGCCTTCAGCAGCAGCGTGAACGCGATGACCGACACAGCGAGACCCGTGGCGATCAGCACGGGGCGTCGCCACGCGGGAGCGCTCTGAGCGCCCCCGTCGGTGCGGGCGATCGAGCCGCCGACGATGACGGGAAGAAGGGGAAGAACGCACGGCGCGGCGACGGTCAGCACGCCCGCCACGAAGGCGACGAGAAGCAGGGTCAGCACAGTGCTCAGAGCATCGCGTCGACGACGGCGGCGAGAGTCGGCTCGTTGTAGACGACGAAGGACTGCAGGCTTGTGCCGTCGTTGTCGACCTCGACCATCGTGGTCTGCACCGTCACGCCGTACTTCTGGCGGAGATCCTGGTGCGTGTCGTAGTCGACCTTGATGATCGTCACGCCGCTCGGAACACCTTGCGCGAGGATGTCGCTCTCGAGGCTGCGGCACTGCGGGCACCACGTCGCGTGGAAGAACAGCAGGATGCGGCCGTCGGCGTTCGCAATCGCCGTGTCGCTGTATTCGATGTAGCTGCCAGCGGTGGCCGCATCGTCGGCACCGGACTCGGAATCAACCGAGTCGGCTTCCGTCGCGGGAGATGAGGTTGTCGTCTCGGGCATCGTGTCCAGCACCGAACCCCCGCTCGATCCTTGAATCGCGATCACGGCGATCACCGCGATGGCGATGATGCCGGCGAGGATTCCGATGATGGCTCCGGCGCGCAGTTTCATTCGTTCAGTCTGGCAGAGCGCCGAAAGGGGGCGCCGGACTCCTCCGGCGCCCCCAGGCGATTCTCAGACTGCACGTCAGCCTTCGTAGCTGCGGATCGCGATGACCGAGTTGTGGCCGCCGAATCCGAAGCTGTTGCTGATCGCGAGCTGCGGCTCGTCGCCGAGCTTCTGCACGCCGGCGCTCACCAGCAGCGGGATCTCCGGATCCTGGTCGACGAGCGTCGCGGTCGGCGGCGCCTGACGCTCCTGCACGGCGAGGATGGTGAAGATCGCCTCGAGGGCGCCGGTTCCGCCGAGCAGGTGGCCGTGCGCCGCCTTCGTCGCGGAGACCGGGATGCCCTTCACCCGCTCACCGAAGATCGCGAACAGCGCCTTGTACTCGGCGATGTCGCCGACCGGCGTGCTCGTGGCGTGCGCGTTGATGTGCGTGACCTGGTCGGCGGTCGCGCCGGCCTGCTCGAGGGCGGCGCGCACCGCACGGGCAGCTCCGCGACCCTCGGGGTCGGGGGCAGTGATGTGGTACGAGTCGCTCGTGACGCCGCCACCGGCGATCTCGGCGTAGATCTTCGCGCCGCGCGCCTTCGCGTGCTCTTCGGTCTCCATCACGATGCTGGCGGCGCCCTCGCCCATGACGAAGCCGTCGCGGCTGACGTCGTAGGGGCGCGAGGCCGTCTCGGGGGAGTCGTTGCGCTTCGACAGCGCCTGCATCGAGGCGAAGGCCGCGAGCGGCAGCGGGTGGATGCAGGCCTCGGTGCCGCCGGCGATGATCACGTCGGCGAGCCCGGCCTGCAGGTGGTCGTAGGCGTTGGCGATCGCCTCGGTGCTCGAGGCGCACGCCGACACGTCGGTGCGGGCGAACGCACGCGCATCCAGGGCCATGCTCACGGCCGCGGAGGCCGCGTTCGGCATGAGCATGGGGACCGTCATCGGCAGGACGCGGCGCGGGCCCTTCTCGCGGAGGGTGTCCCAGGCGTCGAGGAGCGTCCAGAGCCCCCCGATTCCGGTCGAGTATTCGACACCGAGTCGCTCGGGGGCGAGGTCGGTGATCGCCGCGTCGGCCCAGGCCTCGCGGGCGGAGATGAGCGCGTACTGCGCCGAGGGGTCGAGACGCTTGATCTCCTGGCGCTCCAGCACCTCCTCGGGGCGAACGCGAGCCTGTGCGGCGAAGGTGACGGGCAGCTCGTGCTCCGCCACCCAGTCCTGCGTGAGCGAGCGAACGCCGGTCTCACCGGCGAGCAACGCGTTCCAGCTGTCGCGCGCGGTGCCGCCGAGCGGCGACGTCGCGCCGATTCCGGTGACAACGATCTTCTTGGTCATTCCAACTCCCGTAGATCCTCGGGCATGCCGAGGCCGAACGACTACGCCGGATGGCGTCGGTCGTTGACGCGCGCGCCGACGTTGCGGCGCGCGCGTCGAAACTCAGCCCTGGGCCGAAACGATGAAGTTGACGGCGTCGCCGACGGTCTTCAGGTTCTTGACCTCTTCGTCGGGGATCTTGACGTCGAACTTCTCTTCGGCGTTGACGACGATGGTCATCATCGAGATCGAGTCGATGTCGAGGTCGTCCGTGAACGACTTGTCCAACTCGACGGTGTCGGTGGCGATTCCGGTCTCGTCGTTGATGAGCTCGGCCAGGCCCGCGAGGACCTCTTCGGTGGACAGTGCCATGTCGTTTCTCTCCTTGTGTGGTGCGTGTTAGTCGGGTGTAGGGGTGACCGTGTCGATCCTAGGGCAGGCGCACGACCTGGGCGCCGTAGACGAGCCCGGCACCGAACCCGATCTGAAGGGCGAGGCCGCCGCTCAGCTCAGGGTGCTCTTCCAGCAGCCGGTGGGTGGCGAGCGGGATCGAGGCGGCCGAGGTGTTGCCGGTCGTCTGGATGTCGCGGCCGATCATCACGTGCTCCGGCAGCTTCAGCTGCTTGGCGAGCTCGTCGATGATGCGCATGTTGGCCTGGTGCGGAACGAACGCGGCAAGGTCGTCGGCGGTGATGCCTGCGGCCTCGAGCGCCTGCTTGGCGACCTTGGCCATCTCCCAGACGGCCCAGCGGAACACGGTCTGTCCCTCCTGGCGCATGGTGGGCCACGGCTTCTCGCCGTCGAGGTACTCCTCGAAGGTCGCGTTCATGCCGACCGCGTCCCACTTCGAGCCGTCGGAACCCCAGACGCTCGCCGCGATGCCCGGCTCCTCGGCCGGACCGACGACAACGGCGCCGGCGCCGTCGCCGAGCAGGAACGAGATCGAGCGGTCTTCCGGGTGCACGTACTGGGACAGCTTCTCGGCGCCCACGACCAGCACGTACTCGGCGGCGCCGCTGCGGATGAGCGCATCGGCCTGGGCGATGCCGTAGGTGTATCCGGCGCACGCGGCGCTGATGTCGTAGGCCGGAGCCGGCGTCACGCCGAGGCGGTCGGCGAGCAGGGACGCCATCGACGGGGTGACGGCGACGTTGCTGATCGTCGAGACCAGCACGGCGCCGATCTTCTCGCGCGGAACTCCGGCCTTCTCGAGCGCCTCGTTCGCCGCCGTCTCGGCCAGGTCGACCGCGTTGATGCCCTTGCTGGCCCGCTTGCGCGTGACGACGCCGGTGCGCTGCCGAATCCACTCGTCGCTGGAATTGATCGGGCCGATCAGGTCCTCGTTCGGAACGACGAGATCGCCGCGCGCGGCGCCGAAGCTCAGGATCCGGGTGTACTGGGCTCCGCTGGACTGCGTCAGGGTGGGGGTGCTCATGCTGCTCCGTCGATGAGGGCCTGCGCGGCCGGGAGGTCGTCGGGCGTCTTGACCGCGACGGTGGGAAGGCCTTTCAGCCCACGCTTGGCGAGACCGACGAGGGCGCCCGCGGGGGCGAGTTCGACAATTCCGGTGATTCCGGCGGCCGCGAACGCCTCCATCGTCAGATCCCAGCGCACCGGGCTGGCGACCTGTCCGACGATGAGGTCGAGGTAGGCGGCACCGCTGCCGACGGTGCTGCCGTCGCGGTTGGTCCAGATGGTGGTGGTCGGGTCGCTGACCGCGACGTCGGCGGCGGCCTCGCGCAGCGTCTCGACGGCCGGGGCCATGAAGCGGGTGTGGAAGGCGCCGGCGACCTGCAGCGGGATCACGCGCGCGCCGGGCGGCGGGGTCTCCTTGAGACGCTCGAGCGCCGGAAGCTCGCCCGCGACGACGATCTGGCCGCCGCCGTTGAAGTTGGCCGGTTCGAGGCCCAAGGCGGCGAGCATGCCGAGCAGTTCGCCCTCGTCGGCGCCGATGACGGCGCTCATGCCGGTCTTGACCTCGGCGGCGGCGGAGGCCATCGCGCGACCGCGCAGGGCGACCAGGCGCATCGCGTCGGCTTCGCTCAGAATGCCCGCACCGGCCGCGGCGGCGAGCTCGCCGACCGAGTGGCCGGCGATGCCGGCGAGGCGACCCGCGCGCGCGGAGCTGTCGCCGAGCACGGCGCGCAGCGACAGCAGCGAGGCGGCGACGATGAGCGGCTGGGCCACCGCGGTGTCGCGGATCGTGTCGGCGTCCGAGGTGGTGCCGTGGGCGGCCAGATCGACCCCCGAGGCCTCGGCGAGTTCGCCCAGATGTGCGGCGATCGCGGGCTCGGCGAGCCAGGGTTCCAGGAATCCGGGGGTTTGCGAGCCCTGACCGGGCGCAACGATGACGACACTCACGCCCTCCAGTCTGTCAGCCGTCGCCCGGTGGTGCGAAACAGGTGCCACGAAGTATCGGCGGAAAGACTGGAGAGAACCTACAGGCGGACTAGGTGTAGTTCCTCGACACGTTGTGAACGCCTGAGGTAGACGAAGACCTC